>AMWB02166466.1_pt2 | contig 79085 bp, 78 predicted proteins | sample 200311 | NCBI WGS metagenome assembly AMWB02 (sample SAMN02737377, study PRJNA173069) | bioreactor metagenome | biome: anode biofilm in microbial fuel cells | place: USA: California | collected 2010-12-16 | reverse complement strand
AGCCATTTACACAAACTATTTTACACCCTCCCTTCACGAATGTTCCCTCCAATGGACCGGGACGATGACTCATCCTCCATCAATCATCGTCCCGGTCCACCCCCATCCTTGTCATGGAGGTTGTCGCCTGCCACAACCCGACAGACAAGGATCCGCATGTCGAAAAGAAAAAAGATCTTCATCCTTGCCACCAACGCCATACTCCACGACTCTTGCTGTGCCCGCAAGCTTCAGGAACACGTCATCATTTTCATATTTTTTGCACAATTCTTTGTTGTTGTGGTAAAATTATGTATCTCGACCGGCATGGCTTCATCCTTTTGAATCGCAGCCGCCGTGAAGCAAAACTGCTCCCTTGAGGAGGACGCAGATGAACCGAACACGAACGACGATGGTTGTTGTTTTCCTGCTGGGACTCAGCATGACCCAAGTCGCCTGGGCCCATCGACGCAGTCATGGCTGGCACGGCAATGTCGGTATCTACATTGCCCCGCCCTTGTTGGGGTGGAGATCGTATCCGCCTCCCTATTACTACCCTCCGCCCTATTACTATCCGTCCCCGCCGGTTTATCTCACGCCGCCCCAGCCTCCGGTCTACATGGAACGGCCGCCGGCTGAACCGGTCGCACCGCAGCAGGCTTACTGGTACTACTGCACCAACCCCGAGGGATACTATCCCACTGTCCAAGAATGCCCGGGGGGATGGCTGAAAGTCCTTCCCCAAACGCAACCACCCCCCTGATCATGGAGGAAAACCCATGCCCTCCGCAACCGTGAAACGGCTTCCGCTTTCCATGCTGCTGCTCCTCCTGAGCAGTTGCACCACGCTCCCCACCGGTCCGTCGATGATGGTCTATCCGGGAACAGGCAAATCCTTTGACCAGTTCCAGGAAGACGACAGCATGTGCAGGCGTTTTGCGCTTGAGCATGTGGGTGGAGCCTCCCCCGGCCAGAGCGCCGGCCAATCCGGGGTAGCCAGCGCCGTGACCGGAACCGCGGTAGGCGCTGCGGCCGGCGCCTTGATAGGCGGAGAGGAAGGAGCCGCCTTCGGGGCCGGCACAGGTCTGCTCATCGGAACCATGGCCGGCAGCGAGACAGCCCGGACTTCCGCCTATTATTCCCAGCAACGGTATGATAACGCCTACATCCAGTGCATGTATGCCAATGGACACCTGGTTCCCGTGCCCGGCCATCTCTACCTGAGAAGCCGCCCGCGGTCGACGGAAACACAACCACTTCCCCCGCCGCCGGCTCCCCCTCTGTCGCCTGGTTTTAAAATCCCGCCGCCTCCGCCCGGCCCGCCTCCACCGCCGCCGCCCGGAATGTGATCGCAGACAAAAAAACGCGCGACGGTTGAAGCTTCCTGATGAATGAATTACAATGGCCCATGGATTACCTCAAGGACGTCAAAGAACAATACGAAAATTATCCCTACCCTTTCCGGGATCCGGAAGAGGAAAAAACACGCCTGCTTGCCACCGAGGACGGTTATCTCGACAAAATCAACCACTACTGCTACGCCGGTCGACAAAACTTTGACAACTTCCGCGTTCTGATCGCCGGCGGCGGAACGGGAAGCGCTGCCGTTTTCCTGGCAGAGCAGCTCCGCGATCACCGGAATGCGGAAATTGTCTACCTTGACATCAGCAGCGCCAGCATGAATGTTGCCCGGAAAAGGGCGGAAATAAGGGGGCTTTCCCGGATTACCTGGGTCAACAATTCCATTCTCAACCTGCCGGAACTGAATCTGGGCCCTTTTGATTACATCAACTGCGTCGGCGTGCTTCATCATCTGGAAGACCATTACAAGGGGTTACGGATCCTGCATGGGCAGCTTCAGGATGACGGCTGCATGGGGGTGATGGTCTACGGCAGACATGCCAGAACAGCGGTTTACCAGATGCAGGAACTGATGCGCCTGGTCAATACGGACGAAACGAACATGCAGGCCAAGGTGGATAACACCAAAATCATCCTGTCCAGCCTGCCGCCCTCAAATTCTTTCAAACGTTGTGAACGGGAATGGCTGACCGAGGTGGAGGAGTACGGTGATATCGGCCTCTACGACCTCTTTCTCCACTCCCATGATCACGGCTTTGACGTGCTTGAAATCTACGACTGGGTGGAAAGCTGCGGACTGCATTTGGTGGACTTCATCGGGCCGGAATTCGAAAGCAGAATCGGCTACGAACCAAAGACCTTCATCACCCATCCCGGCCTGCTCAAGAAAATAAGTGCGTTGCCGCGCCCCCGGCAGCAGGCCATCGCCGAAATCCTCTCAGGCCGCATCCAGCGCCACAGCTTCTACCTGTCACGCCGCCCGACCCCCCAGGCAAAACCTGACGACCTGCACAATGTCCCCTTTTTTTTCAAAACAACCCCACAGGGTTTGTCGCAAGCAATCGACGGCAACCCCGGAAAAACGATAACCCTGACCAGCCCTGACCGGATTTCCGTTCACCTGACGCCTTCGCGCTTTACGTCAAAATTCCTTCACCATCTGGACGGCGCCGCCAGCATAAAGACGATTTTCGCCGCAATCCGCCGGGATCTTGACGCCCCTCACCTATCCGACGGGGAACTGCTTGACGAATTCAAATCCCTTTACAAAATCTTCAACGACATCGGCTGGATGCTTCTCCGGCATGATTCGGTTGGTCCATGTCCCCCGCCGGCCGGCCTGCAGGCGCGGGTCAGCAAACGTTACTCCCCGGAAAACTCCTGAACGCTTGCCGAACACCTACCAGCCCCACAACAAACTGCGCAAAACCCAGCCCGAGACATCTTCCTCTTCATGCATCACCTTGACCCAGCTCCCCTTGGTCTCAAGGGTGAAAAAAACGACGCCGTTCTCGGCCTGGCGGACGATACGATAATTTTCCCCCGGTCCGCTGCGTATATTAACGATTTTTTTCCCGACAATCATTGAAGGCTTTGCGGTCACCATGTTCTTTTGCACCCAGCCGACATCATCCTGATAATCCGTCACCTTCAGCCACTCGCCCCTTTCTTCCAGCACCTTCAAGGGATAGCCCTTGCCAAGCTCCCACACCACTTCATGTTCATGGCCGGGGCCGGAACGCATATTCACCAGTTCCGCGGCGACACTGACCATTTCCGCCGCAGCGGCTCCGTGCAGAAAGAAAAAAAATATGGCGGCCAGGACACTATTTCTCATGGATCTTCAACCTCAAAAAAACCAGGGGCCGCCGCGAAACACGCAGCATATTTCTCATTTTCATCGCCCCCTGTCCGCAGTATTGCGATGGTACGTCATTTTTTGACAACGGCTTAACCGGCTTTTCCGACAACTGTTTTTCGTACATCCCCTGCCCGCAGGGGGATACCGCCGACAGTGAGCGATATGGCGTCAAATTTACAGGCCCGATCCATGCAGGCCAGACAAGTTATGCATTCCGCATCATCAGGAGACTCATTGAATTTGACCCCCATGGGGCAGACATGATGACAGGCCTTGCAGTTGGTGCACTTGTCCGGATCAAGCGAGAGCTTCACCAGCCTGACCCGGCTGAATAACCCATAAAAGGCCCCGAGCGGGCAGGCCACCCGGCAGAAAGGGCGGCTGGCCACCACGCTCCAGACCACAAACACACCCAGAATCACCAGCTTGCTGTAAAAAAGAAGGCCGATGGTGCTGCGCAAGCCCGGCTGCAGCCAGAGCAACGGCAAGCCCGCCTCCAGGGTTCCGGCGGGACAGACATACTTGCAGAACCAGGGCTCGCCCAGACCGAACTCACTCACCACCACCAACGGGAGGAGAAAAACAAAAAAGAGCAACAAAAAATATTTGAAAAAACGCAAAGGACGCCAGATGGAAAATTTCCGGGACGGAATCTTATGGATGAGTTCCTGAAAAAAACCAAAGGGGCAGGCCCAACCGCATACCAGCCTGCCGAGAAAGCTGCCGACAACGCCGATGCAGCCGAGGACATACCACCCCAGGAAATACTGGGCGTTCTCCAGATTGAAGCGGATGCTCAACATGAGCTGCTGCAAGGCGCCGATGGGACAATAGGTGGTTGCAGCCGGGCAGGAGTAACAGTTCAGCCCCGGTGAACAGACAACCTTCAGCGGCCCCTGATAAATGGTTTTCGTGGCCGGGAAACCCCAGTAACCGTTGGTCAGCAAAGCAATGACGAGCTGAACCCACTTTCTGCCCAGTTCCATGTCAGCCGATCCCGATACAGCTGAGACAGATCTGCCAGGACTGCTCCAGCACCCGGGACGGCTCGCCGCTCATCACCCCGGCAATAAAAAGCAAAAGAAAAAAAACCAGCACGACAAAGGGCAGCTTGCGCAACTTTTTCTTACTCATGGCCTATTCTCCGCATCGACAGAATCACAGTCGTTTCCGCACCGCGTCGATTTTATCACCGATGCCGATCTCCTTATCGCGCCGATCATCAATGACCATCTGGGTAACAACCCGCAGCGCGCCATGTTCGAAGGGGATCTCATAGATTCTGGCGACCAGGGCCAGGAGCTCCTGCGCGTCGCCTTCGATCACGGTGCCCATATCATTGAGCCGGAAGCGCGCCTTTTCCTTTTCCAGCGCCTTCTGGATGTCGGCGACATAATCCCCGACACCTGGGCTGCCGGTGCCAAGCGGGATGACTGTGAGCTGCAAAAGCGCCATGAAATCCTCTCATTCAAAATTCTGGTCGACAAACCGGCCTTCGGGCGGCATCTCCGTCAGGGGTTCTTCCAGTTTGTCCGGATCCTCCGCATTATAATATACGATGTTTTTCAAGTGCAAAAACGTATCAAGGTCCAGTTCATCAAACCGGACACCCGCTCCGTCTTTTTCCATCCGCACCACTTCACCCTGCATGGACAACTTCAGCTCACTGCTGGTTCCGGACAAAAACAAAGTCACCGCGCAACGGTCGCCCAGCCGGCAATCGAACAAACCAAGCAGATAGACGCCTTTCAGACTCAAATCCCTGATTGCGAGCTGCTCGAAATCCTTTCCCCCGCATTGGACACGTGCCGTCACATGAAAATCAACCCTGGTATTTTTCCGCCTTTCCATTTCGCCTCCCCTGACCTTATTTCACCAACCCGGCCGATGCGTCATTAAACCATCGTCAAAAAACCTTCCCGTCTCAAGACGGAAACCGCATTGAGCAGTGGCAGCTCACTGCCGTCCTCCGCATAGCCCATGCCGACAAAGTCACCGTTCTTTGCCTTGCGGAACTTGACCATGGCCACCGGTTCCTTTTCCACCTGGGAGCAAACCAGCACGCCGTTCCACTGCCCGTTGGTGACAAACACCAGATGCGAACCGTTTTCATCAGGGATATCGGACAAACCGAGTCCGCTGGGGATCATGATGGGCAACGACAGTTTTTTGAGTTTCTTATCGGCGATAGCGGCGAGCGACCCCTTGAACTGCCTGGACAGCCGCTTGAAAAATCCGCCGAAATGGGCCAGCGGCACACTGCTGTTTTTCAGATACTCCTTCAGCTTGTCCCTGCCGACTTCCCGGATCAGGGAAATGGCATTTTCCTGAACATAGACAACACTGCCGGAAAGAACCATTCCCCGCAAATCCGTCGCAGGGCAATTCTTCAACGCACTTTCTTCCAGCGCCGCATAGCCGGGGAACCCTCTCTCCTCCTCCGGCTGTTCTTCGGGATACTCCTCGACATCCTCCTCCGGCAAAGGACATTCGCCGTCCCTTTCCTCCCCGCTGCGAACGCGCAACAACTCATTAAGCAATTCCCGAATCGTCTCGCCGACATACTCGGCCCGCTCAAGGGATGCCTGGAGGTCATGAACAAGCCGGTCAACCTCGCCGCGGTCAAGCTCGTTTTCGCCCAGGTTAAAGACTTTTTTCCGCAACTGCTCAATATTTTCCGGGACAAGAACAGCCTCGTCAAACTCATCCTTTTCCGGCTGGGGCACCGGTGGCCTGGCGACCTGCGCCTCGACGGGCAGGGCTTGCCCCGTCTTTGCCCTTTCCGCCTTAATCTTTTCCTTCAGGGAATTAAAACGGTAGTACAATCCCTTGAACAGTTTTTCGTCCTTTTCCGGATCAAACTCATCAGACTCGTACAGGTTGACTACATGGGCCATGGCCTCTTTGAGAAAATCAATCGACTCGGAAGGCGTATTTTCCCCCTTTCGCTTGACATACTCGAGAACACTGCCGGCCATGATCAAAATGGAATGGGCCGCCTTTCTGCTTTTAAAACGCTGCTTCAGGCATGCAAACGCCGCCTCGAGCAGATCAATTCTTTTTTCACTCAGACCCCAATCCTGCGCGATGATTTCTACCTTCAAGCGCTTGATTGATTCGTCAATGGAAAGCTGGATCACATTTTTCTCCTGGAAAAGAACAGTCGGTACCGATCATCTTTACATTGTATTCCATAAATTATATCTTGTGATATTCTTACCAATATTTTGTTTCCCCTGCAAGAAAAGCCAGAAAAACGAAAAGAAAAGCAACCACCATGACCAATCCCTTTAGTGCCATTTTTGCCTTTGTCTTCGGCGCCATAGTCGGCAGTTTCCTCAACGTGGTTATCCTCCGGCTGCCGAATCCGGGGCAATCCGTGGTCTTCCCCGCCTCCCACTGCCCGGCATGCAAAACACCTCTGGCCTGGTATGACAATATTCCACTGGTAAGCTTTCTTGTCCTTGGACGGCGCTGCCGTTACTGCAGGGCGCCCATATCCTGGCAATACCCGCTTATCGAACTGGCCACGGCCCTTTTTTCCCTGGCGCTGATCTCCCGCTTCAACTTCCCCTGGCCCTTCATCGGTTTTTTTCTCTTCACCGCCGCCCTGCTGGTGATTATCGTCATTGATTTCAAACATCAGCTCATTCCCGACATCATCAGCATTCCCGGCATATTTGCCGGTTTTGCCTTTTCCTTTGCCAACCCTTTCGCCTCCTGGACCGATTCCGGTCTGGGCATCCTTTTCGGCGGCGGCTCGCTTTTTCTCATCACCTACGGTTATTATCTGCTGACAAAGCGGGTCGGCATGGGCGGGGGCGACATCAAACTGCTGGCCATGATCGGCGCCTTTCTCGGCTACCAGTCATTGCCGTTTGTTATTTTCAGCAGTTCCCTGCTGGGAACCATTGCCGGGGTCGGCGCCATGATCAAACAGAAAAAAGGCGGCCAGACCGTCATTCCCTATGGCCCTTTTCTGGCCGCCGGTGCCTTGTTGTATCTTTTTTTCGCGCCGGACATTCAATTTTATTTACGATCTCTTTTACTCCATGGATAGCATATGGTATGGTTACAGAGGAACGGCTGCACAGCATCCCGCCGTTTCTGGAACTTTCAGCCCTTTAAATAAAACAGCGTAAACACCATGCACGATTCAAGTATGCATTGCTTTGCCGATATCATTGCCCGCAGCGCCAAAATGCAGGCAATTTTCAAAACCATAAAAAAAATTGCCGATTACAAGACCTCCATTCTTATTACCGGCGAATCGGGAACAGGCAAGGAGCTGATTGCCAAGGCGATTCACGCCTCCAGCCCCCGCCGCGACAACCCCATGATCGACGTCAACTGCGGCGGCATCCCGGAAACGCTGCTGGAAAGTGAGCTGTTCGGCCATGCCAAGGGCGCCTTTACCGATGCCTACAAAGGCAAGAAAGGGCTTTTTGAGGAGGCGGACGGCGGCACCCTGTTTCTTGATGAGATGGGAGAACTCCCCCTGTCGCTGCAGGTTAAACTGCTCAGAGCCCTGCAGGAAGATGAAATCCGCCCGCTCGGTGAAAGCAAAACCGTCAAGGTGGACGTCCGTATTATCACCGCCACGGCCCGCAATCTCGGCGACATGGTCAACAAAAAACTTTTCCGGGAAGACCTTTTTTACCGCATCAATGTTTTGACCATCGAGGTTCCGCCGCTGCGCGAACGCCGCGAGGATATCCCCCTGCTGGTGGAGCACTTTGTCCAGAAATACAATCGGCGTCTCGGACTGCAGATTAAAACCGTCCACAGCGATTGCCTGCAGCGGCTCATGGGCTACAACTGGCCGGGCAATGTGCGGGAACTGGAAAATGTCATGGAAAGGAGCATGGTGCTTGCCGAGGAGGAGACGCTGACCACGGAAATCCTCCCCCCTGAACTTCTCCGGCAGAGCACGCTTGCCGGCGAGGATCTCTTTTTCTGGGATGAGTTTTCCATCAAGACCAACTCGAAAAAACTCGAACGGCAGCTCATCGCAAAAGCGCTGGATGAAACAAAAGGCAACAAAACAAAGGCAGCCTCTTTGTTGGAAATCAGTCTTCCCGCCCTGCTTTACAAGATCAAGGAATACAATATATCCTCCTGAAATGAGTTGCCCGCACTTCACGCCGTCCCCGACCGCATTGACTTTCTTTTTTCATCATATCCCAGAGTTATCTTATTTTTTCCTTGACTTTATAACCCATAAAATAAGATTGTAATTGACAAGTATTTCAAATTCTAATAGTTTTACAAAAAATTAATAACTATTACCAATTTGCCCATGCTACGAAAAATCTCCACCTTTTATATCGACGGCTTCCGCTCAATGAAAACAGGCCGGAAACTTTGGGCGATTATTTTCATCAAGCTCTTTGTCATGTTTGCAATTCTTAAGGCCTTTTTTTTCCCCAACTACCTGGAAACAAATTTTTCAAATGATGAAGAGAGGGCTGCGCATGTTATGAAAAACATCACACAGCATCCTCAAAACACGCAACAACGGAGGTTGTAATGGTTGAACAAATCGATCTTACACAGGTCAATTGGGCTCGGGCTCAGTTTGCTCTCACAGCCATGTACCACTGGATTTTCGTCCCTTTGACCCTGGGACTTTCCTTCTTGGTGGCTTTTTTTGAGAGCATCTACGTACGCACCGGCAGTGAAGAATGGAAACGGCTCACAAAATTCTGGATGACCCTGTTCGGCATCAACTTCGCCATCGGCGTTGCCACGGGTATTATCCTGGAGTTTCAATTCGGCACCAACTGGTCCAACTACTCCTGGATGGTGGGTGATATTTTCGGCGCCCCGCTGGCTGTGGAAGGTATTTTTGCCTTTTTTCTGGAAGCCACCTTCTTTGCCGTCATGTTTTTCGGCTGGAACCGGGTTTCAAAAAATTTCCACCTGTTTTCCACCTGGATGGTGGCCGTCGGCTCCAACCTTTCCGCCCTGTGGATCCTCGTTGCCAACGGCTGGATGCAGTTTCCCACCGGCATGAAATTCAACCCCGATACCGCCCGTTTTGAAATGCAGAATTTCTGGGATGTTCTTTTTTCACCGGTGGCCATCAGCAAATTCACCCATGCGACCAGTTCCAGTTTCCAGCTGGCGGCGCTCTTCGTGGTCGGCATTTCCTGCTGGTACCTTCTGAAGGAACGCCACCAGGCCATGGCCAAAAAAAGTATCGTCGTGGCCTCGGTATTCGGTCTGCTCGCCTCCGCCTACGTCGGTTTCACCGGCGATGAGGCGGCATACACCGTTGCCCAGAAACAGCCCATGAAACTGGCGGTGATGGAAGGACTCTTCGACGGCCGGACAAGTGCTCCGCTTGTTGCCGCGGGCCTGATCAACAGCGCCAAGGAGCCCGGCGATACGCAGGAACCGTTCAGCGTCGAGATTCAAATCCCCGGTCTTCTTTCCCTGCTGGCCAACCGCGAGGCAGGCTCCTTTGTTCCCGGAGTCAATGATCTGGTCTTCGGCAACCCCGAACAGAACATCATGGGCGCCCAGGAAAGGATTGAAAAAGGCAAAATCGCCGTGGAGTTGCTGCGAACCTACAAGGAAGCCAAAAGAAACGGGGATGACAAAATCGCCCTCGCCGCATTGCACGCCTTTGAGGATTTCCAGGACCATATCGGCTACGGCTACCTGAATCATCCTTCCGAGGTCGTTCCTCCCATCGGCACCACCTTTTATGCTTTCCATATCATGGTGGCCCTGGGAACCCTCTTTCCCTTGGTTTTCCTTGCCTTTCTGTTCTATGCGGTGAAACAATCCCTTCCTTACCAGCGTTGGCTGCTCAACCTCGGCGTTCTCTGTGTGCCGCTCGGGTACGTTGCTTCCCAGGCGGGCTGGGTTGTTGCGGAAGTCGGTCGACAGCCTTGGGCAATTCAGGGACTGCTGCCGGTAACGGTCGCCAATTCCAATCTCACCACCGGCACGGTACAGACCACTTTTTTCATCTTTCTCGGCCTTTTCACCTTGTTGCTGATTGCCGAAATAAGCATCATGGCGAAACAAATCAAAATCGGACCGGAGGAACACTAAAATGATCGGAAAACTTGATTATTCTACTTTGCAGCAGATCTGGTGGATCATTGCCTCCGTGGTGGGTTCCCTTTTTCTTTTTCTCAACTTTGTTCAGGGCGGCCAGACCCTGCTTTTCACCGTGCCGAGAAACGATGAGGAAAAAAGTCTTATCATCAACTCACTGGGCCGCAAATGGGAATTGACCTTCACCACCCTGGTCCTTTTCGGCGGCGCCCTGTTTGCCGCCTTCCCGAAATTCTACGCCACCAGCTTCGGCGGCGCCTACTGGGTGTGGATGCTGATCCTCTTCACCTTTATCATCCAGGCCGTGAGCTATGAATACCGCAAAAAACCGGAGAATTTCCTCGGCTCCACCACCTACGAGGCTTTTCTTTTCATCAACGGCAGTGTCGGCATCCTCTTGATCGGTGCGGCAGTGGGCACCTTTTTCACCGGATCGAGCTTCAGCCTGAACGACATGAACCAGGTAACCTGGCAGACCCCTTACCGCGGACTGGAAGCGGCGAAAAATTTCTTCAATCTCTCCCTCGGCCTGTTTCTGGTATTCAACGCCAGGGTGCTGGGCGCCATGTACCTGGTCAATAATATCGACCATAAGGGATTGACCGATCGCTGCCGCAAATCGGCCTGGAAGAGCTTTCTCTGGTCATTGCCCTTCCTGCTCTTTGTCCTGATCAACCTGCTCTTCATGCAGGGCTACGCGGTAACCCCTGAAAACGGCACTGTTTTCCTGCAGAAAGGGAAATACCTGCAAAACCTCGTCGGCTGCCCGGCAACCCTGCTGCTCCTTCTTACCGGGCTTACCCTGGTTATTTACGGCGTGTTTGTCACCTGCTTCAAGGGCAAAAACAACGGCATCTGGTTCGGCGGCATCGGCACCGTGCTGGTGGGGCTTGCTGTTTTCTTTCTGGCCGGTTTCAACAACACCGCCTTTTATCCATCCAGCTATGACCTGCAGAGCAGCCTGACCATCTACAACGCGTCAAGCAGCCACTATACCCTGACCGTCATGACCTACGTAGCGCTGGGTGTGCCTTTTGTGCTGGCCTATATCGCCTATGTCTGGAAACAGATGGACGGCAAGCGGCTTACCCTGGCGGAACTGACCGGCAAAGACGCTGAAGAGATGTATTAATTTCACAAGGAGAAAACCATGAGCGCGATACTCATACTCAGCTGGATCGGTCTTATTATCGTTTCCTATCAAGGGGCGATCATCTTTCTGAAGCGGACCGACAATCTCTGATCAAAACAAGCACCGGCACAAAGGAAAGGGCTCGCTTTTCACTGTGCCGGTGCTGTCGTTTGCACTCTTTGCCTACCACTGACACTCCGGAGAAACCATGCAAAACCTGGAAAATTTCACCCAAAAAGACATGATGGAACAAATGGTCCTGCTGGATGAGATCAAAGAGGGAGGGAAGAAAGAGGCGATACCGCAACTCCAGCAATTACTGGCGGAAAAAAAATGCGAACAGGCGACCCATGAAATGATTTATCACACCCTGTTCAGCCTGTTGGAGGATGACCCGGCGGCAATCAAAGCGGGAATTCGCCATCCGTCGCACCGGGTTCAACTGCTCAGTATCAGGCGCTGCCGTAAATCAGGGCTTACCGAGGCAAAACAAGAACTTATTCAAACATTGCGGGAAAGCGCCGATACGGAAGTAATCGGAGAAATCATCATGGCCTTGGGCAGTTTCAAGGACCCATCCCTCATCGACACGCTTTGCCCCTACCTCTTCCATCCCGACCCCACCATTCTTTCCTGGACCATGGAAGCGCTGACCGGCATTGAAATTGAAGAAATCAGGGAGATTCTCATTGATCTTGTCAAGGGAGATGACAATTTTGCCGCGCCGGACAAGGATTGCGCCCTGACAACCGTTCTTGCCGTGGAACATCTGGGCAGAATGAAGGACCCGGAGGCGCGGAAATTTCTCCTTTCACTCGAGAATCACCCCAATTCCCATCTCAGGAAAGCTGTCGGCAGGGTGCTGGCGTAACCCTCATCTGGCCCGGATCGCCCGGGCTTTTGCATCCTCTCCCGTTTCATCATAGAGATGGATCAGTTCAGCCAGGGTCCGCTCCTCATCCTTGTTTTTCTCCAGGATCTGCAGCAGGTAATTCTCCGCTTCCCCATATTCCTTTTTCAGGCGATGCACCTTTGCCATCCCGAGCAGGGCGAACATGTCATAATTAACCTTCAGACTCTTCCGGTAATGATCCATGGCATCGTCCAGTTTTCCCAGAATAACCAGCGCATCGCCGACCCGGGAATGAAGATTCTGGTTCTGCGGTTCTTTTTCAAGAATTTTCAACCAGCAGGCAATGGACCCTTCATGATTTTTCATGCCCCGCTGCGAATCGCCCATGCCGTACAGGGCAAAGATATTCCACGGTTCCTGTTTCAAGGCTTTTTCATAAAAATAGGCGGCCTTTTCATACTGTTTTCGGCGTCGATAAATATTTCCGGCCATGGTGAGCACGGCAATGTAGGTATCGTCAAGGGCAATGAATTTTTCAAAATAAGCCAGGGCCTTATCATGGTCCGCCAGCTTGTAATAGAGATTGCCGATGCCGCGCAGGGCGTATTTATCCGTTTGATCCAAAGACAATGCCTTCAGGTAAAGGCCTTCCGATTCGGCAAAATTGCCGGTCTTCACATAGGAATCGGCAAGGCGGGTGAGGACATGGATGTCATCCTGGTTCTGTTCAAGATAACGCTGCCAATAGGATACGGCTTTCCCCGCCTGTCCCAATCCCCGGTAGGAGTCACCCACCCCACGCAGGGCGAACATATTGAGGGGATCAATCTCCAGTGTCTTTTCATAAAAACCGATGGCCTTATGAAATTTCCCTGTTTCCCGATGGACATCCCCCAGCCCGACCAGGACATAGGTATTTTCGCTGTCAACTTCCAGGGCCTCGAGAAAAGTCGCTTCCGCATCCTTCCACTGTCGCTTCTTCAGGAACTCCGACCCCTGACGGGAAAGCTCAATGGCCTTTTTATGGTCCGACTGCAGATTGCCCTTGGCCCACTGCAGATACTCGGCCAGCACGTGTTCCGCCTGGACCGTGATCCACTGGGGCACTTCGTAGGGATGATTCCCCTTGAGCCAGATTTCCAGCCTACCGGCATTCTTGGCAAGAAACTTGAAAACAATGCGGTATTCCTCTTCACTTTTCAGATTTTCCTGCCACAAATAAAATGAACGAATAGGCCCCTCCACCTGGGCGCAGGCAACAAGCTTCTCGCTTACCGCCTCCCTGGCAAGTTTTTCCGCATCTTCCCGAGATGAAACTGTGGTCCAACCGATATACATCATCATCTTCACATCCTGTCTTTTTTTCTTTTCAATTCAATGGCCCTGACCGCTGAATCACGAAATTTTCTCACCCACTGAATCGCCGCTTTATCAAGTTTTTCGCCGCCCTTCCGATCAACATAAAGGAGGGCGACTATTTTTTTCTGCAAACACAATGGGAAAAAACAACCGTTGCGGCCTTGAAGCAAAGACTGCATTTTTTCCGGCAGTTGGCCGATGATTTGCGCGGCTATTGCCATCTCCTCCCCCATTACCAGCGATGCGGCGCTCCCCTCATGCTCCAGATGCGACAAGGGCACTTGAAATTGCTTCATCTGCTCAGGCGAAATATCGCCCCGACCCAATTGCCCGACCAGCACCTTCTTGCCGTCACTCACCTTAAGCATGGCCAAGACAACCCGATCAAGCCCCACCCCCTGGAAAAGCGCGTCAACCAGCAGCAACAAGCAGTCCTTGAGCTGAAATTGGCCGGCAAGCATCGTCGAGATTTCCTGCCAGTAGGCATCAACTCCTTTTGCTTTTTCCCCTGCGGCAGGTTGCACCGCAACGGCGGATTGCATCTCTTTCAGTCTTTTTTGAAAGTCGATCCGGCCGATCCCCGGCCGAATCGAATCAAAAATCGCCGTTGAGGTCTTTGCTGCGGCGGAAAGCATTTCAACCGCCTCCTGTTCGTCGATTGACAGGGCGTAACCGTATTTTTCCATCAAAGCATCAATATTTCGCCTGCCCCAAAGCGCGTCCACATACCTGTTGCTGAAATCGACGATGCAGTGCAGATACTGATTCGGATCATGCGCTTCTTCAGGCACAACGGGATCCGGCTTCATACAGTGTATCACACTTTCCGTCATATTCCAGAAAATAGCAACCTCCCGGCCGACGCCCGCATAGTCGAGACCGTCGAGCAAATCACGAGCCGCCTCGTCTTCGGCTTTGCCGGCTCGCATCTGCCGTGTTATGTCATTATAAACCTCCGGCAGGTAAATGCAGGAAATAATTTTGCCGAGATTACGCATCAAGCCGCAGATGAACGCCTCTTCCGGCAATACTTTCAGATACCGCGTCTCGGCAATGCCTCGGGCCAGCAGGGCCGCCATAAATGAGCGGGCCAGCAACTCGCTTATTTCATCGGTGTTGACACCGGCCTGGACAAAATCATCAAACAGGGCAATCCCGATGGCAATATCCCGCACCGAATCAAAACCGAGAACCGCCACCGCCATGGAGACGGTTGACACCTTCTGTCCCAAGGAGTAATAGGCGGAATTGGCAAACTGCAGAACTTTATGGGTAAGGGAAAAATCTTTCAGGATAATCCTGGCCAGATCATCATAATTGGCGCTTCGCTTGCCGCTGGTCAAGGCAAGAAGCTCCTGCACATGCACCGACATGGCAGGCAGTTCGCTCATGTTGATCTTGGCGAAGACATCCGCCAGCTTGCCCTTGGGAGGCGAAAGAGGTTCAGGCATAAATAATATTTTCTTACAAGACAGAATCAAACTACCAGAATCACCAGGCTTCTTTATACCCGGCGAGACGCGGTTTGCAAAGCAAAGGCTGTGTAATCAGCAGTAATTTCGACTTTTTTTCTATTTTCCGACCCGTCGCAATACTCGACAAGGACTTGGAAGGGATGGCCAAGGCCAGGCAATGAATCCCCGCCGGAACGCAAATACATGCTGATTTCCCTTCGATTGATCCTCCTTCTCTGCACGTTGCTTTTCCGCGGAGTCGATAGTAATATGAAAATCCGGCCTTAGCTTTTCCCTGACCGAGCACAATCCGACTTTAATTTTTTTCGGTGCGATCGTCTGCAAATACCGCAGAGAGTGGTGCCGAAAATCAAACCCTTGCCCCTCGATGGTTTCGAAAAAAGATGACCGCGCAACATCGCAAAAACTCCATGCTCTGCCCCAACTGCCGCAGCCTGATCAGCCGGGACGAACGCCGTTGTCCGCACTGCGGCACGCCGCGTCCCGCTTCCTGGTGGCAAAACAACCCCCTGACCCGAGGATTTGCCGACCCTGACCGGCTTGTTTCCATGATCATCGCCGCCAATGTCGGCATGTATATTCTTTCGCTGCTCCTCAAACCGTCCCGCCCAGGCTTCGCCTTCAATCCTTTCTTCTTTCTGTCGCCCGACAACAGAAGCCTGCTGATTCTCGGCTCCACCGGCACGGTCGCCATCCTTGAACTGCAGCGCTGGTGGACGCTTATTTCGGCAAGCTATCTGCACGGCAGCCTGCTGCACATCCTGTTCAACATGATCGCCCTGAAACAACTGGCCCCGCTTGTCATCCGCGAATATGGCGGCTCAAGGATGTTTGCCATCTACACCATGGGGGGAGTCGGCGGCTACCTGCTCTCTTTTTTTGCCGGGATATCGTTTACCATTGGGGCGTCAGCCGCGGTGTGCGGCTTGATAGGCGCGATGCTTTATTACGGAAAAAGCCGGGGCGGCATTTACGGAATGAATATATACCGACAGATCGGCGGATGGGCGCTCAGTATTTTTGTCTTCGGACTGCTCGTTCCCGGCATCAACAACTGGGGACACGGCGGGGGCATGGCAGCGGGTGCCTTGCTCGGTTTTCTGCTGGGCTACGGAGAACGGCGAGGAGAAAACGCGCGGCACCGGCTGCTCGGCACGATTTGCGCCGCACTGACCGCCACGGTGCTTGCCTGGTCCGCCTTGAATGGCATTTTCTTCCTTTTGTTTGCCCGCTGATTTTTTTTTTAAAATCAGGAAGATTGCCGGGTACCGGATTTGCTGAAACGAGGCACCCTTTTATTTCCATACATCATGTTTTGATGGAAAATTCATCCAAGCCAAGGCGGAATGGAAGCGTCCGACAGCTATCCCCACCTGCTTGTTGAAAAGCGTCGCACTTGCTGCTACTGTGTATAAAAATGCATGAACGCAGATTTTGACAAAGACGCCCGCACGGGCATAATCACGGAAGGACGCAAGCCATGTTTAATCCGGAAAAATTATTGGGCAGTCTGCTGAAGGGCGGTCTCGGTCGGGGCGGGGCAACAAGAAACCTGAAAGTCCAGGCCGGGTTGGGCCTGCTCGGGGCCGCCCTGGCGGCGGTGGACCATTATGCGAATAAGTCTTCCAGCCGGCCCCAGGACATGCGGCAGGGCACCAAAGGCGCCGATTATCCTCCGGCATCGGGCTACACGGCGGCATCCACCGCCATGGCAACTCCGCCACCCCCGCCGCCCCCTCCTCATCCGCCGGCCATGCAGGCAGAGGCCGCGAATCGGCAACAGGATGCCGTTCTTTTGATCCGGGCCATGATCGCCGCGGCCAATGCGGATGGCACCGTTGACCAGGAGGAACGGCAGCGGATTCTGGAAAAATTCCGCGCCGCAAACCTCAGCCCGGAAGAGCAGTCCTTTCTGGCCGGTGAGCTGCTGAATCCCGCCGATATCGACCAGCTGGCGGCCGGGGTCCATTCGGCTGAGACGGCCAGACAGCTTTACGCTGTTTCCCTGCTGGCAATTACGGTTGACAGCGACGCGGAAAGGGCCTATCTGCAAACACTCGCTGACCGCCTGGGCTTGTCCGCTCCGGAACGCGACTTCATCCACAAAAACCTGGGGGTCGAAGGCGTGGAAGCCGCGATGTGAAAAGATGGGGATTTAACACTCTTCCATCGCTGTTTTCCCAAAAAACATTGGCCGGTCGCAGTGATCAATCCGGGTAACTCGCCCTGATTTCATTTTGCACCAATTCCTGCAACTGTTGATAACCAAAGGTCTGAAGAGGTTTTCCGTTTGCAAAGAACCCCGGCGTTTTCCGAACATTGAGCGTTTTGGCATCGGCAAGGTCCTGTGCAATGAGTTGCGCTATGGCCGGATCATTCATATCCTGCTTGATTTTTTCCAAATCGAGCCCGGCCGCGGGAAGAAACTGCCATATTTTCTCCGGTTGCGGGTTGTGGTGACTGGCCCAGTATCCTTGCGACCTGTACATGACATCCAAGGTTTCCCAATACCTTCCTTGTTTTTTGGCGGCCTCGAGAATCTTGACAAAATAATCGGCTCCCGGATGAAAAGGCGCATAACGAAGAACAAGTTTGATTTTACCGGGATCGGCGTCCATCATCTGCTTCACCAGTGGGGAAAAAGCCGCGCAGGTCTCACAGGCCGGGTCCATGAACTCAACCAGATAGACTTTCGCATCATCACTGCCCAGTGTCGGGGAATGGTCACGCACAAAAATTGAAGCGTTTTCCCGGGCCATGAAACCTAATTTTTCAGCCTGTTGCCCCTTGTAGTAGGACCCGGCAAACATAAAGGCAAGCAGCAACACCAGAGCCGAAACCCCAAAAATTACATATTTCATTCAGCAAACCTCCTCTTGAAGATAATTAAAAGGACTATTGTCAGGGAAAAGGACAGCAAGGAAAGCCCCGGTATTGTCAGAAAACCAAACAGCTCTATGTATTTTTCCGTGCACGAAACCCCCTGGCTGCAAGGCTGAATGCTCTCCGGGATGATGCCGCTATAGAGCAGGTTATGGTACAGGGCCGCCAGCCAGCCGGCCACCGCCAAGGGCAGAGCGTATTTCACCACGTTTTTATCCAATGGAAACAGCCCTCTCGCCAAAATTATGACCAAGGGAAACAAAAATATTCGCTGATACCAACACAAAAGGCAGGGGGCAAAATCCATCACCTGACTGAAAAACAAACTCCCCAAGGTGGAAACAGTTGCCAGCAGCCAGCAGAAAAAAAGAATGGCCCAGCTTGCATTGGACTTTTGATCGGAACCACGCATATCAAATCACTCCAAGATTGTCGGATGGCAAAAACAACGGGATATATGTTTACGACACCCCCAACATCGTATCGTTCGCAGAATTCGGACAATTCTCCTTTCACAACGAGTACCCACACAAAGGGATCAGCGCCAAAAAAAGGGGAATCCCCCGTACAGAAAGAGCCGCCGTGTCACGTGAAGGGGAGAATTTTCCGGCCATCAAACGTGAAGACTGCTGGGATTCATAAATTTCAGGAAGAGTTTATTTAATGAAAGTAATGTAAGGATACTGTCTCTGGAATTGCGAGTTCGCTGCACAACAGAATCGTTTTCAGTCACAAAATAATTTATTTATTCGTTCGACCACTTTATTTGAAACTCGATTTCTTCTTGGCCTTCTTCTCTTTCGTGCTCGATATTGCAAGTTGCACGAACGGGAACGTATATTCTTTCACCGGCAATTTGAATTGCAAAGGGCTTTCCTTTTTCGAGCGAATCTGCAAGACGTCGCAGTTTTGCAATAAAAGCCGGCATCGGATAACTTTTCTCCACATCCCTTTCCGCCTTATCCCTCATACCCCCCCCATTTAGAAACAATGTGTCATGACTGCGCAAAAAAAATGCCCGCAGGGTCGCCGAGTTGAGCTTTCTTTGGCGCTGCCTGGGACGCCGAAGTGGATGGAAACCGACAAGGAATTTTGCAAACCTGCGCGCATCCGCCCCCGCAAGTATCTTCTGCTCGCGCGCCCCCTGTTCCGGCTGGTCATAGCTCTATCACCGATACAGCCTTTTTGTCATCACCGACGTCAGGCTCTACAAAAAATTCTTTTTCACAGTTTGGGCAAACGACTTTCGTGTTTTTGCCAGGGCCGCGCACCTGCCCGGACTTTCCAAGCAAAGGTTCCTTTCGGCCGCACTTGCAAACCCAGGCTGCGTTGTTGCCTGTGGCAATTGCCTTGCCTTTTGTGCCGTCCGAATATTTTACTTCAATAATTCTTTGCTGTTGCGGCATCTCATTTTCCATTTGCGCATACCATTCAACCGGATGGCCCTGCCGGTCACATCCGTCCGCCGAAGTTCTCCACAGTCACTCGAACGTCGGATTCGCACTTTTCACGCCTGCTCCACTGCGATCTTGACAACAATTTTATGGAGCTGTCCAGACGAAATCAGCGGCATGTGCGCATCTTCAGGGAAAAAAATCACAAAAAATCCACGGCCGACAGGAAGCCAGGCATCCGGCTCATCGCCGAAAAACTGAATATCATCTTCCTTGTCATATTCTCCGATCGGTTTCTTACAGGATGATTTCGGCTTCCATCCCATCTCATCGGTTCCGGACAAGACCAATTGGATATCAATATACTTTTCATGTGTTTCGAGGAGTCCATCCTCTTTCTTGCGGCCGGGATCCCTTGCCGCCATCGCATAAACGCGATCACCATCTATTTCATACTTCTCCACCGGCAGTTCGTCCAGATCCGGCCGCAGGAGAAATGCAAATGCCTTGGGAAATCCCTTATGCAGGGACAGATAACGGCCGGCATTTTCAAGTACATCAAAAATCATGTCAATTCCTTACTGAAATACCATGGGGAGAATTCAGCTGGGCGCATCGGCAACCAACGCACTGAGGTGTCGTCAACTTCCGAACGCCATCCAGCACAGATCATTACCGAATCGAAGATGCCGATCAACCAGAGTAAGATGACTCAGCACCAAGCGCCCGGATATCCAATGCAAGTGATCGTAACATGGATGCAAGTTGGCACAAAACAGAAAACAGCATACGAGCCAAGAGCAGATTCATTGCATGGCTGCTACCAAAGATCAACCGGTGAGGCCTTTTCCTGCTTTGCCAACGCCTGCTGCCAGCAGTTTCGGTCGCGCAGGGTCAGACGTTCGCTCCAGTTCCCGCCAATTTTCCTGCGGTAGACCGCAAAATCACCATTTGAAAAATGAATGACTCTGCCATAATTTCCGCCGAGATCCTCCGCAACAATCGGTATCCCTTCCATTTTCAGATATTCGCGGATGAATTTGCAGTTGACCTCGCCAATGCAATAAAAACTTTCCACATCCCGGTGAATACCGATGACGGTGGCCCCTCCGAAAACCTTGGCCCGCAATTTCGACCGCTCAGTCCCTTTGGCCATCATGTCGTTGATGAGCAGTTCCATGGCCTGAATGCCGTAACGCCCGGCTATGGAAAAATGAAGCGACTGCTCTTTCGAATAGCGGGGATTACTGAGCATGAAATGGTTCATGCCGATCAGATGGAGTTTTGGGTCAAAGAGACAGGCGGCCACGCACGAACCGAGGAGGGTGGAAATCACCTCGACCCCCGTTGTCGAATAGTATTCGCCGGGATTTATCGTAACCCGCCGGGATGTGCCCTCAGGGCCGGTTGCTTTCATTGCGTGCAGTTCCTGTCGGGTGATGCCGGCCGGAAAAAGTAAAAACCAAACTATTCATGCGCACGTTGTTTTTCGGCAAATCATCTTTCATGGCGCACCTGAAAAGCGTTACCGGCCTTTTTTTTATTATAGCCCGTCCCGAAAAACATGACCAACAAAAATGCGAATTGGCCGACATATACAAGAAGCAATAAAACAAAGTTGAAGATATAAATTAAAGCTTTTCTTGACTGAGACGAAACACCTTATCTCTCATTGCGTCCACGAATACGACAACTTCTCAGCCTGCCGCAAGATCAGCTCAATGGCTTCAGCCTGCATATCCGGAGGATACTTGTACTTCTTCAGCAGCCGCCGCACCATATTGCGCATCTTGGCCCGCACACTGTCCCGCACCTGCCAGTCCACCGTGGTGCTGGCCCGCAGCTTTTCGGTCAGCTCATGGGCAATTTTTTTGAGTATTTCGTCGCCCAGTTCCCGCACCGCGCTTTCATTATTAGCCAAAGCATCATAAAAGGCGATCTCATCAGGTGACAAGCCAAGCTCTTCGTCGCGCTTCATGGCCGCCTGGAAATCCTTGGCCATCTGGACCAACTCTTCGATGACCTGGGCGGTCTCGATGGCTCGGTTATGATATTTGCGCAGGGTCTCCAACAGCCGTTCACCGTATTTCAACTCCTGGACCACATTGTTTCGGGTACGGGCCTTGATAGCATCACGCAGCAATTTTTCCAGCAGTTCAACCGCCAGGTTTCTGCTCGGCATCCGGCGCACATCCTCAAGGAACTCATCTGACAAGAGGCTGATATTGGGCGTATCCAGCCCGGCCAGGGCAAAAATATCAGCCACACCTTCTGCCACTACCGCGTTATCAAGTATCTGCTTGAGGACGGAGTTCTTTTCCTCCTCGGTCCGTTTCTTATCAACCGTGGTGTGTTTGATGATTGACGCCTTGATCGCCGAAAAAAAGGCTATCTCTTTTCTGAGCGGTGCCGCCTCATCCAGGGTGCTGCATAATGAAAACGCCTTGGTGATGGCGGCCATGGCATCCAGAAAGCGCCGCTTGCCGTCCTCAAGTCCTAAAATATGGTTGGCAGCCATGGGCAGCAGCATGAGGGCATTGGTCTGATAGTCGCTGTAATCAAGACCATGCATCATGGCCCGCACCACTTCCAGCTTCTCAAGCAGCAAGGCATAGGCCTCTTCGGCGAGTAAGGTCGGCGCACCCTTGCCCTTGGAATCGGTATAATCCTTCAATGCCTGTTTCAGCTCATTGCCGATGCCGATATAATCCACCACCAGGCCGCCCGGCTTGTCCTTAAACACCCGGTTCACCCGGGCGATGGCCTGCATGAGGTTATGGCCCCGCATGGGCTTGTCAACATACATGGTGTGGCAGCAGGGCGCGTCAAAGCCGGTCAACCACATATCGCGGACTATCACCAGTTGCAGCGGGTCGTCCGCCTCCTTGAACCGCTTTTCAAGCCGTTTTTTGACCTGCTGACTGTAGACATGGGGCCGCAGCAGTTCACGGTCCGAGGCGGAACCGGTCATGATAATCTTGATCGCCCCTTTCTCAGGATCAGGATCATGCCAGGCAGGCCGCAGAGCGGTTATGGCATTATAAAGATGCACACAGATTTCCCGGCTCATGCAGACGATCATCGCCTTACCGGGGATTACTTCCGTTCTGGCCTCACAATGGGCCACCAGGTCCTCGGCCACCTCTTTCAGGCGTGGTTCCGACCCCACCAGTTTTTCCAGGGCCGCCCATTTGCTCTTGGTCCGTTCCCGTGAGGCAATGTCCTCCTCATCCTCGATGACCTCTTCCATCTCTTCATTCAGCTCTTCGATGGCGTCACGGTTGATGTCGAGCTTGGCCAGTCGGGATTCGTAATAGATCGGCACGGTGGCCCCGTCATCCACCGCATCCTGGATGTCGTAGATGGAGACATAATCACCGAACACGGCGCGGGTGTCCTTGTCTTCCATGGAAATCGGGGTGCCGGTAAAGCCGATGAACGAGGCATTGGGAATGGCGTCCCGCATGTGTTTGGCAAAACCATAGATATATTTGCCGGTCTTGGTGTCGAGCCGCGCCTTTAACCCATACTGGCTGCGGTGGGCCTCGTCGCTGATCACCACGATGTTGCTGCGGCCACTCAAAACCGGGTGGCTCTCTTCGCCATTCAACAAGGAAAACTTCTGCACCGTGGTAAAGATGATGCCGCCCGCCTGCCGGGCCGCCAGCATCTCCCGCAACTCATCTCGACTGCCGGCCTGCACCGGGGTCTGGCGCAGCAGTTCCCGCGCATTCTTGAAGGTATTGAAGAGCTGGCCGTCCAGGTCGTTGCGGTCAGTGACCACCACAATGGTCGGATTGTTCATTTCCGGTTGTTGCAGGAGTTTCCCGGCATAACAGCACATGGAGATACTTTTTCCCGACCCTTGGGTATGCCAGACCACCCCGGCCTTGCGCGACCCCGGCACCACCTCCCGGCCATAGGTTGCCCGAGGTTCGGCGGTCTGCAAGCCTTCGGTCTGCCGGGAAGCGATCACCGTCACCCGCACCGCCTCACGCACCGCATGAAACTGATGGTATCCGGCGATCTTCTTGATAACGGTATCGCCTTCCTGGTCAAAGATGACAAAATAGCGGATATAGTCCAGCAGCAGTTCCGGGGCGAAAAAACCCTTCACCACCTTTTCCAGTTCATATTCCAGCAGTGGTTTGTCATCCTCATGCTTCAATGTCCGCCAGGGCATGAACCGTTCCTTGTTGGCGGTGAGGGAGCCGATCCGGGCCGTCCAGCCGTCGCTCACCACCAGGGCGCAGTTTGTGACAAAGAGGTCGGGAATCTCCTCCTTATAGGTCTGCAACTGGTTGAAGGCGTCCCAGACATCGGTCTGCTCGTTGCTCGGGTTCTTCAGCTCGATCACCGCAATGGGCAGCCCATTGATAAACACCAGCACATCGGGCCTGCGGTTCATCCTGGCGCCCTGGATGGTAAACTGGTTGACCACCAGAAACTGATTGTTGCGGAAATTGTTGAAGTCAATGAGCTGGGCATGATCGGTTCGTGTTTCGTCGCCGTCGCTGTACTCCACCGGCACCCCTTCCAAGAGCAGCCGGTGAAAGGTGCGGTTGTTATGGATAAGCACCGGCGATTCCGGCTTGCTGGCAACAAGGGCCGCCTCTTCCAGAACCGCCAAGGGGATATGGGGATTAATCTTCTGCATGGCAGAAAGTAGACGACCAGAAAGCACCACCTGCCGGTAATCCACCCGCTCCGGCCGGTCTTCCGCCATCCCTGGCTCGCCCGGCACTCGGCCGTCCCTGGCCGGCGGTGCTTCTCCGTCAGGGGCGATGTCCGGCCCAAAGGCGTAGTCATAGCCACCCTCGCGGAACCACTCCAGGCAGATTTGTTCAAGCTGGTCTTCGGTGATCATCGTTTTCCACTCTGGCGGCTTTTGTATGCCTGTTGCGGATGGGTCGGCGTGGCTGGAAAGGCGAGCGTGAGCTTACCCTTTTCAACCAGTGTTTTTAAATAATGTTGCCTCAAAGCGCTGGATGAACGATTTACTAAGTCTGCCAATACTTGCAGGGTCAAGAAGCAGTCGACACACAGTGAAAGAATGATCTCCTCCATTTCTGTCCTGGGAATTTTTTTCTTCCTCTGGGCTGCACCCGCCTTGCGCAACAACTCTTGACGCGGCTCCGGGGTCAGGACACTTAGATCGTCTATAATGGGAAACTGGAGGCCGTCGACATGAAGCCAGCCTTGCTTCTCGTCCCGGAGCGTATGGCCTGAAGCAAGTTCCAAATGTGCGGAGCTCTGGGCCAAATGTGCGGAGCTCTTGCTCAAATGTGCGGAGCTCTTGCTCAAATATGTGGAGCTAAGCTCAGGAGCAGGCGTTGCCTCGCCAAAAACCTGGTCAGGTGTCGGTGGGGCCTGGCCTGGAAGATGGTAAACAGTGCCACGGCCATGACCCTTTGAAGCCAAACACCCTTCTTTGACAAGGTGTTGAAATGCCTGAGTCAAATCATGGGCATGATCCGTGGAAATTTCCATGATCCGCCTATGGCTCACAACCTGTTCTGATGCAACCGTAGCTAAAATGAGCCGCTCAAGCTCGGAAAACCGATCAAAATCCTGGCCCAGTTGGGCGCGGAGACTCTCCACGACCTCTAACGGGAACAGGTCAATCATCCGCAGCTCAAGAAGCGTCTGTTCTGGTTCGTCTTTTTCATAGAGGGCTGGTGGCCGCCAATCGCCACTCTTCCAGCCACTGTAAATCTTTGGGACCCCGGAGCCGGCACGCTCACCCAGGCCGATCATGAGAAACATCTGGTGGATAATTCGATTCCGGCAGTCGCTTTCGCCGCCCTGGATTGCCTGTTCGACAGGAATACGCATATTGCCAGGATTCCGGAAACCAAACAGGTCCGGGCGTTTGACCACCAGCACCGACACCCTGCCGCTATAATCGGCATGTACCAGGGTATTGACCAGCGCCTCACGGATTGCCACATGTACAGGCGTATCCTCCTGCCGTAGACCATCCTTGAGAACAAAGGGAACCTTCAGGTCAGTAATAAGCTTCCGGTACACCCGCCGATAAAAGTCAAAAAGGTTTCCGGACCATGTACCGTCCGGGACGAGTCGGTCTATCCAGCGCAGCTCGGTTTTGGCCTCTGGCCGCTCCTGATAGTCAACAAAGTAATGGGGAGCCCCATCCTGGATGGCGTCCCAGGTGCCAAACATCAACAGGCCAGCCAGTGTCAAACCTTCCTCACCGCTCTCCCGATCACGCCGCCACCCCTTGAGCTTCTTGAGCAGCCCGTCATCGTCCTCCTCCAGCCAGACATGGCCCGGCTTTTCCGCCCGCAATAACTGGCGGTAGGCAAGCAAGCTATCTGTATCAATATCATCCATGCCAAAACCTGGAAGAATCCGGTTGTCCCGTTCATCCTCCACCTGTTCCGCCAACATCCGCCGAACGGTTTCATCATTGCAGGGACGGTCACCGTCATGAAGGCGCCGGTAGGTGTGGCCGCCAAGAGGAGTCATACCCAGGAAGACCGGCTTCTGCTTACGTTGGGCCGGGGGAATGTTGATCTGAATCAACGTGCGGTCGTCAATGGGAATGATTTTAACATCCGTCTCGCTGAGCAGATTAATGCTTACCTTCTGACGGTTATTGAGATGGTTAAAGAGGGTGGTGATGACACGCTGCGGCTCCTGAATGCCGTGCAGAGAGAAACGCCCCTGCTTCTCCTGTATCCCCAGCAGGACAACGCCGCCATGGGTGTTGGCAAAGGCGCTGTAGGTAGGCCAGAAGTCGGTGGGCAGCTCTCCTTTGCCGTTTTTGCCGGCCGCCAGCTTACACTCCAGATCAACGGATTCTGAAAGAGTGGCGATGTCTTCAAGGGTGTGAATTTCGATCATACCGCCTCCTTTATGCTGGGTTCGGCGGCATTGACGCTGATTTCACCGGAGAGGAGTTTGGGGAGGAGGGTGTCGCGGAGTTGGCTTAAATCCCTTATTTGCTGGGCAACCCCCATTTTTTGTAAATTGAAAGGAGCTATTAGTTTATTCCATGCAGCAAGTAAATTTTTTCTTGGGACTAATACTCGAATATCTCCTATATTTGCCAGGCTTGCATTAGCCTGAACACCTTGAACTACTTTTGATGCTATTTCATTTCGAATACGCCTGCATTTCAATGTTTGCAGACAAAGCCACAAGTGATTTTCAATATCTTTCAGCCGTATAATTGCTAGGGCTTGATTTACATTAGAATTATGTAAATCTTTTTCAATTAAAGACACTCTTCCTATTGTCCCAGCTATTGAAAACAGTAAATCATTCGTCTTCAAGATGGATCGTTTCAAAGCCTTTTCATGTATGGATTCTGGTATCATTTCTAGTGAAGCACGAAGAATCTCGCCAGAATCTGTTAGATCCTTAACCTTTATAAAAGGAATTATGGCCGGGTCCTTTGCCACTAAAACATCCGGCTTGCGTGGTGTTGTTCCTTTCGTGATTATCTCTGCCAATTCCCTCATACTCTTCACCTCCCACCCCTTCGGGATCAAGCCCAGTTCGGAGTCGATGAGTTCGTCGGGAAAGAGGGCGGCGGTGGCACGGAGTTGGACAAGCTGGCCAGGGGGGAGGTGGTCGAGTTCGGCATCACTCTTTCCGCTGATGGCGCACATGGCGGCGCGTTCCGGGTCCTGGCCGTTGGCTTTGGCAAGGGTCTTGGCCTTGACCGGCTCGAAATCCACAAACCAGGATTTGAAAATGGCCTGGGCCATCTCCTCCAGGGTCTGGTTGATCCGGCGGTTGAGTTCGATTTTGCTACAGTGGTCTTTTAAAACATTAACTACTACTATCTGCTCTTCTTTAGGGGGTATTCGGATGGGAAAACTAGGCATTTCCTTCAGAGCTATTCGATCAACTGTTGCGCCATGTATTGTTTTGGACCGTATGGTCTCCTGAAAAGATGGTGAGAGATAGGCATATAACAAATACTCGGGGATAACTTTATTAGTGTTAGGACGTAGCAAGCCCATGCGCCGCCCTAAACAAGCCGTAATATTAGATGGCATTAAAGCGGCTTCACCTAGTCGTGTTTCATATGAGAATAATAGATCCCCTTCTTGAGGCGTTACCCGTTTTGTCCATTTGACGAAATCTTTTTCACTTAAGTGAGCCGATTTAGACAAATCCAAAGCCCCATTTTCAAGGCTGGAAATGCTTAAAAAATATGGCCCTTGTTCTATTTTTTTTGGCGTGGCATGTGGACCATCATAGACCTCTGCCACATTGCCAATAGTGGTTAGGTGGTCAGCACTCCTCCCCCCACCCCGCTGAAACCACTCCACTCCATATTTCTTGATGTGCTCTTTCAGCCTGTCATTGTCGATGGTCTTGAAGAGCACCAGATCCACCCGCTGCGGCATGGGCAGCTCTTCAATGGCGGCGGCGAGTCTTGCCTGGTCGGTAATCGTCAACTCATCACCGCAGAGGGCCAGGTCCACATCCGAGGCTGGAGTATAGGTCTCCATGGCCCGGGAACCGAAAAGCACCACCCGTTCCACCCTAGGATTGGTGGCGAGAATGTCGATAATCGCCTTGCGGTATTTATCTTTCAAGCCATTATTCATAATGGTCGTTTTTGTATCAATGTTTGGTAAATTCGGCTAAGCAGCGGACAATATTGTTCCCGGATCAAGCCTTCAGCCTCAACGGCCTTTTCCAACTGGTAGGTATCACTCAGGATATTGCGTTTATCCAAAGCTTCAAGAAAGAGCTCAGCGTCATCTTCACTGATATATTCCTGCTCAAAGCTGGTCCGTATTGTCGCACGGGGGCTCTTTACATCATAGCCTTCATAGAACAGTAAATCCTTCAAAGTCTTCCAGGCCAGCTCGAAAGAAAATTCAAACACCTGTACCAGTCCGGCCCGTTCAAGATCGGAGTAGACTTCCTGGTCACATGCAGCCTCAAGTTGAGCCATGGCCCTGCCAAAGTTGTCCAGCCGCTGTTGCCAACGAATTTCATCGGTATTACTCATTGACGTCTCTCCTTTTTATACCTCATACCCCAACCCCGCCAGGTTCTCTTTGATCTGCTCCTCCAGTCGGGCACTTTCGGCTAACTGTTCTGAGAGCTGGGCTGTCAAGCGGGCCATCTTGTCGGCAAAGGGTTCGCCGTCGTCCTCCTCGTCCGCCGCCCCCACATAGCGGCCCGGGGTCAGCACATGGTCATGCTTGGCGATCTCTTCAAGGTTGGCCGACTTGCAGAATCCGGCCACGTCCTCGTACTTCGTACCCTCACCCCCGGCCCCTCTCCCAAAGGGAGAGGAGGGCAAGACATCACCCCCGGCGATTTTCCCAGAGGGAGAGGGGAGGGAGCGCCAGGCATGGAAGGTTCCGGCGATCCGCTCAATGTCCTCCTTCTTGAAATCCCGCAGCACCCGATCCTTCATATAGCCTAAGCTTCGGGCGTCGATAAACAGCACCTCGCCGGAGCGGTCTCGCAACCTCTCCCCTCTCCCCCCGGGAGAGGGGCCGGGGGTGAGGGCCTTGTTCCGGGTCAGAAACCAGATACAGGCCGGAATCTGGGTGTTGGTAAAGAGCTGGCCGGGCAGGGCCACCATGCACTCCACCAGGTCATTTTCGATGAGCGCCTTGCGTATCTGCCCCTCGTTGTTGGTGTTGGAACTCATGGAGCCGTTGGCCAGCAACAAGCCCATGGAACCATTGGGGGCCAGATGATAAAGCATATGCTGGAGCCAGGCAAAGTTGGCGTTGCCGGTCGGGGGCCTGCCGTATTGCCAGCGCGGGTCATCATCGCTGACGCCGGTGTCCCACTCCTTCATATTAAAGGGCGGATTGGCCATGATGTAATCGGCCCGCAGGTCCGGGTGCTGGTCGTTGGTAAAGGTGTTGGCCGGTTCCTTGCCGAAGTTGAAGTCCAGCCCCCGGATCACCATGTTCATGGCCGCCAGCTGCCAGGTGGTGTGGTTGTACTCCTGGCCGTAGATGGAGACATTGCCTAATCTGCCGCCATGCTCCTTGATGAACTGCTCACTCTGGACAAAGAAACCGCCGGAGCCCATGGCCGGATCATAAACCCGACCCTGGAAGGGCTGCAGCATCTCGACAATCAGCGAAACAATGGATTTCGGGGTGTAGAACTGGCCGCCCTTTTTGCCTTCGGCCAGGGCGAACTGGCCGAGGAAATATTCATAGACATGGCCGAGGATGTCCTTGGCCTGCAAGGATTCATGGGCAAAGGGAATCTCCGAGAGCAGGTTGATCAGCTCGATGAGCTTTGACTGGTCGATCTGCAAGCGTCCGTATGATTTATTGAGCACCCCTTTCAACTTGGGGTTGTCCTTCTCGATTGCCTCCAGGGCATCATCAATCAACCGCCCCACACTGCGGAAGGTGTAGGTGTGTTTTTTACCATTAGTAATTTCGATCTCGGCGCCGGGAGGGAGGGTGGCATTATCGCGCAGGGTCTGCCAGCGGGCCAGTTGCGGCACCCAGAAAACATTTTTCTCGGTGTAGTAATCCCGAACCTCCAGCTCATCACCAATCTCGGCCCGGTACTCGTCATCCGAGGCATAGTCCTCGGGATCGAGAAAATAGTCATGCTCCGGATTTGTGAACTGCCCGGTCAACTCCAGCCGCCGGATGTCAAAGGCATCCGAGACATATTTGACAAAGAGCAATCCCAGCACCGCATGCTTGTACTGGGCCGCATCCAGGGTGGAGCGCAGCTTGTCCGCCGCATTCCACAGCTTTTTATCCAGGGAATCGAGAAACTTTTGCTCCTTGTCCGGCATTGGTCTTATTTCCTCTTGGTTGCTTGTTGGCTGTCCGCCAGCCACTGGTCGATAATATCCCGCCTGAACCGCCAGTGCTTGCCCACCTTCTGACCGGGAACTTCCCCCTTCTGGGCCAGTTTATAAAGGGTAGATTTGGAGATTTTCAGATAGACGGCCAACTCTTCGATGGTGAGCACATTGTCCTGCTTTTCAGTCATCATAGGCCCCGCAAGAGTGATTGATAATATCCGTTCTTAGCAGTTAATAGCCGCACCGGTCAAGGGATTTGATGCCGGTTCCTCGCAGGAGAACATCAACAGAGGGGGAATCAAGTTTGAGCCTCCACAAAGGGGAAATATTGACGGCATGACAGGCAGGAGAAGACAAGCCCATGGGGCAGCCTTTGTCAGATATTGACTCCGGGTTTGTTCAACCTTTTCAATAGCGCATCGGCAATACCATGATCCGGCCACAAAACCCCGCAAATGGTGGCGCGCTATAGCCGCCAGAACGGGGAGCATATTCAAGCGGCTATGGATGTGTTGGAAAACCGCAGGCTAACAAGGCGAAAGGGAAATCATTTTCTTGACGTAATTACACCGGAATTACACAGGCAAAAAAACAAAGAAAAAGGGGTTACAGCAATCGCGCTGCAACCCCTTTATATTGGTGCCGGAGGTCGGAATCGAACCGACATGGGCTTGCGCCCGCGGGATTTTGAGTCCCGTGCGTCTACCAGTTTCACCACTCCGGCATGTGCATGATTTTCAGTGGAACCGCACCAACTAATATCCTACTTCCCCTTCTTTTTCAAGAGTTTTTGCGGTCCTGAAAAAGAAGATCAGGTCCGGCAAATGCCGCGAAAGACCTGGCGCAGGGTTTTTTCATCCAGTCGGGCGGCCAGCTGCTGTTCATATTCGTCGATATCCTTGCCGCTTTCCTGCTCATCATCCAGCCAAACAGCATCATCCGCTTGCGGGAGGGGCGGGGCAAAGACAAAATCGGCCGGGTCAACCTCAAGCCTGCTGCTCCGCTTGTTGTTCAACCAGCGATCGCATTCATCATGGCTGCCGATATACAGCAGAAAAAAACAGTCCTGCCGTTTCAGGCAGATCAACCGGTAGCCGCTGCCCAGATCAAACTTGCAACAATTTCGCATCCGCAGCTCGCCATGCTTGGTGAGCTTGATTTTCAGCTCAAGCGAGGTCACGCCCCGGGTTGTCAGGTGGCGGATGATCTCCTCCGCCCGGGCAGCGGCAAGCGCGCCCTTTTTATCGCTTTTTTCAAGCTGCTGCAGCCCCTTGGTAAAAAGAGGGGTCCGGTAAAGACGCATTTCAATTTCGCCCCGCCTGAATTGCCGCGCCGAGTGCGCCGACAATGTCCGGGTGCGCGGGCGACACGACCCTGACCCCGTCAAGTTTCATGGCCAGCATCTTCACCATGCACGGATTCCGGGCAACACCACCGGAAAAGACTATGCATTCGCCGTAACCGACCCTGTTCAACATGCCGACCAGCCGGCTGACCACCGAGAGATGCACAGCCATGGCGATATCCTGCGGCGGCACCCCCCGGTTTTTCATGGAGATCACCTCCGATTCGGCAAAAACCGTGCACATGGAGTTAATCGACGCCTCCGCCGCTGAGCCGAGGGCGGCCGGGCCGAATTCATCCAGGCTATAGCCCAGGGTGGCGGCCATGATTTCCAGAAATCGCCCGGTGCCGGCCGCGCACTTGTCATTCATCTGGAAATTGGTGACCCGTCCCGCTTCATCGAGCGAAATCACCTTGGAATCCTGACCGCCGATATCGACAATGGTCCGGCAATCAGGAAAATAGTGGCGGGCGCCCAGGGCGTGGGCCTTGATTTCAGTGATCATTTCATGGGCAAAATGCTTGTGGGCCAGGTGGCGACCGTAGCCGGTGGCCACCACCCGTACCGGATCAAAGCCGGCGAGCATCTCCAGGGACTGCTTGTGGGGGTCGAAGCTGCTTTCCCGGATCTGATGGCCGATCAGTTCACCATCCTGCCACGCGGCGATTTTCACCGTCCGCGACCCCAGATCAATGCCGACGTACATCCCCTACCCCCTTATCTGCTCGAGAAAGGCCTCGACCCTGGTCTGCAGCTGGCCGACATCTTCCGGGGAATAATCGGTTTCAATGGAAAGATAGGGAATGCCCTCCTGCTGACAGGCCTCCTTGATCCGTATTTCCTCGATATTGTAGGTATGGCAGAACTGCAGGGAGTAGTGAATAATGCCCTGGGCCCCGGACTGCCGGTATTCCTTGATTACCTGGTCGATGCGTTCGTTGTTCGGGGTGAAGCAGGAGCAGTCGATCCGCATGTAGCGGTCGGTCAGCACGTCGAGCTGCTCGGCCATGCTTTTCCGGTCTTCGTCGATGAGATCCTTGAAGTAGCGGGTGCCGATGCAGCTCTCCTCATTGACGATGACGGCTTCCGCCGACTCGACGATATGATGCAGCTTCCAGTTCGGCAGCGCCATGGGCGTGCCGGAGACCATGACGCGAGGGGCATCGGCGGGGAGCACGCCGTGGCCGCTTTTCACCCGGTCGTCCAGTTCGTCGCAGAGCTCATTGACTTTTTCGGCGAAACGGACCGGTTCGTCATAAAAGGCGATCTGTTCGATGAGCAGGGCGTCCTTGCCGCTGATGGGCGCCGGATTATGGCTGCGCAGGCGGGTCAGGCGCTGCAGGGCGAGCCGTTTGCCGTTGATCACCTTAATGGCCCGGGCCAGGTCATCCTCGCTGATCTTTTTGCCGCTGACCTCTTCCACCTTGGCCTTGAAATCCTTCACCTCCTCCAGCCAGAGGGCCTTGTCCCGCTTGTTTTTCATCTGCGGGATCTCCATGACATAGGTGGGCACCAGCCGGTCAAGGATCTCCCAGGTTTTCTTCTTGGCATCACAGGTGGTTTCGCCGTAGACGAAATCCACCGCCTGGAAATAGGGGCAGATCCTGCCCGCTTTGAATCCAAAGGCGGATTTAACCATGGGGCAGATATTGCGCGGCAGGATTTTTTCCGCATCCGGAATCGAGCCTTGCGAGCCGCCGCAGAGGCCGACACAGATGCCGTTTGCCGCCACCACCACCTCTTCGGGAATATAGACGCAGAAGGTGCCGACCACCGGCCTGCCCTCTTTTTTGGCGTCCACCAGTTCCTGCACCCGGCCACCGTGAATTTCGGCGATCATGGTGTCGAAATAGGCCATTTTTCCCGGCCTGTTCCGCTGGGACAGGTACATGGCGGCATAGGCGTTGCCCAGCATCTGCCGCGCCTTGTCGAACCGCTCCACATCCATATCCAATTCTTGCCACAACTCGGGATAGGCCTTGACCTCAAATTCCACCATCGTTTGCTTCCCTCCCACAAAAACCTTTGTCTGATGCGTCTCAGCCGTCCTTCAGGGCGGCTGATTCCATGAACAATTATCAGCACCAAAGATAGCTGATCCCAGAGGGAAGTCAAATTGGTAATATTGATCATGCCGTTATCAGCTATAGGAAAATAGCGCGAAAAAGACAGGGGCGAAAAATTCAGTGACAAGTGAGAAGGAAAAAAATGGTTCTTTGCTGATGGAATTTCAGGTGTTCAGATAAACCTTCTGAAAACGGTAGAAATAATCGACTCCCGACCAGATGGTCAGGAACAGGGCGATATAGAGGAGCACCAGGCCAAGCTGGTGCAGAAAAGGAAGGGGCAGTACCCCCATGGGGAAAACCAGGGTTCCCAGGGCAATGAGCTGCACCAGGCTTTTCCATTTGCCGAGTTTGCTTGCCGCAATAACCAGGCCGGATGAAGCGGCAATGCCGCGCAGACCGGTAACGATCATCTCACGGGAAAGAATAAGAAAAGCGACCCAGGCCGGCATTCTGCCCAGGGGAATCAGCATGATAAGCACCGCCAGCACCAGAACCTTGTCGGCCAGGGGATCCATCAGTTTCCCCAGCACCGACTCCACCTGATATTTCCGGGCGATATAGCCATCGGCCAGGTCGGTGAGGGCGGCGGAAAGGTAGAGGGCAAAACCCACCAGGCTCACCACTTTGCCCGCACCCGGATAAAGAAAAAAGAGGAGAAGCGGCGCGACGAGAAATCTGTAGCCCGTCAGGATGTTTGGCACGTAGGCAATCTGGCTCAATGACTTTTACACCTGTCCGCTTCAACCGCCTCTGCTGAAGGCGGCAACGGTCTGATAACGTTTATAGTGGCGCAAAACTCTTTCCACATAGGCGGTTGTCTCCGGGTAATCGGGAACGGCGCCGTAGTTTTTTACCGCTTCCGGGCCGGCATTGTACGCAGCCAGGGCAAGGGCGATATCCTCTTCAAAAAGATTCAGCATTTTTCGCAGATAACGAGCGCCGCCCCGGATATTCTGCCGGGGATCAAAGGAGTCAAAGACCCGCATGTCCCTCGCCGTGCCGGGCATGAGCTGCATCAATCCCTGGGCACCTTTCGGCGAAACAGCCAGACAGTCAAAATTTGATTCCGCCTTGATGACCGCCTTGATCAGCATGGGATCAAGGCGATAATGTTCACCGACTTCCCGCAAATACCCTTCAAACGCTTGCGGGTCAACATATCGCGGCGTGGGCATGCGCATTTCCCGGGATTTGACCCACTCCACCTTTGCATAACGGCGGTCATTGGGGACATTGGAGAAATGGCGCACTCCCTTCGCGTCGACAAAGGAATACATTTCCGCATGGGCACCAGCGGCCATGGCCGACACGATCAACAGAGCTATGAGGCATGCCTTCAGAAGATTTGTTCCCATCTCGCAATTTCAAAGGGTTATAAAACCATCGAAGCAAATGCATTGCTGTCCGCACGAACCGGAAGTTTCGCTGCAACGAGGCACTTCCCTATTATACTTGCAGAAAATGCGGACGTCAGCTTACTTTTTTCTTTTTTTCCAGTCAGCCAGAAATTTTTCCATGCCGATATCGGTTAACGGATGTTTGGCCAGCTGGGCAATCACACTGTAGGGAATGGTAGCAATATCCGCGCCGATCAAAGCGGCGTCAAGCACATGCACGGGATTGCGGACACTGGCGACAATGACCTCGGTCTGGTAGCCGTAGTTGTCGTAGATGGTCATGATATCACTGACCAGATCCATGCCGGTAAGGGAAATATCATCAAGCCGTCCGACAAAGGGACTGACAAAGGTAGCGCCGGCCTTGGCGGCAAGCAGTGCTTGGGTAGCGGAGAAAACCAGGGTAACGTTGGTCTTGATCCCCTCACCGGTAAAGCGTTTCACCGCCTTGAGCCCCTCGGTTATCATCGGCACCTTGATGACGATATTGGCGTGGAGGGCGGCAAGCTTTCTGCCTTCCTCCAGCATTCCTTCGGCATCGAGACTGATCACCTCGGCGCTGATCGGCCCGTCCACGGTTTCACAGATTTCCTTGAGAATGGCTTCGAACGGTTTTTTTTCTTTGGCGATAAGCGATGGATTGGTGGTAACGCCGTCGACCATTCCCATGTCCACGCCTTTGCGAATCTCATCAATATTGGCGGTATCAATAAAAAATTTCATTGCCTTTCTCCTTTATCCTCTAAAAATGTTTGGCAGCACTTCTCACTGCAGAAATAATATTGTTTGCCGTTTTTGACGGCGCGGATTGCCTGCTTGCTGGGCACATAGGTATGACAGACCGGATCCTCGACCAGGACATCCTCGGTGGGCGCTGATTTGCCGTGGTCCGGCGGGACTTGCGGCTTCTGTTTTTTGGCGCCGAAGAGCAATCGATAGAGAATATATGCCAGAATCGCCAGTATTATGATGCGGACAGGGCTCATTTCCTTTGCCACTCCATCGGCGTCACCCCGCCGGCATCGTCAAGTTCACGCAGCATGGCCGCCGTTGTCCGCCTCAGCAGCGGATGAATTAAGTCCGGCGCGATCTCGGCAAGAGGAGCCAGAACAAAGCGGCGGGCGGCGATGCGCGGATGGGGCAGGACCAGCTCATCCGTCTCCAGCACCAGCTCATCATAAAAAAGCAGGTCCAGATCAACCGTCCTGTCCTTGCCCTTGGCTCGGTCCCGGCCAAACTCAGCCTCAACGGCATGCATCACGGCAAGCAGTTGCAGGGGCGGGAGGGTAGTCTCCAGCACTCCCACCGCATTGGTAAAGAAAAAATTACTTTCCATCTCCACCGGCTCGGTGAGAAAAGGGGAAGAAAGTGCAATGGATCTGCCCCCTTTTGCCCCAAGCATCTTCCAGGCGGCCAGAAGATTTTCCCGGCCGTCTCCAAGATTTGAGCCAAGACCTATGACGGCCCGTGCCAACGCCTACCCCCGCACCGGATTGGACAGAATGCCGATGGCCTCGACCGCGACGCTTACCCGGTCGCCGTTCCGCAGGCGGCCCACGCCGGCCGGGGTGCCGGTGGCGATGACATCGCCGGGCAGCAGGGTCATCACCCTGGAAATAAAACTGATGAGTTCCGCCACCGAGCGGATCATGGAGGAGGTGTTGGCCTCCTGCCGCTTCTCGCTGTTGACAAAACTGCGGATCACAACGTCACCCGGGTTCAGTTCCGTTTCAATGCAGGGGCCAAGGGGGGCAAAGGTATCAAATCCCTTGGAACGGGTAAACTGGACATCCTTTTTCTGCAGATCGCGGGCCGTGACATCGTTACAACAGGTATAGCCGAGAACGCACCGCAACGCCTCGCTTTCACTGATATTTTTTGTACGCCGCCCGATGACCACCGCCAGCTCCCCTTCATAATCGACCTGGGCGCTCATGGCCGGCAGAATGATTTCCTCATCCGGCCCGATCACCGCGGTGGACGGCTTGAGAAACAGGAGCGGCTCCGCCGGAATCTGGAAATCAAGCTCCCTGGCATGGGGCGCATAGTTGATGCCCACCGCCACAATCTTTGACGGCTCGCAGGGGGCGAGCAGCTTCACCTCGCTGCTCCCGACCACCCGGCCGTCCGGCTCAATACCCTCATAGGGAGTTCCCCGCAGCAGACGGATTGCATCACCTTCCAGCAGGCCGTAACGGACGTCTTGGTCAAATCGGCAGCGGACAATCTTCATGATAATGCAGCGCTTTTGACGAAGCGGTTGTAAAACAAATAACACGGCCGGAAAAATGCGCGGAACGGCACTCTTTTCAGTACCCCCTTGAGGGGTATAAGGAGCCGTAACGAGATGAAATAAATGGCCATGTTATTTCGTAACGGCTCCTAAATATCGGTCAGCCCGAGCACATCAAACATGGTATACATGCCGTTTGCCTTCCCGGCCACCCAGGCTGCGGCCACGGCTGCGCCCCGGGCAAAATTATCGCGACTGTGGGCCCGGTGGGTGAGCTCGATCCGCTCACCCGGCCCGGCAAAATAAACCGTGTGCTCACCGACGATATCGCCGGCGCGGATGGTCTGGATACCGATCTCTTCATCCGTGCGCTCGCCGATGATGCCGTTGCGCTCAAAAACGCCGACCTTGGCGAGATCCCGACCCACGCCAAGCGCCGCCATCTCACCGAGCTTGAGCGCGGTGCCGCTGGGAGCGTCCTTTTTCATCCGGTGATGGGCCTCGACAATTTCAATGTCATAGTCATTGCCGAGAATGGCGGCCACCTTCTGGGTCAGCTTGAACAGCACGTTGACCCCCACCGCCATATTGGGCGCCTGGACGATGGGAATCTGCTCCGCATGCCTTTTCAGTTCCGCCAGATTTTCCGGGCTGAGACCGGTTGTGCCGATGACCATCGCCTTTTTGTGTTTGGCGGCAATCTTGGCAAATTCCATGGTGGCGGCATGAAAAGTGAAATCAATGATCACGTCGCATGTGTCAATAATGGATTCAAGACCCGGGGCAATGGTTGCTCCCACCGCGCCGTAACCGCCCACCTCGCCGATATCCTTGCCAACTTCCGGGCTGCCCGCCTGCTCAAAACCCCCGACCAGCGTGAGAGCGCTGTTCTGGGTCACCATGTAGCCTATTCTTTTTCCCATCCGGCCGGCGGCACCGGCCACAATGACTTTTGCCATATTAATTCTCCGTTCTTTAAACCCACCGCTTATAGAATTGTCAGCACAACGGCTCAGATCAATCCCTGCTCTTTCAACACCGCCTGCATTCTGGCCATGGGCTCATCCCCCATTTTCCACAGGGGCTGGCGCGGCAGGCCTGACTTGATTTTCCCCATCAGTTCCAGCGCCTTTTTGGCCGGCACCGGGTTGGTGTCAAAAAACATGGAACCCATGAGGGGAAAGATGCTGTACTGGATTGCGCGGGCCTTGGCCACGTCACCGGCCAGCGCCGCGTTCATCAGGTCCGCCATGTTTTTCGGATCAACATTGGAGGTCACGGAAATAACACCTTTTCCACCCAGCAGCACCAGGGCCATGGCGGTGAAATCATCGCCGGACAAAACGGCGAAATCCTTCGGACAGCGCCGGATCACGTCACAGGCGCGATTCATGTCGCCGGTCGCCTCCTTGATGCCGACGATGTTGTCGACCTCGGCGCAGCGGGCTACGGTGGCAGGCTGCATGTCAATTGCGGTGCGGGACGGCACGTTATAAAGGATCAAGGGAATGTCCACCGCCTCGGCCACGGTCTTGAAATGCTGGTACAATCCTTCCTGGGAAGGCTTGTTATAGTACGGGGTGATCACCAGCGCACCGTCGGCACCCGCCTCTTTGGCGTGTTTGGTCAACTCGATGGTTTCCGAGGTGGAGTTCGAACCGGTGCCGGCCAGCACCGGCACGCGACCGTTCACCGTGGCGATGGTCAGTTCCACCACCCGGCGGTGCTCATCGTGGCTCAGGGTGGCGGATTCGCCGGTGGTGCCGCAGGGGACGATGCCGTGGGTGCCGTTGCCGATCTGAAATTCGATAAGATCCTTCAAGCCCTGCTCATCAATTTTCCCGTCAACAAAAGGGGTGACAATGGCGACAAAAGCTCCTTGAAACTGTGTCATATTTTCCTCCTTCTCATCCTCTATAAAAAAATTTTGTTATTCTTTATTATGCAATTGCCTCGGCATGCAGCAGGCCGTCATATATGAAATGGGCCGGCCCTTCCAGACAGACCCCGGAAAAGCCGCCTCCATCCACAAGCACAAAGTGAATGATCAGTTTTTCGCCGCCGGAAGTGGTCACCGTGACCGGCGCCGTGACCTTTCCGAGGAGCCCGGCGATGATGGCCGATGCCACCGCCCCGGTGCCGCAGGCCATGGTTTCATCCTCAACCCCTCGTTCATAGGTCCGCACATGGAGCCGGTCCGGTCCCAGCACCTCGACGAAATTGGCATTGGTGCCGGCGGGCTGGAAAAGTTCATGAAATCGAATGGCTGCGCCCCAGTTTTTTACCGGTGTGTCCTGATTGGCGTCAACAAAACAGACGGCATGGGGAACGCCGGTATTGAGAAAATGCACCGTGCGGGCCATGCCGTCCAGTTCCACCCGCTGATCCAGGGCAAGATTTGTCGGCGGTGTCATTTCCAGTTTGACGCTGCTGCCCGTCACCTCGGCCCGGATCTCGCCGGCAATGGTGAGAAAACGCATCTTTTCCGGCGCAATGCCTTTGCCGTGGGCAAAGCGGGCGGCGCAGCGGGCGCCGTTGCCGCACATCTCCGCCTCGCTGCCGTCGGCATTATAAAAATGCCAGCGGAAATCGGCCTGATCGGAATTTTCTATAAGGATCAGCCCGTCAGCGCCCACGGAAAATTTATGACGGCACACCGCCTTGGCAAAAATCCCCATGGCCTCTTTGGTAAGGAAGGGTTTTCGGTGATCAATGACGATAAAGTCATTGCCCGTGCCGCTCATCTTGGTAAATTCAATTGGGAAATTCATCTGTTCTTCAATCATTTGGCATCAGGCGGGAATCGTCTCGCCCTCAATAAGGGATTCGTAACTCTCCCGCTTGCGGATAACGTGGAAGGTGTCGCCTTTGACCAGCACCTCCGCTACCCGCGGCCTGGAGTTGTAATTGGAAGACATGGAAAAGCCGTAAGCCCCGGCGCTCATCACCGCCAAGAGGTCGCCGCTTTCGGCAACGGCAATTGCTTTGCCGCGGGCCAGAAAATCACCGGTTTCACAAATGGGACCCACCACATCGACAACTTCCTTTGCCTCTCCCCGCCGCACTACCGGCTGGATGGCGTGGTAGGCGTCATAGAGACTGGGGCGGGCCAGATCATTCATGCCGGCATCGACAATGACGAATTTTTTGCCGCCTTGCTTGGTATACAGCACCTTGGTCACCAGAATGCCGGCATTCCCGACCAGAACCCGGCCCGGCTCGAGAATCAGGGTACAGTCCAGCCCCCCCATCTCCCGCTCCAGTGCTTCGGCATAGGCAGCGGGCAAAGGAGGGGCCTCTTCATTGTAACGGATTCCCACCCCGCCGCCGAGGTCCAGATACGATATGCCGATGCCCGCTTCCCGCAGCCGTCCGACAAAACCTCTCACCTTGACCAGCGACTCGACAAAGGGGGAAACATCGGTGAGCTGCGAGCCGATGTGGCAGCTGACGCCGACAATACGGATATTGGCCATCTCCCGCGCCGCCAGATAGGAGTCCAGGGCATCGTTAATGGGAATGCCGAACTTGTTTTTGGCCAGGCCGGTGGAGATGTAGGCATGGGTTTTGGGATCGACATCCGGATTGACCCGGAAGGAAACCTGGGCCGTTACCCCCATGGATGCCGCCACCTGCTGCAGTGCCTCAAGTTCCTGATGGGACTCGACATTGAGCATGAGAATGCCGGAGCTGAGGGCAAGACGCATTTCTTCTTCGGTTTTTCCCACCCCGGAGTAGACGATCCTGCCGGGATCGATTCCGGCCTTGAGCGCCCGGAAAAGCTCGCCGCCCGAGACGATATCAGCGCCGCCGCCAAGCTTTGCAAAAAGGTTGAGGATCGCGATATTGGAGCACGACTTGACGGCGAAACAGGTAATGTGCGGCACGGAAAAGGCGCCGTCAAAGGCATTGAAATGGCGGGTCAGGGTTTCCGCGCTGTAGAGGTAAAACGGTGTTCCCACCCGGGCGGCAATATCCGCCACTGCCACCTCTTCACAAAAAAGGGCATTGTCTCTGTAATGAAAATGGTTCATTTTTTTCTTTCTTGGTTGATCTTAAAAACTTGGCCGCGCCTTGCGGCGAAATTCTATGTCCCGTGAAAAAACACTTTCGTTGGGAGGAACGGCGGCGTCAAAGGCGGTCACGGCGTAAAAAAATGTTTCCTCTCCCTCCGGCAGGGTGGTATCGGTGAAGGAAAAGGAACTCCTGCCGGTTTCACCCACCAGCACATACTCTTTTTCGCCCGCCGGGCGGCGGTAAATTCGGTAACCGGCGACATCACGAACCTCGGTGCTTTCCCAGAGGATGGTCACCCCGTCGTGTCCCGCGGCCACGGTAAATTTGTGGGGAGGCGCCGGGGGCGTCAAATCCCGCGGCATGCCGGCAATAATTTCACTGGCTTCGCCCGGCAGCACACTGCCGTCGGCAATGACAACCGCCCGTACCTGATAGAAATATTTTTTGTTGATTGTCACTTCCGAATCGATCCGGGAAAGTTCGGCACGGGGTTCGCCCAATTTTTCAAAGGTCGTGCCATCGTCGCTGCGGTACAGCTGATAGGCAACCGGCAGGTCGGGCACAGTGCCGTCAAGCCGGGTTCGGACAGGTTGCCAGCTGACGGTCAGTCCCTCATCGGCAACATCAATCTTCAGGCCGACCGGAGCGACAAGCGGGCTTTCCCACGGAAAGGAAACCCGGTTTGAATCACGACTGACAATCTTCCAGCCGCCTTGGGAAAGCACCTTGTAATTATAGTAGTGACGGTTTTTTAAATCCGTGTCGCGATAGGTGAGCTTCGACCCCGGTTTCACCCCCTCGCCGCTCATGGGAATAAGCAAAGGATACTGAATCGGGCAATCCGCGCAGAAACTGGCGAAAGAAACCTCGCTTTTCATGATGGCGAACGTCCTGATATCCTCAATGCGCGAACCGTCTTCCGCCCGGACAGGACAGGTCCAGCTCAGGGTGGCGCCCTTGTCGTCAAGGACACACTGCAAATCCGCAATGGGAAGCGGAACCACCGCCTGGGGAGGAACAACCGGAGTTTTGCGGCCGCAGCCGGTCATGACCAGCAGCAACAAACAGCAGATCCCTATGGCAAAGCCGCGCCGCATCATGCATCAATCCCCAGTTCTTTTTCCGCCAGGGCCAGGGCCTCGCGCACCCGGCTGATGGAGGTGCCGCCCATGGAGCGGCGGCTGTCGACAGAACCCTTCACCGACAGAACATGAAAAACATCCTCTTCAATCACCTCGGAGAACTGTTGCAGCTCATCCAGGGACAGATCGATCAGTTCCTTCTTCTGCTTGACGCAATAGGCAACGGTCCGGCCGACAATGGCATGGGCCTGCCGGAACGGAATATTTTTCACAACCAGGTAATCGGCCAGATCGGTCGCGGTCATGAAGCCGGTTTTGGTGGCATCTTCCAGCCGGGCGGTATTGAACTTCATGTTGGCGAGCAGTTCGGCGGTAATGGCCAATTCCCGGGAAACCGTGTCGAGCGTGTCGAAAACAGGTTCCTTGTCCTCCTGCAGATCGCGGTTATAGGTCAGCGGCAACCCCTTCAACATGGTAATCAGCGATATCAGATTGCCCACCACCCGACCGCTTTTGCCGCGGATCAGTTCGGGAATATCGGGGTTCTTCTTCTGGGGCATGATGCTGCTGCCGGTGCAGAAGCTGTCGGCCAGTTCGACAAAGCGGAATTCATCGGTGGACCAAAGAACAAGTTCCTCGGCCAGACGGCTCAGGTGGAGCTGAATCAGGGTACAGGCGGAAACAAACTCCACGGCAAAGTCGCGATCGCCCACCGTGTCCATGCTGTTGGCCGTGACCTTGGGAAAACCGAGCTCACGGGCGACAAATTCCCGGTCAATGGGCAGCCCGGTACCGGCCAAAGCGGCCGCGCCAAGGGGCAACACATTGATTCTTTTCGCGCAGTCAAGCAGCCGCTCCCGGTCACGACCGAACATTTCATAATAGGCCAGCATGTGATGGGAAATAAGCACCGGCTGGGCTCGCTGCAGATGGGTATACCCCGGCATCACGGCGCCCAGGTAGCGTCGGGCAAGACGGACAAAGGAGGCGCGCACGTCGCCGAGCAGCGCAACCAGTCGGTCCGTTTCTTCGCGCAGATAAAGGCGAAGGTCAAGATTGATCTGGTCATTCCTGCTGCGGGCGGTGTGCAGTTTTGCCCCGGCCGGGCCCACCTTATCCACCAGAACCTTCTCGATATTCATATGAATATCCTCAAGTTCCGGTTTGAATGCAAAGACGCCCTGCTCGATTTCCCGTTCAATCTCAAGGAGCCCGACCCGAATCCGCTCTCCTTCTTCGGCGGAGATCAGTCCCTGCCGGACCAGCATCTTGGCGTGGGCCAGACTGCCGGCGATATCCTGTTTGTAGAGCCTGCAGTCATAATGGATGGAGGCGGTGAAGGCCTCCACCGAGGCAGCGGTTTTTTCGGCAAAACGGCCGCCCCACAGTTTCGTTTCGTTTGACATTTTCGTCTTACTGGTCCGGTTAGTCTTATTGGTCTGACTGGTCCTGCTGGTCCTGCTGGTCTTGCTGGTCCTGCTTCGTTCGATTATTTCGACCAACAGACAAGTCCGACCAGTTAGACCAGTTGGACCAGTCCGACCAATCAGATTTTTCGTAAAGCCTGCATGGTCATGCGCAAGGCATTGAGGCGGATGAAGCCACCGGCGTCGGACTGGGTATACACCTCATCCTCTTCAAAGGTGGCGAAACTCGCCTGGTAAAGAGACTGGTCTGATTTCCGTCCCACCGGCATGCAATTGCCCTTGTAGAGTTTCAGGCGCACCACGCCGTTTACCGTTTCCTGGGTGGCGTCCATGGTCTTCTGCAGCAGCTTCATCTCCGGCGAGAACCAAAAGCCGTTGTAAATCAGCTCGGAATAGCGCGGCACCAGACTGTCGCGGATTTTCATCACTTCCCGGTCAAGGGTGATGGTTTCCAGATCGCGGTGGGCGATACGCAGGATGGTGCCGCCCGGTGTTTCATAAACACCGCGCGATTTCATGCCGACAAAACGGTTTTCCACCATATCCAGACGGCCGATGCCGTTCATGCCGCCCAGTTCATTCAGCCGAGCAAGCATGGCGGCAGGGGCCAGCGTCTCACCGTTGATTGCCACCGGATTGCCGCCGGCAAAGGCAAGTTCGATATAGGTCGGTTTTTCCGGCGCCTTGTCGAGTGAACGGGTCAGTTTGAACATGGACTCTTCCGGCTCGTTCCAGGGATCCTCGAGAATGCCGCCCTCAAAGCTGATATGCAGGAGGTTTTCGTCGGAACTGTATGGTTTTTCCTTGGTCACCGGGATGGGAATGCCGTGTTTTTCCGCGTAGGCCATGAGCTTGGTGCGGGAATTGAGCTTCCAGATGCGCCAGGGGGCAATGATGGAGAGTTTCGGAGCCAGCCCCAGATAGGCCATTTCAAAACGAACCTGATCGTTGCCCTTGCCGGTGGCGCCATGGCTCACCGCATCGGCGCCCTCTTCCAGGGCAATCCGCACCTGTTCTTTCGCGATCACCGGCCGCGCCAGCGAGGTGCCAAGCAGATAGGAGCCCTCGTAAATGGCATTGGCCCGGAAGGCGGGAAAGACATAATCCCGGACAAATTCTTCCTTCAGGTCGGAAACAATCACCTTTTCCGCGCCGGTTGCCAACCCCTTGGCCCGCACCTTGTCCCAGTCTTCTTCCTGACCGATGTCAGCGGCATAGGCCACCACCGGACACTGATACTCCTCCTTCAGCCATTTGAGGATTACCGAGGTGTCAAGACCACCGGAGTAGGCCAGCACTATTTTTTTAACCTCACCTGCCATAAAAAGCTCCTTTACGCCGTGCAAAAAAAACGAGAACCCAGCAATGCTGTTAACGGCAAGGGTGCCGTAACGAAATGAAAGGAAATGATTGTTTCGTAACAGCCCTTAACCTGCTGCCAGGATATGTTGTTCCAGAATCGCCTTGTGAATGTGCATCTTGTTTTCCGCCTGGTCGAAAGCGCAGCACTGGGGTCCCTCCAGCACCTCGTCGGTGATTTCTTCACCGCGATGCGCGGGCAGGCAGTGCAGCACCGTGGCGTCCGGTTTGGCGGCGGCCAACAGTTTGCCGTTCACCTGGTAGGGCTGAAAAACGGCAATGCGTTCATTCTGCTCTTCCTCCTGGCCCATGCTGGCCCACACATCGCAGTTGATGATGTCGGCATCCCGCACCGCCTCAAAGGGATCGCGCACCACGACAATGGGTTTTTTCGCTCCCCGCACCGCGGCGGCGAGGACAGCCGGATCAGGGTCATAGCCTGCCGGACAGGCCAGCGTCAGCTCAAATCCCATGCGCCCGGCCGCCTGAATCCAACTGTTGGCCATATTGTTGCCGTCACCGACCCAGGCTATTTTCAGCCCGCTGATCTCGCCTTTCACCTCTTCCACCGTCATGATATCGCTTAAAATCTGGCAGGGATGGAAAAGATCGGTCAAGGCGTTAATCACCGGCACCGCGGCATAGCGGCCCAGCTCCTCCACCACCTCCTGGCCGAAGGTGCGCACCACAATGCAGTGCACATAACGAGACATGACGCGGGCCATGTCTTTCAACGGCTCATTGCGGGCCAGCTGGGTGTCACGGCCGGAGAGATAAATGACCTGGCCGCCCAGGCCGTACATGGCCGACTCGAATGATACCCGGGTGCGGGTCGAGGGTTTTTCGAAAATCATGCCGATAACCTTGCCGGCAAGCCGGCTGTGGCCGATGCCCTGTCGGGACTCCTCTTTCAGCTTCAACGCCCGCTTTATGTAGGAGTAGAGTTGTTCCTTATCGAAATCACCTAAGCTCAGAAGATGCTTTGCCATGAATCTCACGCTCATTATATGAACCAGAGAGCCCACAGGTTTGCCGGAGAGACACACCTGGTGCTCTGTCGACTCTGTGGGCTCAAAGGCTCGTTTGCTGGTTGTCGAGTTGCTTCGGCCTCTTTCCCCGAGGCTTTATAAAAGAACCAAACAGTAACAAATACAAAAAAACAACATCTTTGGGAAGTTTTTTTTCCGCTTTCAGAAGCCGGCCAGAACTTCCCGCAGCCGACTGACCATGCTCTCCACCCCAGCCTCATCGACAATCAGCGGCGGAATAAAACGCAGGGCAACTCCACCGGCAAAATTGGCCAGCACACCCTTATCAAACAGCCTTTTCACTATTTCAGCCCCCAGCGATGCGCCCTTTTCGGTCAGCACCAGGCCCTGAATCAGGCCAAGTCCCCGCACCTCGCTCGCCAGCCCGGGAAACTCATCAACCAATGTCCGCAGGCGGCCTTGCAGGTATTCGCCCTTTTTCCCGACAGCGGCGAGAAACCCCTCAGCCAGCATAATTTTCAGCACCGCCACCGCCGCCGCGCAGGCCACGGGATTGCCGCCGAAAGTGGAGGCATGGTCGCCGGGCGAAAATGAGGCGGCCACCTCTTCCCGGGCCAGCATGGCGCCGATGGGCAGTCCGTTGCCCAGGGCCTTGGCCAGGGTCATGATGTCCGGCTCAACGCCGAACTGTTCATAGGCAAAAAGAGTGCCGGTTCTGCCCATGCCCACCTGCACTTCATCAAACAGAAGGACAAGGTTGTGCTTGTCGCACAGCGTTCTGATGCCCCGCAGATATTCTTTCGGCAGCGGTCGCACCCCGCCCTCTCCCTGCAGCGGTTCACAGAGGATGCCGCAGGTTTTGGGAGAAATCATCTTCTCCAGGGCAGCGAGATCCCCAAAGGGGGCATGGACAAATCCCTCGGGCAGCGGCTCGAAACCCTTGTGAAATTTTTCCTGACCGGTGGCGGCAACCGTGGCCAGGGTCCGGCCGTGAAAGGAGCCCTGCAGCGAAATGATCTCATAACGACCGGGGCCGCCATGCTTTCGCGCCAGCTTGATCGCCGCCTCATTCACCTCGGCCCCGCTGTTGGCCAGGAAAATCCGGTCGGCAAAGCTGTTTGCCACCAGCAGTTCGGCCAGTTCCGTCTGCGGCGCGGTATAAAAGAGGTTGGAGACATGCACCAGTTTTCCGGCCTGGGCAACAATGGCCGCCGTCACGTCAGGGTGGCAATGGCCCAGACCGCACACCGCGATGCCGGACAAAAAATCCAGATACTCCCTGCCGCTTTCGTCTTTCAGCAGGTACCCCCTGCCTTCCACCATCACAGCGGGAAAGCGCCCGTAGGTATTCATAAAAAGGCTGTCGCTTTTTTCCATAATACTTTTCATGCCGTCATCCTCTAGCGTACGATCTCGGTACCGATTCCCTCGCGGGTGAACATCTCAAGCAAAATTGCGTGTTTCAGGCGGCCGTCAATGATATGGGCCTTGCCCACGCCGTTGGCCAGGGCATCCTGACAGCATTTGATTTTGGGAATCATGCCGCCCGCCGCCACTCCGGAGGAGATCATCTGATCCGCCTCGCCGCTGCTCATCGAGGCAACCAGCTTGCCCTCCTCATCCAGCACGCCCTCGACATCGGTGAGCAGGATGAGCTTTTCCGCCCGCAGCCGGGAGGCCACCGCGCCGGCCACCAGGTCGGCGTTGATATTATAGGAACAGCCGTCCTCGCCCACGCCGACCGGAGCAATAACCGGAATAAAATCCTCCCGGTCAAGGGCGATCAACACCTCGGGATTGACCTGGGTGACGGCCCCCACCCGGCCGAGATCGATCAGTTCCGGCGGGGCATTTTCCGCCTGGCTTTTCATGATGGTCATCTTTTTCGCCTTGACCAGATCGCCGTCACGGCCGGACAGGCCGATGGCCTTGCCCCCGTGAAAATTGATAAGACCGACGATCTCCTTGTTGACCTTGCCCACCAGCACCATCTCCACCACATCCATGGTCTCGCCGTCGGTGACCCGCATGCCCTGAACGTAGCTCGACTGGATATTCATCTTCTTGAGAAACATGTTGATCTGCGGCCCGCCGCCGTGCACCACCACCGGGTTGATACCGATATATTTCATCAAAATAATGTCAAGGGCGAAATTCTTTTTCAGCTCCTCATCCACCATGGCATGGCCGCCATACTTGATGACAATGGTCTTTCCATAAAATTCCTTGATATAAGGAAGTGACTCGATAAGAATTTCCGCTTTTTCTATTCCTTTTTCCATAAACGAAATCATCCTGCTGGGGTTAGAGGGAATGACAAATGAATTTGTTTACCGCAAAGATTCCCGCGAAGCAAAGGAAAAGAACGCAAACAAGCAGATATTTGCAATTTCAGCGCCTTGAAGTTTTCCTTTCTTTACATTCTTCATTTCAACCATTATTATTCGGGCATGAACAAACGCATGACCACAAAAACCGACATAGCAAAATCACCGGAGGGATGCCACGCGGTGCTTTGCCGCGCAAAGCACTTTCCCCTTGCATCCGCAGACATATTGACGAACAGCAGGCAGCCGCGATAAATCTTTTCATGCCAATGCACAAAATATTCCTTCTTTTCACCGCCGCCCTTTTCCTGCTGCCTCCGTCAATCGTCACCGGCGCGGACAACCTGGACTCCAAGGCCCCGATTCATGTCGAGGCGGACCGCATGGTTTCCAAACAGCAGGAAAACGCCATCATCTTCACCGGCGACGTGGAGGCTAAACAGGGCGACCTGATCATCTATTCCGATGAAATGACCGTCCACCATGAGACCCAGTCCGGCGACGGCAAAACCGGTAAAGAAAAGACCGGCTCCCAGCAAATCAAAAAGCTCTTTGCCAAGGGCAATGTCAAAATTGTCCAGGAAGGCCTGGTGGCCACCGGCGACCAGATGGAATTCTTTGCCGAGGAACGCAAGGTGCTGTTGACCGGCAACACCAAAGTCTGGCAGGACAACAACCTGGTCACCGGCGAGAAAATTCTTCTTGATCTCAATACGGAGACAACGGTTATTGAACCGGCCAAAGAAGGCGGCGGCCGGGTGAAGGCGTTTTTTTACCCGGATGAAAAGAAGTGATGTCGACTCTCGAAGCGCGGGACATCGTGAAAACCTACCGGAAGCGAAAGGTGGTCGACGGCATCTGCCTGCAGGTGGATACCGGCAGGGTGATCGGCATGCTGGGCCCGAACGGAGCGGGGAAAACCACCTCGTTTTACACCATTGCCGGCTTTATCCGGCCTGACTCCGGCCGAATTTTGCTGGACGGCAAGGACATAACAACACTCCCCATTCACAAAAGGGCGCTCAACGGCATTTCCTATCTGGCCCAGGAACCGTCAATTTTCAAGAAGCTGACGGTGGAGGAAAATGTCCGCATTATCCTGGAGCCGCTCGGCATACCGCGCCAGGAAATAAAACAGCGCATCAGCCGACTGATGGAAGAACTGAAAATCGGCTATCTGGCCAAAAACAGAGGTCACAGCCTGTCCGGGGGAGAACGCCGCCGGGTGGAAATCATGCGGGCACTGGCGACGAATCCACGTTTTATCCTGCTTGATGAACCCTTTGCCGGCATCGATCCCCTGTCGGTGGCGGACCTGCAGGTGATCATCAGGGAATTGAAGGAAAAAGGGCTGGGAGTGCTGATCTCCGACCACAATGTGCGTGAAACGCTTGCCGTCTGTGATTTCGCTTATATAGTGAGCAACGGGCGGACATTGACCAGCGGCGCCGCTGAAGAAATCGTTAATTGCGAAGAGGCGCGGCGAATGTACCTTGGCCGGAACTTTGTAATGTGATAGAAAAAGAAGAGAGTCTCATCGCAGAGAGAAAGCAACTTCATTTTGAGCGGCGGCCTTGGGCAGCCACGAAATACAACATCGGGAACAAATTCAAAAAATGTCATTTCTTGAATTAAAGCAGCATCTTAAACTGACTCAGCAACTGGTGATGACTCCCCAGCTGCAGCAGGCAATCAAGTTGCTTCAACTTTCCCGCCTGGAACTGGTGGATACCATCCAGCACGAGATTGAACAAAATCCCCTGTTGGAAGAGGAACTCCCCGGCAACATGCCGGAAGGTGAATCCGGCCAGGGAATGGAGACAGCGCCCGAGGTCAACATCGGCGCCCTGACTGAAAGGACAACCGAGGTCAACATCGGAGAAAATCCTTCCACCCTGGGCGAAATAGACTGGTCCGATTACTTCAATGAATACGAAAGCGGCGGCGCTTACAAACCGCGGGAAAGCCCCGGCGAAGAGCAGCCTTCCCGTTTTGACATCCTCACCCAGAAGCCCGACCTGCACAGCCACCTGAGCTGGCAGCTCAATCTTTCCGACATCACGGAAGAAGAAAAAGAAGTCGGTATGTATGTGCTGGGCAATCTCGACCAGGACGGATTCCTCAAGGTCACGAACGAGGAGATCATGGAAGCCACCGGCTGCGATGCGGCCATGGCTGAAAAAATGGTTGCCCAAATCCAGGACATGGACCCTTCCGGAGTCGGCGCCCGCAATGTCAAGGAATCCCTGCTCCTGCAGCTTACACGCCTTAACCTGGCCGATTCCCTGCCGACAAAAATCGTCCAGGACCATCTCCACTTTCTGGAAACAAAAAATTACAGCGCCATCAGCAAGGCAACCAGGCATTCCATAAATGACGTGATCAGCGCCGTAAAAATCATTGTCGGCCTGGACCCGCATCCGGGCCGGGTTTACTCGGACGAATCACCTCATTACATCCTGCCGGATGTCTTTATTCAGAAAGTGGATGACGAATATGTCATCATATTAAATGACGAAGGACTTCCCCGGCTGAAAATCAGCAGCTATTACAAGGAAATCCTCAAGGAAAAGAAGGGGCAACAGGATGCCACCAAGGATTATATCCAGGAAAAACTGAAATCCGCAGCCTGGCTGATCAAAAGCATCCACCAGCGCCAGCGCACCATATACAAGGTGGTGGAGAGCATCCTGAAATTCCAGTACGATTTCTTTGAAAAAGGCGTTGCCTATCTCAAACCCCTTGTTCTCCGCGATGTGGCGGAAGACATAGAGATGCATGAATCCACCATCAGTCGGGTCACCACCAACAAATACGTTCATACGCCCCAGGGGACATTTGAACTGAAATACTTTTTCACCTCCTCCATTGAACGCAAAGACGGCGGCGACGCCCTTTCCTCGGAAAGCATCAAGGAACGTATCCGCCAGATTATCTCCACGGAAAAGCCGGATAAACCCATGAGCGATCTCGCTATTTCGGAAATTTTCCAGAAAGATGACATCCAGCTCGCCCGACGGACAGTGGCAAAATATCGGGAGCAGCTCGGTATTCTTTCCTCCAAATTCCGAAAACGCCCAAAAATGAACTAAAACGGCCCTCCACCGTGCTCCACACTCTGACCGCAGACAGAATAGCATCATCCCTGCAGGCTACCGGCAAAAAGGATGTCCTGCAGGAACTCGCGTCGCTGATGCATGCAGCCTGCCCATCCTGCGGCACGGAGGAAGACATCTTTGCTGTTTTATCGGAACGGGAACAGATCGGTTCAACCGCCTTCGGTGAAGGGGTGGCGATCCCGCACGGCAAAATTGAAAAACTTGAACGGATCGAAATTTTATTCGGCCGCAGCATCAGGGGCATCCCCTTTGCCGCCGTCGACAACAAGCCGGTCCACCTTTTTTTCATGCTGCTCGCCCCGGCGGAATCCTCCGGCCCTTACCTGAAAACCCTGGCCATGCTGGCTCGTTTTTTAAAAAGCTCACATATCCGCTCGCAACTGCTTCATGCTGAAACCAGCGAAGAAATTGCACAAATTTTCGCATCCGCCCGTGAATTCCGATAAGCTGCAGGTCATCATCATCACCGGTCTTGCCGGGGCCGGGAAAAGTACCGCCTCAAACGCCCTTGAGGACATGGGCTTTTACGCCATTGACAATCTGCCGGTTTTTCTTCTCGAGCCACTGCTGACCCAGACCGCCGCCGGAAAACTGCCGCACAAAAAACTCGCCCTGGTCATGGACTGCCGGGATCCGGCCTTCTTCTCCTCATTTGCACCGGTTGTCTCGCACCTCAAAAACACCATCGAGCTTGACATCCTTTTCCTCGACTCCGCCGAGGACGCGCTTTTGCGCAGATTCAATCAGCTCAGACGCCAGCACCCCCTGGCGACCGACTGCACCATCAGGGAAGCGATCAGCCGAGAAAAAGAACGGCTGTCTGAACTGCAAAAACTGGCAACCCGGGTTATCGACACCACCTCCCTGACACCGACCGACCTGGCACGACAGCTGCGCAGCCTTTATGCCGGCGGTGACTCAAACCAGCGCCTGGCGGTCAATCTCATCTCTTTCGGGTTCAAGCATGGCGGCCCGCCCTCGGAAACGGAACTCCTCTGGGACGTTCGCTTTCTTCCCAATCCCTATTGGGTGCCTGAACTGAAGCCCCATACCGGCCTGGAGCAGGAAGTCGCGGATTTCGTCCTGCAAAACGAGACAAGCAGCCGTTTTTTTTCCCTGCTGCAACCGCTGCTGGCCTTCCTCATCCCCGAATATATAAAGGGGGGCAAAACCCAGCTCACCATCGCCATCGGCTGTACCGGCGGCAAACACCGCTCAGTTGCGGTGACGGAAAAAGTTAAAGAATTGCTTTTGCGGCAGGACGTCAAACTTTTTATTACCCACCGGGATATCGACAAGGCCTGAAAGTTCCGTCGGCGAGTTTCCACACCTCGCGACAAAAATATTCCTCCCCGCACCCTGCCCTCGGCAACAAAAAAATGCAGCGTTATTCCTTTTCTCTTCCGGTAAAAACACTTGCGAACCATTTAGGCTTCAGGGTAAGGTGACTGGCGATTCCATCCACTAGAAGGCGATTTACATGAAGGTATGATTTTTTCCGGCAGCGAGCAACATCGCACTTTCCATTTTACCCAGGATTTTTCTGGTAATTTTTCAGGATACCGACCATGAATAGAAATCCCATTTTTTTTCCCATCATCGTCTCATTCATTGCCCTGCTTCTTTTTTGCGGAGAAATTTCGGCCCAGGAAGTATCGAAAAAATCGATTGCCCTGCTGCCTGTCCAGAGCAGCGGCAGCAAAGATATTTCTTATCTGCAGACGGGTATCCGCAGCATGCTGGCAAGCCGCCTTGCGGCTGAAGCGGGAGTGACTGTTGTTGATCTGCCCCGAGTTGACCAGGCGGCCGCGGCCGCCGGACAGACAAGCGAAGCCGAGCGGGCCGCCAAAACAGGCAGCGCCCTGCAGGCCGATTTCGCCCTTGCCTGCACCCTGACCGCCATCGGCAACAGCTTGAGCCTTGATGCAAAACTCTATCCGGTGAGCAGCCAGGGACAGATTGAAACTTTTTATGCGTCCGCGGCAAGCGAAAACGAAATCATCGGCGCAGTGGACAGTCTGGCCTGGGACATTGCCGAAAAATCCTTCGGCAAACAGCGTCCCGTGCCCAAATTCGCCCAGCAGGCCCAGATGCAGCAACCCGTTGCCGCCCAGCCGGGCGAACAACCCATGCTTGCTCCAGCCCTGCCCACCGGCCAGCCACAAGGCGAGAACCCCGCCTATATGACGGCCCACCCGGATCGCCAGTTCATGGGCAGCCATGGCGGCATGAACCCGGCGCCGATCATGTTTCCCACCGCCATTAACGGCCCCTTCGGATTCACCAAAACCCAGAATCTCAATTTTTCCATGCAGGCGCTTGACGTCGGTGATATTGACGGAGACGGGCAGCTTGATGTGGCAATTGCTGAAAAAAACAAGGTCACGGTTTATCATCTGGTCAACAACCGACTGGTGCCGTTCGGCGAAATCACCACCCTCTCCCGCAACAAGATCATTGCCCTTAACCTTGCGGATATCAACGGCAACGGCAAGGCGGAAATCTACGTCACAGGGGTTGACTGGATCACTCCGGACTCCCTGGGGGCTGAATGGCAGGACAAGGACTTCACCTATCTTTTCAAAAATGAACGCTGGTATGTCCGGCCGCTTTATGTTCCAGGACCAGGTCTTGTCCTTGCCGGGCAACGACCGGCCATGGATGCGGCATTTGCCCCAGGCATTTATCAGATCAGAGTGACGGAGTCCATCCTCCAGCAGGAAGAAAAGCTACCGGTTCCCGATTCCATCACCATTTACGACTTTTCCATGGCTGACCTTGACGGCGACGGCAAAATCGAGATCATCGCCCTTGACGACTCCGATAAGCTGCTGGTCATGCAAAGCGGCGGCAAACAGATTTGGAAAAGCGATGAAAGCTTTGGCGGCACCCTGAGCTATGTGGGGGGTGATGACCCTCGGGCGCAGAGCAACAAGGACATCCACGACACCAGGACGAAAGACCGCAGGTATATTCACTCCCGTATTATTATTGATGATATCAACAACGACAACCAGCCGGATATCATCATCAACAAAAACCTGTCAACCGCCTCCAAGGTGCTGAAGAATCTGAAAAATTACCCGACCGGCGAAATGCATGCCCTGGCCTGGAACGGTATCGGGCTCACCGAGCTCTGGAGAACGCGCAAGATCGACGGCTATGTTTCCTCCTATCAGTTTATTCACGATAAGGAAAAAGAAGGACCGGCCACCCTCTTTGTCGGCGTTGTCATGAACAGCGGCTGGAGTGACGTTTTTGCCGCCAAAGACAGCACCGTGTTGATCTACCCCCTTGATCTTGCGAAAATGCAGCAGCAAATGGAAGCCGTACCCCAGGGATATCAGTATATGGGCCAGTAAGGATGATCCCCGGACATCCGCATCTGCTGCCTTCTTTACGCAAGGGTGTCCAGGCCGCATTTCTGCTTTTCTGCCTCTTTATCGGCTACCGTTTTTACTCTTTTTTTCTCTGGGCCACCGCCGGTGCGGATTACACCCCAAGGCCTCCATCCGTGGAGGCCTTTTTGCCCATTGCCGCGCTCATGAGCCTCAAGCAGCTCCTGGTGACCGGCATATACGACCCCATCCATCCAGCCGGTCTGACCATTTTCCTTGCCGCCCTTGTCGTGGCCTTTTTCTTCCGCAAAGGCTTCTGCGGCTGGATCTGTCCCATCGGCTGCTGCTCGGAACTTTTCCATGCCGGGGGCAGCCGACTGCTTGCACGCTTCGGCAAAACCAGCAAAAAATCCGGTTGGTCGCCGCCGCGCCTGGTTGATTCTCTTCTCCCGGTTTTCAAATATCTGCTGCTTCTTTTTTTCTTTTACGCCATTATCTGGAAAATGGATATCATCACCCTGCAGAGATTCAGCCGCTCGCCCTACAGCCTGTCGGCAGATGCCCGCATGCTCCACTTTTTTCTTCAGCCTTCGCAACTTGCCGCAACCCTGCTTGCCGTTCTTGCTTTTGTCTCGTTTTTCTGGAGGAATTTCTGGTGCCGCTATCTTTGTCCTTACGGAGCGCTGCTCGGACTGCTTGCCGTCCCCTCTCCCCTGCTTGTCAGGCGTAATCCCGCCACCTGCATTGATTGCAAACAATGCGAGGCCGTTTGCCCCGGCGCAATCAAGGTGACGGACAAAACAACAATCCGCACCCCCGAATGCATCGGCTGCCTTGAATGCATTGCCGCCTGCCCGCAAAAGGACTGCCTCAGCCTTGCCGCCCCCGCCCTGCCCATAACAAAATCCATTTCCCCCTTTTTCCTCCCTTTGGGCATCTTGTCCGTCTTCTTCACCTTCTGGCTCGTTGCCGTTGTCACCGGCCACTGGCACACCTCGGTGCCGGATGATTCGTTGCAGCATTATTACAAAATGATCTTCAAGTAATTACCCGGCAAAAAAAATCCTTACTGCAAAGCGCAAATAATTACATTTTTGTACAAAATAATACCCCTCTCCGTTTCACCGCACAGCTGGAAAGCGCCGCGCCAATGGCATGGTATGCGCTTGTCCTGCCTCAAAAACCTCGCCACCTCGTTATATTTTACATTTCTGAACACTTCAGAGATACAAAAATTACAAAATTGTGTCATTTTATCTCAACTACACGTGCACTCCCGCCCCTGTGATTTTCTTTTTATTCATATTTCCAGCGAGTTACCGATAACAAATTTAAAAAATAGCTATTGGCACAGTTCTGGCTTTAAAGACTCATAAACCAACTAACGGCAACCTGAAGGAGGCACGCCATGAAGAAAATAGAAGCAATCATCAAACCGTTTAAACTCGATGAGCTGAAAGGCGCCCTGCATGAACTGGGCGTCCACGGCATGACAGTCACCGAGGTCAAGGGTTTCGGCAGACAAAAGGGGCACAAGGAAATTTATCGCGGTGCGGAGTATGTGGTGGACTTTATCCCCAAAGTAAAGGTTGAAATCGTCTGCCAGTCCGAGCGGGTCGCCGAAATCACGGACGCCATCGTCAAAACCGCCAAAACAGGCAAGATCGGCGACGGCAAAATTTTTGTCACGCCGGTGGAATCGATCTGTCGTATCAGGACCGGCGAGAAAGACAATGACGCCATATAATTCCAAAACAACAAAGATTAATTTTCTCTTTCCTTGGTGACATATCATGAAAAAAACAATCACATCTTTCTCTGTTCTTGCCGCAGCGATTTTTATTGTCGGACTCGCGGCGAATGTCTTTGCCGCGGATGTTCCCGTCCCCGACAAAGGTGACACCTCCTGGATGATCGTGGCTACCGTCCTGGTTTCCCTGATGACCATCCCCGGCCTGGCCCTCTTTTACGGCGGCCTGGTTCGCACCAAGAATATGCTTTCCTTGTTAATGCAGGTATTTACCGTTTTTTCCCTTTGTATCGTCCTGTGGGTAATCTACGGTTACAGCCTGGCATTTACCGAGGGCAATGCCTTTTTCGGCGGATTGAGCAAGATTTTCCTCAAAGGCATAACAATTGATTCCGTTGCCGCTACCTTCAGCAAGGGCGTCGTTATCCCCGAACTCATCTACGTTTTCTTCCAGGCAACCTTTGCCGCCATTACCCCGGCCCTGATCCTCGGTGCTTTTGCCGAGCGCATGAAATTCTCCGCGGTGCTGGCCTTCATTGCCCTCTGGTTCACCTTCGCCTACCTGCCGGCCGCCCACATGGTCTGGTACTGGGCCGGGCCCGACGCCTACACCGATGCCGAGGCGGCCGCCAAGGCAGCAGCCACTGCCGGCTTTCTTTTTCAGAAAGGAGCGCTTGATTTTGCCGGCGGCACCGTGGTGCATATCAATGCGGCTATTGCGGGGCTGATCGGCGCATTCATGGTGGGCAAACGGGTTGGCTACGGCAAGGAATCCATGGCACCTCACAGTCTGACCATGACCATGATCGGCGCCTCTCTCCTCTGGGTCGGCTGGTTTGGTTTCAACGCCGGTTCCAATCTCGAAGCAACCGGTCTCGCCGCCCTTGCCTTCGGCAACACCATGACGGCGACGGCAGCGGCAGCCTTGTCCTGGCTTTTTCTTGAGTGGGGAATCAAAGGAAAACCCTCCATGCTCGGCGCTGCGTCCGGTGCCGTGGCCGGCCTGGTGGCGATCACCCCGGCCTGTGGTTTCGTCGGCATCGGCGGGGCCTTGGTTATCGGACTGCTCGCCGGTGCGCTCTGCCTTTGGGGTGTCAATGGACTCAAGCGCCTGCTCGGTGCCGACGATGCCCTTGACGTGTTCGGCGTGCACGGCGTCGGCGGCATCCTTGGCGCGCTTCTCACCGGTATTTTTGCCAATCCCGCCCTTGGCGGCGTCGGGGTCTATGACTATGTGGCAAACAGCGTTGCCGAGTACTCAACCAGCGGTCAGGTTATCAGTCAGCTGTGGGGTATCGGCACAACCATTGTCTGGTCCGCCGTTGTCTCGGTTATCGCTTACAAGGTGGTGGATATGGTTATCGGCCTCAGGGTGACCGAGGAAGAGGAAAGACAGGGTCTCGACACTTCAAGCCACGGTGAATCAGCGTATAAATATTAAGAATCGTTGCCCGCACCGGCCCGACACGGCTCCGCTTTTCCCCCGGCCCACCGGGGCAGCATGACCTTGGCAAAATCCGAGACAATCATACTGCCCCCGGGCCGGAGGAAAAAGAGACAGCCTGCCGCCCCTGCTATGATAGAGTACAACCAGCGAACAAACGACATTCCGGCATCCATTCCCGGACATACACAATCAATCTGTTTTCCCAAGGAGAAAGAAAATGAAAAAAAGCATCCGCACCTTCGGCCGCATCGCCTTAGTCGGCGTGACAGCCACCACCATCCTCGCCTCAACCGCCTGGGCGGAAGAAGAAAAACCAACAGCCGATCTCAGCGCCTCATTTTTGAGCAAATACGTCTGGCGCGGCTATGAACTGAGCAAGGACAGTCTGGTCATCCAGCCCTCGATGACGGTCGGTTACAAAGGCTTCAGCATGAATTTGTGGGGCAACCTGGATACGGACAACGACCTGACGGAAACCAACGAGTTCAACGAAACCGACGTCACCCTTTCCTACGCCGGATCATGCAGCTTTGCCGATTATTCGGTCGGATACATTTATTATGCCCTGGATGACGCGGACGACACCCAGGAGGTATACGCCAGCGCAAGCCTGAAAACACTGCTGACACCGACGCTGACTGTTTATCGCGATTACGACTTCGCACCGGGCTGGTACATTACCGCCGACATCTCCCACTCATTTCCGGTCAGCGACGACCTGAGCCTCGATCTCGGCGCCAAGATAGGCTACCTGGATGTTGATGACGAAAGCACCAAGAGCTACCGCGATGACCCAACTGACGCATATAGCGAATTTCATGACGCGGTGATCTCCGCCTCCATGGCATTCCCACTGGGCCAGTACTTCTCCATCACGCCGGAAATTTACTACTCATTTCCGCTTACCAGCGATGCCGAAGACGACATTGAGGATTCAAACCCGTACAGCAACGACAGTGACTACATCTACGGCGGTGTGACCTTGAGCATGTCTTTCTGATCCCCGGGAAAAACCAACGCCGCTCCTCAAACTCCCGGCGCACAGGGCATCGCTCTTCACGCCCTGTGCGCCTTTTTTACAGCCGGCAGCCATGACAAAACTCGCCATATTCCAACATGTTTCCTGGGAAGGGCCGGGCAAATTTCTGCACAGCGCGGCAGCCCGTTGCAGCGTCGATTGCAAGGTGGTCAAAATTTGGCAAGACCCTGTTCCCGATTTAACTTTTTACGACGGACTGATTATTCTCGGCGGCGGCCCCAACGTTGACCAGGAAGAACAATATCCCTTCCTGCGCCGGGAAAAAGAGGCGATCCGCTCCTGGCTGGCAAGTGACCGGCCCTGCCTGGGCATCTGCCTCGGCCACCAGTTGCTGGCTGACGCCCTGGGCGCAAAAATCGGGCCGAATTTCTGCCACAGCATCGGATTCATCGAGGGACACCTGACAGGCAACGGGCGCCGGCACCCCCTTTTTTCCTCCATCAGCACCCACTTGCAACTGTTCAAATGGCATGGTTACGCCGTTCTCCCCCCGGTTCCCCGCCATTTTCATATTCTTGCAACCTCAAAGGAGTGCCAGGTGGAAGCGTTTACCCTGCAGGACAGACCGCACATTATCGGGGTCCAGTTCGACAACCATGCCGCCCATCCGGCGGACGTCGCCTGCTGGCTGCGGCATGATGCCTGCTGGCTGCAATCATTGACAAACAAAAACATAAATCCTCACCGGGTGCAGGCGGAGGCGATAAGCCGCCACTTTGAAATGCAGCATCAATTCGAGCAATTTTTTGAAAATTTTATTAAAATAATACGAGACAAGGACCGATGTTTCTGATTCTCCCCAAACCGCCGCGGCGGTAAGTGCGGGCGGCCGCACACTTCAGCCGTCCGCCAAAGCCGGAAAAACACCCCATGAACGACTTGCACCAGGACAACATGTTTCTTCTCCTCAAGCAAAACGGCCCGTTTGCCACCCGCGCCGGCATCCTGCCGGGCAAGACATTCTGCCGGCAGGCGCGCGACATGGCATTGCTGCTCGGACGAGGTGAAGCAGCCACAAAATACCGCATCACCCGCAACCAGATCTTCGAATTTCTTGACGTCCGGTCCTTTGACGAGATCAATCAGCTGCTGCGGGACAGAAAACGACGGGAAATGATCGAAAAAAGGGCCTACATGCTGCTGGGTAACATGTTCGGCATCGAGGGCACGGAAAGGGAGATCATCATTCGGGTCAACAATTATTCGCGCACCGCCGACGGAGTAATCCGTTATCTGCGCAACAAGGTGCTGGCCAACTACAGTTCCCACATCGAGATGACCAACGAAATCGATGCCGCAAGCAGCCCGGCCGAGTTGCTGCTCATCGTCTTCGATGACCGCTACCATCAGAAGGCGCGCTTTGAGGCCAAGCGCAAGCTTGTCCTCATGCACCTTGCCGGCTCCATCGATCAGAGGGAACGGGAAACCGGCATTGAAGGCAAATTCGCCCGCTTTCTTGATTTTCTCAACGATTATGTCTGGAGCACAAAAAGCAAAATCGGTGAACTGGAAATCGTCTATCTGCTGAGCAGCCATGAAAAGAAAAATTTCCTCTGCCGCGAGCTGCAGGTCATCAGCCGCAAGGAGGCGGAAAAAATCACCCTGAAGCCGGGCCAGAAGCTCACCCTGATCAAAAGGCGCCGATTCCTGGCCGATGACCGGGAAATCCCCATCTATGTCTCCATCCGCAAAAAGCCGCCTGAGGCCAAGGTCCTCAAGCTGCTGCGCAAGGGCGAGGAAAACCCGGCGGTGGCGGTTGATGATGAACTGGGACTGATGGGCGTGCTTGCCACCCCGCAGGACGTCAAGATCTTCCAGAAACATCTGACCAGCAGCGCCATTGCCGCCAACTCTTTCATGTCCCTGGAGGACATATCGGATTCGCTTACCGGCGCCAAACGGGCCGGCAAAAATATCGGCAGCTCCGCAAGTACCGCCATGTTCAAATTCTTTGCCCGTCTCGGCGGCATGCGGGTGGAATTCATCGTCCACACCTACGAGAGTTACCTCAACTACATCTACCAAAAGGATGTTTCCCATGATGAATATGAGGTCAAGCGTATTTTCGACACCGGCGTGGCCGATCTGCTTTTTCCGCAGGACATTTATTATCTGGACATGAAAAAGGTCAGGGAACGTCAGCTTGCCTGGTTTCGCCGCCAGATAGAGGAGTCCTGAAATGAAAGACGCACAGACAGCCGTGAAGAAACACGCGCCCCACACCTTGCCGCCGGCCGTTATCAATCTTTTTTTCGCCATCGGCCTGATTTCCGCCTTGTGCTTCAGGGCACTCATGGCGGTGAAGGACTTTCAGCCCCAGTTGTTTCGCGCCGTCTGGTATGTAGGGATTATCGGTTATGTTCTTTTTTTCTCTTTCCGCTACAGCATTGCCTGGAAAAGAAAAAAAACCATCAGCGACTACAACCTGATCAGTAAAGTCGAGCAAGGCCACCCCCTGTCGCCCGAGGACCGGGAGGCACTGTCCTACCTGCTCTCCTCGCTGCAGAAATCAAGGGAAAGCCTGAATTACCTGTTCATTTTCGCCACCTCGGTCCTGGCCATTCTGCTGGATCTCACCATGTCCATGTGAGAGCCTGCCATGAAAGGCCTGATCGACAGCACCCTGCGGGAAGGAGAACAGACGCCCAACGTCGCTTTTCCCTTGCCGGTAAAAAGCAAAATAGCTTTTTTGCTCGCCCGCATAGGAATCGAGGAGATTGAAATCGGCACCGCCACCCCCCGGGACAGGGAACTGCCGGAACTGATGCGCCTTTGCCGCCAGGGCATTTCCACCAGCCGACTGGCCCTCTGGTGCCGGTGCGAGGCACACGATATCGCCCATGCAGCCTCCCTGCGACCCGACGTCCTGTCCCTGTCCATACCGGCCTCGGACCTGCACCTCTATGACAAGCTGGAAAAAAACAGGGACTGGGCGCGCACCACCCTGGAGAACTCGATACGGCAGAGCATCGCCCTCGGCCTCCCCACCGTCTCCGTCGGACTGGAGGATGCCACCAGGGCGGATGCTGATTTTCTCGGCCAGTTGATCCGGATCGCTGAACAGGCAGGAGCCGGCAGAGTGCGGCTGGCCGACACCGTCGGCATTGCCGGCCCGGCCATGATCAGCGCCCTTGTCAGCCGGGTTCGTCGCAGCTGCGGGCTGGAAATCGGCGTGCATGCCCATAATGATTTCGGCATGGCAACGGCAAACGGCATTGCCGCGCTCGAAGCAGGTGCCGACTGGGCGGACGCCACCGTCCTCGGGCTTGGGGAACGGGCCGGAAACAGCCGACTGGAGGAGATAACGGGCTATCTGGCCTTGCGGCAAGGAAGCAGACCTTACAAAACCAAGGACCTGCGCGCCCTCTGCCATGTTGTCGCCGAAGCGGCGAACCGCTCCATTCCCGCTCATCATCCCGTTGTCGGGGAAGCAATCTTTACCTGCGAAACCGGACTCCATCTCCAGGGCCTGACCAGAAATCCCGCCACCTATGAACCGTTTGACCCGAGCCGGGTGGGCGGCCATCGCCATCTGCTGCTGGGCAAAAAATCCGGGAAAAGATCCATCATCGACAAGCTTGACAGCATGGGGATCACTGTGGAGGAAAAGGAACTGGAACGGATAACCTCCCTGGTACGCCTGCAGTCCGGAAGAAAAAAACGGCCCCTCAGCGATGATGAAATATTGCGAATCGCCGCTCGCTGAGAGCCGGCCCGCGCAGGCGAATGCGCCACTGTCGGCACGAGGAAGAGCAACTCGTATCCGCTACCACGGATGCGGTTTTTCCAGGCCGAGCTTTTTCATCCGGTAGCCCATCTGCCGCTGGGTCAGCCCCAGCTCCCGGGCAGCCCGGGCCTGCACCCAGCCGTGGCGCTGCAATGCCGCCTCGATTTCAGCCCGCTCAATATCTTTCAAGGCCCGGCCGCCTGAGGCTGAAGGCGGGCAAGAAACCGGTCTTGTTGCCGGCGAATTGACGACAGGGACTATTTTCTGATTTGTAAAAAGGGAATCCGGCAGATCGGCAATCTCCAGCCAGCCGCTGTCGTTTAAAATCACCAGCCTTTCCACCAGGTTCTGCAACTCCCGCACATTACCCGGCCAGTCGTAATCAGTAAGAAAATCGAGAAATTCCCTGGTTAATTTGACCCCTTTTTCATTGCGCTTGTTGCTTGAACGGAGAAAATGATCGAGCAAAAGCGGGATATCCTCCCGCCTTTGCCGCAGGGGCGGAAGGGTAAGCGGCACGACATTGAGTCGATAATAGAGATCGTTGCGAAATCGCCCCGCCTCCACGGCATCTTCCAGCCGCACATTGGTGGCGGCAATGAGCCGCACATCCACGGTCAATGTCCTGGTGCCGCCCAAACGCTCAAACTGGCTTTCCTGCAAAACCCGCAACAGTTTGGCCTGCAGGGCAAGGGGTAACTCGCCTATTTCATCAAGAAAAAGGGTGCCGCCGTCGGCCAGCTCGAAACGACCCGGCTTCGAACTCACCGCGCCGGTAAAAGCGCCTTTTTCATGGCCCAGCAGTTCGCTTTCCAGCAGGTTCTCCGGCAGGGCGGCACAGTTTACCTTGATAAACACCTTGTCCTTACGGGGGCTGGCCTGATGAAGAGCGCGCGCCACCAGCTCCTTGCCGGTTCCCGACTCGCCGAGCAACAGCACGGTCGCCCGGCTGGGCGCCACCTTCTCGATACTCCAGAACAACCCCTGCATGGGCTTGCTCTGACCGATGATGTAATGCCGGTTATAGCGACCATGCAATTCCGCCTTCAAACTTTTGTTTTCCTCGACCAACACCGCCTCTTTCCGGATAATGGCCCGGTTGAGACTGAGGAACTGACCGATCAAGGTGGCCAGCATGGACAGAAACCGTATGTCTTCCTCAAAGGAAACATCCATGCCGAACAACCTGTCGACACTGAGCACCCCGACGGTTTTCCCGGCGAGAATGACGGGCACGCCGAGAAAGGATATCCTTTCCTTGCTGATTTTGGAGCGGGACTGGGTTCTGTTCAGAAAAAGCGGCTCACTCTGAATATCCGGCACCACGAAAGGCGAAGCGGTTTGGAAAATCTGGCCGCTGACCCCCTCGTCGAGATTATAGACGCCCCGCCTTTCCTCCTCGACAGTCAAGCCGTAGGAGGCGCGAATGGACAGCTTTGTGCCGCTGCTGTCGAGCAGCATCAGGGTGGCGCGCTCCATGCGCAAAATGTCATGCAGGATGCGCAGTATTTTCCCCAGGGTGGTGTCCAGATGCACGGCCGAGCCGATCAGTTGACAGATCTCGGCAAGCGCCTGCAGCTCCAAGGCCAGCAAACTGGAATTATCAGAAGAGAAAACCGAATTTGTTACTGTCATTATTTCTCCATGGCACGCAGGTGGTGACGATTTTGCGGCAAAAATATTATTTTTCCCTTATCCATTCATTCATGTAGCAAAACACATTCCACACATCGGCACTTCTCCAACCAAACAGGCAACATACCGACATAAAAGAACAAAATAAACAAACACACTTTCCATTCCAATTTATGCCGCAGGGAAAAATGACATTATTGCAAAATAATCACATAGAAATATACTTTTTCGTAAGAAATATCACCCCATCGCCATTCGCTCCCGCCTTCCGACAAAAACGAAACATTCCTTCCTTTTTGTCGCCTTTTCGACAAAAAATGAATCCCCACCTCCTCCCCACCTTTGCCGGAAAACAAGGCCTTCTTCCCAATAAATACCTGAAATAAAACAAGAAAATTTTTTATCTTCTCATGGCACACCGATTGCCTTTGGAGATATACAGCAACAACGGCAGCACCCCAACAGCGGGCTTCAGGAAAAGCATTCAACGCGGCAAAGGCGATTCGCGCTTTCCGCGAAAATCATTTCGTGCCGCAGGCAACATCAATTTCATCATAAAGGAGAGATATCATGAGAAAAGTAGCAATTTACGGCAAAGGCGGAATCGGCAAATCAACCACCACCCAGAATACCGTGGCCGGGCTGGTTGAACTGGGAAGGAAAGTCATGGTGGTGGGCTGTGATCCGAAAGCGGACTCAACCCGGCTGCTGCTCGGCGGCCTGGCCCAGAAATCGGTCCTCGACACCCTGCGCGAGGAAGGTGAAGACGTGGAACTCGATGATATCCGCAAAGCCGGTTACGGCGGCACCTGGTGCGTTGAGTCCGGAGGTCCGGAACCGGGCGTCGGCTGCGCCGGACGCGGCATCATCACCTCCATCAATATGCTGGAATCCCTCGGCGCCTATGAAGCAAGCGAGGGCCTCGATTACGCCTTCTATGATGTTCTCGGCGACGTCGTCTGCGGCGGCTTCGCCATGCCGATCCGTGACGGCAAGGCCGAGGAGATCTACATCGTCTGCTCGGGCGAGATGATGGCCATGTACGCCGCCAATAATATCAGCAAGGGTATCATGAAATTTGCCCAGTCCGGTTCGGTTCGCCTCGGCGGCCTGATCTGCAACTCCCGGGCGGTTGACAACGAAAAAGAGATGATCGAGGAGTTCGCCAAAAAACTCGGCACCCAGATGATCTACTTTGTCCCGCGGGACAATGACGTCCAGCGGGCGGAAATCAACCGCAAAACGGTTATTGAATGGAATCCGGCTGTCCCCCAGGCCGACCATTACCGTGGGCTGGCCAAGGCCATTGACCAAAACAAGATGTTCGTGGTCCCTAAGCCGCTGGAAATCGAGGAACTGGAACAACTGTTGATGAATTACGGCCTGATGGAAGCGGCCTAAACAAACGATCAATCGATCAAGCGTTGAAACGTTGAAACGTTGAAACGCTCTCTACTGGAGAAATTACTATGTTGACTATGATTAGAGCAATTGTAAGGCCCGAAAAGGCGGATAAAATCCTGGCAGCCCTGATGGATGCGGGTTTTCCCGCCGTGACCAAGTATTCGGTGGCAGGACGAGGGAAGCAGCGCGGTATAAAAATCGGCGAAGTCACCTATGATGAAATTCCCAAAATGATGTTGATGAGCGTGGTCAAGGCGGAGGAAAAGGATTTTGTCATCGACACCATCATGCGCACCGCCAGATCCGGCGAAAAAGGCGCCTTCGGTGACGGAAAAATTTTTGTCACCGAGGTGGAGGAATCCTACACCATCAGCTCCGGCGTTAAGGAAAACGGAGTATTACCCGTGGAGGTCCCGGCATGAAGGAAGTTATCGCAGTCGTGCGCATCAACATGATGAACCAAACAAAACAGGCCCTGACCGATGCCGGCATCGATGCTTTTTTTGCCCATGAGGCACATGGCCGCGGCAAGGGCTTTGTCAACCCGGCCATTCTCGAAGGCACCCGACAGGGTTACGAAGAAGCGGCCTCCCTGCTCGGCGAAAAAGGCAAACTCTACGCCAAACGGATGGTCGCGGTGGTGGTCAAGGATGACCTTGTCGATGAGGTGGTCCAGGCGATCATCACCACCAACCAAACCGGCAAACCGGGCGACGGAAAGATCTTCGTCCTGCCCATGGCCGATGCCGTTCGCGTCCGAACCGGCGAAACCGGCGGCAAAGCCATCGCCTGATCACGAAGGAGAATGAACATGGCAACAAATGCAAAGAAAAAAATGGTGCAGTGGGAACCCTCCGACATCAAGGCGGAACTCCTGCGGCAGTACCCTCCCAAGGTGGCCCGCAAACGCGCCAAACAGATAATGATCAACGAGGCCCAACAGAATGACACCCCGGCGCTCACCGCAAACGTGCGCACCATTCCGGGCATCATCACCATGCGCGGCTGTACGTATGCGGGGTGCAAAGGCGTCATCATGGGCCCGACCCGCGACATCGTCAACCTGGTACACGGCCCCATCGGCTGCAGCTTTTACGCCTGGCTCACCCGTCGTAACCAGACCGATGCCGGTCCGGACGGTGAAAATTATATGAACTACTGCTTTTCAACCGACATGCAGGACTCGGATATTATTTTCGGCGGTGAAAAAAAACTGACCGCAGCCATCCAGGAAGCGTACGACCTCTTTCATCCTAAATCCATCGCCATCTTCGCCACCTGCCCGGTGGGCCTGATCGGTGACGACATCCACACCGTGGCGAAAAACATGAAGGAAAAATTCGGCGATTGTAACGTCTATGCCTTTTCCTGCGAGGGGTACAAGGGTGTCAGTCAGTCCGCCGGCCACCATATCGCCAACAATCAGGTGTTCCGTCACCTGGTCGGTTTGAACGACGAGATCAAACCGGGCAAGTACAAGATCAACCTGCTGGGCGAGTACAACATCGGCGGCGACGGTTTCGAGATCGACCGGATCTTCAAGAAATGCGGCATCACCTGCATCTCGACCTTTTCCGGCAACTCGACTTACGACCAGTTTGCCTCCTCCCATACGGCGGATCTCAATGCCGTCATGTGCCACCGCTCCATCAACTATGTGGCGGACATGATGGAGACCAAATACGGCATTCCCTGGGTCAAGGTGAACTTCATCGGCGCCAAGGCCACGGCCAAGAGCTTGCGCAAGATCGCCGGATATTTCGGGGAAAAGGAGCTCATCGACAGGGTGGAAGAGGTTATTGCCGAGGAGATGCCCGAGGTGGAAGCGGCTTTGGCTGAAATAACCCCCCGTACCGAGGGCAAGACCGCCATGATGTTTGTCGGCGGCTCCCGGGCCCATCATTACAAGGAGCTCTTTGACGAGCTTAAGATGAAAACCATCTCAGCCGGTTATGAGTTCGGCCATCAGGATGATTATGAAGGACGCCAGGTGCTGCCCAACATCAAGGTCGACGCTGACAGCCGCAACATTGAGGAGATTGAAGTTGAGCCTGATGAGACCCGCTTCAAACCACGTAAAAGCGACAAGGAAATGAAGGCCCTTGAAAAGAAAGGCTTCAAATTCAAGGAGTATGACGGCCTTGCTCCGGACATGGACAAGGGGACACTGATTATCGACGACCTCAATCAGTACGAGGCGGAAAAACTGGTGGAACTGATGCGGCCCGACATCTTCTGCGCCGGCATCAAGGAAAAGTATTCCATCCAGAAGCTGGGTGTGCCCATGAAGCAGCTGCACAGCTATGATTCAGGCGGCCCCTATGCAGGGTTCAAGGGGGCAATCAACTTCTACAAGGAGATTGATCAACTGGTGAACTCCAAGGTCTGGAGCTACATGAAGGCTCCATGGCAGGAGAACCCGCAGCTCTCAGCATCGTATAACTGGGAATAGGCAGCGTTCAAACCGTTCAAACGCGTGAACGCTCAAACGTTTAAACCCTTGAACGCTTGAACACTTGCACGCTGAAACATTCTACTACCCCGGTTGCGGCACTTAACGACATTACGAGGCAAATACAATGCTATTACGACATACACCCACCGACATCACCGAACGCAAGGCCTTGACCATTAACCCGGCCAAGACCTGCCAGCCCATAGGTGCCATGTATGCGGCGCTTGGCATCCACGGATGCCTGCCGCACAGCCATGGTTCCCAGGGCTGCTGCGCATACCACCGCAGCACCTTGACCCGGCACTACAAGGAGCCGATCGCCGCCGCCACCAGCTCCTTCACCGAGGGAGCCTCGGTGTTCGGAGGCCAGGCCAACCTGCTGCAGGCAATCAACAATATTTTTACCGTCTATAACCCCGAGGTTATTGCCGTCCATACCACCTGCCTGTCCGAAACCATCGGCGACGATCTGCCCCAGATCAAGAAAAAGGCCCTGGCGGAAGGCAAAATTCCCAAGGGCAAGCACGTGCTCAGCGCCTCCACCCCGAGCTATGTGGGGTCGCACGTCACCGGTTTTTCCAACATGGTCAAATCCATGGCCATGGCCGCTGAACCCACCGGCAAGAAAAACGGCAAGGTCAACATCATCCCCGGCTGGGTTGAGCCGGCCGATATGGAGGAGATCAAGCGGATCACCAAGATTATCGGCGTGAAAACGATCCTTTTCCCGGATACATCAGGCGTACTGAACGGCCCCCTGTCCGGGGAATACAAGATGTTTCCGGAGGGCGGCACCACCATGGCGGAACTCAAATCCACCGGGGACTCCATCGGCACCCTGGCCCTTGGTGAATGGTGCTCCGCCGATGCGGCCCGGGAGCTCGACGCCAAACACAAAGTTCCCTGCAGTGTGCTGGATATGCCCTTTGGCCTCAAGGCAACGGACCGTTTCATCGATGCCCTGCGGACCATCGGCGGGGTGACCATCCCTGAGCAGATTCTCCATGAACGCGGCCAGCTGGTGGACATGATTTCGGACATGCACCAGTACCTCTATGGCAAGAAAGTTGCCCTGGTGGGTGATCCGGATCAGCTCATTGCCATGACTGAATTTCTCGTTTCCATGGATATGAAGCCGCTCCATGTGGTCACCGGTACCCCGGGTAAGAAGTTTGAAAAACGGATCAAGGAGCTTACCAAGGACATGGGGTGCAAGGTCAACGTTAAGGCCAAGGGCGACATGTTCCTGCTTCATCAGTGGATCAAGAACGAACCGGTGGATTTGATCATCGGCAACACCTACTGCAAGTATATTGCCAGGGATGAGGATCTCCCCTATGTGCGCTGGGGTTTTCCCATTCTGGATCGCCAGGGCCATCAGTACTTCCCCACCGTGGGCTACAAGGGCGGACTCAGACTGCTTGAGAAGATCCTTGGCGTCCTGCTTGATCGCAAGGACCGTGACGATCCTGAATCGAAGTTTGAGCTGGTTCTTTAACAAAAACCCGGGACAGATTTGAAATCTGTCCCCACACCCAATGCTGCCACAAGAGAGGAGCGCACAGTGACCATTATTCCTTTTCCTGAAACCCAGCAGGAGTCCTGCAGCAAGGCGACTGAGTGGCTTACCCTGCCGGTGGCTCCACAGGCCGCCGCCCGTATCCGGTTCTGTGGAGAGGACAAACTGCCCCAGGCAATCCCCCTCCATGGGGCCCTTGCCTGGATTACGGATTTGTCGGCGCGCGGAAAAAGCATTGCGGGCCTGAATATACACGGCCCGGGTGACCCGCTGGCCACCATGACCATGACGCAGGATATTATCTCCATGCTCCGGAAGCAATCCCCGGGACTGCCATTGGGCTTGACGACCCTGGGGATTGGTCTTGCCCGGCATGCCGGCAGTTTTGCCGAACAGGGAGTTACGAAAGTCACCCTGCTTGTGGATGGGGTTACTCCGCAGACGGTGCGGAATCTCTATGCCTGGATTCGGCCGGGAAAACGAAACATGCCCATGGCAAAGGGTGCCGAGATTCTGATCGATGAGCAGACAAAGGGGATAGCCGCCTGCAAGGCGACAGGTATTCCTGTCGCCATCCGGACCACGGTTTACGCCGGGATCAATGAACATGAGATTGAGAAAATTGCCCGCCTGGTTTCAGATCTCGGTGCCGAGTCCATAACATTGCTGCCCGGCAAAGGATGGCTGACAAGCGAAGAAAAACTGCTCCCACCCTCGGCCGCAACAATGGAGGACCTGGCACAGAAAGCCCGGCAGCACATCACGGCTGTTTGCCTGCATATGCCGGCCGTAGGAGGAGACATTATCCCGCCGGCCTGCGCAGGAGCCACGATTATACCCAAACCGACCAAGGAGCGGCCCAACGTGGCGGTGCTCAGCGCCAACGGCATGGATATCGATCTTCATCTCGGCCAAGCCATCAAGGCCCTGATTTATGGCCCGCGAGAAGACGGACTGACCTGCCTGCTTGAGGCCCGGGATCTTCCCGAACCAGGCAGCGGCGACACACGCTGGCAGCAGGTGGCCGGGATCTTAAATGATTGTTTTGTTCTTCTGGCGACCAGTGCCGGACAAAAACCGCGTGAAATTTTAGGGCGTCACGGACTGAACCTGCTGCTCATGGAGGACAATGTGGAAGGGACGGTGGATGTCCTCTTTGGTGGCGACAAGAAGGGTAAATGTAAAAAATAATATACGACACAAAGCAATTGGGGACAAATTTCAAATTTGTCTCCGGGCGATACAATAAAGGAGAGAACAATGGCCATACCGGAACGACAAATACTTGTCTGCCAGAGCTTTCGCGTGGCGGGCGACAAAAAAGGGATCTGCCACAAGCAGACCGACGGCTTCCTGCAGTACCTGGAAGAGGAGATTCTCGACCGCGGGCTCGATTGCCTTGTTACCGCGACCACCTGCCTCAAACAATGTGAAAGCGGACCCATCATGGTGGTGCAGCCGGAGAACTGGTGGTTCAAGGGTGTGGACAGCCACGAGGCGATTGACACCATCCTTGACGGCCTGGAGGATGGCGAACCGGCAGCCGAACACCTCATTGCCTGATGAAAGACCGTTCATGACACGGGAAATGATACGTCCGGCCCGACCGGCGGACATCGCGCCCATGATCGATCTCCTGCGCCTCCTCTTTAGCATTGAGGAGGATTTCACCTTTGACCCCGACCGGCAGAGAAGAGGCCTGGAGATGATGCTTGGCCATGACGGTGCTGTTATCCTGGTTGCCGAAGCGGAAAGACGGGTAATCGGCATGTGTTCCGGTCAGCTCACCATATCCACGGCCGAGGGAGGACCTGCTCTCTTGATTGAAGATGTGGTGGTGGACAAACCGTGGCAGGGCCGGGGCATCGGACGCGCCTTGATGGCAGCTCTCGAGCAATGGGCTCGCGCCAGAAAGGTGATGCGCCTCCAGCTTCTGGCGGATCGGAATAACAAGACGGGACAGGAATTTTACAAAGCTCTCGGCTGGCAGGACACATCTCTCATCTGCCTGCGCAGAAGGCTGCCGGATGAGCCGGGAGTATACTGAAAAGACCACTATTGCTGCTTAATCATTTTTTCTTTTATGAGGTAGACCATGTCCAAAAAAAACGCGGAATCATTTCTTATTGCCGGGGGCGAAAACCATGGGATCCGGGCCAAATATGATGCCATCAAAACCAAGGAGGATTTCGTCGCAGCCGCCAATGGTGACGGCTATGACTTCACCCTTGGCGAATTCGACGAGGTGCTCAGGGAATCGGGCGATTCCTTCGACCTCATCGGCAACCCGGCCAAGCGCCAGATCTGGTGGGTGTAACCCGCGCCTGCCGCCGACTCACACCGCGGCCTCCAGCAGCAACAGGGGATCGGACTGGGACCACACCTCGTAGCGCTGCCTGTCCGGTCCGACAACCACCGTGTCCTGACGCATGGGTTGAAAATCAAGGGCCGGGTCCCGATCCGGGACCATGGCGGCCACCCCGCACATCTCCGACGCCATGGCCCACTCGCCGGGCCTGCCGCCGATTGTCCCGGGCCGCAGCTTTTTCTGATCCATGACCATCAGACAACTTTCATCCGGCAGGCTGGCAATGGTGCAGTTGGGGCCGTCGATAACCAGGTTGCGGCAGGCATGACGCAGTCCGATGAGAAAATCCGCCTGGGGATGACGGTCAAGCTCGGCCGAAGAAAGCGGGGTGATGATATGCTTGTAGACGGCCAGGGGCAGTCCGAGCTTTTTGGTGACATAATGGAGGGTATGGGCAAACACCTCACTGTCGCTCTGATAGCCGCAGTAACCGGGAAAATCCCGGCCGAGCAGCCAGTCGCGGTTGGTGACGAACGCGGTATTCTCGCCGTTGGTCATGGTGGCGATCCCTTGCAGGAAAAAGGGATGGCAGGCATGCAGATTGATACCCCAGTTGGTGTTCTGCCGGCCCTGGGCCATGATCATCCTGGCCTCTATCCGGTTGTCGTCAAGCCCCAGGGCCCGGCCCACGTCCAGGGGCCAGCCGATCTCCTTGAGCATGATGACATCCGGCCAAACGGAAAAAACAGAGAGGTCCCCATTGTTCTCCTCGCCGAGCCGGCGCAGCAGCAGGCGGGTCAGCGTCAGCTCCCGTTCGATGCGGTCCCGGTCGTAACCCTCCCATTGTTTCGGCATCCGGTAGACCCGGACAAAGTATTTGTAGCGGTCCTTTACCTCCAGCCGGGTCGGATCGGTCTTGAAATCATGATCATAGATCTTGGAAAAGCCCTTTTCCCGCATGACGTCGTTCAGACGATCCAAGGCTTCTTTGCTGTGGGCGATTCCGGACAAAATCGGATCGCCGTTGCGATAACTGTAATCGGCAAAGTTGACCCCACGCAGCAGCAGCCCCAGGCCGCTGCCGTCATAGCCTTCCTGCATGGCCTCCATGGCCCGCAGAACATTGAAGGGCGAAAAGGGAATAGATGCTGTTTTTAAAGCAAGGCGACACATGTTCTCTTCTCCATGGTGTGTATAATCGTTTTATGCGGCACTCTTTCCGTCGGAGCAAGACCCCATGACCGGCAAGTGCGTAAAAAAATTCGCGGCGCCGCTCTACGGCTGCGTCCGGAAGGCAATTCCTTTCTGCTCCATGATGTTCGTGTGGAGGAATATCTCCGGCTGCCCGGCCGTTATTTCCACAAAGTGGATTGCCCCGGCAACCCTGTTTTCCTCCTGATCTCGCATGTCCAGGGCGTTCGGCATCCCGAGCAGCAACGCCTCGTTGAACAGGTACCCCTCTTTTTGCCGGGCAGGATGGATGCCCATGTAGACGATCCCCATTTCCACGATATCATTAAAGAAATGGGTACCGAGCGAGATGTCCGGCGTCAGTTTTTCATGCATAACGGCAAGTTCGCAGAGCACCGACACGTTGCGCACATCGCTGAAGCTGACCGGCACGCCGAGCTCCGGCATCTTGCTGCCCCAGCGGCCCGGGCCGACCAGCATGGTCTTTTTGCCCGCCGCCCCGTCATTGGCGATGTCGCCGATCAGCCGGGCCAGCAAGTACCGTTCCGAGGTGGTCAGGGAACTGTACTGTTGCGGCCGGACATAGATGATTCTGTCGATTCGCTGTGCCGCCGCCTCGCCGATGATCGGCCCGGCGGTCTGCAGCAGAATATCCTTTTCCCTGATATCTTTCGGCAGGCGGTTGGCGGCCAGGGGCATCCGCACCTGAAAGGGCCTGCACTGCAGCAGGTTGATGCGGTAGCCTTCGCCTGCGACAAAATTGACGGCAAACTCGATGTCCACCGGATACTCATAGGCCCGGGCCAGGACAGCCATCATCTCCCGCATGTCGGCGGCCAGCGGGGTACTCTTCAGCACCCTGCCGAAGGTCAGCATCCAGCTGAAGACGTTTTTGACGCCATAGAGCTCCGCGCGCTCCTCCATCTCCTGATCCCGGTCCGCCAACAGGGCCACGGGCAGCCCCGGGACCATCCTGACCACCTGTTCAAAGGCGACGCTGGCCTGCCGGCGGTTGGCGAGATCAATGACATCGACGATGCGCTGACTGTGCCGGTGCACCTCATCGGCGCTCACCTCCGGCCGCTTCAACGGGGCATTGAGGGCAACGATGCGGGTATAGTCGTCATCGTGCCGATCCACCGCCCGGGTGCCGAGGCCGAAAACCAGTCGCAGCACCCCGGCCCGGGGATCGATGTCCCGATTCCAGACAAAAGGGTTGTAGGAGTAGCCGACCCCGGCGAGATGGGGCAGATAGACGGTGCCGCAAAAGGAACCGGAAACCCGCTGCACGAGCAGCGCCATCTCTTCATAACGGTTCCACAGCCCCCGGTGCGCCCGGTAGGAAAGAACATCACGGCTCATGGTGCTGGCATAGACGATGCGCACCGCCTCCTTGAATCTTTCCAGCCGTTCCTCGGGAGACCCCTGATTGGCGAGAAAGACGCTTTCATATTTGCCGGAAAAGGCATTGCCGTAGGCGTCCTCCAGCAAGCTGCTGGAGCGAACGATGATCGGCGCCTGGCCGAAATAGTTCAGCACCTCCTGGAACTGCTCCAGGGTGTCCCGCTGAAATTTACCCTTCAACAGCCGCTGCCGGATCTTCTCGGCCGCCGCAATGGGGTCGGGGGCGGATTTCATCTTGTGCCGCTCCCACCAGCACCTGTTGTTGATGACAAAGGTGTAAAAGACATCAGAGCCGATGTAGAACGAATCATGGGTCTCCAGCAGGGTCTGCCAGCGCGGATCGGTTTTCTTCAGAATGGCCCGGGCCAGCAGCATGCCCGTCGCCTTGCCGCCGATGAGTCCGGTGCCCACCATCCTTTTGCCGATGGCGACCAGCTCGGCGAGATCGAAATACTCTTCGCACAGCTTCGCCACCTTGTCGTTGCGGGTGACAATCATGCGGATCAGCTGCCGGCGATGGACCCTGCTCCGCTCACCATCCCCCTTGTCTCCCGCCGCCGCGCAGCAGGTCTGCGCCTCGCCCAGAATACGGGCCCAGGCATCCTTGAGCACGATTTTGCAGTCAATCCAGGGCTGCGGGGTGGCGGCGAGGATCTCCGAAACGATGACACTGCTCGTCACCGGCGTGAAGTCGATGCCTTGCAGCGCATGCAGCATGTACATGGTCGGGGTCTGGCGGCTCAGCACCTTGAGCGGCAGCAGATAGTATGTGCCGTTGTTGCAATAGAGATCGAGCACCACCTGGGCCGTCCGATGAATCGGCTGCACGGAAAGCGGGGTGTGGAAGTTGCGCAGCAGGGAGAAGTAGGCGACCGTGTCGGCGCTATAGAGAAAGGGACAGGCCAGCTTGAAAAAATTGCCCAGCATCCGGTCGCTGTACCAGTCCGCCGCCAGTCCGGAGAGGCAGTCGAAGACATAGCAGGCGCCGCGACCATATTCGCCGATGACATTGAGAATCTTCGTGATGAACTGCTCAAATCCGGCGGTGGGATTGAGGACAAAGACGTCGGGCTCGAATTCGTCCGGCACCAGGGGCTGGTGGCCGGCGAAACGGAAATAGACGAGATTTTTCCCGTCAAGATGGGCGCAACGACAGAAGGCGCGGACAAAGGGCAGCTGATGCTCCACGGCGTCAACCTGCCAGACGACATTGTCGCCGGCCAGGACCCCCTGCAGGATCTCGTCCAGGGACTCTATTCCGGAACTGAACAGCGGTTTTGCCTGTGGTGCCGCCATGTTTTCCTCCTGTCGCGGGGATCATTCCACCGGATCGCGATCGAATGATCCCCCTTCAGTGTAGAACGTCGGACCGGATCAGACAATGCCCTGGTCGATCATGGCATCGGCCACCTTGACAAAGCCGGCGATGTTGGCGCCATCCACGTAGTTGATGTAGCCATCCTCATGCTTACCATAACGGACACAGGATTCATGGATATTAATCATGATCTGGTGCAGCTTCTCGTCCACCTCCTTGCGGCTCCAGGAGGTGCGGATGCTGTTCTGGCTCATCTCGAGACCGGAGGTGGAAACGCCGCCGGCATTGGCAGCCTTGCCAGGCGCGTAGAGGATCTTCGCCTTCTGGAAGACGCGGACCGCCTCGGGCCTGGTGGGCATGTTGGCTCCTTCGCCGATGGCGATGCAGCCGTTTTTCACCAGAGTTTCCGCGTCATTGGCGTCGATTTCGTTCTGGGTGGCGCTGGGGAAGGCGATGTCGCAGGGCACTTCCCACGGCCATCTCCCCTCGACATACCGGCAGCCTTCCAGATCATCGGCGCACTCCCGGATACGGCCGCGGCGCACGTTCTTGAGCTCGGCGACATACTTGAGATCCTCGCTGGTGAATCCCTTTTCCTTGACCACATAGCCGTTGGAATCGGACAGGGTGACCACCTTGGCTCCCAGCTCCAGCAGCTTTTCCGCGGTGAACTGGGCGACATTGCCGGAGCCGGAAATGGTGCACACCTTGCCCTCGATGAGCATGCTGCGGGTGCGCAGCATCTCCTGGACAAAATAGACACAGCCGTAACCGGTGGCCTCGGGCCGGATCAGCGACCCGCCCCAGTTGAGGCCCTTGCCGGTCAGCACCCCGGTAAACTCGTTTTTCAGCCGCTTGTACTGTCCGAACATGTAGCCGATCTCCCGGCCGCCCACGCCGATGTCGCCGGCCGGCACGTCGGTGTTCTCGCCGATGTGGCGGAAGAGTTCGGTCATGAAGCTCTGGCAGAACTTCATCATCTCCCGCTCCGACTTGCCCTTGGGATCGAAATCGGAACCGCCCTTTCCGCCGCCCATGGGCAGGGTGGTCAGGCTGTTCTTGTAGACCTGCTCAAAGGCGAGAAATTTCAGGATGCCCAGGTTGACACTGGGATGAAAACGCAGCCCCCCCTTGTAAGGACCAATGGCGCTGCTCATTTCTATCCGGTAGCCGGTGTTGACCTGCACATCACCGTTATCGTCAAGCCACGGCACCCGGAAGATGATCACCCGTTCCGGCACGACCATTCGTTCGAGAATCTTTTCCTTCATGTATTTCGGGTGTTTTTCCAGGTGCGGAAAGAGCGATTCCGCCACCTCGCGGACGGCCTGGTGGAACTCCAGCTCCCCGGGATTCTTGCGTACAACATCGGCCATGAATTCATCGACACTTTTCATCTGCGTTTTCCTTTATGTTTTCTGGTTAGGAATGTGATGGGCCGCGATTTCGCGTCATGCAACGGCTGCCGGTTCGTGCCGCAAAACACGGAGGTTGTCTCAATGCCGGGAATATTCGGTAGCTGCTTGCCGCTTATCATCTCTTCCCCGCACAGGCAGCTGGTTTGTCCAGCCGAAGTCGCTGCCCGGTCGTATGCCTGTTCTTCCGTATCACCATTTCGGCAAATGATTGCCGAAATGGTGATACATAGTACGGAGTCTGTTTTTTTTCAACTGTTAAAATGTTGAATTTGCGACATGAAGGGGGCCAACGAAATGATACCGGAAACACAAAAACAAATGTCTTCGGCAATTTTGCCGCAACATCTCGCACACCAACAGGGGCTCATCACGAACGGCAACAGAAAATACCGTGAAGCAGCCCCCCATTTCACCCTATTCCCCCAGGAAGAAAACAGCATGTCTGCCCCATGACCCCCGCCGGTTTCGGCAATTTTGCCTTTTTATTCATTTACAAACAGGGCCACTTCCCTTTATATTTTTTTCATGAGCGATAAAACGGAAAAAAAAGAACTGACCATTTTACGTCTTCTGCAAAAAGCGGAAGCACCGCTGTCCAGTTACAAAATACAGGAAAGCCTCCAGGCCATGGGCCAGGAGGTCAGCGAACGGACGATCCGCTATTATTTCAAGACCCTTGACGAAAAAGGATTGACGGAAAATCTGGGCAAAAAAGGGCGGATCATCACCCCGTTGGGCAAAAAGGAATTGAGCAAGGCCAGGGTTTTTGACAAAGTGGGTTTTCTGGAGTCGAAAATCGACCAGTTGACCTACCGGATGACCTTTGATCTCGCCCAAAAGAAGGGCACGGTCATCGTCAACATCAGCCTCATCGACAAGCCGACCCTGACCCGAGCTGCGCCAATGATATGCCAGGTATATGAAGCCGGCTACTCAATGGGCGCCATGATGGGGCTTTTCAGCCCCGGCGAGAGGGTGGGCGACATCACCATTCCACCGGGCATGATCGGCTTCGGCACGGTTTGCTCCATCACCTTGAACGGGATTCTCCTTGGCCACGGCATTCCGATCCATTCGAGTTTCGGCGGCCTCCTTGAACTGCGCCACCGAAAACCGGCGCGGTTCGTGGAAATCATCAAGTATGACGGCACGAGCCTCGACCCGCTGGAGGTCTTCATCAGGAGCGGCATGACCGATTATGTCGGGGCGATCAGAAACGGCAACGGCCGGATCGGCGTCGGTTTCCGGGAAGTGCCGGCCGACAGCCGCGACCGGGTCATTGACCTTATCGAAAAACTCAAGGAGGCCGGGCTGGGAGGATTTCTGCTGGTTGGCTGGCCGGGGCAACCGTTGCTTGAAATTCCCGTGCCGGAAGGGAGAACGGGTATTGTCGTCATCGGCGGCCTTAACCCGGTCGCCATTCTGGAAGAAACCGGCACACGGATCCAGTCCCGTGCCATGGCCGGCATGGTGGAATATGAACGCCTGTTTCACTACTCGGAAATGGAGGAGCGCATCCGCGGTTTGGCTTGAAAACGGGTCGCGCCGGCATCGCGGATGGCGCGCCAGGCGGCATCAAGAACCGTTGCCGCCGGAAGACTTGCATCGAG
>AMWB02164463.1_pt2 | contig 82428 bp, 79 predicted proteins | sample 200311 | NCBI WGS metagenome assembly AMWB02 (sample SAMN02737377, study PRJNA173069) | bioreactor metagenome | biome: anode biofilm in microbial fuel cells | place: USA: California | collected 2010-12-16 | reverse complement strand
CCCCCCCTTTTTTTTTTTAAGTCTGCCTGAAAGCCCTTTTACGTATGATGTCATCGAATCCCTCTGCGCAAACCAAAGTGAAGCGGCCCTCGCCTTGCTTGAACGGAAATTTGTTGATCCGAACCAGGACAGACATGAAAAGATAAGCTGGATGCGCGAATTGATTCTCCCCAGACGCACAGACATGCCGCTCCTCACACTCTGCAAGCATATGGTGATGCAATCCCTGCCCGATGAGCTCCGGCCGTTTCTCGTTGAGGCGTTATTTGATTACCAGCCGGAGGAATGGTACATTGATGCAGCCCCTCCGTCCCCTCCTCCCTTCTCCGAAACCGACCGGCCGGCCAAAAAAACTCTCACTGAGATCGGAAAATTCGCCCTCAAAAAGCTGAATCTTACCCCCCGTCAGGAAGATGCGGTAAAATCGGTTTTGCGGGATTTGTGAAAATCGATTCACCAACAGCTTAATTCAATTTAAACAGGGAAACCTGTGCCTGCAACTCCGAGGCAATACCGGCAAGCTCTCCGGCGGAACTTTTGATAACAGAAGCTCCCTGGGCTGACTCTCCGGCAACTGCACTCACTCCATTGATATTTCTCGATATTTCTTCGGCACCAGAGGCAATTTCTTGAATGCTTGTGATGATTTCCTGCTCAATATTTGTCGCAAGCTCGCGAATATTGGCGGAAACTTCATCAACACCCTGGGCTGTTCCTGCGATTGTCCTAGCAACTTCACCAACGGTGGCGGTCTGCTCTTCAACTGCCGCAGCAATACTCGTATTGATTTTGTTAACCTCTTCACTGATTCCGGAAATTTCCCCAATAACGGTGACAACGGAGCCGGTTCGCGACTGCATGTCCCGGATCTGGCGGACGATATTATCCGTTGCTTCAGCCGTCTGCTTGGCCAGTTCCTTGACCTCACTGGCAACAACGGCAAACCCCTTCCCTGCTTCTCCCGCTCTTGCCGCCTCAATGGTGGCATTGAGCGCCAGTAGCTTTGTCTGCTCCGTGATTTCCGTTATAACATTAATGACGTTGCCGATGTCTTTGGCCGCCTGATCCAGCTCATTAATCATCTGCATGGAGGAATCACTCTTCTCCTTGGCAAATCCTGAATACCTCTGGGCATTTGAACAATTTTCAGCGACTTCCTTGATTGATGCGGTCATTTCTTCCATAGCGGCGGAAACATTATTGACATTGGCCGACATCTCACCTGCAGCCGCAGCGATGCTGGATGAGTTTTTCGACATGGCTTCTGCTGTCATTGCCACAGTTCGAATATTGACCGAGATCTCTTCAGTAGCGGCGGATGTCGATGCAGACTGAGCCGAGAGTTCTTCCGCCCCGGAAGCCATTTCCTCAGATGTGGCGGACAGTTCCTCGGAAGAAGCCGCCGCCATATTGCTTTTTTCAGAAATATCAGACATGATCTGACGCAGTTTGGCGGACATGGTGTTTAATGCCGCGGCAAGTCGGCCTATCTCATCTTTTTGGTCAATGGCAAGTGTTTCCCTTAAATCACCATCAGCAACCTTCTGGGCAAATCCGACGCCAAGGGCAATGGGTCCTGAAATCTTCCGTGCCAGAAAAAAAGAAACAATGATGCCGGCGCCAATGGCGACAAGCACTATGGCGATGACAAGCTGCCTGGTCTGCGAAGCTTTTGCATTAAAAAGCTTCTCTTCCTCCGCCATGGTGTCATCCAGCTCTTTACCAATATTTCTCAGGACACCACGAACCTTATCAAGGGCGGGACTGCTGACAGTGAGGTAAATTTCGTTGGCTTTGTTCAGACCGGCCATATTATCAAGAGCTCTTTGCTTGATGCTGTCGAGCCCTTTCTTTATTTCTCCCAGAGCAGGCATGGTTACAGAACTAAAAATCTCTTTGGTTTGCATCTGGGCATCCGGATCACCCTCAACCCAGGCACCCTGCATTGTCACCACCGATCCATGCAGACGGGCATGGGGATCAAGGAGTCCGTCAATGACAGGTTTCAGATCAGGATCAGATTCTATGGCTTTCTTTGCGCCGTCACCATACAACCATTGACCCAGTTTGCATTTCTGAGGGTCGGTCTCTACTTTGAACGTTGATGCCTGGCCTGAGAAAACCAATTGGATCTTATTGACGAAATTCAGGTGATCAGCCTCTCTTTCCGCCATGACAAGAGGCAAATGAAGGTCAGCGTCTTTATAATGTTTTTTAATTTCCGCCGCAGAAATGTGCAGATCATGATGCAGGGGTTCAATCTCTTTCAAGAGGGGAACAAGGGAAGGCAGCAGTTCCTCCGCATGTTTTCGGCCTTCACCATAAAGCCATTTGCCGAATGCGCATTTGTGGTCATCCAACTGGACATCCAGTTCATGAATGTTCGGATCAGCCAGAAAGGCGGCAACCTGTTTGGCCCAGTTCAGATGGGCTATTTCTGCTTCCGTAATCTCGGTATTAACTTTATTGACTGCGGAAAAATCCCCCGCGCCCTTGACTATCTTGCCAACCCCAGCCGTGGACACGAGACCGACAATAAGTGTGAGCAGTATTATGCCGCCAAATCCGATTCCCAGTTTGATGGAAATTGAAAGATCCTTCCATTTCATCACAACCCCCCTCATGTTTGATGTTTATTGTTTATTTCCATGACAACGCTTAAAATTTACCTTGCCAACTTTGGTTATCGTTCCGTACTATCCAAGAGTCAGAAATCTTGAAAAACGCCTGAAAACCCGTTCACCGCACTCATTAACGAACAAATAAAAAACGACAATATCGCCACAAAGTGTCATAATATTAATGACATAAGCAAAAAATAAGTTAACAAAGATTATCACATCACAATAAGGCATTCCATTTTTTTCTATCCATTGCACGATTTAATCATGAATGTCCCCGGAGTTGCAATTATCATGAGGAGAGAATTTCATGGAATTTTTCGAGTTCGCCGAGGTAGTGACAACCGAGGAGGAAATCAGGGACAAACTGTCTCTCGACAAGCTTCCTGATTTTTGCCTGGATATTGAGGCTGTGGATGATGCTGAAGAACTGGGCAGGGTCATTTATTTCCGCCACTGGGGACGTTTTCACATCCGCAGGGAGAGTGTTATGTGGGGTGTGCGTTTTTCCGTGCCGGACTGTCCTAACGCCCTGGCCTGGACCGTCACAACAGGCTGCCCGCCCTTTCCTGAGAAAATTGTCCTGCATGCCACCATCAACAGAACTGAGCATGATCCTGAATTTGTTGCTGCCACAAAGGGACTGCTGACCACTTTGAAAGTGGGATTGGAAAAAAAATTCCTCAGCGATCCTGCCGAGGCTCCCCCCGCCCCTTTCAGTTAAATGACTTGCGGGCACAATTTCGAGAAACCCCATCTTTCATCTGCCGTAAACCATAGTCAGGTTTAAAACTCATATCTTCTCCTTGTGGCGAACGACAGAGGTGTGGGGCCTGACGCGGCTTTATGCGGCAGGTCCCACACGACCGACGGGTTGTGCCCCGGCGATTGAACGGAGAACGAAATGCAAAACGCATGGATACAGAACACGAAAGCGGAAACCGACCAATGGGACTGGGAAATCTCGGACAGAACCTACGGCCACATTACGCAATATGCCGGGACTGATAGGTACTGCTGGCAAGCGGTGTTTTTCCGGCAACTGCAATTTCAACCGACCCGCGGAGCATGCAAAGACGCCGGAATCACCTGTCGGAGAGCGTCCTGCAAAGAGCAATGAAGCAGGCATACGGAATGCGGGAATCAATAAACACGGCAGCTGTCACACTCTGCGACATTCATTTGCCACGCATCTGCTGGAGTCGGGGTACGACATCCGCACTGTGCAGGATTTGCTTGGGCACAAGGATGTCAGCACAACGATGATATATACCCATGTCCTCAACCGGGGCGGCAGGGGAGTGCGAAGTCCGGCAGACATGCTTTTTGCCGCAGCCGACGGGGGAAGCCTTTGATAACGGGCAAACTGACGGATCGTCAGAAAAATGTCCTGGACTATCTCAGGTCATACCAGCAGCAGCATGGGATGTCGCCGACAGTCCGGGAGATTTGCGTTCACTTCGGCTTGAGTTCACCGGCCGGTGTGCATAAAATTCTGCGACGTCTTATTGAGAAAAATGTCTTGCGTTCTCTGTCTGGGAAAAATCGTTCCTGGCAGTTGGTGGGCGGACCGACTGGGAAATCACTCCCTGTTTTCGGTTCTATAGCCGCCGGAGCGCCGGTTGAGGCGATTGGCGAATGTCAGGATGAACTGCCTTTGGATCCTGGGTTTTTCGGCAGCGAATCTTGTTTCGCTTTGCTGGTCAAGGGGGATTCCATGATCGATGCACATATCATGGATGGAGATCTGGCGATTATTCAACCTCAGCCGACAGTGATAAGCGGGCAGATAGCCGCGGTGCTGGTCGATGATCTTCTTGTGGAGGCGACACTCAAGATATTCCGCAGGGGAAAAAATGGGGTGGAGCTGCACGCAGCCAATAGTTCCCATGACCCTCTGGTGTTTGAGGGGAGTGACGCAGCGCGGGTCAGCATAGTCGGCAAATTCGTCGGCGTGATCAGAAGGTCGGGGTAGGATGAAAGTCCTGCGTCGGCAGGAGTTTCTTAAGGAGCTTTGTAACTATCCGGCTTGGGACGAAAAACGTTCGATTCGCCCCCGTGCTGCTGAATAGTTACGGAGCTTTTTGGTTTGCATCCCAGGGTTTCCGAAGGTTAGCCGGCTCGCCGTTCACGCCGCCGCTCAGCTGTAAGTCGTGCAGGCGGCGGTAGAGGCCGCCGTTTATCATCAGCTCATCATGGCTGCCTTGTTCCATGATGCGGCCATGTTCCATCACCAGGATGGTATCGGCTTTTCTGATGGTGGAAAGCCGGTGGGCGATGACGATGCTGGTGCGGCCCGAGAGCGTCGAGGCAATGGCCCGGTCGATGAGGATCTCCGTTTCCGAGTCAACGCTTGAGGTGGCTTCGTCAAGGATCAGCACCTCCGGATCGCGGGCAAGGACCCTGGCAAAGGCCAGTAACTGCTTCTGGCCGGCGGAAAGCCCCATGCCGCCTTCGCCGATGAGGGTGTCCTCTCCTTGCGGCAATCGCTTGATAAGCCCGGTGAGTTGCGCCCGGTCGATGATATCCGCCAGCCTGTCATCGTCAATTTCCCGGTCCAGCAGGATGTTCTCCTTGATGCTGCCGGGAATGATGAAAACTTCCTGCATCACGAGGCCCATCCTGCTTCTCAGCCACTTGCTGTCAAGGTCGCGCAGATCACGGCCGTCGAGAAGGATCTCTCCTTGCTCCGGCTCATAGAAACGTTCCAGCAGATTGACGATGGTTGATTTGCCCGAGCCGGTGGCGCCGACGATTGCCAGGGTTTTCCCCGGTTCCACCGTGAACGACAGGTCGTGGAGAATGGGTGTTCCCTGGTCATAGGAAAATGATACATGGCTGAAGGTGACGGTGCCGCGATCCGCCGTCTCTTTTGTGCGCAACACGCCGCTGCGCAGATCGGCAGGGGTGTCGAGCAACTGAAAGATGCGCTCCGCCGAGGCCAGGGCAGACTGGACAATGGAGTATTTCTGGGAAAGCTCGCGGATGGGCTGGAAAAAAAGGCGCATATAGGCGATGAAGGCGGAGAGTTCGCCCAGGGTCATCTGCCCCTGGATGACGCTGCCGCCGCCATACCAGATGATGGAGGCGATGGCAACGGCGGAAAAGAGTTCGATGGCCGGCATGAAGATGCCGAATATCTTGATTTGATACAGATTTTTTTCCAGGTAGGCCCGGCTCAGCTCAACAAAGTTCCGGTAGGTGTCCTTTTCCCGGAGAAAGGTTTGGATGACCGCGATGCCGGAAAGGGATTCCTGCAGAAAGGAGTTGATCCGGGCAAGCTGGGTACGGATTACCCGAAAGGCATCCCGGGCAAGACGGCTGAACCAGAGGGTGTTGCCGATAATGAGCGGCACCAGCAGCGTCAGGATAAGGGCCAGCCGCCAGTTCATCCAGTACAGGATGACCATGATGCCGGCCAGCTGAATGAAATCGTTGAACAGGGTAACGATGACCGAGGTGAACATCTCATGCATGTTCTGGATGTCGTTGGTCAGCCGCGTCACTAGTTTGCCGCCGGGATTGTTGTTGAAAAAAGCGAGATCCAGGTCAAGCATGTGCCGGAAAAGCTGCTGGCGCAAGCGGTGCATGATGGTCTGGCCGATCCATTCAAGAATGAATACCTGGCAGAAGTTGGCGACAAAGCCGCTGATGATGACGCCGATAAAAAGGCTTGCCAGGCGGGCCAGACCGTCAATACGGGCCGATTGGTCGAGATCGCTGGTGATGATGAAGCGGTCGATGCCGATGCGCACCATATAGGGCAAGGCAAGACCCGCGCCGATGACGATGAAGGAAAGCAGAATGGCCAGGGCCATTTTTTTCCAGTGCGGTCGCGAATAGGCGATAATGCGCCGCCAGATGCCGCTGTCGCCCACCCGCCCCAGCTGATCTTCCTCAAAGTAGCCGAATCCGTAGCGCATGTCAGGCGGGCCCTCCCTGGGCAATGGTCTGGTGCCGGTAAATCGTCCGGTAAAAGGAATTTTCGGCCAGCAGGGTTTGGTGATCGCCCCTTGCCGCGATGCGCCCATCCTCCATGACGAGTATTTCCTCGGCATCGGCCAGGGGCGCTACCCGGTGGGAAACGATGATGCAGATTTTGCCCTGCAGCGAGGCGGCCATGCGGCGGATGATGTCATGCTCGGTTTCCATGTCCACCGCGGACAGGCCATCGTCGATGATGACGATCGGCCGGTCGAGCAGCAGCGCCCGGGCCAGGGCGATTCGCTGTCGTTGACCGCCGGAAAGCTTGACGCCCCGCTCGCCGACCCGGGACTGATACCCTTCCGGCAGGGCCATGATTTCATCATGGATCGCCGCCATCCGGGCCGCCTCGTGGATCTGCCGCAGGTCGGCATCCGCCCGGCCCATGGCGATGTTGAACTGGATGGTCTCGGAAAAAAGGGTCGCCTGTTGCGGCACATAGGCGATATTGCCCCGCACCGTGGCAAGTGTCAGGCCGTTGACATCCCGGCCGTCGATGAGATAGGTGCCGTCGTCCACCGGATAAAGGCGGGAAAGGACATTGCACAAGGTGCTTTTGCCGGAGCCGGTTTTGCCGATGACACCAATGATGCCGTGCGTGAGAGTGAGGGTGACGTCCCGCAGGTCCGGCTCTTTTTGCCCGTCATAGGTAAAGGAAAGATGGTCCAGGGTGATTGTGCGCGGCCGTTGCGGGAGTTCCGTCGCTCCGGGAGGATCAGCCAGTTGCGGTCTTTCCGCGAAAACAGCCTGGATTCGCCCCATGGAGGTTGCCCCCCGCTGGAAGAGATTGGCCACCCAGCCGATGGCCATCATCGGCCAGGTGAGCATGAACAGATACGAGATGAAGGCGACAAAATCACCGACCGTGATCGCGGAGCGGATGGTCAGCCGCCCGCCGAAAAAGAGGACCAGCAGCAGGCAGCAGTTGGCGACAAGTCCAGACAGGGGAAAGAGGGTGCCCTGTACGGCGGCCACTTTCAGATTGGCGGCCACATATTTTTCGCCCAGCAGGCCGAAACGCTCTCCCTGGCTTTTTTCCTGGGTGTAGGCTTTGATCAGATGGATGTTCTTCAGGGTGTTTCCGGCAAACTCGGTCAGTGAGGCAAACATCTCCTGCACCTTTTCAAAGCGTTTGTGCAGCAGGGAAGAAAGCAAACGGGTGGACAGGGCCAGCACCGGCATGGGCATGACGGCGATCAGGGTCAGCATCGGATGAATGTACGCCATGAAGGCCAGGGCGGCCAGGGTCATCAGCACCGCATCCACCGCGGCAATCATGCCCATGCCGCAGGCCAGCTGGACGGCCGTGAGGTCGTTGCCGGTCAGGGCCATGATGTTGCCGGTGGGAAAGCGCTGGAAAAATCGGTGGTCCAGGGTAAGGATGTGCGCCAGCAACCGGTCGCGCAGGTCCCGCTCCACCAGCCGGGAAAAACCGAGGACGAAATAGCGCCAGAGAAAACGGCAAAGGGCAATGCCGAGGGCGGGCAGCAGGATGAGTCCGGCATATTTGAGCAGCAGCGCGTCCGTGGCCGTGCCTTGTTCCAGGGCGTCAACCGCTTTTTTGATAAAGCGCGGAATGAGCAGCTGGAGAAAGTCCACTGCGAGCAAAGCCATGAACCCAGCCGCCAGGCGCAGCCGGTACTTTTTGAAGAAGGGGATCAGCAGGGTCACGGCATGGCCGAATCTGGGATCGTTTGTATGCAACGTCTTCTGACTCCTGGCTTTGCGGGAGAAATTCGATGGAGCGGGAATTTTCTTGGGTTTTTAATGATTTTTATCGGCAACAATGAATTAAAAATATGTTTCCGGAAGAATGTCAAGCAATGAGTGGCAAAGGCGGGGGCGCCGGGAGGTTGGAATCAGGCAAGAAGGCCGATGCGGGCGGCGATGTTGCCGATGTCATGGGCCATTTTTCCTTTGGGCGCCTGAGCCACCAGCGGGCCGGGATTGCGCAGGTTGTCTTCGATCTCCGGAAATTTGCGGATGGAGCCCGCGCTTTCAAGGTGAATGGACAGGGTTTTGTCGGCAAGGGAGGTGATGGTCTGCGCCACCTGCCGGGATTGAACCGCGTTTTTCACCCGGTTGACGATGAGATAGGGATTATAGTCGATGATCGGTTGCAGGGCAAGGGGCAGGTCGAGGGGATCGTGGTCGATCACCTTGTGCAGCAACTCGGAAATAGTGCGAACAGCGGGGAATTCGGATGACTGGGTGGAATCCCTGAGCAGTCCGGCCAGTTCTTTGCCGTCTATTTTGTCGTTTTCCGCTTCCGGCCCGGAAATCCGGTTTAATTTGCGGAACAGTGCGGTTTTGAGAAACTGGTAAGCGCCGATATAGGAAGCTGAATCCGGAGTGGTGATGACCAGCCCGTAGTCGCCCAGCAGGAAAAAATCAAGCATGTTGAAGGAGGTGTCGCCGCCGAGGTCGAGCACGATGTAATCCGCCTCAAGATCCCTGACGGCTCTCATCAGTTTCATCTTTTTGGCGTGATGGATATTGGCCGCGCCGAGATCCGAGCTGTTGCCGCCTATCATCATCGGCCCGTAACGGCTGGGGATCATGATGTCGGCGAGGGAGGGGACTTTTTTTTCCAGGAAATCATTGATCGTGCGGTCAAGGATATATTTGTCGCCAAGATAAAGGGTCAGGTTGGCGCCGCCGAGATCAAGATCCATTGCCACAGTTCTGTATCCTCTCTGGGCCAGAAAAACGCTGAGATTGGCGGCAAACATGCTTTTGCCGATACCTCCCTTGGCACCGCCCACCGCGATGATTTTCCCCTTTGGTTGCGGCCCGTTGTCAGCCGCGCCCATCTTGACTCGGTCGACAAGGAAATCAAAGGCGGCCCGCGCCTTGCGCAGGTAATCGAGCTTTTTGTCCAGGCGGCTTTGCGGGTCACCCACCGAGGCGGCGGGGTGGCAATATCTGATCTGCTTCAGGTAGGCCTGTTTGAGAATGAATTCGTTGATCTGTTTCAGGAACTTCAGATCAAAAATCTTTTCCGGCGGGAAAAGATAGGAACAGGCCCGTTGAATGGCCTTGATTTCCTGTTTGTGAGAGGTGTTTATCGGCAGCATCGGGTCACTTTCGTCCAAATGGGGAAAAACGTAAAATATTTCGTGCCGTCATTCGTCGCTTCCAACAACCTTGCCGCGGAGAACTCCTTCATGGAGCCTGATGCGCAGCAGGTCACCTTGCGCGGCCTCGCCGGCGGAATGGAGAATTCGTCCGCTGTCTTCCCGGCTGACAATGGCATAGCCCCGGCCGAGCACGGCGAGAGGGCTCACCGCATCGAGCAGGGACGCCGCCTTTTCCAGTGCCTTGTTTCTTCTTTCCTGTTGCAGGAGGGTGTGGGAGATGAGTTTTTCCTCCAGCTTTTCCAGCAGCCTTTTTTGTCCGGCAAGTTTTTCCACTGGATTGAAACGGGACAAAAGGTTCTCCAGACGCGCCAGTTTTTCCTTGTGCCGTTGGAGGATGGCGGTCATGGCCCCTGCCAGGGTGAGCTGGCGGTTGTCAAGCTGCAAACGCAAATGGCTGAAGCGGAAGGAGGGATCGCCAAGCTGCTGCCGTGCAAAGCGGACGCGCTGGGAAAGGATTTCGATCTTCCTGTGCATGCTGTTTTGTAATCGCTTTTTCCGGGCCTCGACGTGCAGGCTGATGCTTTGCCGGTCCGGCAGTACGTCTTTTGCGGCTGCGGTGGGAGTCGCGGAACGATGATCCGCCACAAAATCGGCAATGGTGAAATCCACCTCATGGCCGATGGCGGAAACCACCGGCAGGTGCGAGGCAAAAATCGCCCGAGCCGTTTTTTCTTCGTTAAAGGCCCACAGGTCCTCAAGCGAACCTCCGCCGCGGCAGAGAACGATGACTCCCGCCTCTTCCCTGCTGTTGATGATCCGCACCGCCTGGGCGATTTCCGCGGCCGCGCCGTCACCCTGCACCTTGACCGGATAAATTTCGACGGCAACCGAAGGAAAGCGTGTCCCGGCGATGTGGAGGAAATCATGGAGCGCCGCACCCCGGGGGGAGGTGACGAGAAAAATTTTTTCCGGCAGCAAGGGCAGCTTTTTTTTGCGGCCGACGTCGAAAAGACCCTCGGCGGCAAGCTTTTTTTTGAGTTCTTCAAAGGCGATCTGCAGGGCTCCCGTTCCCTTGCCGTCAACGAAATCAGCAATGATCTGGTATTCCCCCCGCTGCTCATAAACGGATAATCTTCCCCGGCAGATAACCTGCCTGCCGTCCTGCAGGGGGGCGTCCAGGTAACGCTGCTGGTTTTTGAAAAGAACGACGCGGATCTGTGCCTCCTGGTCTTTCAGGGTGAAATAGAGATGACCGGAAAAAGGACGTTTGAGATTGGATATTTCGCCGGTCACGGTGACAAACGAATATTCCGTTTCCAGCAGTCCACGGATGGAGCGGGTCAGCTCGCCGACGGTCTGGACTTTGGTTGCATAGGGTGACAGGGGCATAGGGTTCCCGCAAATCTCGAATTCAAGAGCACAAAAAGGGAGAATAAACGACCAAACCACATAAAGGCGACAAAGGACAACAACTTGAAAATTTCAGCTCATTCTCTTTGCGCAATCGCCAATCCCAAATCCGCGATATGGAGATCTTTTCTTTGTTTCTGTTGCGCGGAAGAAGTGTTGCGTTGATTTTTTTTCCCCTGGCTTGTATAAATTGTATTTTGGTCAACCGTGGTTGGTCAAGAAGCTGCCGGACGGGCGAGACGGTTCAGCTATCATATTGGCTGCCGGTCCGACTTTCAAACAAAAAAAACGATATTGCCGTAAAAAGCCGGTGATTCCGGCCTGAACGGGAAGAAAAACCCAATCCACCCGGACAAGGATTCGCACATGACGGAAGAACAGAAAAGCCCTTTTTTTAAACTGCACGTCGAAGAGGTTACCCAGGCCAAAAGGACCCTTCTTGATGAATTGAACCTGCCGCCCAAGGTAACACAGTTCATCCGTGATAACGCCAAAATTTTGCAGAATTCCCTGGTGGCGCTGCTGGTGCTCGTTTGTGCCTGGACCTTCTATGATTATTACACGGGCAAGCAACGAAACGATTCCACCGCCATGCTGGCCCAGGCGATTGCTTCCCCTGATCCCGCAGCGCGCGCAAACGAACTCAACAAGGTGATTGCCGAGTATCCCCGCAGCGGGGCGGCTGTTTGGGGAAAAATCGCCCTTGCCCATGATCTGATGGACAACAAGGAATACGGCAAGGCCAAAGAAGCGATTGCCGCTCTGCTTGATTCCGTGGACAAAAAAGACCCGCTGTACTCCCTTCTGCTGCTTGATATCGCCCAGGCCTGTGAGCTGAGTGAGGATTATGCAAATGCCTTGAGTCATTACGCCGCGTTGCGCGAGATTGCCGGTTTTACCGTCCTGGGTTCTCTCGGCGAGGCACGTATTTACGAACTGACCAATGAAAACGGCAAGGCACGGGAGACCTACGAAAAAATCAAGACATTGACCGACCTCAACCCCTCCATGCTGGAGTGGGTGGAGGCGAAACTTGCCGGCATGTAAGACCATGGACGTCATCCGTTCACCCGGGGCGATGAGCTCCTGGGCCGATGCAATGCGGGGCAAGGGCAGAACCATCGCCCTTGTTCCCACCATGGGCTTTTTTCATGAAGGCCACCTGGCGTTGATGCGCAAAGGTGCGGAGATTGCCGATGAGGTGGTTGTTTCGCTTTTTGTCAATCCCATGCAGTTTGGCCCCGGTGAAGACCTGGGCCGGTATCCCCGTGCCTTTGGGCGCGATGCGGAGCTTGCCGGAAATGCCGGTGTTGCCGTTCTTTTCGTCCCTGCCGCCGAGGACGTCTATCCCAGGGGGTTTGCAACCAGGGTCGAGGTGGATGGGCTCACCGAAACCCTTTGCGGCGCCAGCCGTCCCGGCCATTTTGCCGGGGTCACCACCGTTGTTGCCAAGCTGTTCCATATGGTAAAGCCCCATTGCGCCGTTTTCGGGGAAAAGGATTTTCAGCAACTGGCCGTGATAAAAAAAATGGTGGCTGATTTGAACTGGGACGTGAAAATAGTCCCTCATCCCATTGTCCGGGAAAAAGACGGACTGGCGATGAGCTCCCGCAATACCTATCTTGATCCGGAAGAAAGGGACCGCGCCCTTTGTCTCTGCCGTTCATTGCGGCTTGCCGCGAAGAAGGTTGCCGCAGGGGAGAGTGATGCCGTCCGGTTGCGCGAGGAAGTGATTACATACCTGACGGATTGTGGTAAAATATCCATTGATTATGTTGCGGTTGTTGATTCGGAGACGTTGCAGCCGTGCGAAGTGATTACCGAAAAATCTTTGCTCACCCTGGCGGTGAAGATCGGTCGGACAAGGCTGATTGATAATACCCTGTTGAAAGAGTGACGGGTTTTACGCTGGTTTAATAAATTCATAAAGTTGGTGGATTCGTAAAAAAAACAGGCATGAGAACGGCTCACGCCGGAGATTTTACGACGCCGTCAAAGGTAGAAATTATGATGCGATATATGTTGAAGTCAAAGCTGCACAAGGCCACGATCACCCAAGCCGATCTCATGTACGAGGGAAGTCTGACCATCGACAAGCTGCTGATGGAAGAGGCGGGGTTGTATCCCTATGAAAAGATCAAGATTTACAATATTTACAGTGGCGACCGGTTTGACACCTATGCCATCGAGGGCGAGGCCGGGTCCGGGGTGATCGGTCTGAACGGCGCTGCCGCCCGCAAGGGACAGGTGGGCGACCTGATCATCATCGTCAGCTACGCCCTGTATACGGAGGATGAGCTGAAAAATTATGATCCCAAGGTTGTTATTTTGGATCGCGACAACAAGGTCAAAGAAAGAATACAGACCAATTTTTCCCAAAGCAGTCTCGTGCGCCATCTTTTCTGATTTTTGCCATGTATCTCCTCGTGGCTGCAACGGAATTCGAACTTGAACCTGCCAGACATGCCCTGTCGTCTTCCCGTAATGTCTCTTTCCTGGTCACCGGAGTGGGGCAGGTGGAATCCGCCTTTGCCCTGACCCGTTATCTCGCCATCCGGCAGAATGTTTCCGCGGTTGTCAATGTCGGTGTCGCCGGGGCCTATCATGGTTGCGATCTGGATCTTTTGCGTCTCTGTCTTGCCCGCAAAGAGATCCTTGCCGACTTCGGCATCTGCTATCCCGGCCGGATCGACCCGCTCCCCGCTGAAAAGATGGCCATTAACCGGGAGTTTGACCTTGAAAACAAACTTTTTTCCGAATCCTGCAGGATTCTCGAGCTCGAACATATGCCGTTTGACCGCGGAACGTTTCTGACCGTCAGTTGCGCGAGCGGCACCGCCGACCGCGGCAGTTACCTGAAAGAGACATTTTCCGCCATCTGTGAAAACATGGAAGGAGCGGCCCTTGCCAGGGTGTGCCTGGGATTTGGCGTTGAGCTGCTGGAGCTGCGCTGTGTCAGCAACATGGTGGAAGATCGCAACCCTTCAGGATGGCGTCTGCGCGAGGCCTGCGAAAATGCAGGCGATGCCGCGGCAAGGATTATTCGCGGCTTGTGCGATGTTGAATGGTCGTATCGCTGAACAACACTCAGGACTTTCTGCCGGTTGCCGACATGCTGACCCTTGGTTTTTCTCCCTGCCCCAATGATACCTTTATTTTCCATGCCCTGGTAAACCGCCTGGCGGACCCGGGCTGCCCGGAGTTTGCCGATCCGATTCTGGCCGACGTCGAAACCCTGAACAAGTGGGCCATGGAGTCGCGTCTTGATGTGACCAAACTTTCCTTTCACGCCCTGGGCCATGTGCTGGATGATTATGTTCTGCTGCGCGCCGGCAGTGCCCTCGGCCGAGGCTGCGGACCGCTGCTTGTTGCTCGCCCCTCTTTTGATGGCCGCGATCTGTCAGGAAAAACGATAGCCATTCCGGGAAGATACACCACCGCCGCCATGCTGCTGCAGCTGTTTTCCCAGGCCGATTACCGCCTGGTTCCCATGTCGTTTGAAAAAATCATGCCCTGCGTTGCCCGGGGCGAAGCCGATTGCGGGGTGATTATCCATGAAAGCCGTTTCACATACATGTCCCATGGTCTCGCCTGCCTGCGGGATCTGGGGCAGTGGTGGGAGGAAACGAGCGGCCATCCCATTCCCCTGGGGGGAATAGCGGCGCGCCGCACTCTTGGCCGCGATAAGCTGCTTGCGGTGGAAAGATGCATAGCGCGGAGCGTCGAAAAGGCCTTTGCCGCGCCTGACGCCGGCCGCATGTATGTCAAAAAGCATGCCCAGGAGCTGGACGATGCGGTGGTGGCAAGCCATATCAATCTGTACGTCAACCACTTTTCCCATGACCTGGGCAAGGAAGGAATCGCGGCTGTTCAGGAATTTTTTCGCCGCGGCCGGGAGGCGCATATTTTTCAGGCATCGGAAAAGGAATTTTTTGTTTCATGAACAAAGTCATTGATTGAAGGAGTTACAGGGTTGTTGGTAATTATTATCGATTTTGATTGTGCTCCTGCCTGATTTCGATTAATGGTGTATTACACGCTTGACAATTTAAGGTCAGGGGCTATATTAATTTTCTGCTTAAATTTTGACGGTTTTCAAAAAAATCCGGCCTTGCCGGTGCGGGATATTTGTATGAATTCCCCTTGGTGAAAAACGAGTTGCGGGAATTTTGTAAAGCCGTCATTTTCGGGTAACAAGTAGAAATGCTTGGTGTTTTTGCCATGCCCGGTCCAACAGTCCTTTTGGTGAGTTCATTAATGTTTGTGGTTTTTCTTTTGATTCCACAGAATAATCAATAACAACAGCAGCAGGAAGATTTTATGAAAATTACAGGCGCACAGGCACTTTTGAAATGCTTGGAAGAACAGAAGGTGAACACAATCTTCGGTTTTCCCGGAGGTGCGGTCATCGATCTTTACGATGAAATACTGGCAACCGATAAACTGACCCATGTTCTCGTCCGCCATGAGCAGGCGGCGGTCCACGCGGCGGATGCCTATGCCCGAGTCACCGGGGATGTGGGTGTCGCCCTGGTAACATCGGGTCCGGGCGCGACCAACACGGTAACCGGTATTGCTTCCGCCTACCTGGATTCAATTCCCATCGTTGTTTTTACCGGTCAGGTGCCGACCGCCCTTATCGGCAATGACGCCTTCCAGGAGGTTGATATCGTCGGTATCACCAGGCCATGCACCAAGCATAACTATCTGGTCAAGGACGCCAAGGATCTTGTCGCCACTATCAGGGAGGCATTTCATATCGCCCGGACCGGAAGACCCGGCCCGGTGCTTGTCGATCTTCCCAAGGACGTGCTTGCCTCCAGGATAACGTTCCCGGAACCGCAGGATGTGCGAATGCGCACCTACCGCCCCACCTATGAGCCCCATCCCGGCCAGATTGAAAAGGCCTGCCGGGCAATCATGCAGGCGAAAAAGCCGGTCCTTTATGCCGGCGGCGGGGTCATTCTCTCCAATGCCCATGAGGAATTGACCGAACTGGCCCGAAAACTCGACATCCCGGTGACCATGACCCTGATGGGTCTCGGCGGCTATCCCGGCACCGATCCGCTTTCCATGGGCATGCTGGGCATGCACGGCACCTACTACGCCAATATGGCGGTGGCGAACTGCGACGTGCTGATCGCGGTGGGCGCGCGCTTTGACGACCGGGTTACCGGGCGCATCGATGCCTTTGCGCCCCACGCCAAAATTATTCATATCGATATCGATCCGACCTCGATCAGCAAGAACGTCAAGGTCCATATTCCCATTGTTGCCGATTGCAAACATGCACTGACCAGTATGAACAGCTGGTTTGATCGCACTTCCGATTTCGACCGCACGGCGGAGATGGAAAAACACCAGCCGTGGCTGCAGCAGATCAAGGAATGGAAAGCAGCGCATCCCCTTGGCTATGTCGAGAAAAAGGATGTGATCAAGCCGCAGTTCGTCGTGCAGAAGCTCCATGAGCTGACCGGCGGCAATGCCATCATAACCACCGAGGTCGGCCAGAATCAGATGTGGGCCGCGCAGTTTTATCATTTCAACCATCCCAGGGCCTTCATGACCTCCGGCGGGCTTGGTGTTATGGGATATGGTTTTCCCGCGGCCATCGGCGCGCAGATGGCGGCGCCGGATCGGACCGTCATCGACATAGCCGGCGACGGCAGCATCCAGATGAATATTCAGGAAATGGCCACCGCCATGCAGTATAAGCTGCCGGTCAAGATTGCCATTTTAAACAATAATTTCCTTGGTATGGTCCGGCAGTGGCAGGAACTATTCTATGACAAGAAATATTCCGCCACACCTCTTGATGTGGCTCCAGATTTTGTTGCCCTGGCCAGGGCATACGGAGCGGTAGGACTGAGGGCGACGAAACCGAGCGAGGTTGAGCCGGTAATCAAGGAAGCCCTGGCAACAAAAAATCTGGTGATTATGGATTTTGTGATCGACCGGGAGGAAGGGGTTTATCCCATGGTTCCCGCCGGAAAAGCGACAACTGAAATGCTTCTGGTGTAACGCCGGAAATCAAGAGATAAAAAAAAGGCAGGCTATTTCCATGAAACATACCATATCCGTACTATTGCAAAACAAGCCCGGAGTCCTTTCCCGGGTGACCGGGCTCTTCAGCGGCCGGGGATTTAATATTGAAAGTTTATCCGTGGCCCCCACCCTGGAACAGGATGTTTCCTGTCTGACCCTGGTAACTTCGGGCGATAATGCGATTGTTGAGCAGATCACCAAACAACTCCATAAGCTCATTGATGTCATCAAGGTCACCGATATCAGTGAAACGGAATATGTGGAGCGTGAAATGGCGCTCATCCGGGTGAAGGCGGAACCTTCCACCCGGGCGGAAATCCTCAGGATATGCGATATATTCAGGGGACGGGTGGTCGATGTCAGCACGAAAAGTTATGCGGTGGAGGTAACCGGAACCTGTGACAAGGTACAGGCGATGATCGATATCCTCCGACCCATCGGTATCCAGGAGATCGTCCGTACAGGAACCATTGCCATGACCCGCGCCAGCAAGAAAATTTAATTTCCCTTTTTTTGTCCCACGGGACAACAGCAGAGGCAAATTTTAATTTTTTAAATACAGGGCAATAAACCGGTATCCTCAAGGGGACCGGTTTATTGCGTCAAGGAAAGGGACACGCGTTGAGGCATGCGGCGCAAACCCTTTATGGAAATGCCGTCGCCTGTAAAAGAAGCGCATAAGACAACATTCTGCCGGCATCTCCCGGGGACCATTGAAAATGAAAGAACCACGAATTCCCGTTGCCAGGGAAGGCTACCCGTTTATCGGTCTTGCCGCCTTTGTCACCATAGTCTTTGCCCTGCTTGATTATGATACCGCCGCTTTCGGCGCCATGGCTCTCACCATTTTTGTCCTCTATTTTTTCCGTGATCCCGATCGCATCACGCCGGAAGCGGAGGACGCCCTGGTTGCACCGGCGGACGGCAAGGTTATTCTGGTGGAAAAGGTATTTGACGACAAATTCGTCAATGAGCATGTTTATAAAATCAGCATTTTCATGAACATTTTTAATGTTCACGTGAACCGCTGCCCGTTTCCCGGCACGGTTGAATCGGTCAGCTATTCTCCGGGGCGTTTTTATTCCGCCAATACGGAGCGGGGCGCCCTGGAAAACGAATACGGCGCCGTGACCATGTCAACCGCCGCTGGTTGTCGGTTTGCCGTGGTCCAGGTCGCCGGGCTCATTGCCCGGCGTATTGTCTGCTGGGCCGAGAAAGGTGACTCGTTGAAACGGGGTGAACGTTTCGGCCTCATTCGTTTCGGCTCCCGCGTTGATCTGTATCTCCCCCTGAAAACCCAGGTTGAGGTGCGGGTGGGGCAGAAGGTCAAGGCCGGTGAAACACTCCTTGGCTATCTGGCCTGAGATTCGCGGAACCGAGGCAGTTGCCGCATTTGCGGCGCGAAGAAATATGATGGTTTCGTAAAAACTGAAAATTAACCACTGAGAGCACAGAGGACGCAGAGAAAATATTTTAAATTATAGCATGTTACCTCTGCGTGCTCCGTGGTCTCTGTGGTAAAAAAGACTTTTTACGGGTTCATCCATAGTGCAAATTCAATAAGGGTTGTGACAAGGCAAGTAGAGTGATACGCATGTTTTCCATAATTCAGCTTCCCAGGGGTATCGTTGCCGCAACGCGGTTTTTTTCTTTTTTTGTCGGATTTCCGGCTGTCCTATCCGGACCCCTTGCGGGGGTTTTGCGGGAACGGGACATTCGGCAAGAAGGTGTATGAAAAAAAGAAACGATTCTGACGGTGACCGGCGCATAGGCGCTCGGGGCGCCGGTTGAGGAAAAGAATATGAAAGAAAGCAACATCAATTCCGGTAAGGATAAAGTTTACATATTTGATACCACCCTGCGGGACGGTGAGCAGTCTCCGGGGGCAAGCATGAACATGCAGGAGAAATTCCGTCTGGCCCAACAGCTGGTCAAGCTGGGGGTGGATGTCATCGAGGCCGGCTTTCCGGTTGCCTCGACCGGGGATTTTGACTGCGTTAAAAATATTGCCGACAATATCAGGGGTGTCCAGATCGCGGGTTTGGCCCGGTGCAACAAGAAGGATATCGATACCGCCTGGCAGGCCTTGAAAAACGGGGAGAATCCGCGTATCCACACCTTCCTCGCCACGTCGGACATTCATTTGCAGCATAAGTTGCGGATGAGCCGGGAACAGATGCTTGAACTGGCGGTGGAATCGGTCAAGCATGCGGCCAAATACACCTCCAATGTGGAGTTTTCCGCCGAAGATGCCTCGCGCAGCGATCTTGATTTTGTCTGCCGGGTTTTTGAGGCGGTGATTAATGCCGGAGCGGTTGTCCTGAATTTTCCAGATACCACCGGTTATGCCCTGCCGGAAGAGTTCGGCGGAAAGATCCGCTACCTGATGAATAATATCCCGAATATTGATCGGGCCATCGTCAGCGTTCATTGTCACAATGATCTCGGTCTGGCTGTCGCCAATTCACTGGCCGCGGTCAATGCCGGAGCGCGGCAGGTGGAATGCACCATCAACGGCATCGGTGAGCGGGCCGGCAACACCGCCATGGAAGAGGTGGTCATGGCATTGCGCACCCGAGGGGACCTGATCAATGCGCGGACCGACATTGTTACCGAGCACATCCATGCCTCAAGCCGCATGGTCAGTTCCATTACCGGCATCATCGTTCAACCCAACAAGGCCATTGTCGGGGCAAACGCCTTTGCCCATGAATCGGGCATTCATCAGGATGGCATTCTGAAGGAACGGACCACCTATGAGATCATGAATCCCTGCGATATCGGGCTTACCTCAGGCAATCTTGTCCTGGGCAAACATTCCGGCCGCCATGCCCTGCGGGAGCGGGTCAAGGGGATGGGGTATCTTCATCTTACCGATGACGAACTCAACAGGGTTTTTCTCAGGTTCAAGGAGATTGCCGACGTCAAGAAAGAGATGTTTGATGAGGATCTCGAGGCCATCCTGCTGGATGAGATCGTCCGTATTCCGGAAACCTATCAGCTTGTTTCGCTTGGCGCCATGAGCGGCAACAAAACCATGCCGACCGCGGCGGTGAAATTGCTCGTCGAGGGCAAGGAGGTTCAGGATGCGGCCATCGGCGTCGGGCCGATCGACAGTGCTTTCCGGACCATAGCCGGGCTGACGGGCACCACCAGCAAGCTGCTTTATTTTGCCGTCAGTTCCATTACCGGCGGCACGGATGCCCAGGGTGAAGTGATGGTGCGAATTGAAGATGATGGAAAAATTGTCATAGGTCAGGGCGCGGACCCGGATATTATCACCGCTGCGGCCAAGGCCTATTTAAATGCATTAAACCGCTTGGTTTATCTTAAAAAAGAAAGAAAAGAGAAAGGTTGATACATGAGTCGAGCAGAAGGATATAATGTTGCGGTGGCCGGCGCCACCGGTGCGGTTGGCGGCGCCATGCTGGATGTGCTTGAGCGCAGGAATTTTCCACTCAAGGAGCTCAGGCTTCTCGCCTCCGAGCGATCAGTCGGCAAGAAACTGGTTTTCAAGGGCAAGGAAATTCCCGTCCGGTTGCTGGACAAGGATGCCTTTCAAGGCATCGATGTGGCGCTTTTTTCCGCCGGCGGATCCCGCTCCCTGGATTTTGCGCCTGCGGCGGCGGCGGCCGGCGCGGTGGTGGTTGATAACTCCAGCGCCTTTCGCATGGATCCGGAAATCCCCTTGGTTGTTCCCGAGGTGAATCCCGGCGCCATCGCCCGGTACACCAAGCGGGGAATCATCGCCAACCCGAACTGTTCCACCATCCAGATGCTGGTGGCGCTGAAACCGATTTATGACAAAGTCGGCATTAAGCGCATCGTGGTCTCCACCTATCAGGCGGTGTCCGGTACCGGCGCCAAGGCCATTGAAGAGCTGCAAAATCAGGCAAAAGCCTGGGCTGCCGGCGCCAAGGTTGAAAAAGCCGTCTACCCGCATCAGATTCTGTTCAACTGTCTGCCCCATATTGACAGTTTCCTTGAGAACGGCTACACCAAGGAAGAGATGAAGATGGTCAATGAAACGCGAAAGATCTTTGATGACCCGAAAATTGCCGTAACCGCGACCACGGTGCGGGTGCCGGTTTTTTACGGTCATTCCGAATCGGTCAATATTGAAACCAGGGAAAAGATTACCGCGGCCCAGGTGAAAGAACTGCTGGCCGATGCGCCGGGGGTCAAGCTGGTGGATAACCCGCAGCTCAGCCAGTATCCGCTGGCCCTTGACTGTCAGGGTAAATTTGAAACGCTGGTCGGCCGTATCAGGGAAGATGAGTCCATCGCCAACGGGATCAATATGTGGGTTGTGGCGGATAATATCCTCAAGGGAGCTGCGCTGAATGCCGTGCAGATTGCCGAGGTCCTGATCGATAAATATATCAAATAATGAAAATCGGCAAAAGGCAAAACCGGGCAGCTGTTCCTGTTTTGCCTTTTGCCGCCGGGCCTTGCTGATGCGTATTATTTCCGGAACAGCCAGGGGACGCAGACTTCATTCTCCCGGCGGCGGCAAAGGGGATATCCGGCCCACATCGGACCGGGCCCGGGAGGCGATCTTCAGCATACTTGGAGAGGCGGTTCATGGGGCCAGGGTTCTCGACCTTTTTGCCGGGACAGGGGCCATGGGGCTGGAAGCGCTGAGTCGTGGGGCCGAGTCGGCCCTGTTTGTCGATAAAAGTCAGTCCTCCATCAGCCTGCTGCAGAAAAATATCCGGTTGTGCGGCTTCTGGGATAAATCCGTTATCGTCAAAAGGGATTTGACCAGGAGCCTTTTTTTTTTACAGCCCGCTGTGCCGGAGGGAGGGTTTTCGCTGGTCTTTGTCGACCCTCCCTACCACATGGAGCTTGCCGACCGGATCGTTGCTGAAATCGACAAGGCGGATCTGCTGTATCCCGGGGCAATCGTGATTGCCGAATCGCGGTCAGGCGATACGCTGCCCGAGCTGGTTTCAGGATTTCAGCTGTATGACCGACGCTCTTATGGCGAGGCCGGTTTCTGGTTTTACGAAAAGAAATGAACAAAGTGAGGAAAGCAAGTGAGCGACTATGAACCGTTTGTCGCCCCGGACGTGAAGGAAACCATCGCCGTCTATCCGGGCACCTTTGATCCCGTCACCATGGGACATCTTGACATTATTCAGCGGGCCCTGCATCTTTTTGACAAGGTGGTGGTGGCAATCGCCGTCAATGCCTCCAAAAAGCCCCTTTTTTCCCTGGAGGAAAGGATACAGATGATCCGCGACTGTTTCCCCGAGAATGAAAAGCAGATCGAGGTGGAAGCGGTGAAGGGGTTGCTGGTGGATTATGCCTACACCAAAGGGGCCAAGGCCATTGTGCGCGGTCTGCGGGCGGTTTCCGACTTTGACTATGAGTTTCAGCTCGCCCTGATGAACCGTCGCATCGAGCGGGAGGTGGAAACGGTTTTTCTCATGACGGGTTTCCGCTGGATCTATATCAGTTCGAGCATCATCAAGGAGGCGGCCCGCCATGGCGGTGATGTGAGCGGTCTGGTTCCGGACCACGTCTGTGAAAAACTGCGGCAATGTTTTATGACGCATGAATGAGAAGAGGCAGGTTCCCTCCATGAAAACGCATATTTCCCGCAGAAGATTTCTGCAAACAACGGGCCTGGGCTTCCTGTCGCTTCCGCTGACGGGAAATCAGGTTTGCGCCTTCACACCTGTAACTGATTCCCCATCTCCGGTTCCCCTTGCCGAGTCGACCGTGGTGCCTTCGGTCTGCGCCATGTGCCGGGCTCGTTGCCATGTGCAGGCAACCGTAATTGGCGACCGGGTGAAAAAGGTGGAGGGCAATCCCCAGAGTCCGGCCAATGAGGGGACGATTTGCGCCCGGGGTCAGGCCGCGGTGCAACTTCTCCATGACCCGGACCGGTTGAAATACCCTTTGCAGCGGGTCGGCGAACGGGGTGAAGGGAAATGGAAACGCATCAGCTGGACGGAGGCCTTTGCCGCGATTGTTTCCCAGCTGAAAAAAAACATCACGGCCCACGGTCCCGACAGCATCTCCTTGTTTGCCGGGGGTCCGTCTTCTTTTTATATCAAGAAATTTTTCATGGAAAACGGCATCACCGCAATTCATGACGCGGCCGTCAGCCACTGTGACGCAATTCGCAATCAGGCCTACCAGGCCACCTTCGGCTTTTCGCCCGGCGATCCGCCCCGGCTTGATTATTCCCGGAGTAAATGCATGGTTCTGCTTGGCGGCCATTTCGGGGAAAACATTCAGGTTCCCGAGCTGCGCCAGGTGTTGTCCTGTCTGGAGCGGGGCGGGAAGCTTATTGTCGTCGACCCCCGTTTCTCATCCATTGCGGCCAAGGCGGGTCATTACCTGCCGATCAAGCCCGGCACGGACACCGCCCTGCTGCTGGGCTGGATGCACCATGTTGTTTTTCAGGAACTGTACGACAAGTCATGGGTTGCCGCCAATTGTCGTGGGTTTGACGAGTTAAAGGAACATCTGCGCGAATATCCGGTCAACCGGGTGGCGGACATCACCGGCATACCCGGGGTTGATATCATCAATACCGCTGAAGTCATGGCGGCAAATGCCCCGGCGGTCATTATCCATCCGGGCGGCCATCTCAGCTGGTACGGCAACGACGTGCAGCGGGTGCGCGCCCAGGCCCTGCTCACCGCCCTGCTTGGCGCGGTCAACCGCCCCGGCTCCCTGCAACCGCCCTTTCCGCCATTGCCGGACAGTCTGGCGCAATTTGCCCGCATCAAGGCCGAGGGGACCGCTTCTTTTTCGCGCATAATGAACGATGTATTGGAAAACAAGGTGAAAGTGGTGGGTTGCTGGGGCCAGAATCCCCTGCAGAATCATTCTTCCCCCTTTAAGACGGCCGAGGCCTTTAAACGGGCTGATTTTGTTTTCTGCTGTGACGTGCTGCCTTCTGAAACATGCCTGTATGCCGACATCATTCTTCCCGAGGCGATATTTCTTGAACGGTTCGATGTTCTGGAAACAACAATGCGCGGTGATATTGCCCTGGTTGCCGCCGCTTTTCCGGCGGTAGAGCCCCGGTTCGAGGCCCGTGAACCCTACTGGATTGTCAAAGGCATGGCGGAGCAGCTGGCCGGCAATCATTCTTTTTCCCAGGGTGACGGCAAGGCGTTTCTCGACGGGCAACTTGCCGGAATCAATCTGACTTTGGCCGATCTGCAGGCAGCAGGGGGGGTGAAGGAATTTGCCTGGCCGGTCCCGGGGCAGGAGGTGACCTCCCCGGCGGCAGCCGTTGCGGAAAATGACGGCGCGGCACCGGACGGTTCGCCTGGCCGATTGCCGGGCGGAGATGCCAAGGTAACCCTTTATTCGTCTGATTTCGCCGACCAGGGGTGGGATCCGCTGCCCGTGTTCCAGGAGACGCCGCCTCCTGCCGCCGGCTTTTTACGGTTGCTTTATGGCCGCAGCCCGGTTCATACCCTTACCGCCACCGCCAATAACCCCTGGCTGCAGCATGAAATGATGGAAAATGAACTGTGGCTGAACTCTGTCGCGGCCGGACGTCTGGGCATAAACGACGGGGACGGCGTTTTCCTGGAGAACCAGGACGGCATCCGGACAGTCAGGCCGATAAAGGTCAAAGTGACGCCGGGTATCCGTCCGGATTGTGTGTATATGGCCCATGGTTTTGGTTGCCGTTCTTCCCATCTCCATCTTGCCTTTAATCGTGGCGTGTCCGACACCTCGCTGATGACGCGCAGCATCGAGGACCCGGTCAGCGGTATTCGCGGCATGCGGGTCAATTTTGTTCGTCTCCAGCCGGTGAAGGGGCAGGTTTGAACGAGGAAGCCGGCATGGCTGAGCGCAGAAGGGGGGTTCTGCGCGACGGATGGAACTGGATCAGGCTTGCCGCCGTGGCCGCCCTTTGTTATCCGCTGTTTCGTTTTCTCGCTTTTAATGTGCCGAAAAAGCCCAGACTGGTAAAAGTTGAAAAACTGATGAAACCGGGCGATGTGTATCTTGATCAGGAGTTTGCCCTTTTTCTCGACGAAAAGGAGGCCTGGGCCGTCTCCCGCACCTGCACCCATCTCGGCTGCCGTCTCAATTACAGTGAAAAGGAGCATCAGCTTATCTGTCCCTGCCATCAAAGCAAGTTCACCCCCAAAGGCGAAAGGCTTGACGGCCCGGCAAAGAGGAATCTGCCGCTTTTTCGGGTGGAGAAGTTGAGTGATCCCAAAAAAACCGGATACATTGTCTCCCTGTGATGCCGTGATAATGGGAAAGCGTTTTCTTCTTGAAACAAAATGGGGCGCCAAGAGTCTGATTGCCCTTTATATCTCCGTCATCTCCGGGATTGTGCTTGCCTGGCAGTATGACCCGGAAAATCCGTTTTATTCAACATCATCCCTTGATCTCCTCATCCCGTTCGGTTTGTTTTGGCGTTCGCTGCATTTTTATTCCAGCCAGATATTTTTTCTTCTGTCAATTGTCCATCTTCTTGTTATTCTGTTAGGAACAGCCCAACGTCTTTCCCTGGGAAGATGGATATGGCTGAACGCCTCCATGCCGGTGGCCCTTCTTTTGCTTTTCACCGGCTATGTGTTGCGCGGCGATGCCACCGGTGAATCCGCCGGCATGATTGCGGAAAATATCTGCCTGTCCATTCCGGTGGCCGGGGAAATGGTCAATTCCCTCCTCTTTGCCATCAGCGAGGAGGGGATGAAGCGGATTTACGCCAACCATGTCATCGGTCTTGCGGTTCTGTGGGTGATTTTTGTCTGGGATCATCTGCGGCGCTACCGGGTCCAGGTCTTTGAACACGGTGGGCTGATCGCCGCCATTGTTGTTGTTGCCGTATTGTGGAATGCACCCATGGAACCGATGCGGGTCGGCGTCTTCTATATTGCCGGACCCTGGTTTTTTCTCGGCCTGCAGGAGTTGCTGCGCTATATCCAGCCTTTTTGGGCCGGGATCGTTTTTCCCCTGCTTTTTCTGGTGGCCCTGGCCTTTCTGGATGCGGATCAGCCCGTGGGCCGGAGGGCTCGTTTTTTTGCCGGCGGCTGGCTTCTTTTCTATGGGATTGCGAGCCTCATTGCCCTGGTAAGGAAGTTTTTTTGATCAGGGCAGGGAAGAGGCATTGTTGCACTGTTGACTATCATGAGGAAGTTTTGAACCGACAGGAGAACCGCTGATACATGGGAAACCTGCTTGAAGCCCAATTCAGAATCGTTGATGCAAAAGACTGTCCTTTATATGCAGAAGGCGAGGAGTTCAGCCTTTCCGGCGTCGCGCTGCATCCTCCGCCCGGCAAACCCGCCTGCTTGTTTCTGGCCCGTGAAATAACCGCCATTGTTGTCGAAAAAATGGAGGCGGATTCCGGTTCGGCAACGAAAAACCAGGAGGAGAAAAAGAGCAGGAAGGAATTCAATTGCAGCGGCTGCACCGGTCTCATCAAGTTTGCCTATATTCAGGAAACGAAGTTTTTCACGCCGCAGATGAGGATGCTGGCGGCGGTGGAAAGCCGGGACCAGTCGCGGAAGATGGGTTCCCTCTTCAGCATGATGAATACCTTCTCCTTTTTTCAGACCCTGGAGGAAGAAAGTCTGAAGGACATTTTTTCCTGCCTCACCCTGGAGAATTTCCCGGCCGGCAAGATCATCCTTCATCGCGGCCATCCGGGCCGTTATCTTTATTTTCTCGTATCCGGCCGTGTTGCCGTGCTGGATGAAGGAAACAAGGCCATCGCCCTGCTGGGCCGCGGTGAAATCTTCGGAGAGATGAGTTTGTTCAGCGGTAAACCGGCATGCGCCACCATCAAGGCCGAGGAACCGGTGAAGATATTGATGTTGAGCGGCAAGGACCTGAGTCATATCCTGATCAAGCATCCTTTCCTGCAGATGGCCTTCACCCGCCTGCTCGTTCAGCGGCTTTGCGCGACAAACGTCAGTCAGGCTGAGAAGGAATCCATGGCCTTTTCCGGGCAGTTGCTCGAAATCACCCCCTCTGAAATATTCCAGATGCTCAATGAAAACGTCAAGACCGGCGTGGTGGAGTTTGAGCTTGAGGGCGGCAAGGCGTCGGTCACTTTCAGCGAGGGAGACGTGGTGCGGGCGCGCTGGAAAAATTTGGATGGCCCCGAGGCCATCTATGAAATTCTGAAGGAGCAGAAAGGGCGCTTCAAATTCACCTCATCCCTTTCCCTGGAAGAGATGGGAGCGCCGCCCATTGCCCCGTTCATGAAACTGCTGATGGATGGTTTGCGGAAGATTGACGAGGAAAATGATCAAGACAGGGTGCCGGAGGAAGAGGACTCTCCCCCTCCGGAATAAATCGGCGTTTCGCGCAAAGCCTCTTTACTCTCCCCTGACCTCGATCCGGCAGGGCTTGCCCGTGGCTGATTTCGGCAGATGGAGGTGCAGAACCCCCTGGCTGAACTCCGCCACGCTTTTTTCCAGGTCAAGTCCCTGCGGCAGGGTAAAAACCCGGCGATAATCAAGTGGCTCAAACTCCTGTCGTTGCGGGCTGCCGCTGAATCGAACCGATGATCTGCCTTCAATGGTCAGGGTACTGTTTTCCAGGTTGATGGAGAGATCTTCCTTGGCAACTCCCGGCAGATCGGCCACCAGCAGTATTTCTTCGTCATTGACGTAGATATCCACATCTGGCGTTGCGGTCTGGCCTGATTTCAACACTTCCGCATTCTCGTTGGACGTTTTTGCTGTTTCCTGTTCCATGGTTCTTTCCCCTTATGCTGCTTTCACGGCAATTTTTTTCGGCGCTGTTGCCTGGGCCTTGACCAGCTTTACGGTGAGGATGCCGTTTTTCAGGGTGGCGGAGGTTTTTTCCGGCTCCACTTCAACCGGCAGGGTAAAGCTTCTGGAAAAAGGACTGTATTGCAGCTCCTGGCGGAGAACGGCATAGCCTTCCGGCAGGGACGGCTTGCGTTCGCCTGAGATGGTGAGAAGATTGTTGTGCAGCTTGATGGCAATCTCATTTTCGTGTATCCCGGCAATTTCGCAGTAAACCAAAAGACTTTCCCCATCATCGAAAAAGTTGGTCCGCGGCCGGCCTCCGCCTTGGGTGAAATTCCCGCGGCCGCTCTCAAAATCCTCGAAAAGGCGATTCATCTGGTTTTTGAAAAAATCCATGGTGCCGAAAATTTTGTCGATGTCATTTAATTTCCTGAACATGCCGATTCTCCTTGAAAAAGGTGGTTGGGTGTTATCGAAAATGTGCCGCTCGACAAGCTGAAAATGATTTTTTAGTTATATCAATATGTTGATCGATATGTTTAAAAACAGTAATTGCATTGTGCCCTCATGTCAAGCAATGGGCGGCCTGATAGGAATTTTTTGGACCGATCGCCGTGCCGGCAAATAAATTTATTGCCCGGCAAGTCAATTTTGTGCTATCAGGATGGAGGTGATTTTTGTCAGGAAGAGCTGGAGGAAATGATCTTCAGGAAATGAGGAGCCGTCTCCGGATTTTCAGGAAAGATATTTTCTTTCAACAACAACTTCGCGCCACTCACCCGCCTCAGGTTATGAAAAAAAGGGGGACATGGCGCGAATATCCTGATTGTTCAACGTTGCACTTTTTTCATTTCCATCCGGTTCGAGGTATGCTGGTGAGGTATGGCGGGGCACCATGAATGAATCACAACGTTCCTGAACAAAAATGAGGAAGAGATATGCTGGCGGGAATATATACGTTTTTTTGTCGGTTTGAGTCAGCCGCCGTGTTGCCGGTTTTTAAAGGCTCAACTTTACGGGGCGGGCTCGGTCATTCCTTGAAAAAGATTAGCTGCGCCCTCCGGCAACGGGAATGCGGGAATTGTCTGCTGTCAAACAACTGCGCCTATGCCTTTTTGTTTGAGGTGAAAAATTCCCGGCCGGTTGAGTCCGGCAAGACGCGGGTTGCGCATCGGCCCCATCCCTATGTGCTTTTTCCGCCGGAAAAGCAGAAACGGGCCTACGAAAAAGACGAGACTTTTACTTTCGGACTTGTCCTTTTTGGCCGGGCGAATACATACCTTCCGCACATAGTCTACGCTGTCCAGGAAATGGGAAAGACGGGACTGGGAAAAAGAAGCAGTGAACCGGGCCGCTTCCTTCTGGAAACCGTGCGCATGGGTGAGGACATTCTTTTTGACGGCAGCACCCTGCGGCAGTCGCAGCCCGTGCCGCAGCTTTGCCTTCAGTCCCCGGCAGAGGGCGCACACGACAAAATCTCCCTTTCCTGCCTGACGCCCCTGCGACTCAAACACGGCAACGAACTGCAGGGCACTCTTCCTTTTCATTTCGTCATTCGAGCGGCACTGCGACGCGTTGCAAGCCTTGAAGCGGTTTACGGCAACGGCGAGCCTGATATTGATTACCGCACCCTTGCCGCCCGAGCCGGGGAGGTGGAAATCGACTCGTCGGACTGTCGCTGGGTCGATATTGAACGTTACAGTAACCGGCAGCGCAGTTCCATGCTGTTCGGCGGAGTGCAGGGCCGGATAATCTATTGCGGCGACAACCTGGAGGACTTCCTTCCCCTGCTTCGTTACTGCGAGATCGTCAATCTCGGCAAACAGACATCCTTCGGCCTCGGCCGTATCTCGGTGGGGGAGATGTGATTCCTTGAGAAATATACTTCTTGCCGTCAGCGGGCTTTCGCCGCAAGTCATCACCGAGGCGCTGTACGCCCTGCTTCATGAAGGCAGGCAGGTGCACGCGCTCCATGTCATAACCACCCGGCGCGGGAAAGACCGTTTGCTGTCCGGTTTTTTTGATCCGGACTGCCGCAGGATCGACAGCCTGCTGGCCGACTTCGGACTCAGCCCCGCATCACTTGATTTCGGCGTCCACAATATCCATAGCCTGAAAAACGCTTCCGGCGTGGAGCTTGAAGATATTGTCACCCCGGAAGACAACGAAATTCTTTTGCAGACCTGTCTTGAGCTCACCTTTCATTTTGCCGGTGATGATGATACGGCCCTTTGGTTCCTGGTGGCCGGCGGCAGAAAAACCATGACTTCATGCCTGACCCTGGCCGCTCAGCTCTATGGGCGGCCCCGGGACCGCATTTTTCATGTGCTGGTGTCGCCGGAATTTGAAAACTGTCCCTCTTTCTGGTTCCCGCCGAAAAAGTCCGTCATGATCAGTCTGCTTGATGACAAAGGACAGCCCTTCCTGAAAGAAACCCGCTATGCGGAAGTGCAGCTCGTCACCATTCCTTTTGTTTCGATACGGCCCCTGCTGGCAGGGGACATGCTCGATCAGCCCCGGCCGCCGGCCGATCTGCTGCAATCGCTGATCCGCGATACCCCGAAAATGCTGACGATTAAGCTGGCTGAAGGGAAAATTGTTTACAACGGCATGGAGCTTGACATGCATCCGGCCCGCCTGGCGCTTTATGCCTTTTTTGCCGAGCAGAAGAAAAAGTGTACCGGGAAAAAATCCTGTTCCGGCTGTTATGACTGTTTTCTCGACGCGGCATCGGTAATCAGTGGGACGGGTATTTCAATCATGTACGGTCGCATTCCCGGCGGCAGGCTGCTTGCCGAAATGAGCGACACCGGCATCGGTTCCCTGTCCAAGGAAAATTTCAACTCCTACAAGTCGAAAATTCGCACGGACCTGCTCCGCGTCTTTGGTCAGGCCCATGCCGCGGAACTGGAAATCACCTCCCACGGTGATCGCCCCGACACCCGCTACGGCATCCGGCTGGATCGACGGCAGATCAGGCTGGAATGGTAAAAGGCAGAGAAAGGGCGAGGCCTGGAATTCATGTTTTTCCTGCGATATTTCCCTTTCTATCCAGATACTTGACAATTTAACCGAATAAAAGCGGAATTGTCAGTGTTGAAATTATTCAAATCAAAGATCGCACTGGTTTCCGCCGCCGGCCATATTCCTGTCGTGCCCTTGATGTCAGGGGAAAGGATCAATTCATCTTTTTTTGGGGTTGACCCGGCAAACCATTCATCGTAATCTAATCAGATTAGTGGTTATGATGGCTGGCGCAAAGACAACGCAAAGACAAAGAAGGGAATCCGCCATCCCCCTGACGGCGAAGTTCGGCGATATCGTCAATGGCTTCGGCAACTTCGGTGAAATCAGGCCGGCTTCCGGCCACTGCGGCAAGCCCTTGTCGCTCCTGGCAATGAGTTAGGAAAGATGGCTTTTGGCCTCGGCAAGGGAAATTGTTGGCATTGGTTTCACCTCTGGAAAAGAGTCATAAGCGTCATTTTGACTCTTTCAGCATACCATTATGACACACTCCCGGCCAAAGGCTTTCGACTTTCTCCGAGAGACCGAAATGATGGATTGCAACGTTGCACAGGTTGCGGCAGGGGTGGTTGTCGGGCATGGTTGTATTGGCGACGGACAGCGTGTAATCGGTCAACGGAAAGAAGAGAAAGAAAATTATCGGGACAAATCAGTCACGGCATACTGAAAAAGAATCACCATTCGAGAACATGGAGGAAATATGGCGGATGCTACCGTAATGAAAATCGCCCTGGCCGGGTTGTTGCATGATGTGGGGAAGTTTGCGCAACGGGCCAATCTTGAAAAGGTGTTTCCGGAGATCATCGAAAATTACGACGAATTCTGTCCTGTGAAAGATGGCCACCACGGGTATCTTCATGCCGCTCATACGGCCTTTTTCATTGAGCAGTACATCCCGGAACGCCTTTTTGACAAGACCGAGCTTTACAATGGCGCTCGTCACCACAAAAACTCACGCGGCGACATCTATAAGGAAGCCGACATGCTCTCGGCTGGTATGGACAGGTCAGTCTACGAACATGACGAGGGCAAATCTTACAAGGAAGCCCGGTTGCATTCGATTTTCGACCTGATAGAACTTCAGTACATGATTCGTGACAAAAAGGGACAGTTCAAAAGCAAATGGACTCTCCCCCTTGCCCCTATGGGAGAAAATCCAGGGAAAGAGATTTTTCCGTATCTGGATGAAACGATATCCCGCGACCTCAGCGAGATTTCCTATGAAAAGCTCTGGCAGCAATTTGTCGAGGAAGTCGAACAAATCGAAGGCAGTTCTCCCGCGGCGTGGTTTCATGAGATCTACTGGCTCCTGGAAAAATATACCTCCCGGATACCAAGTGCGACCAATGTTTTCCCTGATATTTCCCTTTTCGACCACTCCAGGACAACCGCCGCCCTTGCCTCGCTTCTTCACTTGGCCGGCAACTCTGCAAAAGGAAAATTTCTTCTGTATGGCGGCGACATCACCGGGATCAAAAACTACATCTACAAAATCAGCCAAGGGCAAGGGACAGGCGGTATCGCCAAACGATTGCGGGGTCGTTCCTTCACAGTCAGCATGCTCGCCGAGGTCTTCGCTCGGTATGTTTGCAGGCTTTTCGGACTCACTATCGCCAATATCAATTTCTGCGGCGGCGGCAACCTGGAAATCCTCCTGCCGGACACACCGGAGGCAAGAAACCTTCTTGCGGAATTTGAGAAAGATGCCAACACCTGGTTGATCGAAACCTTTCAGGGAGAACTTGGCTATGTCGGGGCATGTGTTGATCTGTCCGCCGATGACCTTCGCAACGACCGATATGCGCATCGGAGGGAAGAGCTGGGAGATGCCCTTGGTATCGCCAAGCTGCAAAAGTACCATACCAATTTCCAGGAAGACGGTTTCTGGATAGAAAAGGATGAAGAAAGCGAAAGGGTTACAGCGTGTCCATCATGCGCCATTCGTCTGAAAAGCCATGCGGAAGATGTTTGCGATGCTTGCTCAAGGGACCGGGAAGTCGGTTCGTTCATGCCAAAGGCCAGATACCTCGTGTTTTCCGCCAGCATCGACAAAGTCACTCATTCGGCTTCTGTACAAATTCCATTCGGCAGGTTCGGTTCCGTTCTGCTCTGCGAAAATTATCATGAGAAAGGAAATAAGCAGTCACCGTCCGATATCGTGTATCGGATAACCGGAGACGCATCTGAGGGGAAAGCGTTTTATCGCCTGGGTGCAGTCCTTCCAGTGGCGATGGAGAAGATACAGCTTGAAACCGAAGCCGACGAGTACGAAGATGGCACAGTCCACGCGGGTCAGGTTTTGTCGTTTACGACCCTGGCGCAGATGGCTGCGGGTGACAAGCGGATCGGGGTATTGAAGATGGATGTCGATAACCTCGGCCAGGTCTTTTCCATCGGCCTGGGCGGGGAAGGCGCTGGGGCGAACCTTGGGGCTGACAGGCTTCGCTCCGTTTCGCGTCTTGCAACACTGAGCCGGGAAATGACCGTGTTTTTTTCGTCCCGTGTGAATGGCGCCTGCGAAGAGATTTTTCAAAAATGGCGGGAGGATGACGCCAACCTCTGGCCATGGAAAGATAAAGTGAGAAACATCTTCTACCTGGTTTTTTCCGGTGGCGACGATCTCGCCGTGATCGGGCCGTGGGACCGGATCATCGAGCTGGCAGGGGAGATCAGGCAGCAGTTCAAGGACTATACCTGCCACAACCCAAACCTCTCGATTTCGGCAGGAATTTATATCTGCAAGCCAAAAGAGCCCATCGGCTTTACCATGAACAAGGCGGAAGAAGCCCTTGGCGAGGCCAAGAAAAAGGGAAGGAATCGGATCACGGTCATGGGCGAGACCATGGTCTGGGCCAGGGAAGACGAAAAAAGCAGAGTATTCCAGGAGGAACTGGCCTGGGCCTATCCCTGCAGCCAGTTTGAAGAAGAAGAGATCATCACGGAAAAAGTTTATCAACAAGGTTCGACGAAACCAGATGAGGTGACAACCCTTACCTTTGCGGAGCTGCGGGAGTTCGCGTCCGAACTTGATGCGGCCCTCCGTTCGGGCGGCATCTCTCGTCGTTTGCCGCAACATTTTATCACCGCGAGCCATACCTTTTTCAGGCGAAAATATGACGACGAGCAAGACCGCGTTGTGGAAGAGGCGAACTTCATGGTGATTCCGTACCTTCTCTATAATCTGGAGAGAAACGCTTCCGAAACGGCGAGACAAAAACTCAAGGCCAGATTGATTACGACCGGAGACACACCAGCCTACGTCCGTCAGGCCTATTTCCCCTGCAAAAGTGTGCTCATGAAGAGCAGAAAATCATAAGGAGGATGAACAGATGAATGACATCATAGACGCTATCAAAAGAAAAACATCATTTAGCGAAGTCACGGTCAAGGAGTTCGCTCCGGCTGGGAAGTGGGCTGAAACTGTAGCCAAGGGAATGGAGAAGATGAAAACCGCCCAGCTCCGCAAGCTGTTCACATCCATTAAGCAGATTGAACGGAAGGTTCAAGGCAGAGAGAATGCTGAGGCATTTGATTCGCCTGAATTGTACATGCTGCTGCCCCATCTTGCCTATGCCCATGCTAGGAAACTGGTCACCCCTAATTTTTTTGATCTCATGAAAACCATCATCGGCGATGGCGGTAACAATGCCAAAATCAAAACCGTTGGTGATTTCAGACAGTTTGTCCAATTTATGACCGCAGTAGTGGCATACCAAAAGCAATTCGATACAAACAAGGGCAATTAGAGGAGGCCGCCATGACTAATAGCAAACCTGATTTCTCTTTCCTTGGCAAATACATCATCACCGCAGACATTAAACTCCTGACAGGCCTCCATATAGGCGGCACTGACGAGGGCTTCGATATCGGCGGTCTTGATAACCCGGTGATCAAAAACACCATTAATGGCGTGCCCTATATTCCAGGCTCATCCCTCAAGGGTAAGATGCGAAGTCTTCTGGAATGGGCGCATGACTGTGTGCATATAGAACAAGACAAAAAGACGAAAGAATTTAAAGCTGGCCCATGCAACAAACCAGAATGCAATTCAAAAATTTCAATCGTCTTCGGGCTTGCCGCTGAGGCACATGGAAACACTTTGAAAGATCCCGAAAAAATACCCGGCCCCACCCGCCTCACCGTCCGAGATGCCTTTCCGGATGAAAAACAGATTGAAAAATGGGATCGAGAACTTGGCGAAAAAATTTATACGGAGAACAAGACGGAAAACGCCATTGACCGCCTGACTTCCAGAGCCAATCCACGCAACATGGAAAGGGTGCCAGCCGATTCAATATTCAAGGCCGAGTTTGTTTATGATGTTTACCGGCCCACTGACCGACAACACCTCAAGCTGCTATTCGAAGGCATGATGCTTCTTCAGGATACCTACCTTGGCGGTGGGGGCACAAGGGGTTCAGGCCGGGTCGTGTTTGAAAATATTAAGGTCGAGGCCCGGGACCGTTCTCACTATGTCGGCGGCAACTCGGCAGGTTTGGCGGTCAAAGTCGATGAGGAAGCGAAAACCGCCCAGAATTTCCGTGATCGATTCGATACGATCTTTCCGGAGATTTCACAAAATCCCAAGGGTCAGTGATTATGAAAGAATACATTGTACGGCTGGTTCCGCGTTCGGCCTTTGCACCGGCCATCCATTCCGACACCATTTTTGGTGCGGTCTGTTGGGGCATCCGCACCCTTTTCGGCCTTGAACAATTGCTGGAGTCGCTTGCCCGGTTTCGGGAGAAAGAACCTCCTTTTCTCTTCAGTTCGGCCTTTCCATACCGGGAAACGTCGCGGGGTTTCCGTTATTTCCTGCCGCGCCCGATTCTCCAGCCGATACCTGCCGCAAGACTCCGGGGACTTATACCGGATGAGAAGCGGCGCATTTATCATTCGGAAAAATATTCTCTGGTGCGCGGCGCGCAACGCTACAAGGAGTTCAAGAAAATCCAGTGGATACCCCAGGATATTTTTCAGCGGATCCTGCACGATCCACGGGAAGAAGTCCTTTTCCAGGCCTTCCTTGATGGGCTGTACCTCGCGCCGCGTTTCCAAACAAACGCTGTCCGGCAGCAAAACTCCATTGAGCGGCTGGCCGGGTCAACCGCAGGGGCGGGCAATGTGTTTCACTCCCATGAAGCCCGATTCCGTTGCTGCCACGGCCTTTATTTCTTGCTTAGAGTTGCGGACGAAGCAACGGATCTTCTTCTGTCGGTGCTCAACTATCTGGCCGATTCTGGGATAGGGGCAGACGCCCGCACCGGAAAGAATTGGTTTACAGTTGAACTCGAAGGAAAAAGAATGTTCGAGACCGTTACCGGAGGGGATGGCTTTTTCACCCTTTCCCGTTATATCCCGCAGGAATCTCTGGCTGATAGCAAATCCTGGTATGCAATCGCGCCGGTGCGTTCCACTGTGGAAAGCAGACTGGAGTTCGCCGGGGACGACATCTGGAAACGGCGGGTCATGTATCTTATGCCCGGTTCCTATATTTCGCCGATGACCCGCCAAGCGCATTTCGGCGGCATCGTCCCGGTCAAGGAGTTGGCTGGCCAGACCATTTACCAGTACGGCCTGGCCTATCCGGTCTGGGCCGGCAAGGGAGGGGCTCCATGCAATACCAACTGAAAATTCTTTCCCCCCTCCATATAGGCTGCGGCGAGGAATACAACGGCCTGAGCTACCTGGCAGATAAGGGAAAGTTGTTCTACTTTGAACCGGACAGGATTTTTGCCGCCATCGGCCAGAAAGAGGCGCTACGCTTTGCCACCTGGATTGCCGAGAAGAGCAGAGAGCTTGAAGTTGCGGAACAAAGAATCAAGCGGGAAAAAGAGTATAACAAAAAAAAACATCTTAAAGATGAGAAAAAGAAACTCTTGAGAGAGTTTACTCTCAAGAAATACTTGCAGAATTTGAGGTTTAATTTTACCGAGTTGTTGTCCCGAGCGACTTATGAAGTGACAGCGCCATCCAACTTCTGGGCAGACCAAACAATTATCCCTTGCATCAAGCAGGCAGCGCGACCCTATGTGCCGGGCAGCGAGATCAAAGGGGCCATCAGGACGGCTGTGCTATATACCCGTTTGCTGAACGATGCCAGCTTGCAGGAATTTCTCGAAGCAGAACTGAAAAAATTTCTGGCTGATTCGCAGACAGACATAAAGCAAGTGGCAAACCAACAGCGTCCAGACCGACGGCAAAAGACCAAACTCAATAAAGCCGTTGCGAGAATTGAGGGCTCTTTCCAGGCAAAGGCTCTGCGCACCAAAAACGACGCCAAATTCGACCTGCTCAAATTTCTTGCCGTTGGTGACAGTGAGCTTCTTGATTCGGTCGTGAGCATCAAAGTGGCATCTTCCAAACCGGTTAATGTTTCACGACCGTTCACCATCAATTACGAATATCTGAAACCCGACTTGATGCTGTCCCTGCCGGGAACAGGTCTGGAGGACGAAAAATCGCGGAAGGTCAAGCTTGCCAAAATGGCGGCAGATGGCGAAGCCAGATTCAAGGATACGGTGGAAAATTTTCTCGCCTGCTGTCATGCTTTTGCCTCGGACCTGTTGCAAACGGAAAAGGAATATTTCCGGCTGCAAGGGAAAACTGGAGTAGTCGCGCATCTCTCCGAAATAGAAAAGCAGAATACGCCAGACAGCCCGGTGCTACGGATCGGCAAGGACGAGGGCTTTTTCAGTCTGACCATGGGCATGGCCATTAAAAAACTCTGGCCGGATCTCTATAAAAACGCCCTGATCCATGCCACAACCGGGAAAAGCTATGACGATCAGCATGGCGGACTTCTGCCGAAAACCAGAAAGCTTGTCCAGTGGGCGAACAATACGGAACTGACCGCCGGCTGGGTCAAACTGATGCCGCCCGGCACTCACAATCGTGAGACTCCCCAGAAGAAAGCGGAGACCCGGAAGAGCAAAGAGTCGAATTCCCCTTTGGATGTTTCCAGCCTTCTTGAAAAGTTCGGGAAAAAAGGACGGTAAAATGAAAACCTATCTTTGTACCTGCGGCGTCTCGGTGCTGGTCAAACGCCGGATGGATTTCGACCGGTTGCGCCATGTGCCGCTGTCAGAGCGGGCAAAATTTGAAACTGAAATCAATGCATTGAAAGACCGCGCTCTTGACGCTCTTGAGCTTCTTCGTTTGCCCGGTGACCTCAATGAAACCTCCGCCGAAATCAAAAGCCTGGTTCGCATGAATGTGTCCCGTGATGACAAGGTAGAGCTTATCGCGACGGACACGCTGGACGGGCGGCTTTGCGCGGAGATCGTACGGGATTTTCTGGTTGAGAGAAACATTTGCCCGGCAGAGTCAGTCCGCATCGAGAACATTGTCGGCTTGCAGGCGACCGACGGTCTAAAATTCCGCAAGGAAGGGCTCAAGAATCTATTTGATTATCTGCTGCGGTTTGAGCATGAAGACGCGCTCTTCAATCCAACCGGAGGTTTTAAGAGCGTTGTCCCTTATGTCACGCTTGCTGGCATGCTCTTCAATAAGCCGGTTTGCTACATTCATGAAGATTCAGACGATTTGATCACTCTGGCCGGGCTCCCCGTTGTTCTTGACGATGACATCATCTTCCAGGTGGAAGGGAAGTTGCGTTTCATTGAGCGGGAATCATCCATTCCCGTGGCTGACTGGAAACAGGGGATAGCTTTTTACGATCGTCGGTTCGATATTCTCGTGGAGGAGTCGGACGACCAGGTAACCCTGAGCGGGCTCGGATTTCTTTTCTGGGAGAAATTCAAGGCGGATTATCCGGAAGATTTACTGCGCACCGATATGCCTCCGAAAGGAAAGAAGATCAACCTTGGAGCAATCGGACATCACGGGCAAAGTCGCCTCAAAAACATAGCTGACAAATTGGTTCTTTCCCCCTTTGTGGCCGAGGTGCTCAACAGTTGTGATTTCCAGCCAAAGAGCAGGAAGTGGGTGAAATCGCTTTCAAGGGTTGAATGCCGAGGGCATATTCAAACAGAAAGAGTAGATGTGTGCATGGTGACAGACGTCAACTCCGACAAGGGGTATTCCCTGCTTGTTGCCACAACAGCGAGGAACGAAGAGGAGAATAACCGAATTGCTGAGATTCTTGCCGGTAAGTTTTTTGGAGCGAATATTTGAAAATGTGAAATCTTGCGAACAATATTCTGTCGGCCTCAGTTCAAGCACACCTGAAGTTTCGCGCCAAGGAGGACACCTTCCTGGGCGGTGGGAAATGTTCACTTTCATGTCAAAACCTTGCCGTCGGTCTGCCACAGCCCTTCACTGTTTATGGAGTGAACTGCGGGAAAGATTTATAGAGGATGAAGATTACTTACCATGGCCGCCAATGGGGTTGACATGAAAATTCACCTTTTGTCGGGTCTGCCACAAATCATAGGCGATCTGATGCCGCAGCCACGATTCCGCGCTTGGTTTGAATGCCATTTCCAGCCGGATTGCCATCTCGGGAGTGATGCCTCCCTGGCAGTTGACAATCCTGGAAAGCGACTTCCGGCTGATACCAAGCAACGGAGCCGCCATGGTGACGGTAAGCCCCAAGGGTTTCAGGATCTCTTCCCTGAGCACTTCGCCGGGGTGCGGCGGGTTAAATATTGTGTTCATTATATTGACCTCTTCATGATGGTTTTTTATACCGACCTCACTTTGACCCTTTTGAGGACTGGGTAATATTCCTGCAACACGGGAGTTCTCATGCCCAACGACAACAACGACAACCTCTTCGACGCAACAACGCCCTCGATTATATCATGTTCGAGGAATGCGAGAAAGAGGCGGGCAGGGGCAAGGCGGCAACGGCAAGGGCGGCTGCCTGGGTGTTGTGATCCTGCTGGCCGTTCCCGCAGGTCTGTTCGCCGCTCTCTGGCGGGCCATCTTTGTCCAGTAGGGAACCAGGGCGCGGATTCATCCGTGTGCGCAAAAAAAATATTGAGCACACTGCCAACCTGCATTCTGCCGTAGGTGTTGCCAAATATTTGGGTATGATATATTGTAATACCAGGAGGTGAGATCATGGCAACTGCAAAAATCGCTATCTCAATTGAAGAAGATATTTTGAACCGTCTTGATATTCTGGTCAAATCCCGCGCTTTTCCAAATCGGAGCAAGGCCATTCAGGAAGCGATCAGGGAAAAGCTGAACAAGATCGAACAAAACCGTTTAGCGGTTGAATGCGCGAAATTGAATCCGGAATTTGAACAGGCTCTTGCTGACGAAGGAATTTCCACGGAAAGAGAAGAATGGCCGGAATATTAAGGGGCGACATTTATTGGGCAAATTTAAATCCAACTATCGGCCATGAACAGGCGGGTCTCAGGCCTGTGCTTATCCTGAGCCAGGATGTTTTCAATAAACACTCAGGAACAGTGATCGCTGTTGCAATAACAAGCCAGCCGCAAAAAGCTGCTTTTCCGTTAACCCTGGAGCTTGACGGAGTAAAACTTCCTAAAAAATCCTGGGTGAAAATCAGCCAGATCAGAACGCTGTCAATCAATCGCCTTGGGGAAAAAATCGGTAAAGCCACCGCCAGGGAATTAGATCTCGTAGTTGCAGGTCTCAATGAAATAATCGCAGGTTAAACCTGTCGATCCACAGCCTGTTTTTTTGCTTCTTTTGCAAGAGATACTTCTGTGATTATATCCTGTTCGATGAATGCGCGAAAAAGAAATCCCCATGTCAATCAATCCTGAAAAATCTTCCCTCTTCCTGCTTTTCAATCACCGCCTGACCGGACAGCAGGCGGACGATGCCCGTGCTTCCCTCGGCGTCGGCCGCATCGTTGCCCCGCCCGAGGCTATTCAATCCCTCTGGTCCCAGGTGCCGCCGGAGATCGACGATCTCGGCCCCTATCTGGCGCCGGTTTTCACCTGGCTGGCCGCCGAGGCCCGGCCCGGTGATTTTGTCCTCATCCAGGGGGAATTCGGGGCCACCTTTCTGGCCGTGCGGGAAGCGCATCGTCTGGGTCTGATTCCGGTTTACTCCACCACCAGCCGTCAGGCGGTGGAAGAGCATCTGCCGGACGGCAGGGTGGAGATCAGCCATGTCTTTGGCCATGTCCGTTTTCGCCGCTACGCAAAGTGAGTCAGGGCCGGGTGCCCATGGGCGGTTTTATGTAATTTTCAAATTGAAATTGAAAATTGCATAAACTGTATGTGCCAGGCAGGGCAATGGCGAGCGGACAAGAAAAGCCAGTCGAGAGTAAAAAATGATAAAAAATAAGCCGGTTCAGCACCAGATCCATGTCTGCCTCATTTCCGACCAGCCCATGCCCAATCTTGTTCCGTTGTTCCTGGAAAAACCGGACAAGGCCCTGTTGCTCGTTTCGCCGGAAATGAAGGCCCAGGCGGATCGGCTGAAAAATATCGTGCAACCGCACGGCATCGCGGTGGAAATCAGGGAAATTGCTTCAGCCTATGATTTCGGCGCCATGCAGCAGACCTGTGAGAAAATCATCACAAACAGCCCGAATGCGGAGTTGACGCTGAATGTCACCGGCGGCACCAAGATTGCCGCGCTCGCCGCCTTTCAATCCTTTTATTTCAACAACCGGCGCATCGTCTACCTTGACACGTTTCATAATATGCTCGTGCAGCTCGCCCCGGAAAACGATTCCATCCCTGTGCGGGACAATCTCGTCAAGGTGCGCGACTGCCTCCGCGCCTACGGCATGAATCCGCTGTCCGGCAAAAACCCGGCTCCCGTCCGCCGCCCTGGTTTGCATGACCTGGCTCGCCTGCTCACCGTTGACAGCGGGTTGCTTGGCCGGTTGAACAACGCCATAGCCCGCTGCGGTAAAAATCCTGCGTATGCCACGCTCGATGTCAACGATCTGGGGCCGGGCGCGGATGAACTTGTGTCGTTGCTCGAAGGCTGCGGCGTGGCCGGCCGCGTCAGTTCCACCGGACTCAATATCCCTTCCAGGGAAAAAATCTTTTTCTGCCGGGGCGGCTGGCTGGAGGAATACGTCTATTGGCGCGTCAAGGATCTCGGTCTGCGCGGTCTTGATTCGGCCATGAACGTCAAGGTGGAATGGGACGGCAAGGGCCGTCGGCCGACGGAAAACGAGTTCGACGTTCTCTTTACCCATGTCAACCGTCTGCACCTCATTTCCTGCAAGGCCGGCAACCCCGAGCGGGAAACCGCCTCCGGCTCCCGGGCCACCGAGGCTCTGAACGAACTTGATGCCCTGGCCGACCGGGCCGGCGGGATTTTCGGCCGTGCCATGCTGGTCTCGGCCCGCAGGCTTTCCGACTACGACCGGGAGCGCGCCCAAAAAATGAAGATCTTCCTGGTGGAGGGCGAGACGGTCAACCATCTGCGCGATGAATTACTCCGCTGGATTGAGGAGCGCTGAGGTTCGTGGCTGATGGCCGATGGTCGATGGCTGATGGTTGATGGCCGATGGCTGATGGTTCTTTGCAACGTTGCAATCCTTGGTTTTCCCCCGCTCCTTGTGTTGAATGAGAAAAAAACGCACGGCACACTGCCGCTGTCCTCATTCATCATCCGACAAGGAGAAAAAACATGAAAACACCCACCCTGACCATGACGGTCACCGCCATGCTGACCCTGGGCCTCACCGCCGGCTGCGCCAGCATTGTCGGCAAATCCGTTTATCCGGTGGCGATCAACAGTCAACCGGACAAGGCCGCCATTACCATTGCCGACGGCAGCGGCCAGGTATTTTTCACCGGTACCACGCCCACCACCGTGACGCTTGATGCCAAGTCCGGTTATTTCAGCGGACGCGACTACACCATCACCTTCACCAAGGAGGGCTTTGCCGACCGGACCGTGCCCGTGCAGCGCGGCGTCAGCGGCTGGTACGTGGCCGGCAACCTGTTCTTCGGCGGCCTCATCGGCTGGCTGGTGGTCGATCCGGCAACCGGTTGCATGTGGAACCTGCCCGACACGGTGACCACCACCCTTGAGCCGTCAACGCCCGAGACAGCCGAGGGCGGCAACGTCAGCTTCCTGATGCTGGACGATGTTCCGCCTCATCTGCGCGGGAATCTGGTCAGGCTGGAAAGCCGTTGACCGGAGGAGTTGCCGTGTTGTCTGGTTTTCCTCGGCATGCGGCGGCTCCCGGTTCATCGGCAATCTTGCGGAAAAACTTTTGTCATTGAATTTTGATGGATTCGTAAAAAGTCTTTCTTTACCGCAGAGAGCACAGAGATCACAGAGCGCACAGGGAAAATCTTCTAAATTACAAGCGCTTATCTCTGTGTGCTCCTCGGCCTCTGTGGTTGGTTTTTAGTTTTTACGGAACCATCAATTTTAAAAGGGAAGAATCATGCACATCTATATTACCACCCAGGGTTCCCGCCTTGTCCGTGAGGGCCGCCATCTGCTGGTCAAAAAAGGCGAGGACACCTACCGCACCCTTTTTGTCGAAAAACTGAAACAGGTGGTGCTGTTCGGCAATATCGAACTGACACCGGCGGCCCGCTCCCTGCTTTTCCGGCACGGGGTTGATACGGTTTTCTGCACCAGGGACGGGCGCTACCAGGGCCGCTTTGCCACGCCCGAGCCGAAAAACGTCATGCTGCGCAAGCGCCAGTTCCGCCTGCTCGACGACCAGGATTTCGGTTTGCGTTTCTGCCGCGAGATCGTGCGCGGCAAGCTCTCCAACATGGTCACCCTGCTCATGCGCATCCGCCGCACCAGAGACCGCAACGAACCGAAAATCGCCGCCCGCGAGATTCGCGCGCTCTTTACCGGCATCGCCGCCGCCGAAACCATTGACTCCCTGCGCGGTTACGAGGGCCGGGGCAGCGCCATCTATTTCAACGCCCTGCGCTGGGGGTTGCAGCAGGATCACGGATTTGCCCGCCGGGTGCGCCGTCCGCCCACTGATCCGGTCAACGCCGTGCTTTCCCTGCTTTACACCTTTCTCTTTAACCGGGTCTATGCCGCCATCCGCCAGGTCAATCTCGATCCGCATCCCGCCTTCCTGCATGTGCCGGATTACGGACGGCACTCCCTGGTCATGGATCTGATGGAGGAATTCCGGGTGATTATCGTCGATACCCTGGTGCTTTCCCTGTTTAATCTCAAGATACTCAAAAAAGAAGATTTTCGCGTTGAGCATCCGGCCCCGGCTGCGCTGCCCGCCCCGCCGTCCGAGCCGCTCGTTGACGTGACCGCCGATCCTTACGGCCATATGAGTGATCTTGACAGCAGCGATCAGTTCGACGTGCCGAGCCAGCGTATGGGTGAGAACACTCCGGATGATCTTGACATGGAAGACAGCGGCGGCAAGCCCGCGGTCAAGCTGCACGACGATGCCTTTCGTCGGGTGGTGGAAAATTTCGAGCGCAAGCTGACCACCGAGTTTTATTACCCGCCGGAAGAACGGGTCATCACCTATGACGCGGCTTTGGTGGCCCAGGCCGGTATGTATCGCAAGGTGATCGAGGGGTCGCTTCTGGTTTACCAGCCCCTGCAATTAAAATGAGGACGGCCCATGAACACGGTAGTGGTGTATGATATTGTCAGTAATCGCCGCAGGGTCCGCTTTCATAAATTTCTAAAAGAGCTTGGCATCCGCAGCCAGAAGTCTGTTTTTGAGTGCCGTCTTGATGCCCGCGAGGTGCGGCAGATCCGGCTATACTGCTGTGAACATCTCAATCTGACGGAGGATGCGGTGCGCATCTACCGGGTCTGCGCCGGCTGTATGGACAAGGCAATCATCCAGGGCCAGGGACTTACTTTCAGCCGGCTTGATTGGGAGGTGATCTGATGTGGATTCTCGCCATATACGATATCTGCGAACCCCGCCGTTTGAACCGGGTGGCAAAAATTCTCAAGGACTACGGTTACCGGGTGCAGAAGTCGAAGTTTGAAATCGAGGTGAGCGACCGCTCCTTTGCCGAGCTGCGAACCAGAATCGCCGGGGTGATAGAAGACAGCGTGGACGGCGTCAAGTATATCCCGCTGTGTGACCGCTGCCGGGGCAAGACGGAAATCATCGGCCTGGGACGATACGTTGACCCGGACCATGAGTTTGTGATAGTGTGAAAATGGCTGAGGCTGTAAGGCTGAGGCCTTGCGGTGCAGGTAGTCCGCAGACCCCCGCCGCCGGGAATGTGCTCTTTGACAACTTGGCGGAATATATGATATTTTTTGTTTCAGCAAAAAAACGGTCTGCGGAAATTAAAAAACTCCAGTAAAATCAATTGAAACCGATGGAGGGTACACATGAAAAACAAGCTGTTTTGCGATTTTTATTTTCCGGCGCTGTCAGGTCTGCGGAATGGCAACCCTGAACGCTTGCAGTGCCTGGGCTGGAGGAAGCCGCTCACCGACCTGACCTGATTTACGAAGGGATTACGACAGCAATTGTGTCGGTCGGTAATGTTTATCGTGGTCAAGCACCGACCTGACCTGATTTACGAAGGGATTACGACAGCCGCATCAGTTCGTTTTCAGAAAATACCACCACCGACCTGACCTGATTTACGAAGGGATTACGACGATTAATCCGCTTCAACCGTTTCGAAATACTGCGGCCACCACCGACCTGACCTGATTTACGAAGGGATTACGACCGCAGGCTGGGTCATGCCCATTATTCTTGCAAGGTCGGACACCGACCTGACCTGATTTACGAAGGGATTACGACCTGCATCATAGATATTTACTGCCGTCATCCCTGCGCTGCTCACCGACCTGACCTGATTTACGAAGGGATTACGACCCCTCCTCTATAATTTCATAAGCAGGGCGGCCAGCTTCACCGACCTGACCTGATTTACGAAGGGATTACGACTTCCTCGCATATTCGCGTAACGGGCTTGCGTTCTTCCACACCGACCTGACCTGATTTACGAAGGGATTACGACGCGACGTTCGCGTCGCTCAGCTCGTGGTTGATGGTCGTGACACCGACCTGACCTGATTTACGAAGGGATTACGACCAAAAACACCAGACGCCATCCAATATTCAACTGTCTGGCACCGACCTGACCTGATTTACGAAGGGATTACGACTTCTTTGCTTGTCATCTTCTTCATGCAGATCACTTAAGCACCGACCTGACCTGATTTACGAAGGGATTACGACCCAGCAGCTAGGCAGTTTTCTCTGCCAATAGGGCCACCGACCTGACCTGATTTACGAAGGGATTACGACTTCTGCCGGGGCAGGTCAATTAAAAATATACATGGGCCACCGACCTGACCTGATTTACGAAGGGATTACGACCTTTGCGCCCACTCCCAGGTTGTGCTCCACCCCTTGCCCACCGACCTGACCTGATTTACGAAGGGATTACGACGAGCTAGCTCGGATTGGGTTATACCGATTTGTCGGCACCGACCTGACCTGATTTACGAAGGGATTACGACAACTCGTGTGAGTCATCCGGCCTTGCGGTTGTGTTCACCGACCTGACCTGATTTACGAAGGGATTACGACGATTGTGGCAAGATGCGCTTGGGGCGCGTTGATGGTCACCGACCTGACCTGATTTACGAAGGGATTACGACCTGGTGCGTGTCCAGGGCCGGGGGAATGGTTAACCACCGACCTGACCTGATTTACGAAGGGATTACGACTATGGGATGTATTTTCCTGTAACCTTCACTCGTGAGCACCGACCTGACCTGATTTACGAAGGGATTACGACGAGATTTTTTTGTGCTTCTTCGCCATTTGCGGCCTGCACCGACCTGACCTGATTTACGAAGGGATTACGACGAAGAAGCGCCTTGCCTGCGCTCGGGAAAAAACGCAAAGGGAGGATCGGATGAAGGAAAGAGCGCTTTAAAAAAAAAGCCCCCGCAAAAGCGAGGGCAAGGAAAACGCAAAGGGTTTCCGGGAATCAGGCAAGCATGGCCTTGCGCCATCCGGCTTTTTTCAGGAGCAGAACCCGGTTGACGCCCCAGGCGTTGATTTCCCGCAGATAGCCCGTCGGGTCCTGGTCCTTGCGGGCAATGATCGCCTCCCGTTCACCGGCGATGTCGTCGGTTTCACCCGGATACATCTCCCGCCAGACGGCATAGCCCTGGTCAAACAGAAATGCGGGTTTCATCTCTTCGGCCAGCATGGAAAGCCTGGTGATGCCGTACATCCTCGCCAGAGTCATATCATATTTGATAATCCATCCATTGTCATGGATCATGGTATCGTGGTTTAACGTTGTCGAGGCCGAACAGTCCGGACAATAGAGATTCTCGATGACCTCACCGCTCATGATGTTGTCCCGCATGTGAAATTGGGCCTCGGATTTACCGCATTCGCATCTTTTTCTGACTTCAACACACATAATCATCCTCCGTACAGTGAAATTTTTTTCACTGTACCGGGTGATTTTCTTTTTGTAAACAAATAATAACTATTACTATTTATCTTTTATCATCAGCAAAAGCTCTTCGGCGGTCATTCTGTGGCTCAAATCGCTGCCTTCCAGCAGGGTCACCGCCAGTTCCCGTTTGTTGTGATGGAGGGCAAGGATTTTTTCTTCAATGGTATTTCGGGTAATCAGTCTGTAAACCGTGACGGGAAGGATCTGGCCGATACGATGGGCCCGGTCCGAGGCCTGATCTTCCACCGCCGGGTTCCACCAGGGGTCCATGTGAATAACGTAATCGGCGGCAGTGAGATTAAGCCCGACGCCGCCGGCCTTCAGGCTGATAAGAAAGACATCACCGTCTCCCGCCTGAAAATCGGCGACCTGTTCCTGCCGCTTGCGGGGAGGGGTGGAGCCGTCCAGGTATTTGTAGGAGATCTGCAGATCGTCGAGAAAGGAGCGGATAATTTTCAGGTGCGAGGAAAACTGGCTGAAAACCAGGGCTTTATGCCGGTTTTCAATGAGTTCGCTGATAACGGTGCCGAACAGTTCCAGTTTAGAGCAGTGCACCGTGCTTTCCGGACTGACGAGCCGGGGATTGCAGCAGGCCAGGCGGAGTTTCATGATTTCCGCCAGAATCTGCATCTGCCGCTGGGGCTGGGAAATATTATCCCGTTCTATCTTTCTCAGGGCATTCTGGCGCAGGGCCTCGTAGAAGGCGGCTTCTTCCTGGGTCATGTCGACATGGAGCACGACCTCGGTTCGCGGCGGCAGTTCTTCGAGCACCTGGCTTTTCAGGCGGCGCAGAATAAACGGCTGGATCAGTTTTTTCAGTTTTTTCCGGGCCGTATTGTCCTGTTCCTTTTCAATCGGGTAGGCAAAACGACGATTGAAATGGTCAAGCGAGCCCAGCAACCCCGGATTGATAAAATTAAAAAGGTTCCACAGCTCTCCCAGGTGGTTTTCGATGGGCGTGCCGGTGGTGATCATCCTGAAGTTGCCCTTGAGTTCCATGGCGGCCCTGGATCGCTTGGTGGCGATGTTTTTTATGGCCTGGGCCTCGTCCAGGACGATGACCTGCCATTCCCGGGTGGCAAGAAGTTTGTCTTCCTGCTGCAGCAGGCCGTAACTGCAGATCAGCACGTCAAAGGGGGCAAGATTTTCAACAAGCGCGCTTCTGTCCTTGCCCCCGAAGATTATACCGTTCAGGGTGGGGGTGAATTTCTTGATTTCCTCTTCCCAGTTCATGCAGACCGAAGTTGGTGCCACCACAAGTGATGGCCCGCCCCTGGCCTCCTGCAGGATGATGCCGAGTGTCTGGACGGTTTTGCCGAGACCCATGTCATCGGCAAGGCAGGCACCGACGCCCCAGTGGCGCAGCCGGGCCAGCCATTTGAATCCTTCGGTCTGGTAGTCTCGCAGCCGGGCCTGCAGGGTTGAGGGGATTTCCGGTTGCAGGTCGCGGGATTCCCTGAGGCGCAGGAGCTGCTCCTGCCATTTCCGGTCCGCCGTGATTGTAATGCCGCTTTCGGTGAATTTCTCCAGGGCGGATGCCGCCAGGTGATGAATGCGTCTTCTGGCGCCGCGTGTTTCCTCGGTGAAGCTGTTCAGTTCGTCGAGATGCCGACGAAATTCACGGGAAAGCGCAAGAAACGCTCCCTGGCCCAGGGGAATGAATCTGCCGTGGCCGGACCGGCTCAGTTCCAGCAACTGTTTCATCTCGAGAACCAGCTCCGGGGAAACCGCCAGTTTGCCGTCGAGTTCGAACCAGTTCTTTTTTTGCCTGATATGCAGGTGGAGATTGCCGAAGGAAGCCTGATGGCGGATTGCCAGGCGCTGGCCTTCCGGCCATTCCACGCTGACCAGCTCGCCCAGTTGCTGGATTTCGGAAAGCACCTCAAGGCAATCCTGGGTGTCGTCAATCAGCCATTCCTCATCTACACCGCCAAGCCGTGCCAGGGTGGGACACAGTATTTCAATCCGCTCGCAGTTCTCCCGTTCCTCTTTGAGATTGCGCAGGGCCTGCAACCGTTTGCCGTTTATTTCGGCAATGACATTTGCCGCGCCGCGCCCCGGGTGGAGATACGGGCCGCGGTCGGAAAAGGGGCGAACCAGCAGGGAGACCCTGAAACCCGTGCCGACGGGAAGAAGCTGGATAATAATGTGCGCCGAGGCCGGAATCTCTTCGATGTTGGTCGGAGATTCACCGATATCCGAATGGATGGTGAGGCAGGAAGAGAGATTGCCGAGGGTGGCCAGCACCTCTTTTTGACCGGCAAGAGGAACGAGAAGCCCGTCATCGCCGATAATTGCGGAGATTTTCCGGTGCTTCGACGAAATTTCAGTTATGGAAAAGCGGGTGGGGGTTTCCCGCAGGACAAGGATTTTTTCATCGCCGATGGGATGGGAGAATTTGAGTTGCAGCTTCTCATCGGCAATGGTTGCCTGCAGTTCAGGTTCTCCCTTGACAAATTCGATGGGAGTCGCCGGGGATATGGCCGAAAAAAGAAGGGGATGGCCTATCAGGGCCGGCAGGACATCATCCATGTCAAACTCAAAGGTCGTGGCCTGGTTTGATTCCTTTTTGTGCAGGGCGGAGCGGATCTTTTTGTCCTGTTCCGTCAGGAAATCAAGGTTCTCGCCATAATAAAGGCGTTTCAGGGAAACGGCCCTGCCCTGGCTCCAGTGTCCCTTGGCGGTCATTTTCTGTTCCCGGGGCGCAAGGGTGACAAAACCGTCCTTGAAGTCCACCATCCAGGTCATGCGATACCGCTGGACATCGCTTTCTTCCTCGGCGCGGCTGATCAGATTTAATGCCTTCAGGGCTCTTTGCCATGTTTTTTCATGGGGCACCGCGGTGAGAAGGGAAACAACTCCTGTTTTCTGCCGGATCGACCGGCTGAAATTTTCTAATTCCGGGTTCTCCCGCACCAAGGCAAGAAGGGACGCGTATTCCATGGCCAACCAATGGAAACCGTTTTCCCTGGCCAGTTCAAAAAAATGGTGCAGCTCCTTCATCTGATGTGATTCGATGACGCCGTTCAACCAGTAGTTGCCCAGACCCATGAAAAGAGAGGTCACGCCGTTCTTTTTTTCCGGGTGCCATAACTGGGCGAAAAAGCCGGGCTTGAAGGATTCCATGCGGCCTTTGGCGACCGAGCGAAGCACCTGGTAGGCGGGGAGCAGGAGGTTCTGCGGCTGCTCCGTTTCCAGTCGGTCGATGATGGATGATGCAAATGCATAGTTTCTGAAATCGCCGCTTTTCAGCAAGGCAAGAATGAAAATGACTCCTTCAAACCCGACGAAATAGGTGTCCGGCTCGTTTTTTTTCCGGCGCAGGGCATCAAGGTCGGCGCGGAATGTGAGGATGGATTCTTCGTTGTTGCCGTTGAGAAATGATATCCAGCCCCCCAGCCCGTAGGCGTCGAGCAGCTCGCCTGCCTTGAAGAGCTCGGTCTGGGCCGTTGGCATGTCGCCGCACATGAGCAGGTGGGCTACGAGCAGGTAGGAGGCGGAAGGCCGGCCCGGCGGGGGGATGCGTTTGCCGGTGAGTTCTTCCTGGAGATAGGCAAGGGGCAGGTCGAAGGGTTCGAGGTCAAACAGGCATTTGGTGCTGATTTCATGCAGGCTGTGCAGTTGCAGGTGAAAGGGAAGGGTGCGGAACCAGTCTCCGTCAAAGGGGTTGTTGACGATTTCCACCAGGGGAGAGTGCTGATCCGAAATTTCCGGACAGTCATAATAGCGCAGCATGTGCTCGTTGAAATATTCGAAATCAGCCAGGTACAGCCCGATCCTCATTTCCCTGAGATGGCGATCGCTTTTTTTCGCGAGGGCGTCGTATTCATCTCCCGCCACCGGCAGATGTTTCCGGACGATGGCGGCCATCGGGGCAAAATTTCCCGACGCAGCCGCGATTCTGCTGATGATTTCGCGGATAAGCGGGTTGCAGCGGCCGTCCCAGGTGACCAGGTTGTTTTGCTGCAGGCGACGAAGGATGGCGGTGGACGGCTCGTCCGGTCGTGACCGGTTCGTGTCGAGACAAAGAAGATACTCCTGGAAACAGGCATCGATATGTGCCGAGCCGGCTGGTTCATAGATGATGGAAAGGAGTTCCAGCATCTCCTGGTCATGGTGTGCCAGCAGGTGAAACCGGTCTAAAAGTTGTGTTCTTTCGTTGCTGAAGGGAAATGTTGCCATTTCGTCAGTATACCATATAATGAAATGGAGAAATTGTTGAATCGTTTATTTTTTCTTTCACCCTTCTTTTTTTTATGCGTATTCATTTCTTAGGGGTTGGCGAGGCATGCGACGCGCTTTTGCCCAACACGTCCATTCTGGTGCACGGCAATGGCGGCGGGATTTTCCTGCTTGACTGCGGATTCACCACGCCCCATCGTTATTTTGCCCTGACTGATGACCCGGATGCTCTGGATGCTGTCTGGATTTCCCATTTCCACGGGGACCATTTTTTCGGCATTCCGCTGCTTTTGCTTCGTTTCTGGGAGATGGGGCGGAAAAAACCGCTTCTTGTTGCCGGTCCGCTGGGTGTGGAAGAAAAGGTTGCGGCAGCCATGGAGCTGGCTTACCCCGGTTTTATGCCGCGACTCCGTTTTTCTTTGGATTTTGTCGCGCTGGAGCCGGGCCGGGATTTTGAGATTGCAGGCACGTGCTGGGCAAGCGCGGAAAATGTCCACTCCCAGCGCGCCCTTGCTCTGCGTATTGTTGATTGCGGCCGGACCCTTTACTACAGCGGCGACGGGCGGCCGACCACGGCTGCCGGGCGGTTGGCGGCTGGTTGCGATCTTCTTGTTCATGAGGCCTTCTGGCTGGACAAGGAAGTGGAAAGTCACGGAAATGTCGTTGCCGCAATTGATTTTGCGGCAAAAGCAGGGGCCAGGCATCTTGCCCTCGTTCATCTGGAACGGAATTGCCGGAGAAATGAACGGCAAGCGATCCGGCATCTGATGGCAGCCGCTTCGTTTCACGTCTTTTTGCCGGAGCCGGGGGAAGCAATTTCCCTTGATGGAGCAGGACCGGAGAAGAAGGATGCTGTTTCGCCCGGCGGGCAAATCGCCACCGGATTTGCTTGACTCTTATCCGCCAGTGGCTATATTAAGAAGAAAAAGAGGCGGCTCCGAGGGACATTCCAATTCGGATCGTCAAGGCAGGAAACAAGTAATCAAAAAAATGACAGGAGGAAAAAATGTACAATAATGGCTATGGCAGGACGATAACAACGGCCCAGGTACAGAGTCAGGCCTCAACCGTCTTTCTGGCCAAGGTCTTTAACTGGATGGCGATAGGATTGGGGCTTACCGGGATAATCGCTTTTCTGGTGGCCAATTCGGCAACGGCTATGCAGATTTTTATTCAAAATCCGATCATGCGCTGGGGTATTATCATCGCTGAATTGGGGCTGGTCTTTTATCTTTCCGCCAGAATCATGCGTCTTTCCGCCCAGGCGGCAACAGGGCTTTTTCTCCTGTACTCGGTGTTGAACGGCATCACCATGTCCGTGATTCTGCAGGTTTACACCGCCACCTCGGTGGCGGCGACATTTTTCATCACCGCCGGCATGTTCGGCGCCATGGCAATCTACGGGCTGGTGACAAAAAAGGATTTAAGCGGCATGGGCTCCTTCATGTTCATGGGGCTCATCGGCATGATCATCGCATCGGTCGTCAATATCTTTCTGCAGAGCTCGATGATGGCCTGGGTGGTCTCGGGTCTCGGGGTAATTATCTTTACCGGACTGACGGCCTATGATGTGCAGAAGATAACCCAGATCGGCGCATCAGGCATCATGCAGGAAGGGGAAACAGCGATTCGCAGGGGCGCCATCATGGGGGCGCTTGCCCTGTATCTTGATTTTATCAATCTCTTTCTCAGTTTGCTGCATTTTATCGGCGGCAGCCGCGACTGATCCATTGCCCGTTTTTCCGGTTCCCGGCAATTGAGAAGCCGCGTGGGCGGCGCGTAACAAAAAAAAGGAAGCTGACCAAGAAAAGTCAGCTTCCTTTTTTTTGTTTGCCGGTGGCGCCCGGTTTATAACGCGCCGTATGCTTTTTCGTATTTTTCCTTGAGAAGCCGGAGATTGGCCAGGTATTTTTCCTTGCCGTCGATTCCGCTCACGGCGCTCATTTCGTCGATCAGGCTGTTGATCGGGTATCTGGCGTCGAGGCCGAGGTGATTGACATTGTTCTCGTTCGCCAGGTCAAGCACCAGGATGCAGTAATATTTTATCAGGGTTCGCAGAGTGATATCACGACGGAAAAGATACGCCTGGCCGCCAAGGGTATTGAGAAAAAAGACGGAGTAGCCGTAGAGTTCTTTCAGCCGAAGTTTGATGATAGAGTCAATATGGCGGCAGTCATTTTCGTGTTTGAGGAGATAATAAAAATCCGCCAGCACCGGTTCATAATAAGCCTTTTCATGGGCCATTATTTTTTTCAGGATGAAAACATCCTTGTCGCCGAGCACCTTGTAGAAATGAGCGGCATTATGCAGGATGGAGAGCAGGTCGTCGGTTTCCCGTGTTATTTTTGGTTGGGTTTGCAACAGCGTGTCGCTGATCCGGGTGAAAAAGGTTTTTGCCCCCTTGTCGAGTTGCAGGTCCGTTATATAGTCCTGTTCATCAAGGTGGGTGAAAAATTGATCAATTCTGTTTGTCGCTTCTTGACAGGGATCGGTGGTTTGGGGTTGCGCGGCGCCCGGTGCGGTTGAGGTGACGTCCGCAAGCGGGAGCCGGTCGGAAGGTGCTTCGGTGGACTCTTGGGCGGAATGGTCATTTGACGGAGCATTCTCTTTTTCAAGCACATTCACCTTGTCCTGCCATTCCCGCTGTTCCTGCTCCATGGAAATGGGCGGGGTTTTGTCCGAACCTTTGTTTAATTGTAAGAAAAAAAACAGGGCCAGGCCGCCAAGAAGAAGCAGGATGAGCAAAAAGACGGTTTTGAATCCGGAAGGTTTTTTCGTGTTTGACATGGGTTCACTTCATCATTTTTGTTTTTTCTGGGATTAATTTGCAATGGGAGATTTTCAGCATGACTAGAGAGGATGTTATTTGTTATGTTATGATATCATCAATGTATCGCGGTTTGGTCTTTGAGTCAAACGGAATTACTTTTGAACGGGATTCTTGTGCGGAAGCAGGAGCGGGTGTTTCGCTGTCTTCAGGCAGGCCAATCCACGGTGGATTTTATGTCAGGTGCGGAATTGAAAATTTTGATTGTCGATGATTCAATGATAATGCGCCGTATTATTGCATCGTTTCTTGCCAAAATGGGCTATGATACAGTGGTGCAGGCCCCCGGTGTGTCAGCGGCCCGTGAGATTCTCGCGAAAGAAAAGCCCATTCTGGTGATTTCCGATTACTCCATGCCCGTTCTGACCGGTCTTGATCTGCTCAGGCAAATACGATGTGATCCGGAGCAAAAGGATCTGGCTTTTGTCATGATCACCGCGGAGGCGCAACTCTGCGAGATTCTCAGCGCTTTCAGGGGGGGAGTCGATTACTATGTGACCAAGCCTTTTACCCGGGATTACCTTGAATATGTGCTGCAAAGGGCTCTTGCCGGGCGAGTGTCCCGCTGAAACAATATTTTTGAATTTTGAAAAAAAACGAAAAAAATGATTTCATGGCTGAAAAACAATAACAGGGATAACTGGCTGGAAATTTATCTTCCTTTTGTGTCGAAAAGCCCCAAAATGAAGATAAAATGGTTGAAAGGGGCGCTTAAGAAAAAGATTTTGTCCCTGGAGGAAATCACCCCGTATATCCGCCTGCTCTTGCAGGACAACAATGTGGAAGAAGATATGCTGCTCGCCGATATCTTCAAGGAGCTTGATGAAGATGTCCAGTGCGGTCTTCTTGCCGCCGCGGATATTTATGATACTCCCAAGCTTTTTCGGCTTTGCCCCCATCCGACCAGGCGACATGTGGAACTTGCCTTGTCGAAGAAGGTGCCTCCCTACGAAAAAAAAACCCAACTCGTGCTGGATAAAGTCTTTTATGCGATCAGCGATTATTCACGGGATCTGCTTGATGAGGCGGTTCGTGATCTTGCCTGGGAAGGCAAGACTGCCGGAGGTTTCCTGGAAAATTACGAAAGGTTTCAGTCGATCCTGGAGGATGAAGAATTTTTGCTTTCTCTTTATCCAAATGCGAGTGGATGACGGCGTGCCGGTGTCCGGCCTGGAGGAGGACACCAGCCGGTTGCCTGCAAGGCAAACGGCTGGTGCATAATTTGCAAATGGAACTGTTATTTCTTTTTCTTCGCGCTGCCGGCCGCTGCCCTTTTTGAAGCTTTCAACGGGTTGACCTTGGTGGTTCCCACGGTGATTTCAGGTTTTTTGTGGGTGGCCATATTGCAGAATCCGAGGCGCCATTTTGATTCTGGGTATGCGTATGTCTGACAGTATTTATTGTTGCTCGCCTCAATGATACGGTCACAGCCTTCACAGGCCTCTATGATGGGATTAAAAAAGCCGCTGCTGTGTAATTCGCTTGCTGCCGGAGCATTGCTCGCCATGACGGAAATCTCCTTCTGTTCCAAAAATATTTATATCCGTGAGAAAAAAGATTTTATTTTCTTTTGTACTCTAATAACATCACCAAAACACATTTATTTAAATGAATGAGGGGATACTGTCAATAGAAAAAAGGCATCCGGTTTGCCGGCACGAGCTTTTTGCCGTTTTTGTCTCGTGTTGCGGTCCGGGCACGGAGAAAAGGTTTTATTTGATTCCGATCGGCCAAGGCAAATGAGGCCGCCGGGATTAAAAAAAACAGCTAAGAAACGGAAAACATTATTAATTGTGTTGTTTTTCCAAAAATCTTCATATAAAATTTATATTTAGTGACGAGACGCCTGTCGCATATCCGTGATACAAGCGCTTTTCACCGGCCGCTGCATCGTTTTTAAAAAAAAGAAAGGAAATATCTCATGCCTGTTTATACATGGAAGGGAGTAAACTCATACGGCGAAAAAAGACAAGGAAAGCTGGAGGCGCAAAGCGAAGCCGGGGCTCTTGCCCAGTTGAAGAAGATCAGGATCAAGCCCACGGTTTTGAAGGAGGCGCCCAAGGATCTTTTCTCCAATATCGCCATGTTTCAGCCCAAGGTTACCGGCAAGGATGTTGTGATTTTTACCCGGCAGCTTTCCACCATGATCGACGCCGGCCTTCCCCTGGTGCAGAGTCTGGAGATTCTGGCCGGGCAACAGGATAATCCAACTTTCAAGAAGCTGCTGAATGCGGTTCGTCTTGATGTGGAAACAGGTATGACCTTTGCCGATTCCATGAAAAAGCATCCCAAGGTGTTCGACAATCTTTATTGCAACATGATCGACGCGGGTGAAATGGGCGGTATTCTCGACACCATTCTCAATCGGTTGGCGGCATTCATGGAAAAGAGCATGGCTTTGAAGAAAAAAATCAAGGGCGCCATGACCTATCCGGTGATCTGTCTCTGTATTGCACTGGTGATTACCGCGGTTATTCTTATTTTTGTCGTACCGGTTTTTGCCAAGATGTTTGCTGATTTCGGCTCCGCTCTTCCCGCGCCCACCCAGATAGTCGTCGATGCCAGCAATTTTGTGAAGAGCAATTTCTTTTTAATGTTTGTCGCCCTGGCCGTGGTCGTTGTTGCCGTAAAAAAGATTTACAATACGGAAAAAGGCAGAAAAAAGATCGATATGCTCATGTTGAAGGCGCCGGTGTTCGGGCCTTTGGTGCGAAAAGTGGCGGTTGCCAAATTTACCCGGACGCTTGGTACCATGCTGCACAGCGGCGTGCCCATCCTCGAGTCGTTGAATGTGGTCGGCAAAACCGCCGGAAATAAGGTGATCGAAGAGGCGGTGTTTCGTGTTGCCGACAGCATCACCGAGGGGCGTTCCATCGCCGAACCGCTGGAGGAAACCGGGGTTTTTCCCAGCATGGTGGTGCAGATGATCAATGTCGGTGAGTCAACCGGCGCACTTGATACCATGCTGGAAAAGGTTGCCGATTTTTATGATGAGGAGGTCGATCAGGCGGTGGAAAACATGACTGCCATGATTGAGCCTTTTATGATGGTATTCCTCGGCGGGCTCATCGGCGGTCTGGTTATCGCCATGTATCTGCCGATTTTCAAGATGGCCAGCGTTGTTGGTTAATGTTGACAAAAAGCGAAAGAAAAAGAATAGTTATAGCAGGGAATGATCGTCGTTGGAGACAAAGGTGCCGGCATCGCACGGATGCCGGCATTGCAAGCTATACATTTGAGGAGAAAATGAATGGGTGAAATAGTTGGTGTAATCGGCCGGGAAGTTATTGATTCGCGCGGAAATCCCACCGTGGAGGTGGAGGTGCATCTGGAATCCGGTGTCATGGGGCGGGCGATGGTTCCATCAGGCGCCTCCACCGGCACCAGGGAAGCGCTTGAGTTGCGTGATGTGCGAAAAAAACGTTTTCTCGGCAAAGGGGTTCAGACCGCTGTCGCCAATGTCAATGACAAGATCGGTCCCCTGCTGATCGGCATTGATTCGACCCAGCAGGTGCTGCTTGACATGGCGATGCTCAAGCTGGACGGCACGGAAAACAAGAAAAACCTCGGTGCCAACGCCATTCTCGGAGTTTCCATTGCCGCGGCAAAGGCCTCTGCCGCTGAACTCGGGCTGCCCTTGTATGCCTACCTGGGCGGCGTCAACGCCAAGGTGCTGCCCGTGCCGATGATGAATGTATTAAATGGCGGGGCACACGCGGATAATAATGTCGATATCCAGGAATTCATGGTCATGCCGGCCGGCGCATCCTCCTTTGCAGAGGCCCTGCAGATGGGAGTGGAGACGTTTCACGCCCTGAAAGGGGTTTTGAAAAAGGCGGGTCATCTCACCTCGGTGGGCGATGAGGGGGGGTTTGCCCCTAATCTGCGTTCAAACGAAGAGGCGATGGAATCCCTGCTTGAGGCAATCACCAAGGCGGGCTACAAGCCGGGCAAGGACATTTTTATTGCCATTGATGTGGCGGCCAGCGAAATTTATGATGCAAAGAGCAAAAAGTATGTGCTTGCCGCTGAAAAGTCACCGGACAAGACGGTTGATCAGTTAATTGATTTTTATGCGGACTTGGTAAAAAAATATCCCTTGATCTCCATTGAGGACGGTCTGGATGAAAGCGACTGGAAGGGCTGGAAAAAATTGACCGATCGCCTGGGCGGCAAAATTCAGCTTGTCGGCGATGATATTTTCGTTACCAACACAAAGATCCTGTCGCGGGGAATTGCGGAAGGAACTGCCAACTCCATCCTGGTCAAGCTCAACCAGATCGGTTCGGTAACCGAAACCATCGACGCGGTGGACATGGCTCATCGCGCCGGATTTACGGCGGTCATTTCCCACCGGTCCGGCGAGACGGAGGATACGACCATTGCCGATTTGAGCGTTGCCTTGAATACCGGACAGATTAAAACAGGCGCACCGTCCAGAACCGACAGGGTGGCAAAATACAACCAGCTGCTGCGGATCGAGGAAGAACTTGGTGCGGCCGGACAGTTTGCCGGAATGGGCTGCATGAAAAATTTGAAATAGTATTTTTTACCTGCAAGTGCATAATTCTAATGTGATGGAGGTTGCGCAACATGACCCTGACAAAGGCTGATCTGGTGCAAAAGATTTATCAAACCCATAATTTGACGAAAGCGCAGGCCACCTCGATTGTCGAATCTTTCCTGAAAATCAGTAAAGATTGCCTGGCAAACGGTGATGACCTGCTTATCAGCGGTTTCGGTAAATTCAATATCAAGGAAAAAAAGGCCAGGCGAGGGCGCAATCCCCAGACAGGCAAGGAGCTTATCCTGTCCGAAAGAAAAGTTGTGACCTTCAAGCCTTCGGGGATTCTGCGCGATAGGGTGAATGGAATCCAATAACCTGTCGAATCAACGGGAGATTGTCGATTCTTTTTACGATTCATGGTAATTATTAGGCAGACGGGCGCGTTTTTTCATAAAGAAAAGCCGCCCGTCTTTTTTTGTCTGCCTTGTCGGCCTCCATTGCCCAACTGGTTCGATTGTTCTGGAAAAATGAACCACATGACCAATGGCGCGGATACGACGAGCCGGACGGATACGATTGATAAATTATGAGTTGATGACAAATGATGCAGGTGACAAAATCTTTGGCGGAACTCGCCGCGCTGGTTGAAGGTGAAGTATCCGGTGACCCCCGGGTTTCCATCTTCGCCTTGAATGATGTCAATTCCGCCGGGCCCGGCGAGATAACTTTTCTCACCAAGGCGAAATCGGCTGATAAGTTGGCAGCCACCAGGGCATCGGCGGTTCTTGTCCCTCTTGATATCGGCGATGTCCCCTTGCCGGCCATAAAGGTCAAGGACCCGAATCTGGCCGCTGCGATTATCCATAATCTTTTTTACCAAAGACCTCGACCGTGCCCTGGAATTCATGCCGGTGCCCATGTGGGCGCTGATTGCCGCATCGCCCCATCCGTTTCCGTTGCTCCCCTGGCAGTTATCGGCAGCAGGGTCGTCTTGGGTGAAGGAGTTATTGTTGAGTCCGGGGTCGTCATCGGCGATGATGTGGAAATCGGCGCGGAAACCATCCTGGAAGCCAATGCCGTCGTGCGCCATGGATGTAAAATCGGCAGCAGAGTCATCGTTTCCAGTGGCGCCGTCATCGGCAGTGACGGATTTGGGTATGCCACCGATTCCGCAGGCAATCATCTCAAACGGCCCCAGGTGGGCTGTGTGGTGCTTGAAGATGATGTGGAAATCGGCGCGAATTCCTGTGTGGATCGCGCCACTTTCGGCACAACCCGGATCGGCAGGGGAACAAAAATTGATAATCTTGTTCAGGTCGGACACAATGTTGAAATCGGCCCGTCCTGCATTGTCGTTTCCCTGTCCGGGATTGCCGGCAGCAGCAAAATGGGCCGTCATGTCGTCATGGGCGGACAGGCCGCTGTCGCCGACCATGTCGAGGTCGGTGATGGGGTGATGATTGCCGGTCGGAGCGGGGTCAACGGCAATGTGGCGTCCGGCAGGGTGGTGGCCGGTTTTCCCGCCATAAATTATAAGGAATGGCTGCAGGCGGCAACCGCCTTCTCCCGTATCCCGCAGCTGCTCAAGGATGTCCGCCGTCTTCGCAAACAGTTTGATGACATTGCCGACAGTATAAATTCAAAGGAGGAGAAAGATGAGTGAAGGTTCCCGCCAATATGATATTCTTGAAATCCTGAAATTGCTTCCCCACCGTTATCCCTTTGTTCTTGTTGACCGCATTCTTTCGGTGACACCGGGTGAGTCCATTCGCGCCCTGAAAAACGTCACCATGAATGAACCGTTTTTTCAGGGGCATTTCCCGACCGAGCCGGTGATGCCCGGGGTTCTCATCATGGAGGGCATGGCCCAGGCCGGCGCCCTGCTCGCCTATCTGACCGATCAGGACAAGATAGGCAACAACCTGGTTTATTTCGCCGGTATGGACGGCGTCCGGTTCAGGAGGAAGGTTGTTCCCGGTGATCAACTGATTTTTGAGCTCACGGTGATGAAGCGCAAGGGAAAGTTGTTTAAGATTGCCGGAAAGGCGTATGTTGACGGGCAACTGGCCGCGGAAGCGGAACTGATGGCCACCTTTTCGTGACAATGGCCTTTCGGCAAAGAAAAGGTGGCGATAATATCGCCCTTGTGGTAGATAATCACTCTTTTTATCTCCTTGCCGACTCCCAGCCGGACACCTGTGTGACAAAGTGACACATCTGGTGCATCGAGCGACATTCACTCTTCTTCTTAAATAAAAATGAATATTCACCCTACAGCCATAATCGACCCCGGAGCCGAGCTTGACTCGACAGTCATTGTCGGTCCCTATGCCGTTATTGAAAAAGGCGTCAGCATAGGCGCTGAAACGCGGATAGGTCCCCATGCGCATCTTTCGGGCAGGACAACGATAGGCGCGGCAAATCAGATCGGCGCCTTCACCTCCATCGGGGCTCCTCCCCAGGACCTCAGGTATCAGGGCGAGGAAACCCGTCTGGTTATCGGCGACAATAATATTATCCGGGAATACTGTTCGCTGCATCGGGGCACGCCGTCAGGCCATGGTGTAACAACCATCGGCAGCAACTGCATGCTTATGTCCTACGCGCATGTGGCCCATGACTGCACACTCGGCAATCATGTAATCCTGGTCAATAATGTCACCCTGGGCGGCCATGTGGAGATTGGCGAGCGTGCCACCATCGGCGGCATGTCGGCCGTACATCAGTTTTCCCGCATCGGCGAATATGCCTTTGTCGGCGGCATGTCGGGAATCAGCATGGACGTCCCTCCCTATGTCATTGTCGCCGGCATCCGCAATGACATGCAGGTGCGGGGCATCAACCGTATCGGTTTGAAACGGGCGGGTTTCAGTCCGGAGGATATGCGCAAGCTGGGCCGGGCCTTTACGTTGATTTTCAAAACAAAAGAGCTGCTCCTGCAGGAAGCGCTTGAAAAAGTTGTCCAGGAAATTCCCGATAGCGCTCCCGTCTCCAGGATGGTTGAGTTTTTCAGGGTTGCCAACCGCAGCGTGGTCAGATTAAGCAGTGATGAGGACTAGGATCGGTATCATCGCCGGAGGGGGGCAGTTCCCCTATCTTTTTGCCGAAGCAGCGAAAAAGGAAGGACTCGAGGTGGTGATTGTCGCCCATAAAGGGGAGAGCCATCCGGATCTTGAATCCATTGCCGACCGGTTCTGCTGGGTCAAGCTCGGGCAACTGGGCAAGATCATCAAGTTTTTCCGGGATGAAGAGGTACGAGAAACGGTTTTTCTCGGCACCATCACCAAAACCCGTATTTTCCGTGATGTCCTGCCTGATCTGAAGGGCATTTCTCTTTGGAACAAGATCGATATCAAACAGGATGACGCAATTCTCCGGGCCATTGCCGGGGAACTGGAGAAAGAAGGGATCTCGGTGCTTGATTCCACTCTTTATTTGAAGCATTTGCTTTTTCCTCCGGGGGTGTTGACCAAAAAAAAACCGTCAGCCGACCAGCGACGTGACATTGAATTCGGATTTCAGGTTGCTCGGGCCGTGGGCAGGCTGGATATCGGTCAGTGCGTGGTGGTGCGGGATATGTCCGTGGTGGCGGTGGAGGCCATCGAGGGAACGGATGCCGCAATCAGGCGCGGCGGTGCCTTGGCGCGGGAAAAAGCGGTGGTGGTCAAGGTGAAAAAGCCGAGTCAGGATTTTCGTTTTGATTTGCCGGCTACCGGTCTTGCCACCATTGAATCCATGCTTGCGGTCAAAGCCGCGGTCCTGGCGGTGGAAGCGGGGCAATCCCTGCTTTTTGACCGTGAGGCGATGATCCGCCAGGCTGACAGGGCGGGCCTTGTTGTTGTCGGTGTCACCGAAGAAGCGGACGGCAGCCTGGTTTTCTGAGAACCGAACCTGAAGGTTTAAATTGATGAAAGCGATGGTCCTTGCCGCCGGTTTCGGCACCCGTCTCAAGCCATATTCCCTGCTGCGTCCCAAACCGCTCTTCCCGGTGCTGGACCGGCCCCTTCTCCTGCGCCTGATCGAACAGCTCGGCGATTATGGTTTTCATCCCATTCTGGTCAACTGTCATCATCTCAAGGAGCAGATTGTCGATTTGCTCGGCCCCAGGGAGCATATTTATCTTCAGCAGGAACCGATTGAGCTGGGGACCGGCGGCGGCATGCGGCTGGCCATGGATTTTTTCGGCACGGAACCGGTGCTGGTCACCAACGGCGATATCTTTCATACCATTGATCTTGCCGCGGTCTATCGGGACCATTGTCGTTCCGGCGCTGATGCGACCCTGGTGCTGCACGATCATCCTCGCTTTAATAAGATCAGGATGAATCCGGACGGCAGGATCGTTGATTTTGCCGCAGGCGGAAGTGGGTCGCGTTGGGCTTTCACCGGCATTCAGGTGCTTGATCCGGCTTTGCTTGCAATTATCCCTCCGGGTGTTTTTTATAACAGCATCGACTGTTATCGCTACTGGATGACGCGCGGGAAAAAAATTTGCGGCACAATCGTGCAGGGGCATTACTGGACCGACATGGGAACCCCGCAGGATTATCTTGATTTGCACCGAACGCTTCTTACCCGGGAGCCGTTCAGGGGAGAAAGCCCATTTTACCGGGGAAGGGAGGTGTCCGTGGCGGATGATTTTCAGCAGAAGGACTGGCTCTGCCTCGGCTCCCATATCCGGGTGGGACGTCAATGCCGCCTGGAGCGGGTGGTTGTCTGGGACGGCGTGACGGTGCCGGACGGGACTCATCTCATTGACACCATTATTTCCTGAAATCATGCGGCAACAATGACGTTTGACGCCTTTGCCGAATCCGATTCAAGAACATCGAACGCAAATTTTTCTTTTTTACCCTTATGGACACCAGGAAAAAAGAGCGGCAACGGATCATTGCTCTGCTCAAGGAAAACAAGTTGCTTCCCCACGGGAACTCCGCCGTGCTCGAGGCCATGTCCGGTGACGGTTCGGACAGATCATTTTACCGTATCCGGTTAGACGGGGCAACGTCCCTTGTCGCAGTTTTCCCCTCCCGGACCCTGGAGAAAGGCGCGGAAGAGCAGGCCGCCGCTTTTCACATCGGCGTTCATCTGCACGACAAGGGCGTTCCGGTGCCGAACATCGCGGCCTATGACCGGCAAAACGGGCTGCTGATTTTCGAGGACCTGGGTGATCTTCATCTGCAGGCGATGGTCAAAAAGGCAGGTTCCTTTGCCGAGATCGAACCTCTTTATCAGCAGGCCCTGGACGGTCTCATCCGTTTCCAACTGGAGGGGAGTGTCGGTTTTGATCCCCGTTTCTGCTGGGATACGCCCCGTTATGACGAGAAATTGATGCTGCAACGGGAGTCTGATTATTTCCGTTTTTCCTTTTGCCGGGACTACATGGGGAAAATTGATGATGATCACCGGCTGATCCTCGAATTTCAGAAGCTGGCCAGGCGAGCCGCCCGGGAGCCTTCCGGTTATCTGCTGCATCGTGATTTCCAGTCCCGCAATCTCCTGGTTCATCAGGGGCAAGTGCGAATTATTGATTACCAGGGCGCTCGTCTCGGTCCCCTTGGATATGATCTGGCCTCGCTGCTGCTTGATCCATACGCGGGTCTGGGGGAAAAAGAGCAGGATGTGCTGCTTGCGTCCTATCTTGCGAAACTCGGCCGTGTGCTGCAGGTGGATCATAGTGTTTTTTATGAAGGATATTATTGTCTTGCCATGCAGCGCAATCTGCAGATCCTCGGGGCCTTTGCCTTTTTGAGCAGCCGGAAGGGAAAGATTTTTTTTGAGCAGTTCATCGCCCCGGCCCTTTACTCGCTGAAAATGCTTTTGCGTAAACCCATGGGAAAAGAGTATCCTGTGTTAACCTCCCTGGTGGATGAACTGCAGGACAGGCATGCGAAAGCGCGATTCTTACAAATGGATGAATAAATTATGGATTATACCCCTTGCCCCATTGTTGCCCTGGTCGGTCGACCCAACGTGGGAAAATCAACCCTTTTCAACCGCATCACCCGAGCACGGAAGGCGATTGTCGATCCAACTCCCGGTGTAACCCGTGATCGTCATTATGAAAAGGTTACGGTGAACGAGCGGCAGTTCATGCTGGTGGACACCGGCGGCATTGAGATAAACAGGGATGAAACCATGAGCGGTCTCATCCAGCAGCAGACCATGCAGGCCATTGACGAGGCGGATATTATTGTCCTGCTGCTCGATGCCAGGGGTGGGTTGCTGGCGGAAGACTATGAAGTGGTCAGCATGTTGCGCCGCATTGAAAAGCCAATATTTCACGTGGTCAATAAAATCGACGGCCCGGAGCAGGAGATGACCCTGCTTTCTCAGTTTTATGAGCTTGGCATTGATCAGGTCTGGCCGGTTTCAGCCGAGCACGGTTATGGAATCGTTGATTTTCTCGACACTCTGGTGGCGAAAATGGAACCTGCCGAGGAGCTGGAGGCACTGCCCGAGGATACCGTTAAAATCGCCTGCATCGGCCGGCCCAACGTGGGCAAGTCGTCGCTCATCAATCGGCTGCTCGGCAAGGATCGCATGGTTGTTTCGGAAGTGCCGGGCACAACCCGTGACTCGGTCAACACCCTGCTTGAAAAAAACGGCCGTCACTATCTGCTGATTGATACCGCCGGGATCAGGAGAAAGGGCAAGGTCACGGAGAAACTGGAAAAATATAGCGTCATGCGCTCCCTGTCCGCCCTTGAAGAATGCGATATCGCCCTGCTGCTCGTTGACGCCGGCGAAGGCATCACCGAACAGGATACCAAGGTCATCGGCTATGCCCTGGAAAGGGGCAGGGCCTGCCTGGTGCTGGTCAACAAATGGGATCTGGTCAAGGGTGATCCGAAGAAGCAGAAATGGATCATGGATGAAGTGACAATGGCCATCCGCTTCATGGAATACGCGCCGGTGCTGAAGATTTCCGCCTTGAGCGGCGCGGGTGTCAACAAGATTCTTCCCGCAGTGGACGAGGTATACAGTCAGTACAAAATGGAATTTACAACCAACCGGCTCAATAAGATTCTTGCCAAGGCGGTTGCGGTGCATACCCCGCCGATTCACAAGGGCAAGCGGCTGAAGCTTTACTATACCACCCAGGTCGCCAGCAAACCGGCGACTCTGGTGATCTTTGCCAATTATCCCAAGGGGATTCATTTTTCCTATGAGCGTTTTTTGGTGAATCAGTTCCGCGCCGGACTCGGACTGGACAAGGTGCCGATCAAGCTCATCATGAAAGAGAGACTGCGCAAGAAATATGGTTGAACGTTTTTTATTTTCCCACAGTTCTTTTTTTGCGTCTTTTTGGGGTCGAAGTGTCTCTCTTTGCCAACACTTTTTGGTTTTATCCCTCTTTTTTTTGGAGTAATTTTAAATAAATACTTTGTAATTAGTAGAAAAAGCATATAATGAGAGCAGGTTCCCCTAAGAGTTCGCCGGGACGACATGTCGTACAAATTGTTCATTCTACATGCAGAAAAATGATGAGTTCGTTATGGCCCCTCTAATGCTTTATCCCTTCAAACGACAGACGAAATCGCTGCTGCTGCTTATCGGTGAAGAAAAGAATTTTTGCCGTGCTTTGCAGCACGACCTCCAGGAAGCGGATTTTCTCGTCAGAAAAATCATTTCCGGCGAGGAACAGCAGGATTTTGCGGAAATTCCCCAGGTTGACGCAGTTGTTATCTGTTCCTCGCTCCGTGATCCGCTCGACGGAATCCATTATCTGGAGCTGTTGAAATCCTTCAGACGGGAAGTTCCCATCTTTCTTGTTGCCCAATACGGTTCGGAAGAAAAGGCGGTCGCGGCCCTCCGTTTCGGCGCCACTGATTATTTTTCCGGTTCCCGTCCCTCAGAGGAGCTGGTCCGCAGCATCAAACATCATCTGCATGATGTTGCCTCGGCTTTCGATGTTGCTTCTGCCGAGAAAAGCAAAGTACGGATCGATGAACCTGATTTTGTCGGCGTCAGCCGTGAAATGGAGGGCGTCCGGCAGTATCTTCTCAAAGTGGCGGCTCGGGACAGCACCGTGCTTCTGACCGGAGAAACGGGCACCGGCAAGGAGCTTGCCGCCGATTTCATCCACTGGCACAGCAAACGGCGCAAAAGACCCCTGATTCGCATTAATTCTTCCGCCATGCCGGAACAGTTGGTGGAAAGCGAACTCTTCGGTTACGAAAAAGGCGCCTTTACCGGGGCGGTGACCGCCAAGGCAGGGAAATTCGAGCAGGCAAACGGCGGAATTCTTTTTCTCGATGAAATAGGGGAGATGTCGTCCTTTGCCCAGGCAAAAATTCTGCGTATCCTGGAAAACAGGCGGGTACATCGACTCGGCGGCAGTACCGCGATCGATATTGATGTGCGGGTTATTGCCGCCACCAACCAGAACCTGGAGGATCTGGTCGAGCGCGGACTTTTTCGCAAAGACCTTTTTTTCCGGCTGAATGTGGCCCGGGTGCATCTGCCTCCCCTGCGTGAACGGCGGGAGGACATCCCTGTTCTGTTGTCACGATTTGTTAAGGAATTTAACGCATTGTTCGGGATGCAGCTGAACGGGTTTACGGAGAAGGCCTGGTTTTCCCTGCTGAAATATGATTGGCCCGGCAATATCCGCGAATTGAAAAACATCCTGGAAGCCACCTATATCAACGGCCCGATCGGCACCATCACCTTTGACAGTCTGCCCCGGCCTTTTCGGGAAATATTTTCCATCGGCGGGTTCAAGCCCAAGAGCGAACGGGATCAGGTGCTGTCCGCGCTCTTTGCCGCCAACTGGAATAAAAGCAAGGCTGCCGAAAATCTCAATTGGTCGCGCATGACCCTTTACCGCAAAATGGCCAAGCATCAGATTGTTCAGCACCGCAGTGTGCGGACCCGGCTGGTGGATATCCGGCAGTAATTTTTTGCGCGCTCATGGTTTTTTCCGGCAAACCGGCGGAAGCCAGGCCGCACCAGTGCAATCCTATCTGAAATTCAGGAGACGTTTCGAAGGTCTCTTTCTCCCCGGCTCGTTCCGGCAGGCGGCGCCTTTCCAGGCATGCCGCCGGCCATGGTATTTGCAGCGGAGCCTCTTGTGAAATGTCAAAGAATGTCCAGCGAGGTTCAGGCGAAACATGAAGGCGTTTTTTTTCCTGTGAGAGCGGCATATTTTGCGGGAGAAAGAAGCAAAACAGTATCAATGGAGCCGGGAAAAGCATTTTTACTGACACGATCAGGCAGCTGACAGGGAGGATGAAATGACCAGGCAAAGTCTCAAGCAGCAGGCGGCTGAAAAGCGTATTATTTCCTTGCAGTCCGGCAACCGGATATTCTGGAATGACGCGGGAACCGTTCCCGAGTTCATCATGGGCAGCCTTTCAGCGCCTTCCTCGGAAGGGGTGGAGAATATCGTTTTACGCTTTCTGGCCGATAACCGGGATCTTTTTGCCGTCGATGAAACGTTGAATGAACGGCTTGAAGTCACCTCGGTGGAAGAGGATGCCCAGGGAGGGCACCGACATGTCTGTCTCGCGCAGTTTGTCGGTAATATTGCGGTGCATGAAGGGTCCATCCAGGTTCATATTGACGGCAAGGGGGTGGTGATCGCCTACAAGGACAACCGGCTGGCATCGGCGAATGTGGACTTGAACCCGCGGGTCAGCGGGGCTGAGGCCGTAAGCCGGGCCATGGCAGATATGGATCCGGTCAAAGGCGAAAAAAGAGAAATCGAACTCTGTCTTTACCGTGACAGGAACAAGAACGTTCATCTCGCCTGGCATATCGGCATCGAGGTCGCCGTTGAGCATGGTTTGCGTCATTATTTCCTGGATGCATCCGACAACGCTCTGCTCTATAAATTTTCCGAAAGCAGGGGAGTCATGGCTCGTCGCACCTTTACCGCGGGAAACCAGCAGATTCTGCCCGGCACTCTCGTGCTTGAAAACGAACAGAGCTCAAGCGACCCGGTGGTGCAGGCCGCCCATGACAATGCTCGGGAGGTGTACAATTATTATCACGGCACCTTTGGTCGTGACAGCTTTGACAACAAGGGAGCGCCACTGGTGTCCACCGTCCATTTCGGTCAGGCCTATAATAATGCCTACTGGAACAGTTACCGGAAGCAGATGGTTTACGGCGATGGGGACGGCAACCGTTGGCTGCCGCTGGCCTATGCCCTTGATATCGTTGGTCATGAATTCACCCATGCCGTCACCTCGAATACCGCTCGTTTCGTTTATGCCGAGCAGTCCGGTGCGCTGGACGAGGCGTTTGCCGATTTTTTCGGGGTGATGATCACCAATGACGGCGAGATTAGCGACTGGCAGATGGGAGAGGGTGTGTATACCCCTTTCCGCAGCGGGGACGCCCTGCGCGATCTGTCCGATCCTTCCCGCTTCGGACTGCCCGACCACATGGATGATTTCATCCACCTGCGGCCGGGTGAGCAGCCTGATGCGGATAAAAACGACATGGGCTGGCTTCATTATAACTGCGGTATCCCCAGTAAGGCTGCCTATCTTGCCGTTGCCGGGGGAGAGCATCACGGCATTCGGGTCGAGGGTCTCGGCCGCCGGAAAGTGGAGCAGATTTTTTATCTGGCCATGACCGAGTATCTGCGCAGTTCCACCTTGAGCCGCTGGACCTTTGAGCAGGCGCGCTTTGCCTTGCTGAACGCCTGCCGTCAGTTGTTCGGCGATCAGGGCAAGGAATATGCGGCAATCAAGAACGCCTGGGCCGCGGTCGGGGTTGGTGAGCCGGCCTCCGGCTTCACCCTGGTCGAAAACGAGGTGAGCCCTTCGCTTTCCATTCCGGATAATGATCCCCATGGCGTTGCAAGTTCCATTGGGGTTGATGTTGACGGGATTGTTCGCGAGATAAAGGTCTTTGTCATGATTAATCATTCCTATATCAACGATTTGCGGGTCAGACTGGTGTCACCGGCCGGAGAAGAGGTGGTGCTTCATGACCGGACCGGCGGCGCCGCGGATGACATTATTGAGGAATACAGCCTGATTGGAACCCCGGAGCTTGGTCGCTTTGTCGGTGGTTCGGTGCAGGGGGAATGGCGGATGATCGTTTCCGATCATGCCGCTGCCGATAGCGGCACACTGGTCAGCTGGGGGCTGAATATGGCGGTGGAAAAGCGTGTCCGGCAGTCGCTTTTGCTGGAGAGCGCGGCTGAATTGCCGATTCCGGACAACAATCCGGCCGGAATTTTCGATATTCTGACCATCGAGGAGTCTGGTCGGATCCTGCATCTTGACGTGACGGTTGACATCTCCCATAGCTGGATCGGTGATCTGCTCGTTATCCTGGTCAGCCCGTCAGGCGATGAAATCATCCTGCACAATCGTACCGGGGCAAGCCGGCGTGATATCAAAAAAACGTACGGCACCGGCACCGAGGAATCACTCAGGCCGTTGATCGGGAAAGAACTGCGCGGACAATGGATGTTGAAGGTTGCTGATCTGGCCGGGGCGGATACCGGCATTTTCCATCATTGGCGGATGGAGGCGGCCTATACGGCAGCGGGGTGATGGGAATGAACCGCGGAGTTCGCAGAGATCACAGAGCGAATACCCTTTTAAGATGTTTCTCTGTGATCTCCGTGCCTGCCGTGGGCGGCGTTTAAACAACAAACTGTTTTCAGCTTGCTTTCTGCAGGGCAAAGAACCTGTCTAAAAGTCTGCGGAAGTTGCTCAGTGAATTGAGGTGGCTGTAAACCCAGGCCAATTCCCCTTTTTTGAAAAAATCCATGGCTTTTTCCTGATCCAGATCCAACAGCTTCTGTTCGTTGATCATGTACAAGCCGGTAAGGCGAAAACTTTTGCCGTTTTCCTTGCTGCCGAATTCCGCCTTCATTTCCTGGAGAAGGTCGCAACCCGCCAAGCGCGTGGTGAAATCGTTGGTGTGCTGCATCCGCACATGGTAGTCCTGGATGAGGTTGGTCATATTCTGCAGCACCGGTGCGGGACTGCCGTCTTCATTGAAAAGGGGTTCGCCCTTTTCCGCGTCAAATCCCTTGTATGATTGATCGATGCAGATGTTCAGCTTGTCGGGTTCGTTGCTGGTGGACGGCACAAAAGGATAGCGGCGCACATAGGCCGGGATATAGTTTGCGGTCCATTGTCCCTTGGCGTCGACGAACAGATTCTGCTCGTTCTGCAATCCGACGATGACGGTGGGGATGAATTGTCCCTGGCTGTTTTTGATGAAGGTGATGGGGTATTCTTTCGATGACTCGATGAACTCCACCCCGGCTATCGGAATTGAATTGGTTGCAGCGGCAAAGGAATAATCCGTCACCGGGGTAAATTTGGTGTTTTTGTGTTTTGTGATGTCAAGTCTGACAATTGAATCGTAAAACATCATCTGAGTCATGTTCTCTCCTTGAAAACAACTACTTGGCTAATGATTGAATATAGAGTTCGAGGGATTGCATGGCAACGGTCCCTTCGTTGATCCCTTCGCCCTGCATGGGGCCTTTGATGCACTTGTTGATGATTTCCGCCAGGTGCTGATCGGCGCCCGCTTTTTCCAGCCCCTTGCCGTCTGCATGGCAGGAGTTGCAGCTTTTGTCGTTCTTCGAGGCGCCAAGTCCGGGATTGTTAAAAAGCTGTTTTCCCAACTCCAGGGAAGATTCTTCCGCCTGGGCGGCAAGGGAAAAACAGAGTGCGACGAGCGACAGGGTCAGCAGGGCGGACATTTTTTTCATGATAGCTCCTTGTCTCGATTGCATGGGAAGGCTCCGGCGGACGGAACGACGCCGACAGAGCCGATGAAATGAGATGTTCCGATTTCGGCGAAACTGAAAAAAACTTGTTTTTAAGTATATGGTAAAAGAAGGGAAAAAGGCAAAGTCATTTGTTGAAAATTGCGGAAAAGAACAACTTTTGTTTCGATACAAACGTGAAACGGAATATCTGGGCGGAGAGGGGGGGAGTCGTTGGAGGGGAGACGGCGGAATTTCGCCATCTCCCCCTGATACCGGCATCACAATGAAAACAAATATGCTACTGAATGCGTTTGACGGTGCAGCAATTCGACTCCTGGCAGTCAATCAGCCCGTCGCCGTCGTTATCGAAACCGTCGCCGCAATCCTCCGGAACGTCGGAATCCGGTTCGGAATAAGTGCCGATGTCTCCATCCCGCACCGCAATGACGTAAAAGGGGCTTGATTTCGACAACTGTCCCTGGTAGCCGGTGGAGCAATTGAAAAACCAGGAATAAACGGGCACTCCATTTTCATTCAGGTAAATCCCCCCCCCTCGTCCGACACCCAGTAGATAACCGGCAGCAGGTTTTTGAACGGGAATGTGTTGATCAACCCATACTCGCCGTTTTCTCCCGGCGCGGCAGCTGAATAATTGCCCAGTTGCCGGTGAAAGAGGTAGGCGAGTTCGCTGAAATCTTCCTGTCCCTCCAGGGTAACAGGGTCAATGGTCAGTTCGAGACCGACGAAACCGCGGGCCTCTTCCCAGCTGGTTTGCGGTGCGGCAGGCAGCCGCCAGTCGTCGTAAATCATGCCGTCGTATTTCACCGACAAATTTTCCGCACAGGCCAGGGCGGTCAGGTAGTCGACCGGGCCGTACGCCGCTTCATACCAGGTAATATTTCTTTCCGAGTCATAAACGAGATTCGGGCCCCGACGGATAAGTTCGGCCTGGGCGCTGCCGCCGGAAGCAAACAGGACGATCCCTGTTGCAAGCAAAGCGCTTATTGCTTTTTTGTTCATTTTGTTCACCTCATTGTAAATAGTATTATTTAACTACCGGTTTTTTCAGGGTGTGAAGTCGGCAACGGAGAGCCGCGTGTAATTTGAGCAAATATCATGCCTTGATTTAGGTAAGATTCATTCTGTCATAATGCTCGAGATATCGGCCTGTTGGCAGCTGAATGACACAATGTAGCGGCGAGGGTAAGGTCGACAGGTCACCAGAATCCAGCACGTGGAGTGAACAGTATCTGGGGATGGGAAAGGAATTTGATTGATGGTGACGCGAAATGATAATTTCACTCTAATTATTCACTCTCATCAATTGACTTGAGTTGGAGGAAGAAATACCGTATTTTAAAGTTTAGTGCCATGGCTCATCTGTCGCTGAACAAGCTGTTTCCGGTTCCCGCAAGCAACACGCCGACTTAATCCGGTTGTCGGGTTTTTAGCAGCGGGGAAGCGATTTATGCGAGTCCGCCAAAGTTGAGGAGATTTTATAATCACATATGCGATGCGCAACCTGTCACAATAAAATTGAAACGGATAAGAAGATATATTTCCGCGATGAATGTCCCCATTGCGGCGCTGATCTGCACATCTGCAAGAATTGTTTTTTTTATGATCTCAATGCGGAAAATGATTGTCGGGAGTCGAGCGCCGAGCTGGTGATCGACAAGGACCTGGCGAATTTTTGCGAGTATTTTCGTCCGGCGGATGACGATCAAGCAGGGGGGGCTGGTGGTGCGGATGACGTAAAAAAACAGCTTGAGGCCCTGTTTAAAAGGAAAATGTAAGCAGACGTTTTTTTAGATTGCATGCAAAATCGCCTCGTTGATTACATCCTCGATGCGGTCGACAAAGATGAATTCCATTTCTTTCCGGACATGATCCGGCAGGTCGCGCAGATCTTTTTCGTTTTCCCTGGGCAGGATGACGCGCAAGATTTTTGCTCTTCGTGCGGCAAGCACCTTTTCCTTGATGCCTCCCACCGGCAGAACCAGGCCGCACAGGGTGATTTCTCCGGTCATGGCCGTGTCGTGCCTGATCGGAATTCCACTGTAAAGCGAGGCCAGGGCAACCGCCATGGTCACTCCAGCCGAGGGGCCGTCCTTGGGGATTGCCCCGGCCGGCACATGGATGTGAACCGCGCCTTGTTTCTTTTTGATGCCGATTTCTTCGCCGTGGGCCAATACATAGCTGTTGGCTGTTGTGGCTGATTCCTTCATCACCTCGCCGAGATGTCCTGTCAAGGTGAACTTTTCTCCATCCGGCAGTTGGATCGCCTCAATGTAAAGCACGTCGCCGCCCGACTCGGTCCAGGCAAGACCGGTAGCCACACCGGGGGGCAGCTGCCGGCGCAATTTTTCCAGGAAGAAACGTTCCGGTCCCAGCATCTGCGGCAGATCATCCGGTCCGACAATAAAAGGTTCGTCATGCCCTTCGGCAAAGTGAATCGCCGCCTTGCGGGCCAGCCGTCCCAGCATCCGTTCAAGTTCACGTACCCCCGCTTCACGGGTATAACGCTGAATGACCGCAATCAGGGTGTCGTCATTGACAAAAAATTGGTCTTTTTTGAGTCCCGCCTCTTGCCGTTGCCTGGGGAAAAGATAGTGGTGGGCGATTTCCATTTTTTCTTCGTCGCTGTAGCCGGAGAGCCGCAGTGTTTCCATGCGGTCGAGCAACGGTTTCGGAACCGTGTCCAGGGAATTTGCCGTGGTGATGAAAAAAACCTTGGAAAGATCAAATGGCAGCTCCAGATAATTGTCCCGGAAGGCGCAGTTTTGGGCCGGATCAAGAATTTCCATCAGGGCCGCGGCGGGGTCTCCCCGGAAATCGCGGCCGAGTTTATCAATCTCGTCAAGCATGATGAGCGGGTTGGCGGACCCCGAACGGCGCACCGCCTCGATGATCCGGCCGGGCATCGCCCCGATATAGGTGCGACGATGGCCGCGCAGCTCCGCTTCATCATGCATGCCGCCCAAACTGAAACGTTCAAATTTTCTGCCCAGGGCGCGGGCAATGGATTGACCCAGTGATGTTTTTCCCACCCCCGGCGGCCCGACAAAACAGAGGATGGGCGCCTTGGCCGACGGATTGAGTTTCATAACGGCAAGCTGTTCAATAATGCGTTCTTTGACCTCCTGAAGGCCGAAATGGTCTTCATCGAGCACTTGTCGGGCATTGGCGAGGCTGAGGTTGTCAGTGGTTGTCTTGCGCCAGGGCAGTTCCAGCACCAGTTCAAGATGGGCACGGGCGACCTGGTATTCGGGGGAGGAGTTGGGAATCTGTTGCAGGCGGGACAGTTCGCGCCGGACTTCGTCCTGGATGGTGTCGGGTAATTTCGCTTCTTCCAGCTTTTTTCGCAGATCGGCAAGTTCCGCTTCTGCCGGGCTTTTTTCCCCCAGTTCCTGTTGAATGGCCTGCAGCTGCTGCCGCAGAATGTATTTTTTCTGCTCCCTGGTCATTTCCGACTGGGCTTCATCGGCTATTTTCTTGCGAATTCGCAGGATCTGGATTTCATGATGCAGGTGGCCGCGGAGGATAGTCATGGCCGCGACGGAACCGGGAGCCTCGAGCAGGTTTTGGGCCTTTGTCACGTCCAGGGAAAGCAGTTGCCCCAGCGGATAGACTAGTTTCATGAAGTCTTCCCCCGGAACGACAAACCGGGGCACGTTCAGCTCGACCTCCGGATGGCCCAGGGAAAAATATTTGGCGGTGAGATCCAGAATCTCGCGTTGCAGGGCCTCTGCCTCGACACCCTGGTCAACCGGCATGGGCATCGCCCTGAAACGGGCCTTGAGGAATGATTTTGCCGGTTCGATTTCCGCCACCTGGATTCGTTCCGTGCCCTGGATGACGATCTGGGTCATGGATTCGAAACGGCCGATCAACTGGATGACCGTTGCCGAGCCGATGTGGTAAAGGTCGTCGATTTTCGGGTCTTCGACGGTTGGATCCTTCTGGGCGAGAACCGCCACCATCTTGTTGCCGCTCGCCAGGGCCTCTTCGACCGCGGCCAGGGAGGCCGGACGATTGATTGAAATCGGCAGGGCGACATGGGGGAAGACAACGGAGCTTTTCAGGGGGAGTATCGGCAGGGTGTAGGTGCGGGTCGAATTGATCATGGAAAGGGATGTCGTCAAATGGGTTGACGGAAAAATGAAGTCCGTGATTTATGCTCCGCCGAGCCTTCGTATCTGGGTTTCCATTTCCTTGATCTTCTGACCGCAGGACTGCATGCGTTTTGTCAGGGTGTTGAGGATGAGCCGCAACCAGGGCGGGATCTCGTCCATCTCGTCTTTCACCCTGTCGTAATTCAAGATATACATTTCCACCCGGGTCTTGGCGGTTATGGTTGCGGTGCGCGGGGAACCGGAAAGGAAGGATATCTCTCCCAGTATTTCCGGGGGGGTGATGTGCGTAACCACCACTTTTTGCTGATCGTCCGTGAATGAGACCTCTATCGTGCCTTCGGAAAGAACGTAAAGATCCCTGTTCTGTTCCCCTTCCCGGATGATGATCTCGCCGGGCTGATAAATCCTGCTTTGCTTGAAAAAATCATAAATGGTTGTCATGGCAACATCCTCTCCAGGGAAATTTCATTGCTGTTGCTTCAATGATGCTTCATTCCGGGAAGGATTGTCAAGAAAAGGGTTCGGGGAGAGTTGCGGGAAAGGGGAGATCCCTTGAAATGAAGGGTGCGGCGCGGTCGATTACGCCGGAGTGGGGACTTAGCCCTCATCCTCCTCCAAACCGTATTTTTTCAGCTTGCGCCAAAGGGAAACGCGGTCGATGCCGAGCATTTTGGCGGCCACGGTCTTGTTGCCCGCCGTTTCCTGCAACACCCAGCGGATATAGGATTGTTCCTGCTCCTCCAGGGTAGGGATGTCGCCGCCCTCTTTTCTGCGAAAGGTTTTCAGCGCCATGCCGCGCAGATCCTCCGGCAGGTGGGAGGCCTGGATAACGGGTTCGTTGGTCAAGGCCACACCTCGTTCAATGATGTTTTCCAGTTCGCGGATATTGCCCGGGAAATCATATTTCATCAGAATGTCCAGCACCTCCCTGGACACGCTTTCGACGTTCTTGCCGGTCAAGGTGGAATATTTTTTCAGAAAGTGGCTGACCAGCAGGGGAATGTCGTCTTTCCTGTCCACCAGGGGAGGGAGGGTAAGGGAGACGACATTGATCCTGAAATAAAGGTCATGGCGGAAATGGCCGGCATGCACCTCTTCCTGCAGGTTTCGATTGGTGGCGGAGATAAAGCGGACGTTGATTTTGACCGGCGTGGTGGAGCCGACGCGCAGAACCTCTTTTTCCTGCAGGACCCGCAACAGTTTCACCTGCATGGTGAGTGACATCTCCGTCACCTCATCAAGAAAAAGGGTGCCGCCGTTCGCCATTTCGATCAGCCCTTTTTTCAATGAATTCGCGCCGGTAAATGCCCCTTTTTCGTGGCCGAAAAGCTCGTTGGTCAGCAGTTCTTCGCTGAAGGCGCCGCAGTTGATCGACAACAGCGGCTCGTTTTTCCGGTGGCTGGCTGAATGGATAAGTCGGGCGATGAGCTCCTTGCCTGTGCCCGACTCGCCGCAGATCACCACGTTGCTGTCCGTTCCGGCAACCTGTTCCGCGGTGCGGAGCAACTTCAGCATCTGCGGATTGTTGGCGACCAGGCGGTTTTCACCCTGAAAGACCTTGAGATGTTCCCGCAGCTTCCTGTTTTCCTGCTTCAATCCGGATTTTTCCAGGGCCTCATGCACGACCTTGCGGACCTCGTCAAGTTTGTAGGGCTTGGCGATATAATGAAATGCTCCTGCCTTCATGGCCTCGATGGCCGTATCCACCGTGGCATAGCCGGTGATCATCAAAACCTCGATGTCGGGGTGGGTTTCCTTGGCCTTGGCCAGGACTTCCATGCCGTCGACTTTCTCCATCCGCAGATCGGTGATGACCAGGTCGTATTCGTGCTTGTCCAGCAAGCGGAGGGCATCGGGCCCTTTTGTGCAGCCGGTAACGTCATAGCCTTCTTTTTTCAGGATATAGACCAGGTTGGTCAGGGCGACTTCCTCGTCATCAACCACCAGAAGCCGTTTTGGTTCTTGGTTCATCTTTCTTCTCCGTTGCTTTCATCCTTGAGCCAGATGATAAACGCTGCTCCCGCACCCGGACTGCTTTCAATCCTCAATTCTCCGCCATGGGACTCAATAATGTCATGGACAACATAAAGTCCGAGGCCGGAACCCTTTCCCACATCCTTGGTGGTGAAAAAAGGTTCTAGGATTTTTTCCCGCATATCCTCGGGGATACCCGGTCCGTCGTCCTCCACCATGATTTCAACCACATTGCCGTTTTCGGATTGTGATTTCTGGGCGGTCAGCCAGATATGACCCGAGTTTTCCAGGGCATCGCTTGCGTTTTTTATGAGATTCAGAAAAACCTGCTGCATCCGCTGTTTGTCGACATTGACCGTGATGTCGTCAGGAATATCAATGACAATTTCCACGCCTTTGCCGACCTGACTTTTGATCAGGCGCATGGTTTCATCCATGAGCAGCCTGAGATTGATGTTTTCCTTGTGAAATTCCTTTACCCTGGAAAATTCCAGCAGCGTGCGAACGATGTCCCGGGCCTTGTCGGTCTGGGCGTCGATCTGCCGCAGGAGGTTTTTCTTGAAGTCCAGATCCCCCTCCTCGATCTCTTCGCTCAGGATCTGGGCGGAGGTGGAGATGTTGGACAAGGGGTTGTTCAGTTCATGCGCCACACCGGCCAACAGGGTCCCGAGGGCGGCCAGTTTTTCCGACTGAACGAGCTGGCGCTGGCGAATCTGCAATTCCCTGTTCATCCGCTGAAAGGCGCGCAGCAGCACGCTGATTTCTTCTTCCGCATTCGTGTATGGCGGGTCAATCATTTCGCCCTGGGAGATTTTTCTGGTGTAGCCCTCCAGCAGTCGCAGGGATGTGACCAGCTTTTTGCCCAGAATGATTGCCATGATGGTGGCCAGGGCGATTGAGCCGATGGCGGAAAAAACCTGAATGGAACGGGTTGTCTGCAACAGGTTTCGGATGGAAGCCCGTTCGCCCAGGACGGTCTGCTCGGCAAAATCGGTCAGTTTCTTGCCGTTGAGTCGTACCACGTCCTGCAGCGAGTTGTACAGTTTCCCGTCCTGGGTCTGCGAGTCTAACCTTTCCAGGTTCACCAGGCCATCCTTGTAGCATGCCAGAGCGCGGAATATGGAGTGCACCTGGGAGGCGGGGGCGAGACGGTTCAGTTCCGCGTCATGAGAGTGCAGTTGATCCTGAAGGGTTTGCCAGTAATAGAGGGCATCCTCAAAATCTTTCTTCTGCCGGTAGAGAAAGTAGTTCTTTTCATAGCGACGCAGTTCCAGGGTCGTCCTGAGGATATCGTCGATGATCTCAACCACCGCGACCTTGTGTTCCACCTGCAGCACTATCTGGTACATCATGAACGCGGTGAAGCTGACGAGAAACAGGATCAGGCCCGACCCGTACACAACCTTTCGTCTGATGCTCAACACCGCAGTCTGCATTTTTTTCTCGCGTATATTTTTACTTTGTTTTGCCTATAATACACCATTTGTTGCGATACGCAACGTTATGTTCGTTTTCGCAACATTTTTTGTTTTCTTTTATGAAATCGGATTGTTGCGGGGGAGAGGTGGAAGCCGCGTTGCAAAAGGCAACGTTTATGGTTTTGGGAGAAATAGAGATAACTCACTGAAAATAAACGATTTTATGTGTTGGCATGGCTGTTGCTTATATGCCGCATCAAACGCGCGTAACCGGAAGAACATATTCAAGCGTAAAAAATTTATTTGAGAGAGATGCAAAAATGGCAAACATCTTCAAGGTATTGCAGGATTCCATGGCTGCTGCCGCCTTTGCCGAAGCAAACGAGCCGGAAAGCGCACGGGAATTTCTCCGGGCCGGAAAGAATGCCCATAAAAAAATTCTGCTCGGCACGGATGAAATACAGCTGACGCCCAAAGCCGTTACCTATGCGTTGAGCATGTGCGAACGCCTGGGAACAGGGCTGGAAATCATCCAGGTGTTTCCTGCCGCAACCCTGCAGGACCTGGCCGTAGCCCATGATGATGATTCCCTGAGTTTGCAGGAAATGAAGCAGGGGTTTGCCAAACGGGGAATTCTTTATGAATTCTTTTTCGGTAAATCAAGCCTTGACGAGGAAATTATCCGGCATACCGCAACACGGCGGGACATCATGCTCTTTATTTTCAAGATGTCCGAACGGAAGGAAAATCTGCGGAAAACGGAAAAGGATCTTGTCAGGCGGTTTCAATGCCCGGTGGTGATCCTGGAAGATCCGTTACCGGCATAAATCGTTGTAACACGAGCACCATAAGGTCATAACTTTTAAGAAACTGAGGAGAGTTGAGAGAAATGCAAAACAAAAAGTCACATAAACCCATTTTACCGACCATAATTCTTGGAGCGATATCGCTGACGGCCTATATCCTGGTTTTCAGAAATGAAAAGCTGGTAATGGATACCTTTACCATGGGAGGCTGGTACACGGCGTTTCCGCTTTTGACCGCGTTGTTCTTTTCCTTTGTCCACGGCGCCTTTGCCAGCAATCTGCTGAGCTCCCTGGGTCTGGAAGCAAAGAAACACTGATTTTCCGCACTGACTTACGAAGTCATTACTTTTGAGGAGAGCAATAAATACAATGAAAAAATTACTGATTATACTGTTTACAACCCTTTTCATGCTGCCGCTGGGATCCGCGGTTTTTGCCGCCGGCGGCGCGGGCCCTTCCAAGGATCTGCTCAAGGGTGTGTTCCTCCAGGTCGACGACGTCAATCATACCGCCCTTTTTAAGCGTGACGGAACGGACCAGACGATGACTCTTGTCCTGCAACCTGAAATGAAGGCAAAGGACCTGCCGCTTGATGAGAAATTCATGGTTAATCTTGACAAACATGCCGGTGAAGGCGTTGTCAAGGACGTCTCCCGCATGTTTCTTGACATGACGCCGAAAAATCTTCTGGCGCTGATCGCGGTCGGTCTGATCGGCGGCCTGCTGAGCGGCTTTATCGGTTCCGGCGGCGCCTTTGTTCTCACTCCGGCCATGATGAGCCTTGGCGTGCCGGGCGCTGTCGCTGTTGCCAGCAACATGTGCCACAAGTTCCCCAAGGCCATGGTGGGCACCTATAAACGCTGGAAATACGGCCAGGTTGATCTGAAGCTTGCCTTCACCATGGCTGTTACCGCCATTATCGGCGTGCAGATCGGCATCAAGGTGCAGAAGGCCATTCTCCATGCCTGGGGTAATGCCGGATCAAACCTCTACGTCAGCGCGGTTTTCGTCGTCGTCCTGGTGGTGGTCGGCGGTTACGTTGCCTATGACGCCATGAAGCTTGCCAAGGGCAAGGACGGCGATGAAAGTGGTCATCAGACCTCAAAGCTTGCCCTGCGTCTGCAGAAAATCAACCTGCCGCCGATGATGCATTTCAAGGTGGCCAAGGTGCGGATTTCCGCCTGGATTACCATTCCGGTCGGTTTGTGCACCGGTTTGCTCGCTGCCACAATCGCCGTCGGCGGCTTTGTCGGCGTGCCCGGCATGATCTATGTCATCGGTGCCTCCGCCATGGTGGCCAGTGCAACCGAGCTCGGTATCGCCTTTGTCATGGGCGCCTGGGGTTCCTTGCAGTGGGGTCTTTCCGGCTTGATCGACATCCGGCTTTCCCTGCTGCTTCTTTCCGCATCGCTGATCGGCGTGCAGCTTGGAGCGCTCGGTACCACCTATGTCAAGGACTACATCATCAAGATCGTCATGGCTTCGGTCATGCTGATTGTTGCCGTCAGCCGCGGCGTGCTCGTTCCCGGGTATCTGGCTGATGTCGGTATGCGCGCCCCGCTTGATCCCGCCATGGCGAGGTTCTTGGAGCAGGTCAGCTTCTGGTCGCTGCTTGCTGCTTTGTTGTCATCCGGCCTTATCATCACCGCCGCCATGATCAGCGGCATGAGCAAGGCGAAAAAGGACGAATTGGAGCTTGCACGACAAGAGGTACATAATGGCTAAATACAGGAAGATACTTGTTGCCTATGACGGCTCTGACTCTTCCCGGAACACCCTGCGCCAGGCCTGCCGCCTGGCGCGGCTGGACAGAAGCTGGATTAAGGTTCTTGCAGTAGTACCTTCCTATAGCGGCGATCTTGAACTGATCGGCGTGAGTAATATAAAAGAAACCATGCTGGGGCCCGGCCAGAAGCTGCTGGCCGAGGCCAAGGAGATTGCCGCGGATGAGGATGTTCATATCCTCACCAATCTGGAACAGGGTGAACCGTACGAGAGGATCGTCACCGTGGCCGAAGACGAAGGATGCGACCTCATTGTCATGGGGCGCAGGGGACGAAGCCACATCGAGCGGGATCTGATCGGCGGCGTTACCGCACGGGTCATCGGGCATACCCCGAAAGATGTTCTGGTTATTCCGAGTCAGTCACGTATCAGTTGGGAAAAAATTCTGCTGGCTACGGACGGTTCGTCATACAGTGCGGCGGCGGAAGATCTGGCGTTCGCCTTGGCCAAGGAAAGGAACTCGGTGCTTTGCGCGGTTTCTGTGGCGTATACCAATGACGAGTTTTCCGCCCTGGCTCCGGAAGCAGCCAAGGAACTTGCCGACAAGGCGGCTGAGCGGCTGGCCGAGATCAAAAAACGCGGTGAAGTCGAAGGCGTGCCCGTCACGACCTACGTAAAAGAAGGTGAGCCTTTTGAGGCCATAACCCAGGTGGCCCTTGATACACAAGCCACCGTCATCGTCATGGGATCACACGGTCGGAAAGGGTTGACCCGGTTGCTCATGGGCAGTGTCACCGAACATGTCGTCGGTCTGTCCCCCTGTCCCGTGCTGGTCAGTCATCTGAAATAAAGTGACCGTCTTTTGAAAAGAGATTATTGAAGTTTCCCAGGACTCCCACCCTGGGGAAGTACCTCTAACCCTAAGAGGCCCGGGGGGCTGCCGATTCGGCAG
>AMWB02047720.1_pt2 | contig 82921 bp, 68 predicted proteins | sample 200311 | NCBI WGS metagenome assembly AMWB02 (sample SAMN02737377, study PRJNA173069) | bioreactor metagenome | biome: anode biofilm in microbial fuel cells | place: USA: California | collected 2010-12-16 | reverse complement strand
AATTAAAAATTAAAAATTAAAAATTAAAAATTCAACCTTCAACCTTCAACATTCCCTTGATTTCCCTCCTCGGCAAATATATCCTCCTCATGGTCCAGGTTTTTAAAAAGCCTGAAAAGGGTAAAGTTTTCTGGGAACAACTAATGAATGAGTTTCAGAAACTGGGTGTTGAATCGATGGGAATCGTGGCCATTATTTCATTATTCATGGGCGCGGTGCTCACGATGCAGGTTGCCTTCAATATCGACAGTCCGCTGGTTTCTCCGATCATTATCGGCTTTACGGTCAGGCAGTCGGTCATCCTCGAGTTTGCCCCGACGGTGATCAGCCTGATCCTTGCCGGGAAAGTCGGATCGCGGATTGCTTCGGAGATTGGCACGATGCGGGTCACCGAGCAGATTGACGCTTTACAGATCATGGGCGTTAACAGCGCCAATTACCTGGTCCTTCCGAAACTGGTGGCCGCCCTGCTCTTTAATCCCGTCCTGATCATCATGAGCATGTTCCTCGGATTGATCGGCGGATTGGTCGCCTGTCTTTTTCTGGACCTGACGACTTTTACAATTTATATTGATGGCCTGCAGGCATGGTATGAGCCATGGTCGGTATCATATTCCCTTATCAAGACTGTAATTTTCGCCTTTATTATCGTCAGTGTTTCCGGTTTCAACGGATATATCATCAAAGGCGGCGCGCTTGAAGTAGGTAATGCAAGCACCAAAGCCGTTGTACAGAGCAGTATCCTTATCATCCTGTTTAACCTGTTACTAACTGAAATCCTGTTATGATCGAAGCGCGGAACTTATCCCTGACTTTTGGCGAGAACAAAGTCCTCGATGATGTCTCCTTTGTTTTTGAGCAGGGAAAGACCAACCTGATCATCGGCCAGAGCGGCTCGGGCAAAACGGTATTGATGAAAAGCCTGGTGGGCTTACTGGAACCGGATGAAGGGCAGGTGATGTATGATGACCGGAATTTTTCAACGATGGGTATCCGTGAAAGAAGGGCTCTCCGGCAGGAAATCGGGATGCTATTCCAGGGAGGTGCATTGTTCGACAGCATGACAGTGGAGCAAAACGTTATGTTTCCATTGAATATGTTCACTAAAATGAGCCTGGCCGAAAAGACAGACCGGGTGAATTTTTGTCTTGAACGGGTCAACCTGGAAGGAAGGAATAAATTAATGCCGTCTGAATTGAGTGGAGGGATGATCAAGCGGGTTGCGATAGCGAGGGCCATTTCCCTGAACCCAAAGTATCTTTTCTGCGACGAACCTAATTCAGGCCTTGATCCCATTACGTCTGGAGTTATCGATGAGCTGATCAGTGAAATTACGGTTGAATTCAACACCACCACGGTTATCAATACCCATGATATGAATTCCGTACTGATGATCGGGGAAAATATCGCCTTCATCAACAAGGGGCAGATTTGGTGGAGCGGTAACCGGCATGAGATACTCCACACTGATGATAGTGTGCTGAATGACTTTATTTTTGCGACCGAATTAACCAGGAGGCTGAAAAGATGAACCTACTTGATTTTCTGCTACTCATTCCTGTAGTCTGGCTTTGTATCCGGGGATTCGGAAAAGGGCTCATTCTCGAGCTGGCCACGCTGGCCGGACTGGCCCTGGGCATCCTGGCAGCTTATTTTTTCGCTGATGAACTTGAGAGCCTATTAAAAGATTACTTCTCATTTGGGAGTACCGCTACAAGAGTTGTTGCCTACATCATCATTTTCCTGCTGGTTATGCTGGTGGTTTACCTGATCGGGAAAATTGTCGAAAAATCGGCCGACCTGGTTGCACTGGGATGGCTCAACAAAATACTTGGCGCCATCGTTGGTATTGCCAAAGGCATCCTCCTGGTTTGTATTGTTTTATTCCTGATTGAAAAGTTCGATCCATCACAGAATGTAATCAAACCGGATGTCAAACAAAAATCATTGTTTTATCAGCCCGCGATGGATCTGGTGCATTACGTGGTACCGCGGTAGCAGTTGGCAGTTGGCAAAGTTTATACCAAAGTCTCAGGATTACTCCTCAATGGCTGCGACTCCCGGCAGGATTTTCCCTTCGATGTATTCGAGCATGGCGCCGCCTCCGGTACTCACATAGCTGACCTGGTCCCTGAGGTTATACTTGTTGATGGCTGCGACTGAATCGCCTCCGCCGATCAGGCTGAAAGCACCGTTCCTGGTCGCTTCGGCGATGGCTTCGGCAATGGCTTTGGTTCCTTCTTCGAAATTAGGCATTTCGAATACGCCCATCGGGCCGTTCCAAAGGATGGTCTTTGAGTTCAGGATGACTTCACGGTAAGCCTGGATGGCCTTCGGGCCGATATCGAGTCCCATCCATCCGGCCGGGATGTTTGTCGAGCCGCTTTCCATGCGCTCTGCATCGTTTGAGAAGCTATTGGCCAGGATAGCATCCTGTGGAATATAGATCTTCACATTATTGGCTTCGGCTTTATCGCTGGTTTCGCGGGCGAGCTGCAGCAGGTCTTCTTCGACGAGAGAACTGCCGACTTCACCGCCCAGACCTTTGATAAATGTAAACATCATCCCTCCACCGATCAGCAGGTTGTCGACCTTATCGATCAGGTTGTTGATAATTTCGATCTTGCCGGAAACCTTTGCCCCGCCGAGGATAGCTGTGAATGGACGTTCAGTGTTTTTCAGCACCCTGTCTATACTTTTCACTTCTTCTTCCATGATATACCCGAACATCTTGTTTTCAGGGAAGAATTTTGCAATAATTGCCGTTGAAGCATGTGCACGGTGTGCCGTTCCAAACGCATCATTCACATAAACATCACCTAACTTTGCCAGTTTGGCGGCAAATTCCTCATCGCCTTTTTCTTCATTTTTATAAAAACGAAGGTTTTCCAGTAAAAGGACCTCTCCTCCCTTTAATCCATCCGCCAGGATTTTAGCCTGTTCCCCGATACAATCGTCTGCGAACTTAACAGAAACGCCCAGCACCTTATTCAGGTAAGGCAACAAATGCTTCAGGGAATATTTTTCAGTCGGGCCCTCTTTTGGCCTGCCCAGGTGCGACATGAGGATCACGGCGCCTCCGTCTTTCAGAATTTTATTGATCGTCGGAATAGCAGCGTCTATCCTGTTGGTATCGGTAATATGAAAATTCTCATCGAGGGGCACGTTGAAATCGACCCTGATCAGGGCCTTTTTGCCATTAAAATTAAAGTTTTGAAAGGTTTTCATTTTATACTTTGATTTAATTTATGTTGAATTATCCTGACTTACAAAAGTAAGAATATACCTTGAATTCAACTACTTTTGTCCTTATTTTAAATGACAGGCTGAACGATGAGAATTATTATTGCCGGAGATGGAGAAGTAGGACTTTATCTTGCGCAGGAGCTTTCAAAAGAGGACCATAACATCACTATGATCGTCCCTAACGAAGAATTGGTGAAAAGTGCCGAATCACACAGCGATGTAATGGCTGTAGTAGGAGATTCTACACTGGTTTCTGTGCTGAAGAGGGTCGATGTGAAGAAAGCAGACCTGCTGATCTCATGCCTGCATGAAGAAAGGATCAATATACTGACTGCCGCTCTGGGTAAGAAAATGGGCGCACTCAAGACGATTGCCCGGATAAATACGCTGGAATATCTTTCGGATGATAACCGGAAAATGTTTGAGGATCTCGGCATTGATCATCTGATCTGCCCGGAAGATGTAGCGGCCAATGAGGTTGTCGATTTGCTGCGGCAGACTGCAGCTACTGAAACATTCGATTTTTCAAAAGGAAAACTCTCTTTATTCTTGTTAAGGCTGGAAAGGAATGCCCCGGTGCTGAACAAAACGCTGGACCAGATCGCCAAAGAGTTTGTGCATTTGCATTTCAGGGCAGTGGCCATACACCGCAACCGTGAAACCATCATCCCGAAAGGAAATGACAAATTCCTGGAAAACGACCTGGCTTACGTGATCACCAAACCGCAGGGGATTAATGACTTATTGAAATTAAGCGGTAAAGCGAAGATCTCGATCCACAATATGATGCTGCTGGGTGGAGGAAGGGTTGGCCGGACTGTTGCACGCAGGCTCGAAAATTCGATGAACATCAAACTGATCGAAAAAGACCGTGAGCGGGCCATTCAGCTGGCCAATTCGCTGGGTAACTGCCTGATCATCCATGGAGATGCAAGAGATATTCAGTTGCTTGAGGATGAAGACATTTCAGGCATGGATGCTTTTGTGGCACTGACCGATAACTCGGAGACCAATATCCTGGCCTGCCTTCATGCCAAGAAATTCGGCGTACCCAGGTCCATTGCGCTGGTGGAGAACATCGATTATATCGACATCTCGCAGAACATCGGGATCGATACCATCGTTTGCAAAAAACTCAGCACAGCAAGTAATATCATTCGTTTTACAATGGATTCAGAGATCACATCGATCAAATGCCTGAGCGCGATCAATGCTCAGGTGCTAGAACTGGTGACCGGTCCGCATTCCCCGATCACAAAATACCCCATCCGGAAGCTGAAATTCCCGGCCGGGGCTATTATTGGCGGGATTGTCAGGGGCTCGGAAAGTTTCATTGCCGTCGGTGATTTTCAGATAGAGGTTGGCGATAAAGTCGTTGTATTTTCATTGCCTGAATCCATTCACGAAGTGGATGAATTATTTCATTGACATTTTTGATTAATTTCCCCGAATCGAAGTTTAAACATGTCTGGTCACGCTGAAATCAACCTTAAACAAATCATCAACCTGATTAGTTTTATATTGATTGTTGAGGGAATTTTCATGCTGATAGGCCTCCCCTTTGCATTTTATTACCAGGATGAAAAACCATGGACCCTGTTCTATTCATTCCTGATCACATCCGGCAGCGGAGGCTTGTTATGGCTGTTTACCCGAACTGATCCGAAAGACCTGGTCAATAAAAAAGAAGGATTTCTAGTCGTAACCCTGACCTGGATTTCGATCAGTCTGTTTGGTACGTTGCCTTTCATACTGAGCGGGGCCATCCCTTCATTTACGGATGCATTTTATGAGACTATGTCGGGATTTACAACGACCGGAGCTTCAATATTGAGTGATGTTGAAATATTACCAAAGGGTATCCTGTTCTGGCGAAGTATGACACACTGGATCGGTGGCATGGGGATCATTGTTTTATCCATCATCATCATGCCGTTTTTGGGAATTAGCGGCATGCAACTCTATACGGCCGAAATGCCTGGTGTAACGAAGGATAAATTACACCCGAGGATTTCGGGAACTGCCCGGCGCTTATGGGGTATTTACATCATTCTGACCATCCTGCACATTGTCATGCTTTTACTGGGCGGCATGAATCTTCATGAAAGCATGTGCCACGCTTTCGGATCGATGGGCACCGGAGGCTTTTCCACCCGGAATGCAAGTATCGGGGCTTTTTCACCTTATATCCAGTATGTGATCATCATTTTTATGTTCCTGGCAGGAATGAATTTCACCCTTCATTTTTTCATCTTTAATGGAAAAATCAAAAAAGTATGGCAGGATGAAGAATTCAGGAACTACGTGTATATTATTATTACTTTCACGATCGTCATTGCCGGATTTCTAGTTCTCTTGAGCGGCACCGGCAGCTCAGATGCATTCCGGATCGCGCTTTTTCAGGTTGTTTCGATCATTACAACCACTGGTTATGCCACGTCAGATTATATCACCTGGCCGGGGGTTTTATGGTTTCTCCTCTTTCTCCTGATGTTCGTGGGCGGGATGGCTGGTTCTACCGGTGGCGGTGTCAAAGTGATCCGCCAGGTACTCCTTTTTAAAAATGCCGGGAAAGAGCTGAAAAGAGCCATCCATCCGCAAGGCATCATACCGGTGAGAATCAATCGCGAAGCGGTTTCACAGGACATTATATACAAAGTAATGGCCTTCTTCCAATTATACATGCTCGTCTTTATTTTTGGTGCTATAGGCTTATCCTTACTGGGCCTTGATTTCGAAACTGCAATCGGAGCAAGTATTTCCGCGCTGGGGAATATCGGCCCCGGCCTTGGAAAGGTTGGACCTGTCGGAAATTACGGCTTTGTCCATGATGCGGGAAAATGGCTTCTTTCCCTGTTAATGCTTCTCGGCCGTCTGGAATTATTTACCGTTCTGATCCTTGTCACGCCTGCATTCTGGAAACGTTAGAATGGTCAGGTAAGGGTAAATTGAAAATACTTGTTAACTTCGCAAAAATTTGTCGGAAGGATAAAAATGGAAGCTAAAAAGATCATTTTGTGGCTGTATTATTTCTCACTGGGCCTGATGCTGATTTCGCTTCCTTTCTCGGGTTATTATATGAGTGTCGCCCAATTCTGCCTGGTTGGGGTTTTTATCCTGGACGGGATTAAAAAACAGGAATACGATGATTTCATCCACCGGTATCCGTTGATCCTCCGCATCTTTCTGTTCATTCCATTTGGAATTCAATGGGTGTTTAAAGCCCTGGGAAGAAAATTCAGGGCCTTTTTTCACATCGAGAATATGCCTGCATGGATTTTTACATCCATCTACCTGTTTCACGTGATCGGATTGCTTTTCACCACCGATTTCCATTATGCCTGGCATGACCTCCGTATAAAGCTGCCCATACTGATCTTACCGTTGATGCTGACGACCACCAGCCTTTTAGACCGCAAAGGATTCCGCTTCCTGATGTACCTGTTCACTGCCGCGGTTTTCACCGGGACCCTGATCAGCACGGCTTATTACCTGATGGGCAATTTCAACGATAGCCGGGATCTGTCACTGTTCATTTCGCATATCCGTTTCAGCCTTCTGATCGATATGGCCATCTTTATCCTGTTGTACATGGGATTAAAGAAAAGCGACATACCCCGCTGGCCGAGGATGATTATGCTGGTCATTGCAGCCTGGATGCTTGTATTCCTGGTCATCGCCGCATTTATGACCGGGCTGGTCATCTTCTTTGTTACAGCGGCCATACTGGTCTTTTATTATATCCTGAATAAGCAGGGCACCACGATAAAAATCATTACAACAGGAGCAGTTGCTTTCCTATTCGTAGCCGGGTTTTTATATCTGCGGGGGATCAGCCGCACGGTGAACCATGTTAACCCGGTGGATCTCAATTCTCTCGAAAAAACGACATCGCTTGGAAATCCATACTGGCATGATCTGACCAATCCGCAGGTCGAGAACGGGCAATATGTCTGGCTGTATGTGGCTACGGATGAACTGCGCGAAGCCTGGAACCAGCGCAGCCGGTTTAATTTTGACGGGAAAGACAAAGCCGGCCAGGAGATCAAATATACGCTGATCCGTTTTCTCACCTCCAAAGGGTACAGAAAAGACGCCGATGGAGTCAGTCAATTGACCGACCAGGAGGTTGCGATGGTGGAAGACGGTATCGCCAGCATTATTTATGTGACAAAATCCAACCTGTATGTAAGGATATACAAGATATTCTGGGAATACAACAGGTACCAGTTCACCCACAATCCCAGCGGCCACTCGGTGATGCAACGTTTCGAGTTCTGGAAAGCTGCCCGGTCCATTATCCGGGAAAATTGGCTGACCGGCGTTGGAACCGGCGACATTGACCAGGCTTTCCAGGATGAGTATATCCGTTCGGGCAGCCTGCTGGAGAAAGAATTCCGGTGGCGGTCGCACAATCAGTTCCTGGCCATTACAGCCACATTCGGTGTGATCGGACTGGCCTGGTTCCTGTTCGGGCTTCTTTACCCGGCCCTTCGGTTGGGCAAATTTCCCGACTTCTATTTTCTCTCGTTTTTTATCATCATCATGTTATCGATGATCACTGAAGATACCCTCGAAACACAGGCCGGGGCAACTACTTTCGCTTTCTTTTACTCTTTTTATCTTTTTACAAAAAAATTCATCGACATCATCTGATCCATTAAACCGGTTATGAACGAGCAGGAAATCCAGGAAAACAGGTGGCTGGTCATCGTCAATCCCAACGCGGGGAAGCGGAAAGGAGAGAAAGACTGGCCGGAGATTTCTTCACTGCTTACCGAAGCGGGATTCGAATATGTCACTAAATTTACAGCTCATCGTGATCATGCGATGACCCTGGCTGAAAATTATATCCGCCAGGGATTTAAAAAGATTATCGTCGTTGGCGGTGATGGTACGATGAATGAGGTGATCAATGGCATTTTCCGGCAGGACAGGTATAAGAGCACGGATATCGTTGTCGGAATGATTATGGTTGGGACGGGGAATGACTGGGGCAGGATGTACCGTCTGAAAGAAAAATACCAGAAGGCCATCAGGATATTGAAGAAGCAGCGGTTATTCATCCAGGATGCAGGGCTGGTGACCTATCAGACCAAAGAGGGTGAAGTCAGCAGATATTTCATCAACAGTGGCGGTTTGGGCTATGATGCCCTAGTGGTCAAAATGACCAACCATGCCAAAGAGAGGGGTAGCGGAGGTCAACTTTCCTATCTATTGAACCTGCTGAAAGGCCTTTTCAGGTATCAGCATTCCTACCTGGATATCCTGGTGGATGGGATCAGCGTTTATAAAGGGCGCGTATTCAGCATGAGTGTCGGTATCTGCAAATACAGCGGAGGCGGCATGATGCAGTTGCCTTTTGCTGTTCCTGACGATGGCCTGCTGGACGTGACCATCTATAAAAAAGTCACGAAACTAACCGTGATCCGTCATATCAGCAAGCTATATTCGGGAAAATTCACCCATCTTCCCTTTATACAAACTCACCAGGGTAAAACGGTTGAGATCCATTCAACATCCCATAACCAGTCGTTACTTGAAACTGACGGTGAATCGCTCGGGTATTCTCCATTTACTTTTCAGATCATTCCACAGAGCCTGAAAGTGATTACCGGGAAAAAATGGAATCAGGCCAATAAATAATCTAACTTTAAAATAAAATAATTTCTTAAAAAATCAGTTATCTTCCTATCTTACCAACACTTACCATATGAAGTATTTTTCAACCTGTATCATTGGCATCGTTTTCTTTCTGTATCTAAATACCGGTCAGGCCCAGGAAGTAGGCATCGGCCAGTGGAGAGACCACCTTCCTTATGATTATGCCAATAATGTAGAGGAATTCAATTCCAGTATTTACGCCTCCACACCTTACAGCATGTTTTATTTCGACCGGGATGACAACACCGTGAACCGTCTCAGCAAAGTCAACGGCCTGTCGGATCTGGGTGTCAGTGATATTTCACTCAATACCGAACAGGACATACTGGTCATCTCTTATTCCAATACAAACATTGACTTGCTTTATGAAGATAAGACCATCATAAACATTCCGGATATTAAAAGGAAAGAGATCCTGGGAAATAAAACGATAAACAGCATCCTGAACTATAACAAGTATGCCTATTTGTCGTGTGGTTTCGGGATTGTTGTACTTAACCTGGAGAAAAGGGAAGTAAAAGACACCTACTACATCGGACCCAATGGGACAGCCTTCAATGTGCTGGCGATGACTTATAATGATACGGCATTTTTTGCGGCCACTGAAGCGGGTATTTATTATGCCGATATCGATGATCCGAACCTGGCTTTTTACGGGAACTGGCATAAAATGCAAAACACGCCCTTTCCCAATGGCTTTTACAACAAAATCCATTATTTCAACGGCCGCTTAATGATCAATCATTATGATGCCGATGATACGGAGGATGATCTGTTTGTGCTGGAAAACGGTGAATGGCGGCCTCTTGAAGAGCAAAACACCACACGCACATACCAGTTAAGGACATGCGGGGACAAGCTGGTGGTATCCTACAGTTATTACACGAAGACCTATAATGCTGATCTTGTGGAAGAATTGAAGATTTATACCTATGGAGAAACGAGTCCTGCGCCTACTGATGCATTTATTGGTTCCGATGGTAATTACTGGATTGCAGACCGGTACAAAGGGCTGGTCAAGGTATGGGGCGGTGGTTTTGAGCGGGAATTCATCAAACCCAGCGGAGCACCCACGGCCGATATTTTTGACATGGCGGCTGATGAAGGCAAGCTATATTTAGTGCCTGGCGGGCTGACCTCCACCTGGGGAAACCTCTGGAAAGGCGCCCGGATGTATTCGCTGATCGATGAAACATGGAAAACATATGAAAGCGCCGGCTTCCCCGGATTGGATACATTGCGTGATTTTGTAGCGGTTGCGATTGATCCTCTCAACAGTGATCATGTGTTTGCCGGATCGTGGAACAGGGGGATGGCGGAATTTAAAGAAGGTTCACTGGTCGATATTTACAATGCAAGCGGCAACAGTTCACTTGGCCCTAATATGATTGAAGGCTACCCGTCATGTAAAGTAGGCGGAATGGCTTATGACAGTGATCATAACCTCTGGATGACCAACAGCGGAGCGGAGAATATTATTTCGGTAAGAAGAGATGACGGTTCGACAGGAGGTTCCTGGGAGTCTTTTTACCTGGGTTCCAGCACTTCGGCCATCGATTTGCGTAAAATCATTGTCGATGCGAGTGGCCAGAAATGGGTCCTGCCCAGGACAACAACGTCCAATTCAAACTATATCATTGTATTCAATGAAAAGAATGCGGCCGGGAGCCAGGTGCGCGGGCTGAAATCCGGTGCGGGTTATGGAAATCTTCCCGGTTCAATTGTTCAATGTATTGCCGAAGACCTTGAAGGTGAAATCTGGGTTGGAACCGACGAAGGAGTGGCTGTTTTCTATTCGCCCCAGGAGGTTCTGACCGGTGGAAACTATGATGCACAGCAGATCCTGGTCAATTTCGACGGGTACACGCAATACCTGCTGGAGACTGAGATTGTGAAAGCCATTGCCATCGATGGGGCCAACCGCAAGTGGTTCGGGACTGAAAGGGCCGGTGTTTTCCTGCTTTCAGCCGATGGCACCGAACAGATCCATCATTTTACTGAAGATAACAGCCCGCTGTTTTCCAATAACATCACCAGCCTGGCTATAAATGGCGTCACCGGCGAGGTCTTTATCGGCACTGCCAAAGGATTGATTTCATATAAGAGTGATGCCACCAATCCCAATGATTCAGTATCCGGGATCTATGCATACCCAAACCCTGTAAGGCCGGGTTATACCGGGCCAATCGCGATCAAGGGACTGACCAGGGACGCTATCGTGAAGATCACCGATATTACCGGCACGCTGATCTATGAGACCCGCTCGGAAGGTGGACAGGCGATCTGGAACGGTTATAACTTCGATGGACGAAAAGCCAGTACCGGCGTTTACATGGTATTTATTTCGGGAGATGACGGCAGCGACAAGCACGTGGCGAAGATACTGTTTGTGAATTAGTTTCAGATTCCGGATTTCAGATTCCGGATTCCGGATTCCGGATTCCGGATTGATCAAGGGTATTCAGATTTTATGTTTTCGACTTCCAGAGCAATTGTTTTTCATCAGACGAAGTATTCTGACACCAGCCTGGTGGTGAAAATACTGACGGAGGAATGGGGATTGGGATCGTATATGGTCAAGGGGGCCAGAAGCCCGAAATCGAAACTGAAATCCAGCCTGTTCCAGCCGTTGACTTTACTCGAAATGGTAGCGGACCACAAAGAGAAAAACGACCTCAACCATATCCGGGAAGCCAGGGTAGCTTATCCCTATAAAAATATTCCGGATCAAATCAGCAAATCGTCTATTCTCTTATTCCTGAACGAGCTGCTCTATAAATCGATCCAGGAAGAGGCGATCAATCATGAATTGTTCGGTTTTATTTATGATCATCTCGTTTTACTGGATCAAACCCCTGAGAACCCGGCTAATTTTCACCTGCTGTTTGCCATTCACCTGACACGGTACCTTGGTTTTTTCCCCCAGGGGGATTATAAAAATGAACATTCGGTTTTTGATTTGACCGAAGGACATTTCAGCCAGACCGACCCTTTGCCGGCCGAACATTTTATCAGCGGGATCAACGGTTACTGGTTCAGCAAACTGATCATGCTGCCGGCCGATCAATTTTATCAATTGACAATTCCGGCCCAGATCAGAAGCTTACTGGTCGACAAGATCATTCAATATTATCATCTACATTTACCCCTCACCGGTTCCTTTAAATCGCATATCATCCTGCACGAGGTATTGCAGAAATAGCGGAATGGTTTATCTTTAACACCGGTTTACCATTAGCGCCCATCCGATGAACGGCAAACAGAGGTATGTTTATTATTTCCTGCTCCTGCTGTCAGCAGTAGCCGCCCTTTGGCCTGTCGTATCCATGCAGCATCCCCTAAAATATGATATGACCGACCAGGCCTACCCATGGCGATATTTCATCGGCCAATGCCTGCAGGACGGTATTTTGCCCCTCTGGAATCCTTACCAGCTCCTGGGCTCGCCAATCCATGCCGATCCGCAGAGCTCGTCCTGGTACCCGGTAACCTGGTTTTTCGGATTCTTATTCGGGTATAATATCTATGTCCTTTCCATCGATTTTGTAATGCATACTTTCCTGGCGGGGATGGGTATGTTCTACCTGGCAAAACAGTTGAAATTCAAGGATGAGGCCGCTTTTTTGATGGGGATTTCGTACATGCTGAGTGGATTTTTCATCGGCAATGCCCAGCATTTCATGTGGATCATCAGCGGGACGTGGATTCCCTTTATCATCGGGGCTTATATCCATCTGAAAGAAAAACCGTCGTTCGACGCGGCGATCAGGCTGGGATTAGCCTTTTTCATGATCATGACCGGCGGTTATCCTGCTTTTATTTTCCTGCTGATTTATTTCCTGCTGGCTCTGTTCATTATTCAACTGGTTGAATACATCCGGAAAAAGGATTACAGGGAAATGTTGAGATTTGCAAAATTCCTCTCATTATCAGCCATCTTTACCATCCTGGCCGGGATGGTGATCCTGATATCCGTTTATCACGTGCAGGATGCCATGACCAGAGGAGGCGGCGTAACGATCCGGCAGGCTTTGTTCGGCGCATTCACCCCGAAAAGCTTTATTTCGTTCATCCTGCCTTTTGCTGCCATCCGTGATATGGAGTATTACGGGACCGATCTGTCGATGTCGAACGGATATTTCGGGATGTTCATGCTGGTGTTCTTTTTTGCCGGATTGATGATCAGGAGGCCGAAGGTAATCAACCTGTTCCTTATATGGGGTTTGTTCTGCCTGGCCGCTTCCGTAGGGAGTGCCTTGCCGGTCAGGGAACTTCTTTATCACTATGTTCCTTTCATGAACCTGTTCCGCTTCCCGGCTTTGTTCAGGATATTCTTCATCCTAAGCTTCATCGTCGTTGGAGGTTATGCATATAATGAATGGCGAACTAACAAAATGATGCTGAACCTAAACCTGATTATCCCGGTAATGATTATTGGGTCTTTGATATTGGGATTTGTGATTTTTTCAATTTATCGGGGAAATCTGGACATGAAAGATTTTATCAGTACACAGCTATTCATTTTCTCCGATAAAACAAGCATTACCCAGCACATCTTTTTCCAGGGGCTCATTCAGCTGATATTGCTTGTATTTTTCCTATTATTAATGACCCGGTGGAAGATGAAAAAATATGCACTGGCCGGTATGCTGTTCATTGCTGCAGTCGATATGACTATTGCTGCCCGGTTGAATGGAGCTTATACCGTCTATTACCAGGGTTTTAAATCCAAAGATATTTATGACCATGCGAAGCAGTTCCCGGATGGGTTTCCTTTGCCTGATAACCGGCCGGTTTACATGAACAGGGACACAAAAGGGATGGTTTACCAGGCGCTTTGGCGGAACATGAACATTTTTCACAAGCAGGTTTCATGGGAAGGTTATAATCCGCTTCATCTGAAAGGGTTTGAAGAAATGGCGGATAATCATGTGAAGCTTTTCGAGACGATCCTTCAGAATCCTTTGATTTATCTTTCCGACTTGATCAGTCCACTGGACTCCCTGCCGGTCCATGAAACGGATAGTAATTTCAACAAGCGGAGGGTGTATGTTGAGAAGATGGATTATTTAACGCTGAAAAATGAAGGTTTAAAATTGAAAGAAAGAGATACGGTAAGATTGCTGGCATTTTCACCGGTAGAAATCAAGGCACAGGTAGAAGCCGGTGGAGCGGTTCTTTTGAATGTGCTCCAGAACAATTATTATGGTTGGAAGGCAAGAGTAGACGCTCAGCCGACGGAAGTTATTACGGGCAACATGAGTTTTCTATCGGTGATGGTGCCGGCCGGGGTGCATGAAGTGGTGTTTTATTATGATCCTAAGGGAGTGAAAGTTGGTTTTTGGATCAGCTTGATTTCGTTAATTGCGGGGATTAGTTTTGTTTTGCTTTACCCTTCGGGTATTCGGAAACGGACACCCTGAGGGTGTTCGAAAATGGATACCCCAAGGGTGTCGGCTAAATAACACTTTAATAACTGTTTAACCTTTTCAATATCCTGCTTCCCGCCCAATTCCTTCTCCATCGACGTAACACCTTTGTCGGTGAAGCCACACGGATTGATATACTGATAATAGGACAAATCCGTATTCACATTGAACGCAAAGCCATGCATGGTTATATGCCGTCCAGCTTTGACACCGATGGCACAGATCTTTCTTGCTTTTCCGGGAATCTCAGGGTCCAGCCACACACCGGTGGCACCCGCCAGCCTGCCTGCCTTGATCCCGAATTCCTCCAGGACCAGGATCACCGATTCTTCCAACAGCTCAATATAAGTCTTGATGCCCAGATTGAGCTGCTCGAGGTCGAGGATCGGGTAGCCTACGATCTGCCCCGGCCCGTGAAACGTGATGTCGCCACCACGGTTAATGCGATAGAATTCAATACCGCGTTGCGCCAGCATTGGCTCATTGATCAGCAGGTTCTCTGGCGAGCCGCTTTTCCCCAGTGTAAAAACAGGTGGATGTTCGCAAAACAGCAGGTAGCCCGGAAATATTTTCTCACCGGCCAGCTTTTTGTCCATGAGCCCGGCAAACAATTTTTCCTGGTAGTCCCACGCCGCACGGTAAGGGATGATACCAATATCCTGGTAATTGATGGTCATAAAGTTGTCATAAGGTTGTCATAAAGTAGTCATAAAGTAGTCATTAGGTGGTCATTAGGTTGTTTTTGGAATTTGGTGCTTGGGATTTGGGATTTTTCAGAGCACGTGTTTCTCCGCCTTGTATGACGATCTTACCAGAGGGCCGCTTTCCACATGTCGGAAACCTTTTTCCTGCCCGATTTTCCGATACTTTTCGAACTGTTCCGGTGTCACATACTCTTTAACCGGAAGGTGTTTCAGCGTCGGTTGAAGATACTGTCCGATCGTCATCACTTCGCATCCAACTTTTCGCAAGTCATCCATGACCTGGACAACTTCCTCTTCCGTTTCGCCAAGGCCAAGCATGATCCCCGATTTGGAGCGAATCCCCGACTCAGCCACCCAGCCTACCACTTCCAGGCTTCGCTCGTAGATGGCGGCAGAGCGCACCTGCGGTGTCAGGCGGTGCACGGTCTCCAGGTTATGGGAGATCACTTCCGGCCGGGCCTCAATGACAATCTGCAGCAACTCTTTTCTTCCCCTGAAATCAGGCACCAGCGTTTCGAGGGTGGTTTTAGGGTTCAGCTCTTTCACGGCCTGGATGGTAGCCGCCCATATCTCAGCGCCGCCGTCTTCCAGGTCGTCGCGGTCTACGGAGGTAATCACGCAGTGGCGCAGGTTGAGCTTGTGCACCGATTCGGCAATCCTTTGCGGTTCGGCGAGATCGGCGGGTAAAGGGCGGCCTGTCGGTACGGAGCAGAATTTGCATGAACGGGTGCAGATGTTTCCCAGGATCATGAATGTCGCTGTACCGCGTCCCCAGCAGTCTTCCTTGTTGGGGCACTGCCCCGAGGAACAGATCGTGTGGAGCTTGTTACGGTCGACCACATCGCGAACGCCAATATACTCTTTGCCTTTGGGTACTTTTATCTTGAGCCAGTCCGGTTTGCGGAGGCGGGTATTTTCTTCCATCTTTATAAATTTCGTGCAAAGGTATAGTGATTGTTCAATTGTTAAACTGTTCAATTGCTAAACTGTTCAATACAGGGTTCTCACAGATCTTCACAGATAAGAACACAGATTTTCACAGAAATAGAAAGAATTATTTTACGACTACCAGTTTTTGAGAATGGAAATTACCACCAGTTTCAAGCCTGATGATATAAATTCCGGATGATAACGCACTAATATCCACGATTAGGCTTTCATCATCGGCATTTGACATCCGAAAAGTTCTGATTATCAGCGATTGGCCGCTTAAATCGTTTATCCTGATTGTCGCGTTTTCAGGTCCGGTATCAGGAACAATTACAGTGATTAAATCCCGGGAAGGATTAGGAAAGACTGATAGGCTCAGCGGTTCATTCGTTTTATTTTCATCCGTCTTCACCATAACCGGTGATCTGTAATTCTGAACAATCCCGCCACCATTCCAGCCATAACCACTTTCCGTGGTATGTCCCGTGCAGAGTTCCACATACCCGTTAAAATCAAAATCACCAGATGCAATGCCCCTGATCATACCATAGTCATTATTCAGAATATAATCAGGCTGAAGGTCATAGGTTTGTACTTCAGAGAAAATACAGGACTTATAGCTGTTGTACTGACTTATGATAAGATCAGATTTGTCCGGGTCGCTGAATCCTTTCATATAAGCCATTTCCGGGCCCATGTAATTTATGGTAGTATCGGCTATGTGATAATCAAAAATCGTATCGAATTCAGGTCCTCCTTTGTAAATAAAAACACCTTCCAACGGCCAGTAAGCCGCCTGGACCAAATCGGGATAACCATCTTCATCAAAATCACCCTGATTTCGTACAGTAAATCCTCCGAAATTATAAGCTTCCCCGCTTGGATTGACAATTTCAGCATCATACTGGTCATCGGCCTCAGGTCCGCCAAAATAGACCAACGATCTTGCCGCATGTGAATCTCCCAGGGTAAAATCATCATAGCCGTCTGCATTGATATCTCCACATGCCGTAATGGGTTTCCCGAAATAATATGATCCGCCGCTTCCGGGAACCTGGATCACCATATCGGGCTGGGAAGAAATGACATGGCCGCCAAAATACATATAGGCTTTACGATAGTTATTCGTATATCTGACACCTCCGATGACCATATCATCATATCCGTCCCCGTTATAATCCCCAATGATCCCGACATCACTCCCAAATTCATAAAAATAGGACGTGTCTTCGATGACGAAATCAGCATTTTCACTGGTTAGAACCTCGGGCCAATCTTCTTTTCCATAATATACGAAAACCCGGTTAAGTGCATGGAAAACACCTTTCACCATGATAACATCCATCTCAGAGCTGTTTGAAATCGCCAGGTCAATCCACCCATCTCCGTTCAGGTCACCTGTTGACCAGTCCAGGCACATCGTTTTTTCAACCTGTGGAAGCAAGATCTTAATATCCGGTGAGGCATCAAATGCTGGATTTCCGAAAAAGATTTCCGCGTAACACCCCATCCCGGCCAGTGTTCCCCAATCCTCAAATCCATCCTTGTTCAGGTCTCCGAGATTCATCGTCCGGTAACCGTATTGCAACTCGGGATAAGAATTTTCCGCCTCCCTTGCAAGAACCAGCGGATGTTCAAAATCGAGATTTTCACCTCCCCTGATAATGGCACATCCTATGGAATCAAAGCGTAAATTCTCATCGATCGTCCAGTAATTGAATAAAATATCAGGAATGCTGTCCGGATCATAAAAAAGAACCGGAATATTTTCAGCCAGGTCAAACGCAAAATATTTCCCCAGCGGGTACATGGTCTGATCTTCTCCGGTAAAATACTTTTCTTTAATAAATCCCTGGTTGATAATGTCATCATGACCAAAATAAACGGTAACAGAATCCGGGTCGGTCAACGAGTACCAGTCATCGGCGCCATCATTATTCACATCACCGGCCATGTAGAAAAGGCGATGGGGATTTCCGGCAGGAATTTCAACCGGTTCGGAAAAATAGGGTGAATTGTCCTGGCCAAAATTAACTTCAATGCTGTATTTATCTTCACTCGTATAGTAGGTATGCGTGATATCCGGCCATCCATCACCATTAACATCCGCGAAACAAGCTGCAAAATGAGGGCTTGGCTCATGAATGACATTAACATTAATATTTTTTTCTTTGACTAATTTATTTTGAACACTGTCGAGATTATACCAGTACACCTGGTACCTGTTATCAGGAAAATAATATCCACAGACTGTTAATTCGTCTATCCCATCCTGGTCATAATCGTAATATTGAAATGTTGTCCAATCGCTCTGAAACAACAAGTCCGGAACCTCCGTGATCATTGCTGAGGAGTCCGGTCCAGAATACAAGTAAACTGTGTCGAAATCAGAATATTCCCCGAGAATAAATTCCGACTTACCATCATTGTTGATATCTCCAGAATAATATAAAATGGTTTCATCGGTACTTATGAAAGGAAAAGGATAATCAATTTCAAGAGAATTATCCGTCAAACCGGTAGGTGAACCAAACCTGATCAATTTGTTGTTTAAATCCAGCACGTCGTCATACCCATCGCCATTATAATCTTTTATCCCACGAAATGTGGTCCCGTAAAAAACCTGGCATGATCCGGGATTTTGTAAATCGGTAATCACGGCCGATTTGGTGATTTGATCCAGCGGATATTCTGTAAGTTCATTGGAGGCCAATCTGTTTATTGCGAAATCGCCATAACCATCCCCATTAATATCCCCGATAAAATCAGGATACTGGAAGGGAAAATTAGCCGCTGATCCATCGTTAATGTAAGGCGTGATGATCCCGAACGGATTGATCGTGTCCTGACCCAGGACTGGCTTGAACAGGAGAACTGATGAAATAATAAAAACGATAATTGCTTGCAACAATAAGCAACGAATAATTGTTTTCATTGTATCGGAGATTTGGTTAATCATACAAATCTAACCAAATCACATAAGATTATTGCTGTGTTTTAGCATTATCTTTGAAAATAAATTCCTTTGGCATGAAGTTGTTGGTTTTCATGATCAGTTTGTTACTATGGGCAAACGTATGTTTTAGCCAGGACGACTTTTCCATTGCTCCGGATTTCACCATCACCACGACCGATGGGATTACGCGGAACCTGTATAATACGCTCGATTCGGGAAAAACTGTGCTTGTTGATCTGTTTTACACGACATGTTATTATTGCCAGCTTTATTCCCCGGTCATTGAAGAGGTTTACCAGGCTACCGGGGCGGGTGAAGGCGATGTCGAAGTCTGGGGCATTTCAAACAATCTTTTTGACACCAACTGGGTCATTGATCAATACAAGGAGAATTATAATGTCTCAAATCCTTGTGCAGGTCCCTGGGGTGGTGGTTTACAGGCGTTTTCCAGGATAATTGAAGGACAGAATTTTTATGGCTTTCCCACTTATTGCGTGATCTGTCCCGACCGGAATATGTATTTCGACATATGCTATCCGCCGGTTGCAGGCTGTTTTTATCCTCTTTTCGAGGATTGCACGGTCGGGATTGAGGATGTACAGCCTATCCCGGAAGAAACCGGCCTTGTGTCCATTTATCCGAATCCTGCCAATGACATGGTTTCTCTCGAAATCAGATTAAAATCAACATGTTCTGTGACAGTTGAAGTTGTTAATGTCTTGGGGCAAATCGTTTGCTTACAGCTTTTTGAAATCAGGCAACCGGATCAAACCCTGTTCTTGCCGATCGAAGATCTTTCCAATGGCACTTATTTCATTCGGCTCTTACACAATAATCAATCTATTGATACCCGTAAGTTGTTGATTTCCGGGAATTAAAATTCAAAAAACGCATTTTGGTTTAGTTTTCTATCTTTGCAGGCGGAAACAGCCCCCACCCCTTGGTCCCCTCCCCCAATTGAGGGAGGGGATGCAGAGGTAGGGGCAAATCAATTTAACAGTTTAGCAATTTAACCATGGAACTCTCCGAACAGGAAATAATCCGCCGAAACTCTCTACAGGAATTGATCAACCTGGGCATTGAACCTTACCCGGCGGAAGGTTTTGATATAACCGCAACAATCAGTGATATTCTGACCGAATACGAATCCATTAAGCTAAGATGGTACGAAGAAGGGAAGCTAAAAGATCCGTCGGTTGAACCTGAATATGTGAAACGTGAGGTTAGCCTTGCAGGGCGTATCATGAACCGCCGGATCATGGGGGCAGCGTCTTTTGCCGAAATACAGGACTCCACCGGCAGGATGCAGATCTATATTAAACGTGACGAGGTTTGCCCAGGGGAAGATAAGACGATGTACAACACCGTCTTCAAGCGTTTGCTGGATATTGGGGATATTATCGGAGTGAAGGGATATGTCTTTATTACCCATATGGGCGAAATCACGATCCACGTCAAAGAGTACAAAATCCTGACCAAATCGCTGCGCCCATTGCCTATCGTAAAAGAAAAGGAGGGCGAGGTCTATGATGCTTACACCGATCCCGAACAGCGCTACAGGCAGCGGTATGTCGACCTGATCGTGAATGCCGGCGTGCGCGACACTTTTGTGAAGCGCAACAAACTGATCAATTCCATGCGCGGTTTTCTTGACACAAAAGGATATCTTGAAGTGGAGACCCCGATTTTGCAGCCTCTTTACGGCGGTGCAGCAGCCAGGCCATTCAAGACACATCATAATACGCTCGACATGACCCTTTACCTCCGCATTGCCAATGAACTTTACCTGAAAAGGCTTATTGTCGGCGGTTATGATGGCGTTTACGAATTTTCAAAGGATTTCAGGAATGAAGGGATGGACCGGTTCCACAACCCTGAGTTTACCCAGATGGAACTCTATGTGGCCTATAAGGATTATGAATGGATGATGAACCTGGTAGAAGAAATGGTGGAAAAGATCGCCTTCGACCTTCATGGCACATCGGAAGTACAGGTCGGTGAACATCTCATCAATTTCAAGCGCCCCTGGAAACGCTTCACCATGTTCGAAGCCATCCTTCATTATACCGGAATCGATATCAGTACCATGGAGGAAGACCAGCTGAGGAGCACGGCAAAACAGCTTAAGGTTGACCTTGACCCGACCATGGGCAAGGGCAAGATCATCGATGAGATCTTCGGTCAGCTCTGTGAGCCGAAGCTGATCCAGCCGACCTTCATCACCGATTACCCGGTGGAGATGTCGCCGCTGGCCAAGAAGCACCGCAGCAAGCCCGGCCTTGTCGAGCGGTTTGAAGCCATTTGCAACAGCAAAGAGATCTGCAACGCTTTCTCTGAACTGAATGATCCGATAGACCAGCGTAAGCGCTTCGAATACCAGCTTGAGCTGGGCAAACGGGGCGACCAGGAATCGATGGTGCTGGATGAAGATTTCCTCCGCGCCATTGAATTCGGGATGCCTCCGACAGCGGGCCTGGGTATCGGCATCGACCGGCTCACGATGATCATGACCAATTCACCTTCAATCCAGGATGTTATCTTCTTTCCGCAGATGAGGCCGGAAAAGAAGTTGTGATAAGGTGGGCGGAAGGTGGGCAGAAAATAGTTAGAAAGTGGGCAGAAAGTGGGCAGAAAGTAGTCAGAAGGTGGGCAGAAAGTAGTCAGAAAGTTGTTATTGATAAAGGTGGTTTAATCATTTCTCCAAAGGAGATCAATATTTGTAGCAAACGAATGGATGAACCCATAATTTCCCCTCCCGTGGAAATGCCTGCTAAATGTTCGAATAATAGCCTGGGAGGGGATCAAGGGGAGGGGAAAAGCTAACATTAAAACAATGAATATAAGAATTTGGCTCGTTGTAATTGTCCCGGCCCTGGTGCTAATTTCTTCCAGTTCATTTTCACAATCCGATACCACGTCCAAACCTGTTAAAAAAGAAAAGATCAAAAAAGGCTGGACATTCGGTGCTTTGCCGGTGGTGGCTTATGATGCCGACATGGGCTTTCAGTACGGCGCACTGGCCCAGTTTTTCGATTATGGCGACGGAACGATTTACCCGGATTACAGGCATACTTTTTACATCGAAGTGAGCCGCTTTACAAAAGGTTCCGGTGTTAACCAGCTGTTTTACGATTCCAAATATCTTATTCCGGGAAATATCAGGATTACTGCCGATTTGGATTATCTGACCGAGCGGGCCCTTGATTTTTATGGATTCAATGGTTACCAGGCCAGCTATGAACCGTCTGTCGTGGACCAGGAGTCGGATGATTATATTTCCAGGGTTTATTACAAGCACGAACGCTTCATGCTCAGGGGCATGGCCGATTTCCAGGGATGGATCGCCGGGGAGCAGTTCCGCTGGCTTGCCGGGATTAATTATTTCAATATAAAGACGGCTACAGTGGATATTGACCGGTTGAATAAGGGCAAAAAAGAAGATAAGCAGTTGCCGGATACAACGCTTCTTTATGATGAATACGTGAAATACGGACTGATCGGGGAAGATGAAAAGAACGGAGGAAGTCATGGAATATTGAAGGTCGGGTTAATCTACGATACAAGAGATAATGAGGCGGCGCCGAATAAAGGCATCTGGTCGGAAATGTTGCTTATGGTGGCCCCGGCATTCATGAGCAATACGCCATATGGCTTTACACAGCTGGCGGTTTCACACCGGCAGTTTTTTACCCTTTATCCCAACTATCTCGTCCTGGCTTACCGGCTGGCTTACCAGGGAACGATCACAGGAAACGCTCCGTTCTATATCCAACCTTATCTCTTTACTTCTTATGCGCTTACAACAAAGCCTGATGGATTGGGCGGCTCACGGACCATTCGGGGCGTACTTCGAAACCGGGTCGTCGGCGACGGCGCGGTGAACGGAAATATCGAACTGCGCTGGAAATTCTGGAAAACCTATCTGTTCAAGCAGAATTTCTACCTGGGCCTGATCGGATTTTTCGACGCGGGAATGGTAGTCCAGGACAGACCGGTCGATCGTAGCGTAATCACTGAAAACGAATCGTTTTACTTCGACAGTTCGACGGATCGCTTGCATTTTGGCACGGGTTTTGGATTAAGAGCAGCCCTGAATGAAAATTTTATCATCTCCGTGGATTATGGATTTGCCCTGGATAAGCGAGATGGAACGAGCGGATTGTATATTGGGATCGGTAATATTTTCTAAGGTAGAACGTTACAAAATTTACATATATTTGCAGCCCTTAAAATCAACATCATAAAATAAATTTGAACATGAAAAAAAGAATAATCATTGCCTTTATTGTATTAACAGGTTTATCGTTCAACCTTTCGGCTCAAACCCTTGATGATGCCGGAGCAGCATTTAACGCCGGGATCCAGTTTACAAAAGATTTAAAATATGCTGAAGCTTTAGCTTCTTATGAGAAGACCATCAGCATTTGCAAGCAAATTGGCGATGAAGGAATGGAACTTCAGATCAAGGCCGAACAACAGCTTCCAGGAACATATTTTAACGTGGCTAAAGGTTTATTTGATGCAAAAAATTACACGGAAGCCATTCCAAATTTTGAGAAAGCAGCACAGTACGCCGATCAGATGGGAGAGACCAAAACGGCCGATGCATCCCGCACATACCTGGCCGGCATTTATTATGCACAGGGAAATGCAGACCTGAAAGGCGATGCACTGGACGCCGCTCTTGAAAAATACAATAAGGCGCTGAGCTATAAAGACAGTTATTACAAGGCCTATTACGGGATTGGACTGGTTTATAAAAAGAAAGACAACCTCCCGCTCATGAAGGAGAACCTGGATAAAGCCGTATCAATGGCAGGAGATGATGCCAAGACCATCGGTAATGCGAAAGATGCTGCTAATTCAGCTTACCAGAAAGCTGGCGCCCTGGCATTACAGGCCGGTAAATATTCGGCGGCTGTCGAAAACCTGCTGGCTTCACAGGAGTATAACAACACCGAGCCGAGGACCTATTTTTACCTTGCTGTTGCTTATAACGGCCTGTCAAAATGGGATGATGCCATCACGGCGGCTACAAAGGCCTTAGAACTTCAGACCGAAGATAAATCCGATATTTATTTCGAACTGGCGAAAGCCCAGGAGAACAAAGGCGATAAAGCCAATGCCTGCGCTAACTACAAACTGGTTACCGGCGGAAACAATTCTGCAGCCGCGAAATACCAGATCGAACAGGTGCTGAAATGCCAGTAAATAATCATCGTGAAATAACGATCTTCCTGAAATCAACCCCTTTTTCAGTCGCAAACTTCAGCATATAGATCCCTGATGGGACCCTGTTGCCTGCAGCATCTGTACCGTCCCATTTAATTTCATGGTCACCTTTCGGTAAAACCATATCTGTAAGGATACTGATTTCCTGTCCCTGTAACGTTGAAACTGAAAGCCTTGTATTCATAGTTTCTTTCAGGCTGAATGAAACCGTAGTTTCATTATTGAAAGGATTTGGCGAGACCGATTTAATTTGAGCTGCCATCAGCAAAGGATTGGAAATTCCTTCGATCAGATCGCTGTCAACTTTAATGATCACTTTATAATGGCCATCCGCTGCCAGGATATCAAGCGTGTCGCTGTAAAAAAAGCCCAGGACCTGGTCAATCGGGATATCGATCTTAACAGTCAGCGGCAGGCTGTCATTTTCCGCTATGGTATAGGGGAAGGTCAGGTTAAAGGGATCGATATACCAGCGGAAGTAGCTGATGCCCTCAGGTTCGATGTCATTAATGATAAGCTCTGAACCGGTGTAATTGTATATGCTGAAGGTCTGTCCGTTAAACATATCATCCACTTCCACGTATATCAGCGAATCGGGGCTGATCATCGTGTTTTCGGCATAACCAACCGTGAACACATGTGGATCAGGAGATCCGATGTAAGGATGGTTTTTCCTTCTGCCTGAAAGATCGACGGCATGAAGGTAGTAGGAAACCTCACTCCCGGGAAGAACAAAAGGAAGGGTTGCTTTATAATGATCTCCTGCAACATTCTCTAAAGGAATAGATTGGAATTCACCATCGTTTACCTTAAAATAACATAACAGCGAATCAGACAGAACACTCATTCCGGTATAAGGAATGATGTCTGCCTCAAGGTCCCATTTCATGCCGAATTCCTGATTTCCAAGCAAAGGCATGTGGTAAACATAAAGCATGCCGACATCCGCAATGCCTTTGGCGCGGCAGTGCAGTGCGTCGGTATTCTCCCAGGTGTTATGCATGACCCCGACAATCTCATAACCGGGCATAGCTTCTTCATAAACCGCAAGGGCTTCATCATCGTACTGGCTCCCGGTGATGGGTACAAAGACTTTTTTATTGAGGATCAATGAGTTTGTATAGGGCGTATTGGGGTAATTACCCGGTGTATAAACCCTGTAAACCTGGTAAGGGTTGCCATAAGAAGTTGTTTGAAAAGCAAAATAATTAGCGACAAATTCATAATCATCATAGCGGTAATCCGATTCCGGGACCTGCCCGATGAGGACTTTATCCACATCAAGGAATTTGCCCCAGCAGTCGATGTGTTCAATATAATCATCCAGCGGATCATCGATGACATGATATTTTTTAATTCCCAGGTAATCCCAGACCAGCGTATCGACATCTTCTTCAGAAAGAGTCGGATTTTCGGTATAAACCAGTGTGGTGGAAGCCCCGATGCCTAAACCATCATCCATCCAGTTACCGCCGGTATGGATCAGGTCCATGCCATAAAGCGGAATGCCCATTTGCTGGGCGAGTACCACAGGTATGTTATCGTCATTCGGCCGGGAAGGGCGATTGTAGGGAAAATCTGAGATGCCTACTTCATAGTTGCCATCGACGACGAACCATGGGCCGTAATCCCTGGTCCAGTATGAGTCGGATGGCGCAATGAGCCATTCACAGTTGGCTGTATTTACCCCGGCGGCTTCATATTGATCCAGAACGGTCTGTTGTTGGGAAGAATTGGCAACGATGGTTTTCACTTTACAATCTTCCGACATTTCCTTGATCAGGGTCATGGGAATGCCAAATGGATACCGGATAAGGACGCTTTGCATTTCTTCAAACTCGGCGACACTGCGGACCGGTGGAGCCGGTGGAGCTGTTGGGTTAAAATCCCTTCCGATCTCATTTCGTCTTAGCTCTTCTTCAGGCGTCATTTCATGGGTGAATACAGGGGCTGTTTCCTGGGCGTTGACATATATTGCAAAAAGCAGGAATGTGGGCAGTGCTAGTGTAAAGAGTTTTTTCATATTTATTTCATCTTCATTTCAACAAAAATAGAAAATAAATAAGCCCCAAGATAAGGATTAATGCATTCAATAATTAGTATCTTTGTTTCTCAATCTGAAACACAAGAATTATGAATACAATTATGATACTGGGTGTGATCGGTCCGTGGCAGATCATCCTGATCATTGTGGTTGTTTTATTGCTTTTCGGCGGTAAAAAAATTCCCGAATTAATGAAAGGTATAGGCCAGGGAGCCAGAGAATTCAAGAAAGGCCTCAGCGGAGAAGAAGAAGAGAAGAAAAAAGACGAGACAAAGAAAGAATAGATTCAGCACACCTGGTAGAGAACGCAAAGGAATGACCTTAGTAGTCTTTCTTTGCGTTTTTTTTTTAAAGATTTATCATAAAAACGTAAACCTACCATGATAACGATCATCAGCCTGATATTCTCAGCGGTATTGCAAGTAGTGGCCGCGATCGGTGCACTCTGGCTGTTAAGGGCCTCACGGGCAAAAGCAGCCTGGATCATGATCTTCGTTGCTTTTATGTTCATGGCTTTCCGCAGGATTGTCGAAGTCATTTTCCTTACACAAGGAGAGTTATCGCAAAACCTGACCACATTATCCAACTGGTCGGGCATCATCGTGTCAGCAATCATGGCTGTCGCTGTTATCATGATCGGAAGGATCCTTTTCAGGTTTAAGCATGCCGAAGCGGCAGGTCATGAACTGGAGACCCGTTTCACCACGCTTTTTCATAACAGCAGTGACGAGATCTACCTGGCCGATCTGAAAGGCAACCTGATCGAAGCTAACCAGGTAGCCTGCGAGGCCCTTGGATTCAGCCGGCAGGAATTGCTCCAGAAGAATTTCAAAGACCTCAAGACCCCGAAATATTTTGATACCGTTGGTCCGAACCTGAAGAAGATCATTGAACAGGGAAGGCATGTTTATGAAACTGAACATGTTTCTAAAGAGGGGAAAGTCATTTCGCTTGAAGTGAAAAGCAGGGTGATCAATTACTTAGGGCAGGAGGCCATTATTTCGATTGCCCGTGAAACAACGGAGAGGAAACAGATTGAACGGCAAATCCTTAGTGCAGTAATTAAAGCTGAGGAAAAAGAGCGGGAAAGGATTTCGAGGGATTTGCATGACGGGCTTGGGCCGCTGCTTTCCACGATCAAGCTGTATATTAACGAGCTGGAATCGGGCGAGCTTAAATCCGGTGAAAAGAATGAGATGCTGAAACAAACCAATGAGCTCATCAATGAAGCCATTTCGAGCACCAGGGCTATTTCAAACAATCTCTCCCCTCACCTTATCCTGGATTTCGGATTGGTCAAAGCTGTGGAAGCATTTTGCAAAAAGGTGAACCTGGCCCAAAAGACCCGGATTGAATTCGGGAACAGGTTAGATAACCGACGTTTTGATCAGACGATCGAGATCGTACTTTACCGGGTCATCACCGAATTGATCAATAATACGCTGAAACATGCGCAGGCCAGCCGGATAGAAATTGAACTGGAAGTGATTGAAGGTGTTTTGCAGCTTACTTACCTGGATGATGGAATTGGTTTTGATAAGGATAAAGTCATGAATGCTGAAAATAACGGGATGGGCATGAAGAATATCATCAGCCGCCTGCGGTCAATTGACGGGAATTACCGTATACACAGCAGGCCCGGTTCAGGATTCCTGATCGTTGTCGAGATTGGTTTAAATACAGTACTGACGGATTAACCAGGCGACAGGTACCCGGTTCACCAGAAAGTATTACCTTTGTTTCATTCGATTATTACCCGCCATGGAAGATAAGCTGAAGATATTTATTGTTGACGATCACGAATTTTTCAGGAATGGTTTGAAGATGGTCATCAACCGGATGAAATATGCAAAAGTGATTGGAGAAGCATCTAACGGAAAGGAATTCCTGGAAGCCATTTCAAAGCAGGAGCCAGATATCGTGCTGATTGATATCCAGATGCCGCAGATGAACGGTATTGAAGCTACACGGCTGGCGCTTGAAGAATTTCCCGACCTGAAAATCGTTGCACTGACCATGTTCGACGACGAAGAGTACATCCAAAGTATGATCGACGCAGGAGCCAAGGGTTTCCTGCTGAAGAACATTACGAAAGAGATCCTGGACCAGGCGTTGCAAGCCATTCAATCCGGTAAAAACTATTATTCCCCCGAGCTGTTTGATTTCTTCACGAAAAAGGTCGTCAGCGAGCCCCGTTCTGACGAAGAAGTGCAGTTCACGCGCCGCGAGAAAGAGGTCCTTCAGCTCATTTGCGACGGGCTGAACAACAAGGAGATCGCCGACAAGCTGTTCATCAGCGAACGCACCGTTGTCGGCCATAAGTCCAATTTATTGGCCAAGACCAATTGCAAGAGCTCTGTTGGACTGCTGTCGTATGCGATCAAAAACCGGCTGGTAGAGGTCCGCTAGCTAACAGTACTGAAACCGCTACGCGGTAGTGGATTTGCCGTTACAGTACTGAAACCGCTACGCGGTAGTGGATTACCATTACCATTATTGCCCGTAGGGCATGAGATATTGTCGAAAGATGGCTCCTCGCTGCGATTTTTACCCCGTAGGGGTTAAACATCATCAAAAAATTCAAATAAATACCTTTCATCATAATCCACCTCGAATTTTTTAAGAAATTCGATGTATTCATCTTTAAACCGGGTTTTTTTATGGTGTTGCTCCTGTCGCAGAATGTAATTGTAAACATTGTTGATGTGTGAGCGGCTGTAGGTAAAGCTTCCATAACCTTCCTGCCAGGCAAATCTTCTTTTACACAGTTTCTCCTGGTTGATGAATAATGACGAACTTCTTTTAATATCATGCACAGTATCAGAGACGGATTTAGCAGGATTTAATCCGATAAAGATGTGAATATGGTCTGATACGCCATTAACGATTATGGATTTGTGCTGCATTGAGGTGATAATCCCGCTAATGTACTGAAAGACAACGGTTCTGATATCTTTCCTCAGCAGCGCTTCGCGATGTTTTACCGCGAACACTATTTGGACATACATCTGGGTATAGCTTCCTGGTTTCATAGTAGTAATGTTTGGTTTGGTGTTACAATACTTGAACCGCTACGCGGTAGTTGATATTCCGTTATAATAGTTGAACCGCTAAGCAGTAATGGAAGGGCATATATATTAATCCGGAAAAATGAAAAAAATACCCGGTAGCTATGAAATTTTTTCTTTATCCCTTACGGGGAATGGGGTTCTGGGGGGATTACCGATTAATAATATTTTATGCCCTACGGGCAATGATGGGGGTGCAGTTTTCCAAACAATATTATATGCCCTACGGACAATGATGTATCGTTGAAGCGATTTCCATCGGTGTTGCCCGTAGGGCATGTGATGTTGTAGAATGATGGCCCCACACCACGATTTTTACCCCGTAGGGGGTTAATGATATATTCATTGTGAAATAATTAACAATAGAAACTGGATGATTTTTTGATCAAAATTCATGTCGTTTTCTATCAAATTAAAAAATCATATTCGCCTGTTTTTTAACTTCTTATAATTTATTTACGTCCAAAAACCAGTACTTTTCTACCGGTTTTTTTGCGCTTTTCTCCCAGGGGCAATTGCTGCTCTACACGCTATGCCCTCAACCGAAATAGCACAAAACTCTCAGCTAAAATCAGGACTTAGCCACCTTACCCACGTCGTGGGACCCATCTATTTTTGTATCATGAAAAATCAAAAAAAATAACCCTAAAAAACAATCCCATGGAATCTAAAAAAATTCTTATCGTAGACGACGACATTGACATTATCACCGTTGTCAAGGCTATTCTTTCAAAGGAAGGCCACACTGTTATTTCAGCCTCCGACAAGATCGAAGGTTTCAAACTGGCATACAAGGAAAAACCGGACATGGCGATCCTCGATGTGATGATGACTACCCAGTATGAAGGTTTTGAACTGGCCAAGGAATTCAGCGAAAATCCTGAATTTGAGCATATGCCGGTTTTAATGATGACTTCAATTGATGTGCTGACGACCACTAAATCATCGGTACAGGAAATGGCCCGTGAATTCCGCCAGGATCCGAACTACCGCGAACTCGATGTATTGTTGGTCAGGGATGTGATCACCGGAAAAGCCGGCGTTGACTACCGCACTGAAAAAGGCCCTTCGGTATGGCTTCCTGTTGATGGTTTCCTGAGAAAACCCGTCGATGCCAAGAAACTCGTACCGGCTGTCGAAGGCTTGCTCGCATCGAAACATTCACACACTCATTAATACTGAAAATAACTCATTGTTGAATCCGCAAAATGTTCGAAATGACTAGTGCAGTCGATCAAATACTTACCCAGTATGCTAATAGCGGCAGCGACAGCCTGATTCCCATCCTTCAGAAAATACAGGACGAAGAGGGTTTCCTGTCGCGCCAGGCAGTCATTGAAGTCGGAAAGACCCTTGACATACCGGCCAGTAAAATTTACGGTGTAGCTACCTTTTATAACCAGTTCCGTTTTGAAGCGCTTGGAAAATACCATGTCCAGGTTTGCCGCGGAACGGCCTGCCATGTATTGGGCTCAGCGACAGTTTTACAGGAACTTGAAAAGATGTTGAAGATCAAGGCCGGGCAGACCACCCGTGATGGCTTGTTCAGTATGGAAGTTGTCGCTTGTATAGGTGCGTGCGGCCTTGCGCCGGTGATCTGTGTGAATGGCGAATTTCATGCCAAGGTGACCAGGGAATCGCTCCAGGGTATTATTGATGAATACCGCAACAAGGAAATTACCGGTGCAGAGAATTAATCAAGCAAAATAAACATGCATTATTTCTTAAGGATTAGCAATGGAAACGAACATAAATAACAATTTTCTCAATAGTGGTTTTTTGGTTGAAACCCCCTCCTCAGTTCCTAATGATGTAAGGCAGAAGCAGTTGAAGGTTCTGCGGAGGGAAGATGTAACGGTACCTGTTATCTTCATTGGTACAGGTACCTGTGGGCTTGGAGCAGGGGCTGGTAAAACTAAAGTCTCAGCTCAGGAATATCTAACGCGTCATGGTATTGACGCAACTATCATCGATGTTGGATGCATTGGCCTCTGCTCCTCCGAGCCTATTTTAGACATTCAGTTACCGGGAAAAAGAAGGATCTCGTTTGAAAAGGTTACTTCTGACAAAGTGGAAGGCATACTGGATAAAGTTTTTTATAACGAATTGCCCGAACACCCGGTTTTAGGGCAATTTGCCCATGGTGACGGCAAGCAATGGGATGGAGTCCCTATGATGGATGAACATCCGTTTTTTGGTCCCCAAACCAGGGTCGTGCTGCAGAACTGCGGTATTATCGACCCGACAAGCATAGAAGAATACATAGCCCATGGTGGCTATAAATCACTCGTCAATACTCTGCAAACTAAAACCGCTGAAGAGGTTTGCCGTATTGCAGAGGAAAGCGGGCTCAGAGGGCGCGGCGGCGGTGGTTTCCCGACGGGAAAGAAATGGTCCCTGGCACACCAGGAACAAGCAGATCAGAAGTACCTGATCTGCAACGCAGATGAGGGAGATCCCGGAGCATTTATGGATCGGGCGGTCATTGAAGGTGATCCGCACCGGCTGATTGAAGGCATGACGATTGCGGCATACGCGATCGGTGCTTCCAAAGCATACGTTTACATCAGGGCGGAATATCCGCTGGCTGTCAAACGACTTAAAAATGCAATTACGCAAGCTTATGATTTAGGGTTATTGGGTTCCAACGTAGCTGGCACAGATTTCTCATTTGATTTATTAGTGAAGATGGGAGCCGGTGCATTTGTATGCGGAGAGGAAACCGCTCTGATCCATAGTATTGAAGGAAAGAGGGGAATGCCGCGCCCCCGGCCTCCTTTTCCTTCCACCAGTGGTTTGTTCGGCAAACCTACGGTGATCAACAACGTGGAGACGTTTTCCAACGTTCCGACAATATTTGATAAAGGTGCCGGCTGGTACAGTTCGATCGGAACAACTACCAGTAAAGGCACGAAAGTATTCGCCTTATCCGGAAAAATAAACCTTACCGGTTTGGTTGAAATCCCGATGGGAACGACCATCCGTGATATTATCTTCAAAATCGGCGGTGGGATCCGGAATGGCAAAAAATTCAAGGCCGTCCAGATCGGCGGCCCTTCAGGCGGTTGCATCACGGACGCCAACCTGGATATCCAGATCGACTATGAATCCTTGATCAGGGTTGGCGCGATGATGGGTTCCGGCGGACTGGTCGTGATGGATGAAGACACCTGCATGGTTGACGTCGCCAAATTCTTCATGGATTTCATCCAGCGGGAAAGCTGCGGCAAATGCATCCCCTGCCGGGAAGGCACACGCAGGATGCTCGAAATTCTTGAAAGCATCACCAAGCGCCCGCAGAACGGCGACGGCTATGATGCTCTCGAGCGGTTCAAGGGTGTTATGCAACTGGAGAAACTGGGCAAGATTATCAAGGAAACATCGCTTTGCGGTTTAGGCCAGACGGCCCCGAATCCTGTGCTGAGCACCATGCGCTGGTTCCGCGACGAATATGAGGCACATATCTATGAAAGGATATGTCCGGCTGGCGCCTGCACCGATCTTAGAATATTTCATATTGATGTTGATAAGTGTACAGGCTGTACGGTATGTTCAAAGAAATGCCCGACAGGGGCGATCATCGGTGCAAAGAAGACCCCGCATTTCATTGTGGAAGACAAATGCATCGGTTGCGGAACCTGCCAGGAAGCCTGTAAATTCGACGCCATCTTCATAAAATAATTATCCAAAATCAATATAAAAGACATGAATTTTCAAATCGAAGTCAATAATAAAAAGCTGGAAGCAACACAGGGCGAAACCATTCTGGATGTGCTGAACCGGAACGGGATGAAGGTACCTACCCTGTGCCATATGAAAGACATGATCCCGACGGGTTCGTGCCGGATGTGCGTGGTGGAACTTGAAAATAACGGACGTCTGGTCCCCTCCTGCTCTTTCCCGGCTTCCCCGGAAATGAAAATCAAAACCCATTCGCCACGCGTTGTCGAAGCCAGAAAAACCATTGTGGAACTTTTACTGTCGAACCACCCGGACGATTGTCTTTACTGTGTTAGAAATGAAAACTGCGAACTGCAGAGCCTTTCACGGGAGCATCATGTGGTTGAACGGAGGATCAAAGGCGTTAAGAATGACTTTAATATTGACCGGTCAAGCGCCAGCCTGGTGCGCGATCCCGACAAATGCATCCTGTGTGGACGTTGTGTCAGGGTCTGTGAAGAAGTGATGGGTGTTTCGGCTATCGATTTCATCGGCCGCGGCTCAAAGACCCATATCGGAACCGCTTACGACGGAGGCCTGAACACATCGAGCTGCATCAACTGCGGCCAGTGTATCATGGTTTGCCCAACCGGTGCCCTGCACGAGAAGAGCCATTTCGGTGAAGTGCTTGACGCGCTGAATAACCCGGATAAGAAAGTGGTCGTCCAATATGCGCCTGCCATTTCCGTATCCATCGCCGAAGCCTTCCACATGAAAGCTGGTGAGGATATCAACGGACTTTTAAATGCAGCTCTTCGTAAAATTGGTTTCGATTATGTTTTTGATACCAGTTTCTCGGCCGACCTGACCATCATGGAAGAATCAGCCGAGCTGATCCACCGCATTGTTAAAGGTGAAACGATGCCCATGTTCACAAGCTGCTGCCCTGCATGGGTTAAGTATGCTGAAGAGTTCGCCCCTGAATTTCTTCCCAATGTTTCCTCCTGCAAATCTCCGCAACAAATGCTGGGTGCAGTCATCAAGACCTGGTTCGCGGAGCAGGAAAACATCAAGCCGGAGAACATCTATTCGGTTTCGATCATGCCGTGTACAGCCAAGAAATTTGAAGCGCAGCGTACTTCGATGACCCGTAAAGGCCTAACCGACGTCGATGCAGTATTGACTACACGTGAGCTGGTCGACCTGATCCGCATGTACGGAATCCAGATCGAACAGCTCGATCCTGAGCATGCTGATTCACCCATGGGAACGCGAAGCTCCGCAGGTAAAATGTTCGGTGCATCCGGCGGTGTAATGGAAGCAGCGCTCAGAACGGCATATTTCAAACTAACCGGCAAGGAAATGGTCAAATTCAAAGTGAATGAGATCAGGGGCCTGAAGGGCAGAAAAGAAACGAAAATACAGATCGGTGACCTGGAATTGGGCATTGCCGTAGTGAGTGGAATGGCTAATGCAAAGGTGCTGCTCGATGAGATCAGAAACGGCAGAAAAGACCTTCACTTCATCGAAATGATGGCCTGTCCGGGCGGTTGCATTGCCGGTGGCGGACAGCGGATCGGGGCCGGTCTTGAGGCGATCAGGGCCAGGATGATGAGCCTATATAATATCGATGATAAGGATGCTTTGAAAGTTTCTCACCGTAATCCTGAAATCCTGGAGATTTACAAGAATTTCCTGGGTGAACCGCTCGGCCACAAGAGCCATGAGTTGTTGCACACAGGTTATTTTGAAAGAGACGAAGTACTGTTATAGGCTGCAAGCTGCAAGCTACAAGCTTGAGGCTTGAAGCTTAAAGCTTGTGGCAAACAAAAGCAAACCCGCACAAAATAAGAAACTTGCATTAAGATGGCGCATAGCAAGAAATACACAAAGTTGGTTTACACGGTAAAAGACCGATGCCGGGTATGCTTTACTTGTGTCAGGGAGTGCCCGGTGAAGGCCATACGTATTTTTAACGGCCAGGCGGAAGTGATCTCTGAACGGTGTATCGCATGTGGCAATTGTGTCAGGGTTTGCAGCCAGGATGCCAAGGTATTTATTGATTCAAGGGAACAGGTTAAAATTTTACTGAAGGATGAACGCCCGGTCTATGCGATCATTGCGCCGAGCTTTCCGGCTGAGTTCACTGAGATCAAAGATTTCAGGATACTGGTGGGAATGATCAGGAGGCTGGGCTTTGATAAAGTACTCGAAGTATCGTTCGGTGCTGATATGGTGGCCAAGGAATACAGCAAAATATTGGGCAATAACAGCATCAAACATTATATTTCTTCCGACTGCCCGGCCATTGTGAATTATATAGAAAACTATTACCCGGGGCTGGTGCCTTCACTGGCTCCTATTGCTTCGCCCATGGTTGCCCTCTGCAGGGTGATCCGAAAAAAATACGGCCAGGAGCCCTTGATTGTTTTTGTGGGTCCCTGCATCGCAAAAAAAGCCGAATCCGATGAGATCGATGAAGCCATTACCTTCAGGGAATTGAGGAAATTGTTCAATGAGTTCGGGATCGTTCCAGACGACACCCAACCGGCCGATTTCGATGAGCCGGCATCGGGCAAAGGTGCAATTTTCCCGATCAGCCGCGGTCTGTTGCAAACAGCCAATAAAAATGATGATATTGTTGAAGATAACATCATGGTAGCCGACGGCCGTGTGAATTTCCGCGAAGCCATCAAAGAATTTGAAAACGGGCTGATCAATTCCCAGCATCTCGAACTATTATGCTGTGAAGGGTGCATTATGGGACCAGGAATGACATACGGCTGCAAGAAATTCGATGGAATGTCGCGTATCGGCCAGTATGTCAAGGAAAAGATGAAAAATCTCAATGAAGAGAAATGGGAAAAGGATGTGGACGAGTTCTCAGAAATTGATTTTTCACAACAGTTTAAAAGCCGGGAACGCACTCCATTGCAGGCGCCGAAGGAAAAGGTCGATGAAGTGTTGTTCAAAATGGGCAAGGTGTCTGAAAAAGATCAGCTGAATTGTGGCGCTTGTGGATACGATACCTGCATAGAACATGCAGTCGCAATTGTTAAAGGATTAGCCGAGAATGAAATGTGCCTTCCCTATGCCATTGAAAAGCTGCATGTCTCATTAAAAGACCTGAATTTGTCCAATGAAAAGCTGGCGACAACACAACAAGCTTTGCGCCAATCGGAAAAGCTGGCCAGCATGGGACAACTTTCAGCCGGTATTGCTCATGAACTGAACAATCCCCTCGGTGTGATCACCATGTACACCAATATTCTGAAAGATGAAACACCGCCTGACAACCCGATGTTCAAAGACTTACAGCTTATTGTGGAGCAGGCCGAACGTTGCCGGGGGATTGTCGGGGGATTGCTCAATTTCGCCCGTAAAAACCAGGTGTTTCTTGTCGAGACCAATATGGTCGACTTTGTGAAACGGAGCATTGATTCCATCATCAAGCCTGACAATATCGAGGTTAACGTCGAAAATAAACTCAGCGATCCTATTGCAAAGATCGATAAAGACCAGATGATGCAGGTTTTAACCAACCTGGAGAAAAATGCCGTGGAGGCCATGCCTAAAGGCGGGTTGCTTAAAATTTCACTCTCCGGTTCAGACCATGAGGTGGTGATGTCTATCAGCGATAGCGGGATTGGCATACCGGAAGAAAACATGGATAAAATATTTACGCCATTTTTTACCACGAAAGAAGTGGGAAAAGGAACAGGCCTGGGGCTTCCGTTGATTTACGGCATCGTTAAAATGCACCGCGGACAGGTCCATGTCGAATCAAATGCTGATCCATGGAAAGGCGAAACCGGAACGACATTTACCATCAAAATACCAAGATAGCCGCTCCCCTAGCCCCTCCCCATTGCGGGGAGGGGAATATGGCGGGGGAATAAAAGATATAAATCAACAAGAAAGAAAAAATGAAAGAAAACAAAAAAACCGTGCTGATCGTAGATGATGACATCGATTACCTGGCACAAATGGAAATCCATGTGAAGAAACTGGGTTATGATGTAGTGACGGCCGATTCGCAGAAACAGGGTGAAGAACTGGTCAATAAACAGCATTTTGACCTGGCCATTATCGACCTGATGATGGAGAATAAAGACAGCGGATTTATCCTGTGTTATAAAATGAAACAAAAGAATCCGGCCATGCCGGTCATTATTGCTTCGGCCGTGACCGCCGAAACCGGTTTAAGCTTTGGTGTGGAAACCGCCGCAGACCGTTCCTGGATCAAGGCCGATACATTCATTGAAAAAGGGATCAGGCCGGATCAATTGGAGAGGGAGATCAATAAGTTGTTGAAGATTTGAGAGTCGGCAGTCGGCAGTCAGCAGTCAGCAGTCGGTAGTCAGCATTAAAACTCAAAAACTCCAAACTCAGCACTCCAAACTCAGCACTCAGCACTCAACATTCAAAACTCAAATAAATGGCAACGTTAAAAGTCCTTGTAGTTGACGATGAACCCGGCATCCGGTCGGGCATTCAACGAATCCTCCGAAATTTCAGGGTGGGATACCCATTCATGGATGAAGACTTCGATTTTGACGTGATCGAAGCCGAAACCGGGGAAATAGCCATTGAGATCATCGAGGCTCAACCCATGGATATCATCCTGCTGGACAATAAGTTGCCAGGCATGGACGGGATAGAGGTACTGGACTATATCAAGAAAAAAGAGTATGATGCACAGGTGATGATGATCACTTCCTATGCTTCACTTGATCTGGCGATTAAAGCGACCAACACCGGGGCATACAATTTTATGCCCAAACCCTTTACCCCAGATGAACTAAAATCTTCCATTGAAGGAATAACGAAACACCTCTACCTGAAACGGATGACCCGGAATATGAACCGGGAGGGAAAATCGGTCCGGTTCCAGTTTCTTTCCGTTCTGTCACATGAGCTCAAATCGCCCATCAATGCTGTGGAAGGCTACCTGAAAATAATGAAGGAAAGACAGGTAGGCGACAACCTGGCAGATTATGATGCGATGATCGACCGGTCGCTGGAAAGAATCAAGGGAATGCGCAACCTGATCATGGACTTGATGGATCTCACCCGGCTTCAATCGGGAAAGAAGGTCAGGGAAATGAAGAAAGTCGACCTGAACCAGGTAGCCCGGATCGCGATGGACACCATGGAGCCCATGGCGATACAAAAAAATGTGAAAATGTTCCTGGATGCGCCGGAAAACCTGATTATGCAGGCAGATTCAGACGAAATAGAGATCATTGTGAACAACCTGGTTTCAAATGCTGTTAAATATAACCGCGAAGGAGGCACTGTGAATGTGATCCTTCGCCAGACTTCATCCACGCTGACGATAAAAGTTGAAGATACCGGGATTGGTATGAAGGAAGAAGATTTAAAATTACTGTTCCAGGAATTTGTCAGAATAAAGAACGAAAAAACAAAACTGATCACCGGTAGCGGGCTTGGCTTATCCATAGTGAAAAAACTCGTTGAAGAAACGTATAAAGGGACGATTTCAGTGACCAGTAAACCGGATGTTGGGAGTACTTTTATAGTTGTGATTCCTACAGGGAATATTGAATAACGAATAGTGAATAATAATAATCCGTGTAAATCCGTTGAATCCGCGTCATCCGCGTGCTATAATTAATTAACATGAAATTCCAACCTCAACAATATAATATCCCGGACGAGCGGATGAAGCCTTTCATCGATCCCGGTGAAATAAGCTCGCTGCTCGCCCGCTCCTTTTCTACACCTGAAAAGGTCCGGAAGGTGCTGAACAAGGCCCTTGCAAAGAACCGCCTGACATTGGAAGACACTGCCATCCTTGTGAATACCAATGAACCGGCTCTTGTTGAAGAGATCAAGTCTGCAGCAAGAAAACTGAAAAAAGAAGTTTACGGCGACCGGATCGTCCTTTTCGCACCATTATATGTTGGGAATTTTTGTGTCAATAATTGTAAGTATTGCGGATTCAGGGCATCGAACAGAAAAGCCCTTCGAAAGACTTTAACCCATGAGGAACTGGTCCGGAATGTTGAGGCCCTTGAAGAAAATGGCCAGAAAAGGTTGATCCTGGTTTATGGCGAACATCCTTCTTATTCTCCTGAATATATTGCAGATACCGTCAGGACTGTTTACGGGGTAAAGAAGGGAAATGGAGAGATCAGGAGGGTGAATATTAATGCTGCACCGCTGGAAATTGAAGGATTCCGGAAGGTAAAGGAAGCAGGGATAGGTACTTATCAGATCTTCCAGGAAACGTATCATGAAGAAACGTATAAAAAGTACCATACCGGGGGATATAAAAGAAATTACGAGTTTCGCCTGACATCGCTCGACCGTGCCCAGGAAGCCGGGCTCGACGATGTCGGCATTGGTGTTCTGTTTGGTTTGTACGACTGGCGATTCGAGGTGTTGGCGTTGGTTCGCCACACCAACCACCTCGAAGCCTGTTATAATGTTGGCCCGCACACGATTTCCTTTCCGCGCCTGCAGTATGCATCCGAATATGAAATATCGGCCGACTGGCTTGTAAATGATGAAGATTTCACCAAATTGGTAGCCATTCTGAGGCTTGCGGTACCATACACCGGGCTTATCCTGACAGCACGGGAACCCGAACACATCCGCCGTGAAGTGCTGCAATTCGGTGTTTCCCAGATCGATGCCGGAACAAAGCTCGAGATAGGGGCATACACAGATGATGAGCCTCTTGAACAAAATCCTGATAAAGAACAGTTCCTGATCAATGATAATCGATCGCTGAGGGAAGTGATCGATGAATTGCTGGCTGAAGGCTTTATCCCCTCATTTTGTACTGCGTGTTACCGGAAAGGAAGAACCGGTGAGCATTTTATGGAATTTTCAGTTCCTGGTTTTATTAAAAGATATTGCACGCCCAACGCATTACTGACACTGGCTGAATACCTGATGGATTACGCGCCCGAAGGAACGGCAAAAATTGGCTGGGAGCTGATCAATAAGAACCTTGAATCGGAAATTGATCCGAAATTCAAGACAGAAGTGGAGAAAAGACTGGAGAGAATTAAAGCGGGAGAGCGGGATCTTTACTTCTAGGTAATTTGCTCCAACGAGTAGAGCCGATTGCCTATTGCCCCCATCCCGGCCTTCCCCCAAGCGGGGGAAGGAGATCATGGAACCGACGGCTTTAGTCGTCGGACTACATAGAAAACGATAACCGACGGCTTTATTCGTCGGACTACGAAACAAAACCACAGATGAAATCCGAAGCCGACCATATTTTAGCAAAGAAAAGCCTGGAAAAGGACGACCTCATGTATTTACTTTCCACGAAAGAAGACCGGGAGAAGCACGCTATATACCGTAAAGCGAACCTGATCAAGAAAGAACATTGCGGCAATGTTGTTTACCTACGGGGGCTTATCGAATATTCGAACATATGCCGTAAGGATTGCCATTACTGCGGGATCAGAAAAAGCAATGATAAGGTTACCCGGTACACCCTGACCGAGGAAGAGGTGATCGACAAAGCGATGTTTGCATTCAGGAGGGATTTCGGATCGATCGTGATCCAATCCGGGGAAAGGACTGATAAGGTTTTCATAGATTCAATAACGAGGATAATCAAAGAAATCAGGGAACAATCGGAGGGCACGCTCGGGATTACGCTGAGTTGTGGTGAACAAAGCCCTGAAACCTACCAGCAATGGTTTGAAGCAGGAGCGCACCGTTACCTGCTGAGAATTGAGACCACTTCTGAAGAGCTATTCAGGAAAATCCATCCTGATAACGAGTTTCACCGCTTTGCCGATAGAATGCTCGCCCTTGAAAATCTTCGTAAAGCCGGCTTCCAGACCGGGACAGGGGTGATGATCGGGCTACCGGGACAAACGTATGAAGCCCTGGCCAATGATCTTTTATTTTTCAAGAGTTTTGATATTGATATGATCGGTATGGGCCCTTATGTTCCCCATGCAGACACGCCGATGGCCGGATGGAAAACCAGGCTTATGAAGCCTGCCGATCGTTTTGAACTAAGCCTCAGGATGATCGCACTGGCAAGGATCATGCTGAAAGATGTCAATATTGCCGCATCAACTGCTTTGCAAACATTGGATCCCGACGGCCGGATCAAAGCAATCCTGGCCGGCGCCAATGTTTTTATGCCCAATATGACACCAAAAATCTATGCAAGCGATTACAACTTGTACGAAGGCAAACCCCAGGTCATGGATGATCCGATGATCGTGGTCAGGGAACTGGAAACGAGGCTGAAAAGCCTGGGTGAAACAATTGGTTATGGTAAATGGGGGGATTCAAAGCATTATTTTAAACGATTAACTTATGAAAGCAGATAAAGGACGCGAACTTAAGCCGCACATCGGCATCTTCGGCAGGCGCAACAACGGGAAAAGTTCACTGATCAACGCCCTGGCCGGACAGGAGGTAGCCATTGTTTCTGCCCATCCCGGCACGACCACCGATCCGGTACGAAAATCTGTCGAGATCTTCGGTATCGGTCCGGTTATCATGGTCGATACAGCAGGTATTGATGATACTGGCGACCTGGGCGAGATGCGCATCCGTAAAACCCTGCAGGTGATCAAATCCATTGACCTGGCCATCATTGTTATTACGGACAACGAAATCAGTCCATTTGAAAATGAGTTAATAAGCCAATTCAAAAAGTTTGAGGTTCCATTTGTTTTCGTGCATAACAAAAGCGACATCATGCCTGTCTCATTGTTGTTAAAAAATAAAATTCATATCGATCTTCAGTCGGAAGTAGTCGATTTCTCAGCCTTAAATCCGGTCAACAAAGAACAACTGATCGGGATGATCATCCGGCATATGCCCGATACGGCTTACACGAACCCTTCGATGCTTGGGGGATTGTTGCAGCGCGGGGATATTGTGATGCTGATCACCCCCATCGATAACGAAGCACCGGAAGGAAGAATGATCCTTCCGCAGGTCCAGGCCATCCGGGATGTGCTGGACAATGACTGCATCAATGTGGTTTTGAAGGAGACTGAAGTTGAGCATTTCCTGAAAACAACCGGTATCAAGCCCAGGCTGGCCGTCACCGACAGCCAGATGTTTGGCCGGATCGACAAGGTAATTCCGAAAGATATTCCGTTGACCGGTTTCAGTGTGCTGCTGGCCCGCCATAAAGGGCCGTTCGAAGCTTACATGGCTGGTACGCCGAAGATTGACGAGTTAAAAGACGGCGACCGGGTGCTGATCCTGGAAAGTTGCACACACCAGGTTAATTGCGATGATATCGGGCGATATAAAATACCAGACTGGCTGATGACGCACACGGGTAAAAAGCTGGAATTCGACATCGTTGCCGGGCTCGACAGTTTCGAGAAAGATCTCACAAAATACGCGCTGATCGTCCAGTGCGGCGGGTGCATGATCACCCGAAAACAGGTGCACAGCCGGTTGAAAGAGGCCATCGAGGCTGGAATACCGATCACTAACTATGGGATGGCGATTGCGTATTGCAAAGGGATATACAAGAGGGCTATTGAACCGTTCTTATAATTTTAAATTTTGAATTTTGAATTTTAAATTCGGGAATTCGTTTATCGGGCGAAAGAGCGATCATTTGGTATTCGACATATGTATCCCGAAGGGACGACAGAAGAGCTAATTTTCCAGCAAATTCCTGATCAATTGTTCGGCTCCCTGACTGGGGCGAACACATTTATTTTCAATTATCCTGTTTTCTTTATCGATGATTACATAATGTGGAAACCCGCTTATATCATAGTTATCAGATAATATCTTTTCCCAGTTTCCGGTTGCAAACAGGTTGACTGTTTTTAATTGATACTTCTGTATCATGTATCTCCAATCCTCTTCCTTGCTTTCCATGCAGATGCTAATGATTTTCACTTTCTCAGTTTTAAAAACATCAACCAGGCGGTTTTCTTCCGGGAATTCCTTTATACAAGGTTTACAGCCTGTCATCCAAAAGCTTATGTAAACAACACTATCTTTAAAATTCCTTAAGGAGAGATATTCGTTTTTGATGTTTTTTAAATAGAAATCCGGGGCTAAGTCACCTTTTTTAAGCATTTCCCTAGTCTCATAGCGTGAATGCAAATAACTTTTTAAGGATGAATCGTTTATCGATTTCATAATCATCATGTAATCGACTTCATTTATATGATTGCGGTCAATACACATATCCAAAAACCTGGCAATCACAACGTCTGAAATATAAGGATTCAACTGGTTTTGTGAGTACTCGACAAAATCCTCATTTATATTAGGCATTGATGTTCCCGGAATCCATTTACTTGTTTTTGCAGGCTCCCAAATCACCCTGAAATAGTCTTCAAGACTTACAAAATAATATATCGATAAAATAGCTCTCCCATTATTTAAGATTAGATCCTTTGTGAATGAATAGTAATCTTCCGGTACCTGTAAGCTTGAATCATAATAATATCTGATCTTGATCGGTTCTGTAAGCTTTATACCATAACCGAAATAATTAATATCAGAACTTTCATAATCCGTAAACCATTCCGGAAGCTTGTTTTTAGATGTATATTCGTTCAGAAAATTCAATTCAATGTTTGTAACGCTATCAATTGCATGTTTGAATAAATTGAGATCCCTTATCGTGTTTGCCAGCATACCTTTCTGATAAATGAAACCAATCCCTGGAAAATATGTTGCTTTGTCATGGTAATATTTCGAGAGATCAGCATATTTACCTTCAAAAATTATTGATTGATTTTGTTGATCCCATTTAGCATAATCCAGATTGATTGTCAGTGTATCGAAAGGTACCAGGAAGCAGGTACTATAAATTTCTTTCGTGGGATGATCAGCTTCTGTAGCTACACCGGATGAATCAGAAAGAAAACCGGAAAAATTCAAACCAACCTTTTGAGGGATCTGAATCTTCAATGTAAGGTATTCAGTTCCTTCACCAAATAACAGTTTTTGAGGGCCTTCAAGGTAATCGTTCGGGAAAAAATTATAAAAATGTGAGGATAATAACACGGTATCGTTGAAGTTTCGGAAGTCTACCTTAATTGTTGACTCAGCCTTAAAATTAATCTTCAGGAAGTTTGAATCATCTTCCAACTGTCCAAAGCAAATATTTGCAAGAAACAAGGCTAAAAAGAAAAGGATGTACTTTGTCATTCAGGGAGTTGTTATGAATGAAACTGCCATTTTCGGCAGGGCGCAAATAACTGGCTTGTTCGCTACAAGCAAAGTTATGATTTATTCGCAAATCGAAATTCCTGTAAGGAATTCAGATAGTAGCCCCGGATGCTGGTCCGGAGTTGAAAGGCGCAATTCAAATATCAAGATTTAAAATTCCTCCTCAATGATTTCTTTATTTGACATCATTCCGGCTGTTGTGCCCATTGCGACAGCATTCGCAACCGTCCGCATACGTGACACATTATCACCACTGGCAAAAATTCCATGAACAGTGGTTTTTTGAAAAGGATCAATCTTAATGTATCCCTGATCAGTCAATTCACATCCGAGGGTTTCAGGAATAGTGCAATGCTGCTCAAAAGGGCTTCTTGCATATATGGCTTTGACAGAAGACGTTGAGCCGTCCTTGAAAATGATATTTTGAAGATACCCGTTAGAATGCGCTAATTTTGCAATTTCTTTTTCTACAATTTTAATATTATGTTTCTCCATCTTCGCTGTCTGTTCGGCTGTCAGAGAAGATTTTCCATTGGTAAATAGTGTAAGATCTTTTGTCCAATTTGAAATAAGGTTAGAAAATTCAAAACCATATTCTCCATTTCCCAGAATGCCGGTTTTTTCATTTCTTACTTCGTATCCGTGACAGTAAGGGCAATGAAGAACTGAAATGCCCCAGCATTCGGCGTATCCATCAACATCCGCCATAATATCTTTAATCCCTGTTGCAAAAATTAGTTTTTTTGCGCTAAAGGTTTCGCCGGATGAGACCTGAATTTCAAAGCCGTTTTCAGTTTTAGTTCCTTTTATAGCCAATCCTTCGAAGAATCTCACGGTATCATAACCTTCCACTTGCTTCCTGGCAAGTTTTGCAATCTCTGCAGGCGTTTTTCCGTCCTGGGTTATGAAGTTGTGTGAGTATGGTGTTTGCCTGTTACAAGGTTTGCCGCTATCAATAATCAAGACTTGTCTCAGAGCTCTTCCGAGAGCCATGCCAGCAGCAAGTCCTGAATAACTTCCGCCAACGATGATCACGTCAAATGGTTCCATGTTATTGATTTTCCATAATGTTAATTACTACATTTCCTTTTTTATGGAATTTTTCCACGTATGCATGTGCTTCTCTGATTTGATCAAGCGTGTACCTTCTGTCAATCACTGTCTTAAGTTTTCCGGCTTCAATAAGCTCCTTTAAAGTCAATAGATCATTGGGGTTTTTGCCTGGAGAACCGACCACAGAAACATATTTTCCTTTTGGGTTTAATAAATTTTTACAGGCTGATTTAGAGGTTTTTCCAACTGCATCAAAAATAATATCAAACCTGGCATCTGTTTTTGTAAAATCTTCCCGGGTATAATCAACCACCTTATCTGCCCCAAGTGATTTGATAAGGTCTACATTTGTTGTACTGCATACAGCCGTCACGTTCGCCCCAAAGTACTTAGCAAGCTGAACGGCAAACACGCCTACACTTCCTGAAGCCCCATAAATAAGTACATGGTGTCCATTCTTTATGCCGGCTTTTTTTAAAAATCTTAAAGCCGTCAGGCCACCGATGGGCACTGTTGCGGCTTCTTCGAATGTCATATTAGAAGGTTTTATTGCAATCAAATCATTTTCGGGCAGACAATTATATTCTGCATAGCCTCCGAATTTCAATCCGCAAGAGGCAAAAACACGATCACCTCTTTTGAATGATTTGACTTTGTCGCCAACTTCTTCAATGATTCCAGCCAATTCAAATCCCAGAATTTTCACCCTTGTGGGTTTGAATAAACCATTAAATAGTTTTGCAAGAAACGGGTCGCCTTTCCGCATACGCCAATCTCCTGCTGTTACCGTTGTAGCATATATTTTTACCAGTACTTCATTATCCTTCGGAGTAGGTTTATCGACCTCAGTGAGCTGAAGAACTTCCGGTGATCCGTATTTTCTATAGACAATTGCTTTCATGTGAATCTATCTAAATTTCCTCCGATAATTTTAATTTATTCTGCAAAAAAAACCTCGGGAGGTCGTGACGACTACTTGAGCTCCTATTTATTGGAGACAGTATTAATTTTTAGCCATATTTATTTTTACTATCCCTTGATATTTTTTGTCAACTATAAGTATTATAAAAGCATGAGATTTTTCAGCTTGTTTTTCTCCTTTAACTAATTTAGAGTACAGCGTAATTTCATCCCCCTGTACTTTCAGATAATTAGCATTAATTACTGAATTATTTCTTGAAGCTTTATTGGCTATTGCGATTACATATTGTTTTGAGAAATCAATACTTGTCGGATCGGAATTCTCATCCATTGTTGTTGATTTTTCAAATATCGAATCAAAATCACGTTGACTGGTTATTTTATTAGGAAAATCAAGTTTTTTACCTTTAAGAGTGGTTTTTACACTATAGCCTTTAGCTATTATAAATGGCACATCTAAATCTAAATTTTCCATTATTTTATCCTTTACAGATATTCCCACACCTGAAACTGTTACTTCTCTTCTGCTATAATTGAGTAAAATCAGTGGAATTACAAATTTTTTGATCTGTTGTCTGGGTAAAATAAGAGCGTCTGCATTGGGTAAATTATTTACAGCGTCATAATAGGCGTTTTGATACAATTCAATATTCGTTTTATGCTTACCCATCGGGAAAATAAACAGATAAAATCTTGATGTAGCTGCACTTCCTGTTGTTGTTCGTAAGACATCATAATCTTCTCTTTTCAGCGCCTCAATTTGTGATATATTATTGATTGAGTACTCATTGCTGACATTCTGCCTATTAGGAAGAACAACACTACAAGACGATAAAGCTGTTATTACTATACTTAGCACTAACATGACTAAATATCCATTCGTTCTATTCATATAATTAAATTTTTATAAATTGGTATCTTACTAATACTGGGGGCAGACCTGGTAGTAAAAAAAGTTGCTGAATATCTGGGAAAAAGCAATGCTCTGTTAATCCAAATTCAGCAAATAGAATTTTGTTCACTGAGAAACATTTATAATGAAATAAATGTTCAATGAAATGAAAAAATAACTTCCTCGCTACAAGCAGCGCGGTATTTTTTAAGCGACTGCCTCAAAAGTCCAAATTGTTTGTGTACGATAAACCTTAAGGAGTCATTATCTGACTACAGTAAATTTTGTGATACAAACTGGCCCATACCCATCATGTAATACAGAATAGTATAGTCCACAAGGATAATTCGAAATTAAATGGGGGAATGGGGCCATCCCAACGGGGACCTTAATTGTTTCTATCAATTGCCCTGCAGAATTGTAGATCTTTATACTATGAGCTGATGTGGAATTTTCCGTTCTTAGTTGAAAAAATATATAACTATCTGCAGGATTAGGAAAAATCCCCATGGATGATTTTTCTGAATACGTTTTTTCATCAACCTCAACAGGAAACCACTCATAAGCGCCTATGTCAATTCCTGGTCCATAAAACCGGGGATACCCTGCTAAATCTGATTCCGGGAGATGCAAACCGGTTGTATCCGGGTTTCCGGCATCAATGCAGGGTGATGAAGATGATAACCAGAACTGGTTACTGTCCGGATTCTCATAAAGAGGATCTGAGTCAATGTTTCCTTCCCCCCAGATCAATGTGGAAATTGTATCAAGCACAATGATTGAATTCTGACCGCCTTCGATATCAGAGTAGTTAATTTTCAAGGTACTAGGATAATCATAAATTCCAGGCTCCAATATTATATTCTGAGGATTGATGGAATTATAATTGTAAAAGAGTGAGTTTTGAATGTCAAGATCACCTCTGCACAACACCGGGATAACATTGTCTATAAATGTGCAGTTTGAAATTGACTGATTATCAAATTCCCAGATAACAATGCCATAAAGGTTATTTTGAAATAAGCATGAATTCAATATATTATGTGTTCCCATACTGACTGCACTTGCATGGTTTAAAAAAAGGACATCTGAAATATAAACATATCCGCTTGAAAAGCTTGTTATCGCCTTACTCTCAGGTTCCTGACCAATAATATATTCTGGGGCAAGGAATTCACAATGCTCAAATTTCGGACTCCCACTATCAATATATATTTCCGAATGTCCCCAAATCTTTTGGTTAGTAAAAGTGCAGAATGAAAAGTGCGGAAATGACTGGCCATAGATTCCAACACTATAATCTTCATTGGCATATAACGTATCATTATAATTGAATTTACAATGGTTAAAGATGGGATCTGAATTTGAGATATACAAGGTGCCACATCTTTGCTCATCTTTTTTCCCGCCTGAAATAGTTATATTTTCTGCAAGTGCTGAAGATGATTCAGTGATCATCATAACATTACCTGTATTTTGAGCATCAAGGATAGTAAGATCTGTTCTTTCACCGGTAAGGGTAACAAAATCCTTTGCAAAAAAGGGGAAATATTCCCCATTGGAACCCGGACTATATAAACCTTCAGCAAGATGAATGTTCCCCGGATTTGTACTGCTTGCTTTTACTTTCCTCAGGGCAGCGTTTACAGTGAATAAAGGATGTTGAGCATCTCCGGTGTTTTGATCTGAACCTTGCGGGCTGACGTAGATTTCATTATTAGTTTGTTCACCCAGAAGGTATGTTTGGGCAACTAATGCAAGTTCGCCATACCGGATGTATTCATCAGCGTTCTTTAAAGTAAAAGTATCAAGAGGTAAGTTCAAGGTTGATTCCCTTGCGTAATAAATATCTGCCGCATGACCCGAATAATTCATATATATACTCGTTCCATCAAAATATAATAGAGTTCCTTCGTACATATAATTCTCATCTATATACATTCCGCCACCATATGTATATGCCTCGTTTTTTATTATTTTACAGTTGATAAACGATGTGTATCCTCCATTCCACAAATGTTTGATAAAGATTCCTCCTCCCTTATCGGCCTTATTATTTAAGATCTTTACATTTTCTAAAGATAAATATCTTTCATCAAGGTATAAAGCCCCTCCAAAATAGCGGGACTTATTGCGTTGAAATATAACATCTTTAAAGTCGGCATCAGCATCCATACAATACACCCCTCCTCCAGCTATCGAAGCATAATTATCCTCGATGATTACTTTATCGAATAAAATAGCAATAGCTGTTTCAAGGTACACTCCCCCTCCCCTTGCTGTGTAACATTTACGGATGACTGAATTCCTGATAACGACAAATTGCGTATAATAGAAATGCAGGCCTCCACCATGATTGTTGGGTAAATAAAAATGAGGCCGGCCATATTCAATTTTACAATAATCGAGTATAGAGGTATCAGGATAAACCAGTCCATGATTAGAAAAAGTCAGTGCATCCCAGCCGAGGTTGGTATCACTTGCTGTAAAAATAATTGAGTCACCCGCAGTACCCTGTGCAAATAATCTGCCTGTAATGGTTAATCCACAATATTCATTGAAAATGATATTCACCCCGGGATCAATAATCAGGACCGAATCAACCGGAACAATAATGTCCCCGGTAACAAGATAAGGTGATCCTGACATTGTCCATTCACCCCCTACCGGGCCGCCTGTTAATACGGTCTGCGAATGAACAGTTGAACTAAGTACAATGAAAAAAACCGATAAGATTTTCTTTAGCTTCATTATGAATAGCTAAAGGTATGAATATAATTTATCCGTTCGTTCTTTCGCCTGAATAAATGAAAATCGTCCATCGTCCATGCAAAATCGTCCATGAACTGTCCTGCTCGCCTACTGCCCAACTTCCATCAATTTCCTGCGATTCAGGATCTTCACCACTTTCCGGTCAACAGAAATCAATCCATCTTCTGCCATTTCTCCTAGTGCACGGGCAAGTGAAGGCCTGGCCACACCGAATTGCTCGGCCAGCTCGTTCTGCGTAAGGGGCAATTCAATCATATTTTTATCCGGCCCTGCAAGTGAAAGAAGGTACTGGGCGATTTTTCCTTTAATGGTTTTAAAAGATAAGAATTTCAGCTTGTTGGCCAGAATTTGAGTATGGCCGGATATAACATTGAGGAAGTTTTGCATGATCCTGATATCTCCTTGCAACATTTTAAGGAAATCATATTTCGGGATATAGAGCAATTTTGTTTTCTCATTGGCCATCACATTTACCGGGAACTTGTTCTGTTTCCCGAAGATGAATGCTGATGCCAGGGGATAAGGAGCCCGGATGTCGTCAATTTTGATTGTTTTACCTGAAAAATCAACCATTTCACCTTTAACACTTCCTTCCAGGACAATGATCAGGAAATTCACCGGTTCACCGCTGAAAGCAGCGATATCGCCGACTTCAAAGGATTTGGTAAAGTAATGTGCTTTCGAAAAAATATTTTCCAGTTCTTCAGCGGAAAGGCCGGAAAAGATCGGGCTATTAGTTAGAATTTCAAACATAAATTTATCTCCTGAGATGGCATCTCAAATTAGAGCACAAATCTTCCGAAATCCTTACTGGATAATAATTTAAAGAGGTAAGACCGTTAAAAAGAGATGCCATCTCAAATTACTAATTTCTGTTGTATAACGATCAGATTCTCTGATTAAAACAAATAAAAATATAAAAAAATCAGATGCCATCTCAGGAGTTGTAACATTTGTTACATATTATGTCATACGGCAAAGATACTTTTGCATACAAATAACCGTAAATCCTGCAAGGCACTAATTTAATCTTCGCCTTTACGTCCCTGCGGTAAAAAAATTAAATATGAAACGAGAAATCATAAAAATCGACGAAGAAAAATGCAACGGATGCGGCCTTTGCATCCCATCCTGCCCCGAAGGAGCTTTGCAAATCATTGACGGGAAAGCCCGGCTGGTGAGTGACCTGATGTGCGACGGACTTGGCGCCTGCATTGGTGAATGCCCTGAAGGTGCAATAACGATTGAGGAACGTGAAGCGCTTCCTTATGATGAAAAAGCTGTTATCACCGAGATTATCAAATTCGGCGAAAACACGGTAGTCGCTCATTTGAAACATCTCCTTGACCACAACGAAATGAAATTCTTTGAAATTGCTATCGGGCACCTGGAAGAAAATTCACGTAGCTATTCGTTTGATATCGAAGATATTCTGGATAAAGTTTATGCAAAGAGTGTCAGCGGAGATTGTTCACATGGTGGATGTCCCGGCACCCGGAGCTTTTCATTTGATATTGATCTCGATAAGGTGGAGAATGCAGGTAAAGAAGCCCCTAAAAGGGATGGAGTCCCCAGGGACTCCATCCCTTCAGAACTCCGCCAATGGCCGGTGCAGATGCACCTCATCAACCCGGTAGCTCCGCAATTCAAAGATGCCGAAGTTCTCCTGGCCGCCGATTGTGTAGCTTTTTCTGTCGGTAACTTCCATCAAAAATATCTTAAAGGCCGAAGCCTGGCTATTGCCTGCCCTAAGCTCGACCAGGGCAAAGAAATCTATGTGGAGAAACTTAAAGCGATGATCGATGAAGCACAAATCAGGGAGCTGAATGTACTTGTGATGGAAGTGCCCTGCTGCAGCGGCCTGGTGCATATCGCCACCCTCGCACGCGATGGCGCTTCCCGTAGGGTGCCCATCAAAAAAACCGTCATCGGTATCAAAGGAGACGTTTTACTAGAGGGCTATATTTAGTTATACACCACAGAGTACACAGATTTTCACAGAGTTAACACAGATAAGAATCCCGAATTCAACATATAAAACTTAACATTCAAAATTTAATATTATGGACAATACATTATTTTCTCACTCAAACGTAATGAACTTCAACGATAAAGTCGAATACTCCACAGAAGGTATCGTCAGCAAAAGAGTTATCCAAAAAGAGAAAGGCAACATTACGCTATTTGCCTTCGATAAAGGACAGAAACTCAGCGAGCATTCAGCCCCGTTTGATGCTATGGTACAGGTGCTGGAAGGCAAAGCCGAGATCCTGATCAACCGTGTTCCTTACGAGGTCAGCGCCGGACAATCGATCATCATGCCCGCCAATATACCGCATGCAGTGAATGCGGTGGAAAAATTCAAGATGTTGTTGACCATGATTAAAGAATAAGCTACAAGCCACATGCCTCAAGCCTCAAGCTTGTGGCCTGCAGCTTGTGGCTTGTAGCTAAACACTATGAGCGAACTAATCAATAACTCCGAAAAGCGTAAAGAGCTGCTCAAGCACATGATCCTGCAGCTCCACGCCGGTGAAGCACCGGCCGAAGCGCGCAAACAACTGGTTTCACTCCTGACTAAAATCCCTTATGGAGAAGTTGTGGAAGTTGAACAGGAGCTGATCTCTGAGGGCACGCTCAGTGAAGCTGAAGTGCTTCAGTTCTGCGATATTCATTCTGAAGCCCTTGATGGCCACATCGATCTGTCGGGGATGAAAATCATCCCTCCCGGCCATCCGGTTGATACCTTCAAAAAGGAAAACCAAGCATTGCTGAATGTCTGCAATCAACTGGAAGGACTATACCGCAATGTCCCGGCCATAAAATCCGATACGGAAATCCGGCAGTATTTCCTTCAACTCAGGACCCTGTTCAACAGTCTGATGGATGTGGAAAAGCATTATCTCCGCAAAGAAAACCTTGTTTTTCCCTACATGGAAAAATACGGGATTACGGGTCCCCCAAAAGTGATGTGGGGAAAACATAATGAAATCCGGGAATTGCTCAAGGCTTCCATCGAGATACTTGATAATCCCGGTGAGCTGACACAGGAAGAACTTGAATCGGCGGTGGCCCTGGTTTTCAAACCTGCTTCCGACGGTGTTGCCGATATGACCATGAAAGAAGAGCAAATCCTGTTGCCCATGGTCATGGACAAACTGACCGATATGGAATGGTATGAAGTCTACCGGCAAACCCTTGAAATTGGCTTTTGCCTCTATGACCCGGATGTGGAATGGAAGCCTGCTGAATTCACGGAAGAACAGTTGACCGATAACGACAGCGAGGTTGTGCAGCTTCCCTCCGGTAGCTTTACCAAAGCCGAATTGCAGGCAATTCTCAATATCCTTCCGGTGGATATGACTTTCGTCGATAAAAACGAAAAAGTCAAATACTTCAGCCAGTCGAAAGACCGGATCTTCCACCGAAGCCGCGCAATCCTTAACCGTGATGTCAAGCTTTGCCATCCACCGGCAAGTGTTCATGTCGTTGAACAGATCCTGGAGGACTTTAAAACCGGAAAGCAAGATCATGCCCCATTCTGGATCCAGATGAAAGATAAATTCATTTTTATAGAATATTATGCCTTAAGGGATGAAAACGGTGAATTCCTGGGTACACTTGAAGTTTCACAGGACCTGACAGAAAAACGGGCCCTGAAAGGAGAGCAAAGGATATTGGAGTACGGGAAATAGTCGGCGGTCAGCAGTCAGCAGTCATCATTTTAACAGTTTAACAATTTAACAGTTTACAATAGAATATGGAACCTATAATAATAACACCCAGAACTAAAGTTCACGAGCTTCTGGAAGCGTATCCCCAGTTGGAGGACGCCCTGATAGAAATAGCTCCGGTCTTTAAAAAGCTGAAGAATCCTGTTTTACGCCGTACAATTGCCCGGGTGACGACTTTGCAGCAAGCTGCAATGGTTGGCCAGGTTGCGGTTCACGAAATGGTGAACACATTGAGGCAAAAAGTTGGGCAGGATAAACTTGAAGGCTTGGAATCAAATACAGCCGCAAATGCAGCAAAACCTTCCTGGCTTAAGGAAGAAAAAATTGTGAAAAGATTGGATGCCAGGCCGGTCATCGAACAGGGAGGCCATCCGCTCGGTGAGGTGCTCACCGGTGTTGGCGATCTGAAACCGGGTGAAGTTTATGAGCTGATCACACCATTTCTCCCGGCCCCATTGATCGAACGGGTGGTGGCCCAGGGCTTCGACAACTGGTCGGAAAAGAAAGCTGAGGATCATTTTGTCAACTACTTTCTGAGAAAATAGCAATGACCCGAAGTCAGGAGGACTGCCAGCACGGTAACAGGTGGTTGAAATTTTTTAAAAAATGGCACCGGTGGCCCGGGGTGATCATGGGGTTGTTCTTTATCCTCTGGGCCATCTCCGGTGTCGTCATGAACCATCGGCAGCTATTTTCGGGATTGGATATCAGTCGGAATCTCCTGCCAAAGGAACATCGCTATGTGAACTGGAATAATGCGGCAGTCAAATCTGCCGCTACGCTCGGCCACGACAGTCTTCTGATTTATGGAAACATTGGAGTCTGGCTTTCAGATGATTCATTCCCATCGTTTACTGATTTTAACAACGGGTTTCCGGAAGGGATCGACAACCGTAAAATTCTTTCTTTGCTTGTTTCAAGCAAGGGGAATATTTATGCTGGTACATTATTTGGCCTGTTCTTTTACAGTTTCCAGGAACAAAAATGGATCAATCTTCAGCTTCCGTTAAAAGATAAGCGAATACAGTGGTTGATTGAAAAAGACGGAAAGATTATCCTCCTTACCCGGTCGGACATGTTTGAAGCACAGGATGATCCGGATCATTTTGAGCTCAAGGAATTAATGCTACCTCCTCCTGAAGGTTATGATAACAAAGCCGGCTTATTCCGGACAATTTGGGTGATCCACAGCGGTGAGATTTACGGAATTACGGGTAAATTAATTGTTGATGTCCTGGGAATCATTGTGATCCTTCTTGCGATCACCGGAGCACTGCATTTCGCTATGCCCTACGCCCTTCGCAAACTGAAGAAGCAAAAAAAGTCGCTGAAGTCCGTCTCCGCAACAAAGAGGGTGTCAGCACGCTGGCATAAGAAAGCAGGGATCTGGATTGCGATCTTCCTCCTGATCAATACCATTACAGGGATGTTCCTTCGCCCCCCGTTGCTGATCACTATTGCCAACGCCCGCATTGGTAAAATTCCCTGGTCTGTTCTCGACACACCAAATCCCTGGGAAGATAAACTCAGGGCGCTAATTTTTGACGAAAAGCTCGGGGGTTATCTCATTGGAACCAATGAAGGCATCTTTTATGCCGATAAATCACTTTCCCGGAAATTGGTTCCGCTTCCGGGTCAGCCTCCTCTTTCTGTCATGGGAATCAATGTGTTCCAGAAAATTCAGGATGGAAAATACCTGGTCGGATCTTTCAATGGTCTTTTTGACTGGCACCTGAAAAGGGGTGGAGTCCCTGGGGGTGGAGTCCCTGGGGGTGGAGTCCCTGGGGACTGGGTCGGTGTATCTTTCAACCATTTCTCAGGACAAATCCCTCAAAATATCAATGCCAAAAGCAAACCGTTCAGCGATGAAATGGTGAGCGGTTACTGGCGGTCAGACTCAGGAAAATATATCTGTTTTGATTATAATAGGGGGGCATTCAGTTCGAAGGGATTATCAATCCCTTCAATGTCGGTGGAAATTTTAGAAAAAAGCCCGATGTCATGGTGGAATTTTTCGCTGGAAGTCCACACAGGAAGGATTTTCAAACCTCTGCTTGGTGATTTTTATATATTAATCGTACCTTTATTAGGAATTTTCGGGAGTATAATCGTCATTAGCGGCATCGTAGTCTGGTTGAAATTATACAATAGAAAAAAAAGATCATTGCACTCTTAATCTAAATCGGCACAGTGATCCAGTATTCCACCCCTTCTCCCGGAGAAGATTCTAGCTTCAGCATCCCGTTTAAAAATACCACTCTCGATTCGATGCTCTTTAAACCAAGGGACTTTGCTCCGGATTTCAGCTTCTCATCTGTATCAAATCCTACACCATCATCTTTATAATTAATGATCATGACAGAATCTGAGATATTAACGGTCATGTCGATCCGGCTTGCCCTTGCATATTTTAGCGTATTGTTTATCATTTCCTGGATAATTCGGTAGATCATAATTTCGCTATTTTCAGGTAATCTCACCCGCTCTCCATCGATTTCAATGACAGCCTGGATATTATCCATTTCATTAATATTATCAATCAGGTCCTCCACTGCTTCATACAGCCCCATTTTAGTCAGCAACCCGGGCATCATGTTGTGAGAAATCCTTCGGACTTCCCCGTTGGCCTGATCAAGCATCTGGATCGCTTTTTTTATGATCGGATGGCCTTTGGGTATATCGTCATTTATGGATGTAATGTGCATCTTTACCGCCGAAAGGATCACTCCCAGCCCGTCGTGAAGTTCCATGGCGATCCGTTTTCGCTCTGCTTCCTGGCCTTCAACCAGGTTCCGGGCCAACATGATTTTCTTCTCTTCTTCAAGTTTATGTATCTTCTGTTGTGATATGAGTTTGGTTTTTATTAATTTATGACGCAGGAGCATTAATAAAAACATGGCCGCAACAACAAGCGCTGAACTGTTAAACAGGATCAGGTTACGCTGTAAGGTTTTTTTCAGAGTTTCCTTCTCCAGTGAAAGTATCTGCGCCTGGTCCTGCTCTTTTTCATATTTCTGTTTCAGCTCGTTGATGAATTTTGTTTTTTCAATATCATGGATTGTATCATAAAGATGAAAATAAGCATGATACTCATCGTAAGCTTGTTTATAATCCCCTTTATCGTATGAGACCTCAGCCCGGGAATTCAGAAGCATCATTTGGAGTGACTGGTAGCCTTTACTGCGGGCAATATTCAGCCCTGAATCAAGATTAGCCCTGGCCATATCATATTTTCCCATGGCTGCGTAAACCCATGCAATATTTTGGAGAGTCATGATCATTCCTTCCTGATCAATTTCACGCTTGCAGTTTACATAAGCCTTTAAATAATAGCCCAGGGCAAGTTCAGACTTTCCCATATCTTCATGGATCATTCCATATCTCCTGTATATGTCACTCCTCCTTGAGTAACTACCGATGGAATCAAGTATTGCACTGGCACTGTCAAGATAGTTCAGTGCTTCAACATATTCCTTTCTGTCATAATATACAGCGGAAAGTCGGCTTAAATCATCGGCCACAGTCTTATAAAATTTGTTTTTGCGAGCAAGTTCCAGCCCTTTCCTGACATATTTCTCAGCCTCATCGTATTGTCCAACTGAATTATAGCCCGAGCCAATATTACTGTAAATTAAACTAAGATTCTTGTTATCGCCCGTCATTTCAGCAACCCTGGCTGCTTTGAAATGGTAAAAAAATGCAGAATCATTGTCCCCAATATTTCTATATATATTACCCAGGCCATTATAATCAAGAAGGATTGTTGAAGAATCATCAAGATTTTCTGCCAGACTTGCCTTGAAAAAATATATGGCAGAGTCCAGGTTGCCATTCATACCGTACGTGACGCCGGCATTATAATATGCTTTCCCCAGAATTTCTTTATCATCGAGTTTATTTGCCCAGTACATCAATGCAGGTATGATAGCCAGGGCTTTATCTCCCTGGCCATTACTCCAGTAATAATTGCATAATGTAATAGTACTACTGGCAATCCCTTTTATATAGTGGTCTTTTGTCGAAATCTTAAGGGCAGAATCAGCATAATATTTTATGCTATCCGATTTGTATCGCTTTTTGAATTCCTTCGCCATATCGTTCATCGCATCAACTACCTCTTCTTGAGAATTATTGCTGGTAATCACCTGCCTCAAACTATCCAGCTTGTCTCCGGATGCATTTGCCTGAACCGTTACAACAGAAATAATCAGGGCAAATAACAAATATTGCCTGGTGGACATGACTTTTTTGATTTTGAATTAATAAAGACTTGGTATTAAATGAATTACAAAGGTACTTCAACTATAGGGGGTGAATCAATCCTCTCTGTGTTAAAGTATTGTTAAAAAGGGACTTAGAAAAAATATGAATTTATAGGTTTCATAAATGTGAACATGATGCATAAGTTGTATATTTACAAGACATATTTAAAGTCCAAACCAGTTAATATCGGATTAATGAAATCAATTAATTCTAATGCCTGGAAAATTCGTTAAATGCATATTACCACCCCCTGAGTGGCATATCCCCGTGATCATCCTTCTGGGGATATTCGTTGGGATGGCTGTATTTACCTTCAGGACTTCGCGTGCCTGGTCCTATCTGTCTGATGATCCTTCAGCCTGTATGAACTGCCATATCATGGCACCACAATACGCTACCTGGAGCCACAGCTCGCACCGGGAAAAGGCCAATTGTAACGACTGCCATGTCCCTCATAATAACGTTTTCAATAAGTACTTTTTTAAAGCGAAAGATGGCTTGCGGCATGCGACAATCTTTACAATGCGCGCCGAGCCACAGGTCATTTTTATCCGGGAGGCGGGGATCAATGTTGTGAAAGATAACTGTGTGAGATGCCACGAGCAGCAACTTTACTGCATGCAATGCCATAACAAGGTCAGACCTGATCAGGATGAACTTTTCGGAGAAGATGAAGATGAGATCTCTATGCTGAACGAAGAGTTCATCGATTATCATGCAGACCGGCTTTGCTGGGAATGTCACCGTGAAGTACCACACGGCCGGGTGAACAGCATCTCCAGCGTGCCGAATGCAAGGGTGCCGGTTCCCGGCAGCAATGTGCCGGAGTGGATGAAAGAATTCGGCAGTCGGCAGTCGGCAGTCGGCGGTCAGAATTAATTTAAAATTTAAAACTTAAAACTTAAAATTTCCGATATATGTCTCTCAACGATACTATTCGCAAACGTCCCTGGATCGGCTGGGCCATCTTCATTGCAACAGCAGTGGTGGTGTTTTTCCTGGGATTACTTGCCAATTCGATCATCGAACGCCGTACCGAAGCTCAGTTTGCTTTTGTCACCGCGGTGAAGTATGATAATTCCGAACCCCGGAATGAAGTCTGGGGCAAAAATTTCCCCAGGGAATACCAGTCGTATATACAGACTTCAGATACGACCTTCCGCAGTAAATACAACGGCGGCGCTATGATTGACATGCTGGAAGTCGATCCGAGGCTCGTCGTACTTTGGGCAGGTTACGGTTTTTCAAAAGACTATAACCAGGGAAGAGGACATTATTATGCCATTGAAGATATCAGGAATACGCTTCGTACAGGGGCACCTGCTGACGGGAAGCCCAGCCCGCAGCCCAACACCTGCTGGGCCTGCAAAAGTCCCGATGTGCCCAGGATGATGAAGATCACCGGGCCTGCTGAATTTTATAACGGCACCTGGGATACAAAAGGCCATGAAGTTGTGAATCCGATCGGTTGTGCCGACTGTCACGATGCCAAAACCATGAACCTGCAGATCAGCCGGCCGGCTCTGAAAGAAGCTTTTGAAAGAAAAGGCATCGACCTGGAAAAAGTATCCCACCAGGAGATGCGCTCCCTGGTTTGTGCACAATGCCATGTGGAATATTATTTCGATAAACGGGAGCCTAAACACAATTACCTGACCTTCCCCTGGGATATCGGGTATTCTGCCGAGGATATTGAAAAATATTATGATGAATTCATGTTCACCGACTGGACCCATGCCCTCAGCAAGGCCCCGATGCTCAAGGCTCAGCACCCCGACTGGGAAGTTTACATGACCGGTATCCATGCAGAAAGAGGCGTTTCGTGTGCCGATTGCCACATGCCATACAAAAGCGAAGGCGGGCAGAAATTCACAGATCACCATTTACAAAGCCCGCTGAATAATGTTGAAGCATCATGTGCCGTCTGCCACCGGGAAAAAACCACCACACTGATCAAAAATGTCTATGACCGCCAGGACAAAATCATCCAGAACCGTGATAAACTAGAAGAATTGCTGGTCAGGGCCCATGTGGAAGCTAAAAAAGCATGGGATCTCGGAGCTACTGAAGACCAGATGAAACCCATCCTTATGGATATTCGCCATGCCCAGTGGCGCTGGGATTATTCCGCCGCAAGCCACGGCGCTTCATTCCACGCACCGGTTGAAATCGGCCGGGTCATTGCGACAGGAATCGATATTGCCGGCGAAGCCCGGATCAAACTGGCCCGCCTGCTTGCATCACTGGGGCACAACGAGGAAGTCCCCTACCCCGACATCGCAACAAAAGACAAAGCCCAGGCATTTATCGGCCTTGATATGGTGAAAATGAATCAGGAGAAAGAAGCTTTCCTGAAAGAAGTTGTTCCGGTCTGGGCTAAAAAAGCTGCCGAGCGCGAAGCAACTTATCCTGGCTACTAAAATTCAACCGACGGCTTCAGTCGTCGGACTACCAAAAAAAGAAGCTGCTCAGACTTTTGAGACAGCCTCTTATTTTTTGCTCTCTCAAGGCAATTTTCTTAACTTTGTCGTGTTAATATTTCTGCATTTCAATATCCTGATGACGGATATTCCTTGGTTATTTTTATATCCTGAAAAGCAAAAATCTATTTTACTACAAAGAATGTCGCTGAAAAAGAAATACTTAATTGTCGCTACGCTCATCTTATCGCTGATGATCAACCCGTCTTTCCTGATGGACGGTTTTGCACAGGTTACAGATACCATCGGTTCGGCCGACCAACTTTACCAGGCGGAAGACCTTGCCGGTCCCGACTCACTTAAAGTCAACGGAAGTCAGTTGATCAACGATGCCGCACAAGCTGATAAAATCCTGAATGAATCCATTACGATCGGGATGCTCGACAGCCTTACCTCCATCCCGTACTTCCAGGATTACTATTTCAATACCGATACCGCGCTGCTGAACGTATACAATTTCCCAATCGGCCATGTTCCGGTCTATCCCGATTCCGTATATCGGGCCAGGATCGCAAACCTCGACCGGGAAACCCCGCTCGATCTTACCTATAATGAAACCGTCAAAGGGTTCATTGAATTATATGCCGTCAGAAAAAGAGGCCTGACTTCAAAGATCCTCGGACTGAAAGAAATTTACTTCCCGCTGATTGAAGAATACCTGGATAAATACGATATTCCGCTGGAAATGAAATACCTCGCTGTCGTAGAATCGGCGCTGAATCCGACGGCAGGCTCGCGTGCAGGCGCCAAAGGCCTGTGGCAGTTCATGTATTATACCGGAAAACTTTACGGGTTGAAAGTAACTTCCCTGGTGGATGACCGATTTGATCCCTACCTGGCCACCGATGCAGCCTGCCGCCACATGAAAGACCTTTATGCTATGTTTGGTGACTGGAACCTGGTGATGGCCGCGTATAATTCCGGGGCTGGTAATGTGAAGAAAGCCATCAAACGGGCCGGCGGTGTGAATGATTATTGGGCGATCTGGCCTTTCCTCCCCAGGGAAACAAGGGGATATGTGCCTTCATTCATCGCCGTGAACTATGTCATGAGCTATGCATCCGAACATAATCTCTACCCGCTCGATCCAGGAATCCTCTTTGATGGCATCGATACCATCTGGGTAAACCAGCCGCTTTCTTTTGACCAGATTTCGGAATTTCTGAATATTTCCAGGGAAGAACTGGCCTTCCTGAATCCGATCTTTAAATCGAATATTATTCCGGCCTATAACGGAAAATCTTACAGCCTTCGCCTTCCCAGGGACCTCGCACTGAAATTTGCCGCCAACGAACAGGCCATCTATAATTTCAAAAGTAAAAGCGGACTCGAAAAGGAAAAACTGGTGGCCGAGATCAAAAAAGCCACCGATAAACAGTATCATACGGTCAAATCCGGTGAAAGCCTTGGCCTGATCGCGAAGAAGTACAATGTTTCGGTCAAGCAGCTTCAGCAATGGAACAACCTTCGCGGAACCATGATCCATCCCGGGCAAAAACTTGTCGTCATTCCTTCTACCGGGTATTCTCCTTCATCTGCGACAGCATCAAGTAAGACAACTTCTTCCGAAACCAAATCGACCGTCAGTACTTCCACAGCTTCAAATGAAAATAAAACCGCTGAAATTGATACCACTCCAACCTATCACTACGTGAGATCAGGGGAAAACCTGGCTGCCATCGCCAAGAAATACGGCTGCTCGGTGGAGAATATCAAAGCCTGGAACGGTCTCAAAAACAATACAATCTACCCCAAGCAGAAACTCCGTGTCAGCGGTGATGTATCAGTCGCTTCAAATGCCGGTACCAAGTCAGACCAGGCACCGGCAAAGACCAGCAGCGCAAACCAGTACACATACTATACCGTAAAAAAAGGAGATACCCTCTGGGACATAGCCCAGCAATATAAAGGAGTTTCGGTTGACGACATCAAGAAATGGAATAACCTCGGCAATTCAAAGCTCCAGGTGGGCCAGAAACTTAAGATCAATAAAAACGGCTAAGTTTGAATGTTATTGGGCCATTATCATCCGCTTAAACTCAAAGATCATGAAAAAATCCCACAAGTTTAATTGCACCTTTCTGTGTGCAACTATCCTGTTGATTTTCTTCTTACCGGCCTGCACCCTGAGCCCGTCCGGACTTAAAAAATCCATCGGTTCTGTCAATGAACTGCTGGTGGTGACCAATGATAAAACCCAATGGGAAGGCGAACTGGGTGACACAATAAGAGCGGTATTTGCTGCAAATATGCCTGCACTTTCCCAACCGGAACCTGTTTTCGACATTGTTAATATTGCCGACGAAGATTTTGACGGCCTGTTCCTGAAGTATCACAACATTTTCATTGCAGACATTAATCCCCAGGTATCCGAAACCACGTCAGAGACAAGCCAGGACAAGTGGGCTGAACCACAGCGGGTGATCAGGATCACCGCACCCAGCCTTGATGCGTTTGCGATTGAGCTTAAAGCTAAACAAGATGCTTTCATGAAGCTTTTCGTGTCCCTTGAAAGACAGCGGACGTTAACCATTAACCAGATATCGGTCAATGTGCCCTTATCCCAGGAAGTCGAGAAAAAATTCGGTATCTCACTGCCTATCCCGGGAGGGTTTTATAAAGCAAAAGAAACCCCTGACTTCATGTGGATCCGGCATAAAATGACCAAAGCCAAACAGGATGTGGAACTGAGCATCATGATCTACACTATGGATTACCGGGATACGGTGGTATTTGATCCCAGGCACATCGTTCAATGGCGCAACGCCCTGACTCTGGAACATATCCCAGGCCCTTCACCCTTATCGTTCATGAAAGTGAGCCGCGATTTCGTACCGCCCATTTTCGATACGATCACTGATTTCCCCGGTGGTTATACCGTTGAAACCCGCGGTTTGTGGGAAGTCGAAAATGATTTCATGGGTGGCGCTTTTATAAACTACACCTTTATCAACCAGGCCGGAAATAAAGTCATCACCCTTGATGGGTATGTTTATAATCCGAATGATGATAAGAAAAACTTCCTGAGGCAGCTCGAAGCGATCTTCTTTGCGATGCAATTCAGTGCACAGCCATAAGAAAACCAATTATTCCTTAATAAAAATTGTTGTGATTTTTATATTCGGCCGGTTAGCTTCGTTGATCAATTTGCCATCGACCATCCGTCCAAGCAAAACGGTATCAAAAGAACCGGTAAAGGCCATGTAAACGCCGGCTTCAGCTTCTTTAAAGGTCCAGTTGCCTTCCAGCACCGTTGATCCGGCATGGATCTTCGCGGTCTTGTCTTCCAGTAATTCATAGCTCACTGACTTTGCGCTCTCTTTTGACGCTTCGAGTTGTGCAGGGTCCATTTGTCCAGCATTCTCAAATTTAACGTCTTCCACTTTCCAGGTCCCCACAATCTTTTTCTCCGGAGATTTGGAACAACTGAATAACATCATCGCTGCAACGATTATTGCCGCATACAGCACAAGTCTTTTGCTCATCGTATTCATCTTAGTCAAGAAGTGTTAAATCAAATGATTGAGTAATCCGGCAAATGTAATGATAATTCGGGAAAAATTCGGTTGGTGCCTTTCGTTCTGAATCACTAATGCTTAAATTTACAGCATTAACCAACCCAATAATGTTATTCAGGATGAAAAATATTCTGCTTGTTGTGTTTATAATTTTCGATCTGTCGCTGTCCTTCGCCCAGGAAAATTTCCTGCCCGGATACATAATCAATCTGCAAGGCGATACAATCCAGGGTTTTATCAATTATCGAAACTGGAAAACCTGTCCGGATCAAATAAGTTTTAAAACAGACCAGGAAATGTCGGAAAAAGAATACCGGCCATCTGATATCAATGGATTCAGTATTGCCGGACGCCTTTATGAGAGCGCAGTAGTTGACATCGAAACCAGCAATATCAATAAAAATTACCTGGAATATGATCCGGAATTTAAATTCAGGACTGACACTGTTTTCCTGCAGGCTAGGTACAGGGGGGCAAAAAGCCTCTATTTATATATTGATAAGGGTCGCAGGGACTATTTTTATATCCGGGACGAGACTGCCTTTTCTTTGCTGGAGTACAAACGATACCTGGTTCAAGAAGATGGCTATTCAAAGATTTATATGCAGGAAAACAAGAAGTATACCGGACAGTTGGCCATTTACCTGCAGCAATGCCAGGCCCTGATCCCTAAAATACAGAGTACAGGATATTATACCGGTAGTATTGAAAAGCTTTTCAGGGAATATTCGAAATGTACCGGTGAAAAATACGATTTTACAAGGAAAGGTGGCGACAGGCGGACCGAATTCGGTCTAGTTGCCGGGACATCGTTAACCTGGTGCACATTAACGGGCAACCTGGATAAATACCTTGAAAGTGTAAATATGGGATTATCGACAAACTTTTCGTTCGGGATGCTCTGGGACTTTTTCAAGTTCGCCAGGGCGGAAAAATGGTCGTGGAGCAATGAATTGCTGGTTACTACTTTCAAATATGAAGGGCAGCTTTATGAATATACCGATGAAAACAATTGGACAACATCCTACACTACCCTGGGAGGCGGCTATCTTAAATGGCACACACTGGTCAGGTACAAGTTGACTTTAGGAAAATTTATTTTTTCTGCTGATGCCGGGCCTTCGCTGGGCGTTGGTGGATTAGGCAATAAAAACCAAGTTTACAAGTCCGTTAATTTCTATGGACAACCCCGAAATCAGTCACAAAAAGCCATAGAAGATACAAAGAAAACCGAATTTGGGGTAGCCGCCGGTGCAGGGCTCCGCCTGAAACGGTTCACGTTTACGACCCGCTATGAATTCGGGACCGGATTTGTCGATAATGCAGATTTACATTCCAGTACAAACCGTATCTTTTTACTTTTAGGATTCAGGTTTTAAAATATATTTTTGCGAATGTATTCGCAATTTTTATATTATTTTTGCGAATGATATCGCAATATATTTAATATGGTTCCAAGAGCGTTAAAAAAAAATCTTCTGAGCCGCCTTAATGATCGTAAAGCAATTATTGTTTTAGGTCCCCGACAGTGTGGAAAAACCACTCTTATTCTGGATTTGTTCAATGAGATTAACCAACCTGTTCGGATCTGGAACGGTGACGACTTCCAGGTGCGGTCGTTATTGAAAGATGTCTCATTCTCAAGCTTAAAACACGAAATCTCTGAGATAAGTTTTCTTTTCATTGATGAAGCGCAAAGAATTGATAATATAGGGCTGGCCATAAAAATTATGGTCGACCAGTTTAAAGATTTGAAAGTCATTGCATCAGGTTCATCTGCATTTGAATTGGCCAACAGGCTTTCAGAACCGATGACCGGTAGGAAATGGGAATTTTTCCTTCTTCCATTATCTTTTAAAGAAATGGCCGATTATCATGGATTAATGACAGAAAAAGGACTTTTGCATCAACGATTGATTTTTGGATATTATCCTGAAGTGGTGACTCATCCGGCAGACCAGATAAAAATTCTTAATCAGTTAATTAATAGTTATTTATATAAAGATATTTTAATTTGGGAAAGATTGCTTAAGCCGGAAAAGCTTGAGCGACTTGTTCAGGCTCTTGCCTTTCAAATCGGTCAGGAAGTTTCGTATCACGAACTCGGTCAATTAACAGGTCTTGATAATCAAACCGTGGAACGTTATATAGATATTCTTGAAAAAGCTTTCATCGTCTTTAGAATAAGCTCTTTAAGCCGTAACCTAAGAAATGAGCTTAAAAAAAGCAGAAAAATATATTTTTATGATCTTGGAATTCGAAATGCGATAATAAATGCATTTAATCCCATCGAACTGCGGAATGATACCGGAGCTTTATGGGAAAATTTTCTTATAAGTGAAAGAATTAAATTCAATTACTACAATGATTTATACGGCTCAAAATATTTCTGGCGAACCACAACACAACAAGAAATTGATTATATCGAAGAAAAAGACGGGAAAATTTCAGCTTATGAATTCAAATGGAAACCGAATGAAAACCTGAAGTTTCCTAAAGCTTTTCTTAATGCTTATCCAGATGCAGACGTACAAATCATTCATCAGGAAAATTATACTGGTTTTATTGGATTTTGATCGAAAATATTGTTCCCCCAAAATACTAAAGCCTCCTAATCTCTTTGCCTGAAAAGGCCTTCGCGCAATTCCGTTTTTCTTATCATTAATTTTTTTTAAAAAAAAACTTGACTTCTATTATTTTCTGATTTATTTTTGCCCAATCGTTTAAACCATTTGGTTAAATTATACGGTTAAACTTATTGGTAAAATGAATGTCAAACATACTGAAACGGAAGTCCTGATCCTTGATGCGGCGCGCAAAGTGTTCCTGGATAATGGATTCGACGGGGCAACCATGCAGCAGATCGCCAATGAAGCCGGCATCAATAAAGCGTTGCTCCACTATTATTTCCGGAGCAAAGACAGGCTCTTCGAAGCCGTCTTTATCGAAGCCTTCGGGCAAATGGTCCCTAACCTGCTGAAGATCTTTACGTCGGAAGCCCAATTCACCGACAAGATCAGGGGCCTGGTTGAAACCTATATTTCTGCCCTGCAGCAATACCCGCAGATCCCGCAGTTCATCCTGCATGAACTGCACCGGAATCCCGGCCGGATCATCGATCTGATGCATTCGACCGGGATGAATCCCGAGGTGGTGATGAACATCATCAGACAAGAAATCAAAAAAGGAAGTATTATCGACATCGATCCTTACCAGCTTATGGTCAATATGCTGGCCATGTGTATTTTCCCGTTTGCTGCCCGGCCCATGATCCAGGGATTTATCTTCAAGAACGATGCCGTGGTCTTTGAGGATTTTCTTGAAAAGAGGAAAACTGATGTCGCGGATTTCATAATCAAAGCCATTGCGCCATGATGAAGAAAATAATGATCACCACTTTAATGGCCATCGCTTTTATAATGGCCAACGGGCAGGACAGCCTGGTCACACTCGCTTACTGCCTGGGCAAAGCCGAAACCAATCACCCGATGTTTCAGCAGTATGACCTTCTGGCCTCCACCAGTGACCTGAGGATCAAAAACCTGGGTAAAAATTATCTGCCCGATATGAACATCAATGGTGATGCACATTACCAGTCGGATGTGACCGAAATTCCTTTCCAGATTCCGACAATGCCTATCGAGCCGCTTGACAAAGACCAATACAAGGTTTCCCTGGATGTCAGCCAGATGATCTACGACGGTGGCATCACGAAAAAGAACAAGGACATCGAATACATCGACAACCAGATCAACCGGCAAAATGTGGGCATAAGCCTTTACCAGCTCAAGGAAAGAATTGTCGGGACCTATTTCAGCATCATCTCACTCCAGGAAAGCCGCCGACTGCTGGAAGTGAGCAGGCAGAACCTCTTGTCGCGCCTGAAAGATGTGGAATCGGGCGTAAAGAACGGAATGGTGCTGGCATCCAACGCCGAAATCATTAAGGCCGAGTTGCTGAAGATCGATCAGAAAGATATCGAGATCGATGCCGGTATTGCCCTGGGATATAAGGTGCTGTCAATCCTTACCGGGGAAGAGATCGCCCTCAATACTGAGCTGCAATGGGCTAGCCCGGTCATCGAATCATATATTCCCGGAAATGACAGGCTTGAATACACGCTGTTCAGCCTGCAGCAGGAAAAGGCCGAATCACTGAAAAAACTGGCCTCTTCAAAACTGATCCCGCGCATGTACGCCTATGGCTCGGCGGGTTATGGCAAACCCGGCTTCAACATGCTGCTGAACGAATTTGACGATTACTACATCATCGGCGCCAAACTGAACTGGAACATCTGGAACTGGAACAAGACCCGTAACGAAAAGACCATCCTTGATCTTCACAAACAGATCATCAGCTCCAACCGCGAAACTTTCGATCAGAACCTGGCCACTGACCTCGAAAAACGAATGACGGAGATCATGAAGTACGAATCACTGCTCCCCAAAGACGAAGAAATTGTAAAGATTAGGGCGGGTATCGTTGAGACTTATGCTTCACAGCTTAATAATGGCGTCATCACGGCGACTGAATACATCACCGAGCTTCATGCTGAGACCGAAGCAAGGCTGAATTTGCGGATCCATGAAATACAGCTTATACGGGCAAAATACGATTACCTGGCAACGGCCGGAAAACTATAAAATGTACTACGTACTACATAATTAAAAAGGAAAAAGGAACATGAAAAAGATTTCAATTCTGATGACCCCGGTGATGATTCTGCTCTCATGCAGCAGAAGCGATAATTCCGATGCCTACGGCAATTTTGAAGCCATCGAAGTGGTCATCTCATCGCAAGCTGCCGGTCAAATCATTTATTTAAACATTGAAGAAGGTATGAAAACTAATCAGGGAGATACCATTGGACTGATCGATACCATTGATCTTTCCTTAAAAAGAGAACAACTGATCAGCCAGGAAAAGGTAGTTATGGCCAAACTCAGGAACGTCGACTCACAGATCGGCGTTCAGGAACAGCAGCGAAAAAATATCCTGGTCGATAAGGAAAGAGTGGATAATCTGCTGAAGGATGGTGCTGCGACCCAGAAACAGATGGATGACATTACCGGGGCGCTCGACTTGCTGGAGCAGCAGATCAAGGCTTCGGAAGTCCAGAAAGAATCGATCCGGGCCGAGTTGGGCACCCTGGATGCACAGGTCAGGCAGGTCGAGGAAAATATCGGCAAATGTTACATTATCAGTCCACTGACCGGTACTGTGCTTGTAAAATTCGCCGAACCGGGCGAGATCACCACCATGGGCAAACCGGTCTGCAAAATCGCCAACCTGGACGAACTTGAGCTTAAAGTCTACATCAGCGGCGACCAGCTCCCCTATCTGAAGCTCGGACAATCTGTAGCGGTGATGATCGATAAGGACAAGTCGGCATTGACCACCCTGACAGGAACCGTTTCCTGGATCAGTTCCAAAGCTGAATTCACACCGAAAACCATACAGACCCGCAAAGAACGGGTGAACCTGGTGTACGCGGCAAAAGTCAGGGTTCCTAATGATGGTTCCCTGAAAATCGGCATGCCCGGCGAGATCAATTTCATGCCGGAAACAAACTAAGGGTTGCAGATCAGAACCATAGAACAGTTGAATAATCGAACAATCGACCCCATGCCCGATTCCATCGTTATAAACCAGGTAAGCAAATCGTACAAAGAGGTCCTGGCTTTGAGGAATATCAGCATTTCCATCGGAAAAGGCGAACTGTTCGGCTTTATCGGCCCTGATGGAGCGGGTAAAACAACTCTTTTCCGCATATTGACCACCTTGCTGGTTCCGGATACCGGAACCTCGATTGTAGAAGGCTTTGATACGGTCAGGGATTATAAAAAGATCAGGCAGATCGTCGGCTATATGCCAGGCCGGTTCTCGCTATACCAGGACCTGAGCGTGGAAGAGAACCTGAAATTTTTTGCCAGCATTTTCAAAACCACCGTAGAAGAAAACTACCATCTGATCAGGGATATTTATCAGCAGATTGAACCTTTTAAAGACAGGCCTGCAGGTAAGTTGTCGGGAGGGATGAAACAGAAGCTGGCTCTGTCATGCGCCCTGATCCATAAACCGGCCGTACTCTTCCTCGATGAGCCGACCACCGGTGTGGACGCGGTTTCGCGACGGGAATTCTGGGATATGCTGGCCCGGCTTAAAGAAGAGAACATCACCATCCTGGTCTCGACGCCTTACATGGACGAAGCCAGCCGCTGCGACCGTGTTGCTCTGATGCAGGATGGTAAAATGCTGAGCGTGGATACCCCGGAAGGGATTGTCAAATCCTACGATCATCCGCTACTGGCTATTAAGTCCGCGGACATGTACAGGCTTCTGTTCGATGTCCTTGAATTTCCGGGCACGGTCAGGGCTTACAGATCTGGAGAATACATTCATGCCATGATGAAAAATGCAGATCGCGAAAATCAACTGGTTTCCCATCTTGTGAAGCTTGGATATGAGAACGTGGAGGTGAAAAAAATAGTTCCGGATGTTGAAGATAGTTTTATGGCATTAATGCAGACCCCCGATTCAAAAATCACATCCCCATAACAACCTTATGACTACATTATGACCACTTTATGACCACTTCTGCCCAACATATCATCGAAGTACACGACCTCGTCAAGAAGTTCGGATCGTTCGTTGCCAACGACCATCTGAATTTCTATGTCAAAAAGGGTGAAATATTCGGGTTCCTGGGGGCCAATGGCGCCGGCAAAACCACGGCGATCAAGATCCTCTGCGGTTTGTGGAAACCAACATCCGGCAATATCAACGTGGCGGGCTTTGATGTTTACCGTGAAACCGAAAAGATCAAGCAGAACATTGGCTACATGAGCCAAAAGTTTTCCCTGTATGAAGATATGTCCATTGCCGAAAATTTTACGTTTTTCGGCGGGATTTACGGCATGCGGATGAAGCAGATCAGGGAGAGGATGAATTTCTTCCTGGAAAAGCTGGGGATTACGGAGTACAAAGACCGTGTGATCCAATCGCTGCCATTGGGCTGGAAGCAGAAGCTGGCTTTCTCCATTGCCATCATGCACCATCCGGCCATCGTCTTCCTCGATGAACCGACCAGCGGAGTTGACCCGATTACCCGCCGGCAGTTCTGGGATATGATCTATGAAGCAGCCCACGACGGCATCACGATCTTTCTGACAACGCACTACATGGACGAAGCCGAATACTGCGAAAGGGTGTCCATTATGGTCGATGGCCGGATCGAAGCGCTGGACACGCCGGGCGAATTAAAAAGAATGTACAACGCAGTAAGCATAGAAGAAGTGTTTATCAGGATAGCACGAAAAGGATAATCATATGTTGGTCATAAAGTAGTCATACAGTTGTCATAATGTAGTCATAATGTAGTCATAAAGTAGTCATAATGTAGTCATAAAGTAGTCATGAAGTGGTCATAAGGTTGTAATTTGAAATTTGTTTGGCATTTGGTGCTTGTAATTTGGAATTTAAAATGAGAGGTTTTATCATCAAGGAATTCTATCACATTTTCCGCGACGTCCGGACGATGATCATCTTGTTCGGGATGCCGGTGGTGCAGATCCTGTTATTCGGATTTGCGCTGACCAATGAGATCAAGAACGCCCGCATTGCTGTGCTGGACTATTCAAAGGATGATGTCACCGCTGAAATAATCCATAAGATCACATCCTCAGGTTATTTCATCCTCGAAGAAAACCTGGAAGACGAAAGCCAGATCGAAGACAAGTTCAGGCAGGGAAAGATAAAGGAGGTGATCATTTTCGAAAATAATTTTGCCGAAAATCTCCAGAAAGGCGACAGACCCGGAATCCATATCGTCGGTGATGCATCCGATCCCAATACGGCCAATCTCCTCGCCAATTATACCATTGCGATCATCAAAGACTACCAGTCAGGACTGATGATGAGCCAGGCCGCAATCCCGCTGGTCATCACCCCTGAGCCCAGGATGCTATTCAATCCTGAACTGAAAGGCGTTTTCATGTTCGTTCCCGGGATCATTACGATTTTGCTGATGCTGGTGTGCGCGATGATGACCTCAATATCCATTGCCCGTGAAAAAGAGCTGGGGACCATGGAAATTCTGCTGGTTTCACCGCTCAAACCAATCCAGATCATTATCGGCAAAGTGACGCCTTATGTCTTGCTTTCACTGATCAATGCACTTACAATCCTGGCACTGGGCTATTTTGTCTTCGGAATGCCCATGCGAGGTAATATTATCCTTCTGCTCCTGGAGACCATCCTTTTCATTTTTATGGCACTTTCCATGGGCATCCTTATCTCGACAGTAGCTAAAACCCAGCAGGTCGCCCTGTTTGTTTCGCTGGCCGGCCTGATGCTACCCACCATTCTTCTGTCAGGATTCATATTCCCGGTTGAAAATATGCCCTGGCCGCTCCAGGTGCTGAGCAATATCATGCCCACGAAATGGTTCATCATCATCATCAAAAATATTATGCTGAAAGGCACCGAACTGGTGTATATCTGGAAAGAGACGCTGATCATCCTGTTTATGACTGCTTTCTTCATCGGGCTCAGTGTCAGAAACTTTAAAATCAGGCTGGAATAACATGAGAACGCTGCTCTTCATCATACAGAAAGAATTTATCCAGCTCTTCAGGAATAAAGTGATGGTCAGGATAATATTTATCATGCCACTGCTGCAAATGCTCATCCTGGCTTATACAGCCACTTTCGAGATCAAAGTGATCAGGTTGCATATCGTGGATCTGGATCACAGCAAAACCGGCCGCGACCTGGCAGGTCATTTTTCCGGTTCACCTTTTTACAAGATTATCAATTACACCAGCGCGGATAAGCTTGCCGACCAGGATATCCTGTCCAATCGCGTCCACCAGGTGGTCACCATTCCTGCCGGGTTTGAAAAAGACCTGAACAACACCGGGCAAGCCAGGGTCCAGATCCGGACCAATGCGATCGACGGGGCCGCTGCCGCACTGATGAACGCATATACCCTTTCGATCATACAGGATTATAACATGAACCTCCTGGTTGAAAGCAGTGGCATCCCGGTCCAGGAACCGATCAAGACAACCTGGTCGTTCTGGTTCAACCCCGAGCTCAATTACAAGAATTATATGGTCCCGGGTATCCTGGTCATGCTGGTAACCATCATCGGTATGTTCCTTTCCGGATTGAACCTCGTGAAAGAAAAGGAAGTCGGCACGATTGAACAGATCAATGTCACACCCATTAAAAAATACCAGTTTATTATCGGCAAGCTTCTCCCTTACTGGATTGTTGCACTCGCTGAGCTGTCTTTCGGCCTTGTCCTGGCTAAACTCGTCTTCAATATACCCATCCTGGGCAATGTCGGGCTGATTTTCCTGGTCGCCGCTGTTTACCTGCTGGTCGTTCTTGGCCTGGCGTTGTTTGTTTCGACCAAAACACATACGCAGCAGCAAGCCATGTTCCTTTCATGGTTCCTGATGGTGGTCTTCATTCTGATGAGCGGACTGTTCACCTCGATCGACAGCATTCCCGACTGGGCCAAGATAATAAACTGGTTCAATCCGATCGCCTATTTCGTCGAAGTTATCCGGATGATCATGCTGAAAGGATCAGGATTCATAGATGTCCTAAAAAACCTGCTCCTGCTGGGGATGTATTCGGTCATTATCCTGACTGTTGCCGTATGGCAGTACCGGAAAACCACATAATGATTTCAGGGATGGAGTCCCTTTTTCTTTGAAAAAAATTCTTTTTATTCAGGATTTGTTTAATTTTAATAAGCAAAAACCAGAATCTTATGAAGTCTTACAAATTTACCCGGTCCGTATTTTTTATTTTTTTGTTTACAAGCTGGTTAAATCTGGCACAATCTCAGGACTTTCTGCCTACCCTGAACGATAATTACATGGGTATAAACCAGGCTTTGCTCCAACCTGCTGCTATTGTCGATAGCCGGTTTAAGGTTGATATCAACCTTTTCGGCTACAGTACCGAATTATACAGCAATATGGTCAGTTATAACGGCCTTGGTTTGATGAGGCCAAATGATATGATCAATGATGATGACTGGTGGGATGAGAATGTCTCATTGGTCGGCCCTAATGGCAATCCAAAATCCGGATATGTGAGTGCCGATATTTTAGGGCCCAGTGCACTGGTTACGATTAATGCCAAACATGCCATCGGATTTACATCCAGGATCCGTCAAGTCCTTAGCATCGATGATATCGATGAATCGCTGGTCATGCCCATTTATGATGAATTCAATGAAGATGATTATTACAATAAATGGTACCATGCGCACAATATCCGTTCAGCCCAGAATATTTTTGCCGATTATGGCTTGACTTATGCCACAGAAGCATACAATTCCGGCACTCATTATGTGAAAGCCGGTTTGACGGTCAAATTGCTGCAGGGACTTGGCGGAGCTTACATCAAAGCGGAAGACCTGTATTATTATGTTGATGAAAACGGCGTTGAAGGTGCAGTCAGTATTTCATGGAATTCACCACATGTACAATACGGTGCATCCGATAACTGGGACTGGCAGGATGACGATAACGGCATTGGAAACACCGGATTCAGGTATACATTTATTGCTAATCCGACTGTCGGGCTCGATCTTGGAGCCGTCTATGAGTTCCGTCCTAAATACAAAGACTATCTCTACAATATGGATGGTGAAACTGATCTGGTCAGGAAAGACCAGAACAAGTACTTGCTGAAGCTGGGCTTTTCCGTGCTCGATATCGGGAGGCTGCGTTATAAAAAAGCCTATGGCAGCCAAGATTTTGTGATGAATCAAACTCCTGATGCGCAATATCTGTATGAAAACCAAATCAATGGATTTCCTGACAATACCCACTGGATGAATATGGAGGACCTGTCGTTCAGGTTTCCACCTTATGTCGACTTTTCCGACACGATCAATAACAGGATCGCCGCCAACGCAGGCTGGAGCAATTATGCCGAAGACAAGGATTATTTTACGATCACACTGCCTACAGCGATCAGTTTGCAGGCTGATGTCAACGTTGTCAAGGGATTGTATGTGAACCTCACCACCTATACCGCCCTTCATACCGGTGAGAATACTACGGGAAATGCTCATTATACCTCGAATTACAGCATCACGCCCCGCTACGAACACAAATGGTTCAGCGTCATGTTGCCCATGACATACGGATCCGTCCAGAAATTTAATGTAGGGCTTGGGATCAGGGCTGCATTTTTGTATATGGGCATCAACAACATCATTTCCGGCCTGGTCAGTGATCCTTATGGCAGCAGTTTCTATTTCGGGGCTAAAATACCGATCTTCCAGGAGAAACCACCAAAGGACCGTGATCATGATGCTGTATCGGATGAAATGGACCGTTGCCCGGATACGCCAGGCACCTGGGAAAACCAGGGTTGCCCGGATCGGGATGGGGATGGCGTGGTGGATATGGATGACCTTTGCCCGGATGACCCGGGGCCGAAAATCTACAGTGGCTGTCCGGATAGGGACGGGGATGAAATACCGGATTACCAGGATGATTGCCCGGATGTTCCCGGACCAAAGCTGACCAACGGATGTCCCGACAGGGATGGGGATGGCGTAATTGACAACCAGGACGAATGTCCGGATACGCCCGGCCCGGCTGAATTACATGGTTGCCCCGACCGGGATGGAGATGGGGTTGTGGATTACAAGGATAAATGTCCTGACGAACCCGGCCCGCCTGAGAATTACGGATGTCCTTATACGGATACTGATGGCGACGGGGTGATCGATAAAGACGATAAATGCCCGCTAACGCCCGGTGATCCGATGAATGCCGGATGCCCGGTCATGAAAGTAGAAGAAGCAGCAGTACTGAAAACCGCTTTCGAAAACCTTGAATTTGAAACCGGCAAATCCGTGATCCGCTCATCATCTTTTGCATCGCTCGATGAACTGGCTACCTTGCTGATCAGCAAACCCACATGGAATTTGATGATCGCGGGCCATACCGATGATGTCGGCTCGGCAGAATCCAACATGACCCTCTCGAAGAACCGTACCCAGGCTGTCGGCAAATACCTGCAAGGCAAGGGCGTGCAGGCCAGCCAGCTAAAAATGGAATGGTACGGCGAAAGCCGGCCGATCGCCGATAACAGCACACCGGAAGGCAGACAGAAAAACAGGCGTGTTGAAATGCAGATTGACTTTGAATAATCGTAATTTTGGCCACGCTTAACAGTGCCTTCGGCACCTGCTAAACCGGACAAAATTGAAATCTTCTGATATACTGATTAAATTCAGGCACTTGTTGCTGATCTGGCTGATTTTTTCAGCAGGAAACAGTTTTGCCCAGGATTTCCTTCCGTTACTCAGCGACAACTACGCCGGAATAAACCAGGCCCCTTTGCAGCCCGCCGCTATTGTCGACAGCCGTTTTGACCGCGACTGGAACCTGATGGGTTTTAACTGCGATATTTACACCGACGCGATGCTGTTTAATTCCAAATGGCTCCGAAGTCCCTTGAGTGTTTTGACCAATAAAGGCTGGTGGGATAAAAATACCTATCTCGTCAAACCCAATGGAGAGGAAAAGAATTTTTTCATGTCGCAGTCGATCATGGGACCGGGTTTCCTGGTCTCCCTCGGCGAAAAGCACGCGATCGGATTTACTTACAGGCTCAGAAGCATTACAAATACCGATGATCTTACTGAACCCCTGTTTAGGTCAGTCTACAATCAATACAATGACCAGGAATACTGGGACCAGTGGTATCTTGATAATAAAATGAGATCGGTGCAGCATATTTTTGGAGATTATGCCCTGATCTATGCAGGCCAGTTGATGAACAAAGGGCCACACTTCCTGAAAGCAGGGGCTTCGCTGAAATTCCTCCAGGGTATCGCCTCGGCCTATGTTCAGACCGACAGCCTGATCTTTTATTATGATGAATATGCCGGCCCCACGGGAAATGCAATATCATGGAATTCGCCCTATGTGCATGGCGGACTCTCCGGAAACTGGGGAAGCTATGACAATTCCAACGGTGGTTTTGATTATTCGATGCAATACCAGATCACCGACAAGCCTTCCGTTGGCTTTGATATCGGGCTGGTTTACGAATACCGGCCGAAATTCAAACAGTACATGTATAATGTTGATGGACGAAGATACCTGGTGCGGAAAGACCGGACAAAATACCTTTTCAAGGTCGGAATTTCATTGCTCGATGTCGGAAGGTTGAAGTACGAAAAAATGTACAACAGCTTTAATATGATCGTCACCTCGACACCGGATTATCTTCAGCGATATGCCTGGAATGACAACAGCCTGCCTGATGATACCTACTGGATGGATGTAACCAAATCCAGCTTCAGTTTCCTTGAATATGCCAGTTTTGTGGATACGCTCTACCACCGTTATTTGAATGATCAGGGCGTTGAAAAGGCAGAAGACGACCCGGGATATTTTAAAGTCAAACTACCTACGGCATTCAGTCTTCAGGTCGATTACAAAGTCTACCGCAGGTTTTTCGTGAACCTGACTACATACACGGCTTTGAACCAGCGTTTCACCGATATGCCCAATTCCCATTATGTCTCAAATTACAGCATTACGGCCCGGTATGAGCATAAATGGGTTACTGTGGCGGTTCCCGTTCAAATCAACCAGTATAAAAAAGTCAATGTAGGGCTAGGGATCCGAACACCGTATTTCTATATCGGCATTACGAATTTTCTTTCAGCAATGTTTAAAGACCGGCCCGGTCTCGATATTTATTTCGGGGCAAAACTTTCAATTTTCCAGGGCCGTCCGCGTGCTGATGTCGACAATGATATCTGGGCTTTTTAAGGTCAGATTAACATTTTTTAACATTCTGATATTCATCAGATTCCACAAAACGGTCGTTCGTGTCGATTTTTTACCTAATTTTGCCCGGTTAATGAAAGTTAATGAGCTGAGTAGTTAATGGCCTGATTATTAAGTTGTTTTTCTTCTTGATTGTAACCGGGCTTTTGTCGAACGAAATTCAAATTGATGACTTTATTCAAAAAAATAAGTGCTTCATTCAAATTTTTTCCAATTTTTATTCTGATTTTTTTATCACTCTTTTTACTAAACTCCTGCACTGACCAATCACAGGAAAAAATAAGCCAGGCCCCGGCCGGAAATGATATTCCCGCCAGGTTCCGGATCCATGAAATCATGGAAAGAGGCAAGCTGATTGCCACAACTAATTATAACTCCACCGATTATTTCATATACCGTAATGAGCCAATGGGCTTCCAGTACGAAAAGCTGAAGATGTTTGCCGATTATCTCGGGGTAGATTTGGAAGTTCAGGTGGCTAACGGGCTCGAGGATGCATTTACTTCGCTGGAACAGGGCAAAACCGACCTCATCGCAATGGGACTGACCATTACTCTTGACCGGTCGGAAAAAGTTGACTTCTCCGAACCCCTCATGCAGACCCGGCAGATGCTGGTTCAGCGTAAACCTGAAAACTGGCAGAAGATGAGGACCTGGGATGAGATCGAACGGAACATGATCCGAAATCCCCTGGAACTGGCGAACAAAACGGTCACCGTACAACGGGCATCGGCGCATGCCGAACGTTTAGCCAACCTGTCGCAGGAAATCGGTAAACCCATACAGATTGTGGAAGACCCGATCTATGAGGTGGATCAGCTGATTGAAGCCGTTTCAAGCGGTGATATCGAATACACGATCTGCGACGAATACATGGCCGCTTTCTTTGAGCGGATGTACCCTGAGCTGGATATCCGCACGCCGGTCAGTTTCCCGCAAAACCAGGCCTGGGCCGTCAGGAAAGATTCCGACAGCCTTCTATATGCGCTCAATCAATGGCTGGCAGGGGAAAAAGATTCTTATGCCTCCAAACACCTGATCGACAAATATTTCAATAGTTCCCGGACCGCATTCATGGTTAAAAGTGATGCCGTTTCATTTAACGGGAAAAAGATCTCGGAATATGACGAAATCCTGCGGAACATCTCCATGCAGTATGATTTCGACTGGCGGCTGGTTGCCTCGCTGGTTTACCAGGAATCACAGTTCAAACCGGAAGCGCGGTCATGGGCCGGGGCATTCGGGCTGATGCAGTTGATGCCTGAAACCCTGAAACTGCTGGGAATTGACACCACGGCTTCTGCATTTGAACAACTGGAAGCCGGCATCATTTATATGAAAATGCTTGACGACGAGCTTCCAAAAGAAATTAAAGATCCAGATGAACGTTTGAAGTTCATCCTGGCTTCGTATAATGTTGGAATAGCCCATGTGTTTGATGCAAGAAGGCTTGCGGCTAAAAACGGCAAAGATCCGAATGTCTGGACTGACAATGTGGATTATTATATTAAAAACAAATCCAACCCGGAATATTATAACGATTCGGTGGTCAGGTTCGGTTCAGCGCGGGGGGAAGAGACCTATGCCTTTGTACAGGAAGTGCTCGAACGTTTTGAACGCTATAAAAATGTGACCTCAGCCAATTAGATTGCGAATTCTTTACGAAGCTGTGCGACCCATGTCTCAATGCGGCTGTCGGTAAGTTCATCCTGTGTATCGAAATCCAGTGCAAGTCCGAAGAATTTCCCGTTTTCGACGGATTCCGAATCTTCGAAATCATAACCATCGATTGGCCAATGGCCTTTCAGCACAGCTCCTCTTTTTTCAAAAATTTCTTTGACGAATGCCATGCCGTCGACGAAATGGTTGGGATAAAGCACCTGGTTGCCAAGCCCGTAGATAGCAAAAGGTTTTCCTTTGATCTCAGCTTTATCCAGCTTGGCAAAGAAGTCGTTCCAGCGGGTTTTGTGCGCGCTTTCCCAGTTGTCGGCCCCGGTTGTTGACCCGCCGATAATGAACGCATCATAGAGACTGAATTCAGCCGTATTAATGTCGGTGATCGTAAAAATATCGATCATATCTTTCTCAAACTTAGCATGGATCTTATGCGCAGCGGTTTCCGTGCTGCCTTTTTTCGGCCAGTAAATCAAAGCGATTTTCTTCATCTCGTTCGTGTTTATTTCCTGCAAAGTTAAAGGTTTTGTTCAATGGTTCTATCGTTCAATGGTTCAATTGTCGGATAAAATTCCATGGCTTCCTTCTCTCGATGCTAAAAATGCCGGATCAAATCGAATATCGTCTGATCGGGTTTTCGTCAGATTTCCACACTGCCGATACCGAAGGCATCGAATTTGAATAGGTGAAATGCAGGGCAAATAGGTTGTTCGACCCCGGACGGGGTCTAATTAATTGACAAACAGCATCGGTTATTCATGTTGGAACCCTTCGGGTTCATCCACGGCCCTTGTGGTGGCGAGGTAGGACGGTAGGACTGTAGGACGGGAAGACTGTAGGACTTTAGGACTGTAGGACGATGGGATGGTTGGCGGTCGGCGGTCAGCGGATGCGATCCAATCTACCGCGTAGCGGTTCCAGTTTTGTAGCACAGACGTGGGCGACGACCGATTTTCTACCCCTCAACCATCACCCTGCAGAAATGGCGGATGGTTTCTTCGATCGGGGTGAATTCAAACCCGATGGCTTTTTTGATCTTTTCCGATGAATAAGTGTACTGCTGCACCGCGGTGTTGGCGGTCTCGCGGGTGATGAGCGGCTTGACGCCGGTGAACGCAGCGCGGAGCTTCTCGATACGCCAGGCCAGTCCTGATAATGCCGGGTTGACCTTCAGTCCGGGTGCCGGCTTTCCAAAAGCATCCGCCATCAGGGTGAATAATTTCCGGTACTCCAGGTTCGCCCCGCTGAGGATAAAACGCTCGTTCTTCAGATCACTATTCATTAAAAGGATCATTGCACGGGAAACATCGCGGACGTCGACAAAGCCATTCATCCCGGGAGGATATACCTTCAGCCCGTTGTACACCGTGTTGAAAAGCCTTGAGCTTCCCATGCCCGGTCCCGCTACCCCAAGTATGATGCCCGGATTAACGATCACCACATCGAGCCCTTCAGCCGTCCCGCGCCAGGCTTCACGCTCAGCACCGTATTTGCTCACAGCGTACATCGAGTTGTGCCGCGAGGTTTTCCATACCAGTTTTTCATCGATCAGTTCGGCGGGGCGTTCAGGCCGGCCTAACGCGGCTATCGACGACACATGGCAGAGCTTGCGGATTTTCATTGAAATCGAAGCATTCACCACGTTGGCGGTACCTTCAGTATTTACCCTGAGCAGTTTCTTTTTGTCTTCCGGAAGAAAACTGACCAGCGCCGCACAGTGATATACCTCGTCAACCCCTTCCATGGCATCTTCCAGGGAAAAAATATCGAGCACATCACCTTCAATCCACTCAATCTTATTAAACAATCCTTCCGGATCATCGGCATAAAGGCTGAAAACCTTTTTAATCATCGGGAGATTGCTGTCCGGTCTTTTCAAAGCCCTGACAGAACAGCCCGAACTAACCAGGTCATAAGCAAGATGTGAACCGACAAGACCGGTGGCGCCTGTGATAAGTATCATTCAGCAAAAGTAACCATATGAATATAAAATTTCTTACTTTCACAGCAAATTTTCGGCAAATGTTAAAGGAAAAGATCGTATGCGGTATCCAGCAAATCGGAATAGGTGTATCCAATATTTATGAAGCCTGGAACTGGTACCGTGAAAACTTCGGGATGGATATCAGGATCTTTGAAGATGCTGCCGTAGCTGAGCTTATGCTTCTTTACACCGGCGGAGAACCCAGGAAACGTCATGCAGCTCTCACCATGAACCTACAGGGAGGCGGCGGATTCGAGATCTGGCAATATGTTGGAAGAACACCGTTAAAAGCTGATCATGAAATCCTTACCGGAGATTTGGGAATTTATATCACCAAAATCAAGACTCGCGACGTCAGGTCAGCATACGAAATCTTTAAAAAGAAAAACAATGATTTACAATCCTTGCTAAAAGGTCCTGATGGGAAGGAACATTTTTTTGTAAAAGATCCTTACCAAAATATCTTCCAGATCGTTGAAGGAAATGGCTGGTTTGCCAATGAACCAGGGAAACCGACCGGAGCTGCATATGGCGCTATCATTGGCGTTTCGGATATTGATAAAGCACGGCAGGTCTATTCCGGTATCCTCGGATTTGATACGGTGGTTTATGATAAGACCGGAAAATTTGACGATCTGAAAAATTTACCGGGCGGTGATGGTTCATTCCGCAGGGTACTGCTGCACCATAGTAAACCTCATATTGGCTCTTTTTCCAGGATACTCGGCCCGAGCGAAATGGAATTGATCCAGGCTTTAGATCGGAAACCGGCTAAGATTTTTGAAAACCGTTTCTGGGGTGACCTGGGATTTATCCATCTCTGTTTCGATATCAAGGGGATGAATGCCCTCCGGGATGAATGCCGGGAAAAAGGCTTTGCTTTTACTGTAGATAGCACGAATACGATGAAAACAGACACATTCGACATGGGCGAAGCGGCCGGGCATTTCGCTTATATCGAAGATCCTGACGGTACGCTGATCGAATTCGTTGAAACCGACAAGATCCCGATCCTGAAAAAATTAGGCTGGTATATTGACCTCCGCAAGCGCGACCCGGAAAAAGCACTCCCCGACTGGATCCTGAAATCTCTGCGTTTCGGCCGCGTTACAGAAAGACAGTTATTGAAAGCGTCTGATAAGTAATTTTGGATTGAAGTCCTACGACTAAAGCCGTCGGTATGCGAACTAGGTAGGTTTCACCTTCCTTGCCAGCCTGAAAGATAATCCCGGCAGAAAACGCTTCATATAAATCAGTAAAATCTCTTTTCCTCCCGGAAAAATTTCCCGCTTATTTTTACGGATGCCGTTCATGATATCCCGGGCACATTTATTAACCGGTGTTCCGTGTTCCTGCCCGGGATCCATGATGTTGTAAGGCTTTCCGTTGGGACCGATGGCACCCAGGGAAATATTGGTCTGTATCCTGCCCGGAAAAACCATCGTGACCCGGATGCCACGATCGTAATACTCGGCACTGACCGATTCGTAAAATCCCGTCATCGCATGCTTCGATGCTGCATAGGCCGACCGGAGCGGAAAACCGTACTTCCCCGTGACGCTGCTGATACCGGCGATATGGCCATAACCCCGGGCAAGCATGCCGGGCAGTACAGCTTTCGTCAGGATCACCCCGGAGAAATAATTGATCTCCATGATCCTCCGGTCAATCTCAACGGGTGTTTCAA
>AMWB02063191.1_pt1 | contig 83935 bp, 68 predicted proteins | sample 200311 | NCBI WGS metagenome assembly AMWB02 (sample SAMN02737377, study PRJNA173069) | bioreactor metagenome | biome: anode biofilm in microbial fuel cells | place: USA: California | collected 2010-12-16 | reverse complement strand
AAGAACTCCTGGTGGATGGCATTGACAGCCTTGGGGGCATCCGTTTCCTTTACCACGACGGAAATATTCAGTTCCGAGGAGCCCTGCGCAATGGCATGAATGTTTATCCCGTTCCTTCCCATCGCTGCAAAGGCCTGACCACTTATCCCCACAGAATGCTTCATTCCCTCTCCTATCAATGCAACTATTGCGAAGCCGTCCTCACGAAGGGCAGGCTTCACCCTCCCCGCTTCAATCTCTGTTTCAAACCCGGCATCAATAGCCTCACAGGCTCTCCCTCCGTCTTTCTGATCAATTGCAATACAGATTGACTGCTCAGAGGAGGCCTGGGTAATGAGAATTATGTTTATGTTGTTTTTTGCCAGGGAGGCGAAGAGTCTTGCTGCAATTCCCACCACTCCTGCCATGCCACTGCCGGTAAGCGAAACAAGGCAGACGGAACCAACCGAAGTGACAGCCTTTACTCCACTGCCGTTGGCCATTGACACTGATGAAATGCGAGTCCCCTTCTCTGCAGGTGCAAAGGTATTCCTGATTAAGACCGGTATACTTCTTTTCATCACCGGCTCAATTGATGGAGGATAGATGACTTTGGCACCGAAATGACTTATCTCCAGCGCCTCAGCATAAGTCAGCCCCGTTATGGGACAGGCATCCGGTGCAATTGCCGGGTTAGCCGTGTAAATTCCGCTTACATCAGTCCAGATCTCAAGCAACTCCGCCCCGACGGCAGCCGCTTCCTTACAGATTCTTCACTCACCTCATAATCAACCCGTTCAGAGCCACCGTAAGGTCTTGTGAAAATCATCTCCCTGGCATCAACCCGCGCCACATCGACTCCATACTCCTCCAGGGCCAGCTCAATAAGGTCAAGCGACATCAGCTCACCAAAACTTAAAACCAGATCTGTTGATCTGCATGTTGCCTCACCCAGCCTGAAGACACCCTCCAGTATTCCGTCCAGACGGGAAAGGTGACCGGCCATCTTATGTTTAAAGTCATTATTACGATCCCGATCCAAAAGCCCTGATGAAACGTCCAGGTGGCGCCGTTCAATTTCCTCAATAACGGAACAATATTCCCTGTTCCCCTCTGAAGCAAATTGAAGAGCCCTGGTCAGTATATCAGTTGCCCCCGATAACGCTGAGAAAACAACCGCTGCCTGACCCTCCTGGCTCTTCAGTATCCCTGCTACAGTTCGTATTGCTTCGACACTGCCCACGGAGGTGCCTCCAAATTTCAAGACTTTCATTGAAAAGTACAGATTAATAAATAAATCGGATTATTCTCTCCGGCTCAGCCGGATTTGCGGACTGCCGTCCGCCATGGGATCATATGAATATACCAACTCCCTTACCGGGAGTGGTCATTGTGGTCAATGTGACGCCTGGCTTTGCAGTATGCATACTGCCGAATGTGACGTACGCTTTTATTACTCTTGCTGATAATTTCCCAACCATTCTGCAAGCATTGAAGGCATAAATATATATATATTTTATCAATAACCAGTCTTGTCAAATATTTATTAATTCCGGTTTCTGCGGACGGTGACCCCTCAGCACTTATTACTCGCCCATCAATATCATTTAATACCGTGAAGGAATTCAATGGAAAAGCGGAATACTCTGTTTTATTACAATTATGTTAATTTTGAACTCTATGCGGGGAGGCTTCTTCAGACATATCGCACCACAGGCCATCTTGCTTCTGCTTCTGTCGGTACAGATGACAGGTCAGGGACTGACCGACAGCAACCTCCCTATTGTCATTATCAGTACTGACGGCAGTCTTGCCATTCAGGACGAACCAAAGGTCAAAGCCACAATGAAGATCATTGACCGTGGTCCCGGACTCCGCAATTACGTCACTGACCAGTCCAATCCGCTTTATCTCAATTACAGCGGACGGATCGGGATCGAACTGCGCGGATCATCCTCCCAGGAATCACCCAAGAAAAACTACGGTTTCACCACACGCATGGCGGATGATGTCACCAATAATAATGTCAGCCTCCTTGGCATGCCTGAAGAGAACGACTGGATCCTCGGCGGAATGGTGTTTGATACAGCCTTCATACGCGATTACTTCTGTCACAGCCTCTCAAAAAAGATGGGTAACTACGCCTCTCGCGCAGCCTACTGCGAGGTGATAGTGAACAATGTCTACATGGGTCTTTATATGCTCCAGGAAAAGCTGAAGGCAGACGACAACCGGATTGACGTCATTAAAATAGGTAAAAATGACAACAGCCTGCCAGCCCTGACGGGAGGGTATATTTCAAAGGCCGACAAACTGACAGGAGGTGACGAGATGGACTGGAGAATGTATTCATTTCAGAATTCACCGGTTGATTATATTCATGAACTGCCAAAACCGGAGGACGCCACCGCAACCCAGACCTCATACATCAGCGGGGAGTTCTTCAAACTCGAAACTGCAGCACAAAACAACGATGTCTCGGTGGTCAACGGCTACCCGTCACTGATAGACGTACCTTCCTTCATAGACTACATGATTGTCAATGAGTTTGCAGCCAATCCGGACGCATACCAGTACAGTACCTACTTTCATAAGGACCGTAACGGGAAGCTGCGCGCCGGTCCCGTATGGGACCTGGACCTCTCATTCGGGAACGATCTCTTCCAGTGGTATATGGACCGGAGCAAGACTTATCTCTGGTATTTCGAGGACTATTACAACAACAACGGATCCCGCTTCTGGCGCGACCTCTTTCATAACAGCACCTTCAACTGCTATCTCTCACGGCGGTGGCATGAGCTGCTGAAGCCCGGAATGCCGCTGAACGGGGCGGTCAGGGAAGCCTTCATCGACGAAACTGCTGCGCTGATCTCGGAAGCAGTGGCACGCGATTGCCAGAGGTGGAACAAGAGAGCAAACCAGGCAGAGAGAATAGCTGCCATAAAAGCATTCATGCAGGCGCGTGCGGAATGGATGACAGCAAACCTTGGAAGCTACAGCGCCTGCATTAACGTGTCAGTGCCGCATTTGACTATCACAAAGATCAACTATCATCCACAGACATCCAGCGAATTTCCAGACAGTGATGCACTGGAATTCATCGAGATCCGGAACACAGGCACCTCACAGGTTAATCTCAGCGGTGTTTATTTTCAGGGGACAGGACTGGTCTACAGTTTCCCGGCAGGTGCCACCCTTGACCCGGGCCTCTGCATCATACTGGCCTCCAATGCCACTGTCTTCCAGTCGAAGTACGGTTTTTCGCCGTTCGGTCAGTTCACCAGGCATCTCTCCAACAGTACCGAGTCACTCATCCTGGCGGATGCCTTCGGGAATCTTATTGACAGTATTGTATATGCAGATGTGAGTCCGTGGCCAAATGCTGACGGAAACGGCTTATACCTGCAGCTGAGGGATATTGCTCTTGACAACAGCCTGCCGGAAAGCTGGGAAGCGGCTGACCGGGTAATCACCTCTGTTGAAAACCCTGCAAGAAATATCAGTATAAGTCTGTTCCCCAACCCGGTAAGCGAGCTGCTTATCATCCATGCAGGTGCCGAAATCAGCAACATCTCTCTTTATGACATGCACGGAACCATTCTGTTGTCACAGGAATGCCAGGACATGGAGACCACAGTCAACCTGAGTTCACTTGCCCCGGGAACCTACATTATCAGGATTTTTACCGCCGAAGGAAGCTACCCCCGGATGATAGTCAAAAATTGACCTGTTACCAGATCCACGTACCGACAGCTCCGCCGTTCAGACTCAAAGGCATGGTATAGCCCCTGAACCTCACGTTGAAGTTCCTTTTGGTTTCAGACGCATTCAGTACAATCAGCACCTTTTCCCCGTCCGGAGTCATGAACGCCACATTCGGCAATATGGTCTGAGTTGTTGAGGAGACCCTCACTGAGCCTGGTCTGACAAACTTCGCTGCGTGAGCCAGAATGTAATAAGCCGGGTTGCGTTTCACGTTGTTCCCGTCGATGGTCACCGTGCCGAGGCACCTGTCACATCCCCCGTCAGTATGAGGATCATATGCCGGATCTGATGCGAGGTTCCACTCCAGCACATTACGGCACCAGTTCCGTGTAGCGCCAATTATCAGGTTCTCTACATGCCATTTGAGATCGCCGGCCAGGTCACCCGGTCCGCCTACCCACTGCTCGGTAAAGTACAGGTTCTTTGCAGGCCAGGCATCATGAACTGCAGTAAGGTTGTTTATGGACCCTCCGTACAGATGAAAGGCGGAACCGTCAACGTAGTTTCTTGCCCCGGCATCATTCAGGATTTCCAGCGGATAATCGGTGCGGTCAGCATTGTGATCGTAAATTATAATTTTCGTTGTGATCCCTGCAGCTGCAAAGGCCGGTCCAAGGCTCTGCCTGATGAAAAGGGCCTGGTCCGCGGCTGTCATGACCATGCTTGGGTTGTTGCCACCGTAGAGTGGCTCATTCTGCACTGTAATGGCATCAATTGTAATGCCTTCAGCCTTCATGGCCTGAATGTACCTGACGAAGTAAAGTGCATAGGCGTCAAACCACTCCCTTTTCAGGCTCCCTCCCACTGAAGCATTGTTGGTCTTCATCCATAGTGGAGCCGTCCATGGCGAGCCCATTATCTTAATTGACGGATTGATTGCCAGTATCTCCTTCAGGACAGGAATCAGATCCTCCTTCTCCGGTTCCAGGCTGAACTTCTCCATCAGCGGGTCGGTCTCTCCAGGGGCCAGGTCAGAGTAGGTAAACACCCTGTCGCTCAGGTCGGAAGCGCCAATACTCACCCTGAGGTAACTTATTCCGATGCCGTTCCCTTCAGGACTGAAGAGTTCCTGAAGCAACGCAGTGCGTCCTGCAGGCGTCATACGGTTAAGTAGTATGGCACTGCCGCCGGTCAGGCAGTTGCCGAATCCGTCAATCTCCTGGTAGCGAACGGTGGTGTCAATTACGATTGTCGGATCGGCATTGACAGCAGTGCCAAACTCCGTCTGTGCCTGCTGCTTTTCAAACAGGATGCCCTGGTGAGGTGCAGTAATCCATGATTCAGCAAAGATTCCGCTGCCATCACCGGTGCCGTTACCGTTTTCCGACGGACGGTTGCAGGATACAAGCAACAGGGCCAACAAAGCAACATGCAGATGAGGCATACAAATTACTTTTTCTGGTAAATCCTTACATAATCAACCACCATGGTACGCGGGAAAATCGCGTCATCGACTCCCTGAGCACCGCCCCAGTTACCTCCAACCGCCACATTCAGGAGAAGGTGGAACCGCTTGTCAAAAGGCCAGGTTTTGTAACCGGTTCCTTCATTCCTGAAGGTAAAATAGTTCAGGTCATCCACGTAAATCCGGATTGCAGCCGGTTCCCACTCCAATGCATATACGTGAAAATCACTGTAACACGTCTGAACCGTTGTGGTTGCTCCTTTCTGAGTACCGATGGTGTGATTGTATGCCTCGGTGTGCACGGTGCCAACGATCTTGTAAGGATCGTAACCTACACTCTCCATGATATCAATCTCGCCGCTGGCAGGCCATCCGCCATATTGCCAGTCGGTTGGCAGCATCCAGATAGCCGGCCACATACCCCTGCCGTCAGGAATTTTTGCCTTTACCTCAACCCTGCCATAGAGCCAATCACCTTTCTGTCGTGTGACAAGCCTGGCGGATGTGTATTTAAAGCCTTCGTAATCCTCCTTATAGGCGGTGATATAAAGGTGCCCGTCTTTTACCTCGGCGTTTTTCAGCCTGGAGGCTGTGTAGTACTGCAACTCATTGTTGCCCCATCCACTGGAATTGCCATCCGTGTCATAACCCCACTTCTTCGAATCAGGCAAACCGTTGTAGTCAAATTCATCGCTCCACACCAGTGCCTTGTCGCCGGTATTTGGGTTGTCAGGGTATTCGGGGGGGGGTTCGTTATTGTTGCATCCCGGGGCCAACAAGGCCAGTGCCAGGATTATCACTCCCAATTGTATCATTATCTTTTGTTTATGATCCATTATTTCAGAATAAATTCGCCATGGAGTCCCTCATCCGAGTTCGGACCAATCCAGACATCGAAATTACCGGGTTCCGTGACAGTCTCCTTTCCATTGAAGAAGGCCAGGTCTTCAGCAGTAAGTGTAAACTCCACTTCTGCCGTCTCTCCCCTGTTTATCCTCAGGCGCTTGTAACCCTTGAGTTCCTTGATGGGACGGGTAAGGCTTCCCACCCTGTCACGGATATAGAACTGAACTATCTCATCCGCATCATATTCCCCGCTGTTGGTGACCTTTGCCTTAACAGTCAGCGTTCCGTTCATTTCCATCTCACTCGATGAAAGGGCAATGTCAGCGTAGTCAAAGGTAGTGTAGCTGAGTCCGTAACCAAATGGTAAAAGAGGGGTATATCCGAAGTCAAGATGGAACGACTTGTAGCCCAGTGAGCTCTGCGGGTTCACTACTGGTATGCTGTCAAAGGGTGTCCATGCATCATCATTAGCCGGTCTGCCGGTGTTCTTCCTGTAGTAGTAGAAAGGTATCTGTCCCTCATCCTTAACGAATGTAACCGGGAGTTTCCCCGAAGGTGATTCCTTGCCAAAGAGCAGGTCAGCGATAGCCGGGCCTGCCATTGTTCCGGGGTGCCAGGCATAGAGGACGGCATCACACAGTTCAAGCTCCCTGCCTATGCCGAGGGGTCTGCCGGCCATAATCACAAGGATGAGAGGCTTACCAGTTGCTGCAAGCTGCTCAAGAAGTTCAGTCTGGGCACCGGGGATATTTATTTCTCCCCTTGACTGACCCTCGCCTGAGAGAATCCACTCCTCGCCGCCGAAGAAGAGTATTGCATCGGACTTTCGTGCGGCTGCAACCGCTGCAGCAAAGCCAGCCTTGTTTTTGTCACGGCTGTATGCAAGTGCCTGAACATAGTTTACACGCTTCTCTCCCAGAAGATCCCTGATTGCCCTGAGCGGTGTCACTGAGTTCTCCTCCTTGCCGTCAAAGCACCAGGTGCCTAGCTGGTCACGTGGTGCATCAGCCAGAGGGCCGATGACTGCAACGGATGATATCTTTTCCGGTGTGAGCGGCAGTGCTGCATTTTCATTTCTGAGAAGGACAACACTCTGACGAGCCACCATGCGGGCATGCTCAAGGAATGATGGATCAAGTATCCTCTTTTCAGCTTCTGGATCTGTATAGGGGTTGTCAAAGAGACCGAGCCTGTATTTTACCTTAAGGATGTTCCTGACCGCATCGTCAATCTGCTCCATGGTAATCTTCTTCTCATCAAGCAGGGCTTTGATGTTGTCAAAGTAAGTTGTGGTAGCCATCTCCATCTCCACGCCAGCTTTTATAGCTTTAGCAGCCGCGTCCCTTTCATCTTCGGCATAACCGTGGTTGATCATTTCGGGAACCGATCCCCAGTCGCTGACCACAAAACCGTTAAATCCCCATTCTTCCCTCAGTATCTTTCTGATTGTAAACTCGTTCCCTGAAGTTGGAATGCCATTCAGGTCATTGAATGCCGACATGAATGTTTGTGCTCCGGCCTCTTTCGCTGCGTGGAAGGGTTTGAGAACAACGTCCCTCAGCACCGGCTCGGAAATATATGTCGTGTTATAATCGCGACCTGCCTCGGCGAAGCCGTATCCGACGTAATGTTTTGCACATGCTGCGATTGAAGTCGGGTCATTGAGGCTGTCGCCCTGCGCACCTTTGACCATTGCTGCGGCCAGTGTCGATGCCAGGAAGGGATCCTCTCCACACCCCTCGGCAATTCTTCCCCAGCGCGGATCCCAGGTGATGTCGATCATCGGGGCGAAGGTCCATCTTATCCCTTGTGAAGATGCCTCTATGGCTGATATGCGGAATGCCTGCTGAACAGCTTCCGGGTTCCATGATGCTGCCATACCGAGAGGAATCGGGAAGACGGTGCGGTAGCCGTGAATCACATCCCGGCCGATAATGAGAGGAATTCCAAGCCTGCTCTCTTCCACGGCTATGCGCTGGAGCTCGTTCACCTTCTCTGTGCCCAGAAAATTGAGCAGTGAGCCGCACCGGCCATCCCTGACAGCCTGTTTAAGCTGCTCCTGATCCATAAAATAACCCAGGTCAAGCTGTGACATCTGCCCAATCTTTTCATCGAGTGTCATCTCAGCAAGCATTTTTCCTGCCCTTACCGTAGCATCATCACTGCCTGCAGAACCCCTGCTGCATGACCCTGCAATAAGAGCCGGGATCATAACGGAGAGTACAAGCGATATTCTTCTGAAGTTCATATCTGCACCTGTATAAATTATTGAAATAAAGAATGATAAAATTATTGCCTGCCCTGCTAAAGGGCAGGCAATAATCAGCAATATTTACTATTTATGAATACCCTCAACGTGAGGACCTGACAATTCGTCAAAGAAGAAGGAGTGTGTCTCGGTACCGACACCCGGGTTTAGCATTATCCTTATAATGTTGTAGAACTCATGATTGTAATAATCATCAGCAACAACATCGTAGGATACCGGATCCGGCCACCATTTCCATCCCTCTGCTCCGGGCTGCACATCAGCGCCGCTGAAGTCATAGGTAGCAAGCTCCCATTTGTTCGTCTGCTGAATGGTATAGGTAAGCTCCGTTCCTGTCTGCCAGGCATCACCGCCCTTATCCGTATTCTCGAGTTTGAGCAGGACTTTGTCTCCCGCTTTACCGTAAACGAGGATACTGAATGTATGCTGCTGCCTGAGATCGAACCTGTAACCAGGGCCAAGCTTCATAAAAGCATTTGCCCACTCGTTGTTGGTTTTGGTATAGAAAGCTACCTTAGAAGACCTGTTGGGAATCTCCTTCAAGGGATTATCTTCTATTGTCACTCCGCAATTCTCTCCTACCACCGGATAGACCTGCACTTCGCTGAAATCGTTGTAAACGACCATCATATCAAGCAGGTACGGGATATACGCAGAATTGTCATTAAGCAGTGTGATCACCTTTGTGCCTGTCAGAGTTCCAAGACTCGTGGCCAGTTTCGCAGTCACAGTGTAGGAACCATGTCGCATATAGGTATGGTGAACTACTTCGTCTTTTGCGGCGGTAACTTCCGGGCTGTTGTCTCCAAAATTCCAGGTAATGTCAGTGACACTCTGTCCGTCGGGGATCGTATAGTCGGTCACGGAGCAGGCTACGTCGTTATCAATTCCCTCGGTTGCATTTACCGTATAGGTAATTGTAGGCTTGACATAACCTTTTGGGATCAGGAGGAAGTGCCAGGCGGTCCAGTTTTCATATGAACTCTCACATGTAAGTTCAAGGAGGTTCTCATTTATCTGGAGGATCTTGTAGGTGTGGTTCTTTGCCCCTACATCCAGCCCCGGGAAAATGGGAGTTGCACTGTTGATCACAATATAGTCAGCACCACCCTGTTCTACAATGCTCCAGTTCCCGGTAACGGGTGTGGCATAGTCTACATCCCAGTCGTCCTTGTTCAGTCTCGGGTTGAGATACACGGATGCCAGCGCAGGATCGTCCTTTGTATAACCCTTGACATAGCTGACACCTTTGTTGTCATACTTTACCACAAAGTCAGTGAGGACGAAGGTCAGTTCATCGTCGTATGCTCCCGTTCCACTCTTGATATTCGGATCGGCAGACCACCAGACGACAGATCCATCTGACACAGCCCAATTTGTTCCAGCAGCCAGTGCTTTGGAAACATCGCCAACTCCAAAATGACCTTTGGAACCTGCATCAACCACCCATGTCTTGCCATCTGCATCGTCAACGCCACCGGTAAGATTAACATAAACCGGATCGGTAAAGATAGAGAAGTCAGTTTCAGTCTGGGTCAAAGTCTTGGTAAGAGTGGCCACCCCGCCTCTAGTTACGAGGGTCATCTTCACAGTGTAATCACCAGGCATCGGATATCTGGAAACATTGGATTGTCCTGTCCCTTTGGTTCCATTGCCGAATTCCCAGGAAGGGATACCGACCACCGAAGATGTGTTGGTTATAACAAAGTTGAAGGCATCACTTCCGGGGGTAATTGTAAAATCCACCTGGTCAGCCGTTGGCGGAAGACCTATATCCGGTTTGTCTGCCAGCTGAGGCTCACAGGCACTCACCATCAGAAGAATAGCGAGGATGCCTGTTAATCTGGAAAAATATTTATATTTTTTCATAATCGATCTATTTTAACTGGTTCATAAGCCGATATAGGCAGGTACCATCTGCTTAAGCACACCTGCATTCATATTCCTTATCTCACCTGCAGGAATCGGGAACATGCCGAATGTATTTGGCTTGTAGTTACGGTTTGCAAAGTCGCCGGCGTTTGTAATACCTGAAGGTACAACAAAGCTGGCATTTATTTTCTGTTCAGTGTATGTCAGCCCCCTGCGGAGAAGATCCCATTTCCTGAGGCCCTCGCCTCCGAATTCCACCCTTCTTTCATGATAGATATCGTCAAGGGTGATTGAGGTCTTTGCAGCGGATTCACCCAGAGCCCGTGTTCTGACCCTGTTGTAATAACCCGCGGCCTTGCCGGGATTATCAGCAAGCCACACCTCAGCAGCCATTAGCAGCACATCAGCAAACCTGATGTCCATATGATTGCGCGGGAAGTTATGACTCGGGTCACCTCCTGAACCGATGTATGCTGCCCGTGCCATGTATTTGCCGTTAAAATAGCCGGTATTCATGAATGCCCTGTTGTAATTTGTCATGTTAGTCTCTGCATCATACAGCGTAACATATTTTCTCGGGTCACCCGGCTCGAACTCATCGGCCAGACTCCATGTCGGGATTGAAAAGGACCAACCAGCGAATACTGAAGGATCGCCCTCCGGGTTACGGACACTGTACCAGACGCTGGCGAAGTTTCCATTTATGTTCCATCCGCCCCAATCACCTGATTTGGCTTTGTCTGAATACTGGATTTCCAGAACGGATTCTGCATTGTTCTGATTGTCCCAGTCGAACAGATCGGCATAGCTGGGGATGAGTGAATAGGCCTCACTCAGTATCACCTCGTCAAGAGCTGATTGGATATAGGCCTTGTTTATAGTTGTAGTACCGTCTGTCCACTGTTCTGCTGTGAGTCCCAGTTCGCTGATAGCGCTCATACCCGTATGATACAGATATATACGTGCCATGAGAGCCTGCACGGCGCCCTTTGATATCCGGCCTTTTTCAGATGCAGGTATTACAACCGGAAGAACAGCTACCGCATCAAGTAAGTCAGAGGCAATAAGTTCAAATACCTCAGCGGGAGTGCTTTGTGGCACATTCTTATATTCCTCCACATTTGGGAACACCTCGGTAATGATGGGCACCCAGCCATAATGACGGACCAGGTCCCAGTATAAATAGGCGCGCAGGAATTTAACCTCTGCTTCATGCCTGGCCTTCAGTCCTTCGGTTGTCCAGGCAATGTCTTCCTGCTTCTGCAGGTAGAGATTAGCCCTGTAGATACCTGAGTAGCAACGGTTCCAGAGATCAGAGGAAGAGTTATTTTCAGGTTCCATCTTAAATGACTCCATATCCTGCCACTGGCTCATGTCTGATGCATCAGACCCGCCGCAAAATGCGTCATCTGACCATATATCAGCCATTGTAGGTGCGAACTGCCAGTTCTGGACAGCATATGCATCATACACCGCTGTGACGGCAAGGAAGGCGTCACCCTCGGTCTTGTAGTAGTTGGCTTCCGTCTGACCGGTTTTCGGTTCAAGCTCAAGAAAATCCTTGGAACAGGATGAGCCTGCAGCCATAACAGCCAGAAAGAAGATGCCGTATAAGATTGACTTTTTCATATTTCTGTTATTTAGCATGTTAGAATGTAACATTTAAGCCGGTCATGATGGTACGAGGCTGCGGATAGATACCGCGGTCAATTCCGTTATCAAATACACCGCCTCCGATTTCCGGATCGTAACCCGTGTACTTTGTGATCGTGTACAGGTTTTCTGCAGCAACATAGATGCGTAGCTTGCTCAGGCCGATAGCCCCGGACACATTCTTCGGCAAGGTATAACCGAGTGAGATATTCCTCAGTCTTACGAAACTGCCGTCCTGAATGTAGAAGTCGCTTACTGTTTTCTGGTTCAGGTTGTTGTCAACAAAAGTTACACGAGGGTAATCGTTTGAGGTTCCCGGGCCGGTCCAGCGGTTAAGCCAGTCCGCAGTAAAATTGGTCCCGTTCATGTCGTATCTCCTTGTAGCACTGTAAATCTCCTGACCTAATGCAGCATAAATAAACATGTTGAAGTCAAATCCGTAAATCTCTGCGCCCAGGTTGAGGCCACCGGTGAAATCGGGGAACGGACTGCCTATCTGCACCCTGTCGGCATCACTTATGGTACCGTCACCGCTCTCATCAACGAACTTGATGTCACCAGGCATAGCATTGGGCTGTATCTTTTTCCCGGTACCATCCACATAGGCATCGATCTCCTCCTGTGACTGGAAGATTCCGTCAGTACGTATTCCGTAGAACACACCCATGGGTGTACCAACCTCAGCAAAAATAACACCGCTCTGTCCGAAGCCGCCATCTCCTCCCTGCAGCCTCTTTTCGGCATTCTGAATATCAAGTACCTTACTCTTGTTGAATGCACCGTTTACCGATGCAGTAAGGTAGAGTTTGCCAAGCTCCTTCCTGAAGCTCACCTCAGCCTCAAGACCGGAGTTCTGAACCGAACCGCCGTTAATTATAGGAGCCGAGTTGCCGACAAGCATAGGCACCGGGGCTGTTACCAGCCAGTCTTTGGTCTTCTTGATATAATAGTCGAGTGTGACTGACAGGCTGCCTCCAAGGGTGGACATATCAATACCAAAGTTAGTCTGCTCGGAAGTCTCCCACCTCAGAGAGGGGTTGGCTATCCTAGTGGGCTGCGTACCGTTGTACTGCGTCTTGCTGTCACCAAAATAATAGATATTTGAGTTGCCTATCACCGATGTGTAGCCGAAGTCTCCGATGCTTTCATTACCGTTCTGTCCCCAGCTGGCTCTCAGTTTAAGGTTGTAGAAGATGTGGCTGAGGTTGCTCATGAAGTCCTCCCTTGAAATAACCCAGCCTACCGAAGCAGAGGGGAAGTAACCGTATTTGTTCTCGTCACCGAAGCGTGAGGAACCGTCCCGCCTGATTGTGGCCGTCAGCATGTAACGGTCCATGAGATCATAGTTTACACGTGCAAACAGCGAGGCAACAGTATGTTCTGAATAGCCGCCGCCAGCATTGGCACTCTCGGGATCGGTGGCATTATCAAGGTATGAATGACCGAAATCATCAAAGATCAGGTCATTCTTTGTGCCCCAGAGGTTTTCATACATATCCTTGAACGCCGCTGAGCCTGCCATAAGGGTCATGTTGTGCACACCAAATGATTTTGAATATGTGAGCACATTCTCGAAGTTCCACCTTGAATACATGTCAAGTCCCTTGTATGCCTTGTCAATCACGCTGAAGTGCATCGCATCCAGGAAGTATTCGGGTGTGTATGTATCAGTATTCACAATTGCATATTCACCGCCGAATGACGACCTGAATACCAGGCCCTCAAGTGCTTTTGAAACGGTTCCGAAATCAAACTCCCCGTAAACGTTGCCGATCAGCTTGTATGTCCTGGTCTTTGAATTGTTGTAGCTGGCCATAGCAACCGGGTTGGTGATCTCCTGGAGACCGATTCCGTAGGATTCGGGTGTGCCCCAGGTGCCGTCCGAGAACTTGACCGGAATAATGGGAGGCATGTTAAGTGCCTGGTTGAGTCCGAGGCCGTACCGGTCATTTGTGGCAATACCGCGGCTGGTAATACCAACCAGGTTTATGTTTCCGCCGAGCTTAAAGAATCCGAATGTACCTGCAGCATTGAGTCTGTAACCTATTTTCTCAAAATTGGATTTACCCTTTGCCACTATACCATCCTGCCCGAAGTAGTTAAAGGATGAAGAGTATTCCAGCTTGTCGCTGCCGCCGGTGAATGAAACTGAGTGACTCTGTTTGGGGGCGTTGTAGTAGAACATCTCATCCTGCCAGTCTGTATCTGCCGTGAAGCTGTCTATCTGCGACTGGCTGAACTTCGGACCAAGTCCGCCGTTAATCGATGCTTCATTGGTCAGAAGGATGTACTCCTGTGTATTCAGGAGAGGAATCTTTTTCCAGGGGTTCTGTAAGCCGTAGAAGCCGTCATAGGAGACTGTCAGTTTTGTGTCGGTCCGGCCCGTTTTGGTTGTAATAAGCACAACCCCGTTGGCGCCGCGGGCACCATAGATGGCTGCTGAGGCTGCATCCTTCAGTACCTCTATAGACTCAATGTCACTTGCATTGAGGAAGTCGGTACCGGCACCACTCATCGGCAGTCCGTCTATAATGTACAGCGGTTCGGCATCACCGTTTGTTCCGGCACCCCTGATGCGCACTGAAATCTGTGATCCCGGCTGGCCTGAATTTGCCGTGATCACCACACCTGCAGTCTTTCCCTGAAGTGCCTGAGTTACACGCATATCAGCACTCTTTCTCAAATCGTCGCCCTCCACCTTGGCAATTGCCCCGGTGACAAGACTCTTCTTCTGTGTGCCATAACCAACAACAATAATTTCATCAATCAGCTCCAAATCTGAAGCAAGAATGATATCAAGAGTGGTGCTCTCAGTCACCACAACTTCCCTTGTGGTCATCCCCACAAACGAGAAGACCAGGGTTGAGTTTGCGGGTACGTTGCCAAGCTGGTAATACCCGTTCAGGTCAGTCATCATCCCCATGGTGGTTCCCTTGACGGAAACACTCACACCGGGAATAGGCTTACCATCGTCTGCTGACGTTACGACCCCCTTTACCTGAAGCCCCTGAGCGCTTAGCAACAGCGAGCTTGCAATGAATAAGAGAGTCAGAATTGTCTGTTTCATAGATTTTGTTTAGAGTTTAATTTGGTTTGGTTACTTCTGCAGGCAAACCTAAGATTGCCTTTTTGCAATTGATAAATCTACAAATATATATTAAACCAACGGCATGTTCAGGTTACATCAAAAATACTACAAGCACACATCAAAAATACTACAACAAACTCTCAACATAATCGCTATAACTCTGTCATAGTGTAGTTTATTCAATTTAAATAAAATTTAATTGATACACCTGATTAAAATAATAAGTACTACAGACTGCGAATGATCAGACACCAAGAAGCAGGGTAGTCAGGTTGATCTCCCTTGAGATGCCCATTTTCTTTCTGACCCTGTACCTGCATATCTCCACGCCCCGAACCGAAATGTTCAGCAGAGGAGCGATCTCCTTGGTTGGAATGTTCATCTTCAGAAAAGCACAGAGCCTGAGTTCCGCAGGAGTAAGGTTCGGATAACGGGCCTTCAGCCTGCCAAGGAAATCTTCATGAACCTCATCGAATGCACTTTCAAATATCTCACGTTGCTTGTTGCTGTCAACCTCCCTGTTTATCCTGGTAATGATCTCCAAAACTTTCCTCCCTGTACCATCATCGCTGCAACTTTGCCTGAGCCTGTTCATCTCTTCTTTCAGCTCAATGAGAAACTCATTCTTGCGAACAAGGTTCATTGCCTGGTTGGCCAGTTCCTTGTCGCGCAGGATCATCTCAGCCTGAAGCTTCTCATTCCTGATCCTGATTATCTCTTTCTCAGCTTCCAGCGCCTGTCTTTTATAATCCTGCTCCTTCGCCTGGTAAATCCTCTGGTTATTGAGTCGTTCCCTCCTGCTGGACACCTCTATTCTCCACCGTATGAACTTCACAAGAAGAAATGCAATGCAAAGTCCTGCGACAAGATATCCAAGGTAGGCCAGTGGGGTTTTGTACCAGGGATGATCTATTGAAAATACGAGGGAATCAGGCAGGCTTTCAATGCCCAGTTGATTTCTTGCCTTTACCAGGAATGTGAACCTGTCGTCAGGCAGATTTGAGTACTCCTTATAATACGTTTTACTCCAGGGGGACCATTCATTGTCGTAACCGTCAAGAATGAAACTGTATTCCGTGGTTCCCGGACTGTCATATACCGGAGAGGCAAAAGTAAACCTGATAAGGTTGTTCCTGTGATTGAATTTGTACCCCTTCGTCATCTCCTTTGCCGGAAACGGGCTGCCGTAATAGAAAACCGAATCCTGGTGCAGGGCCTCCGCGAGTGTTATGTAGACTGACAACTCCCCGTAACCACGTGACACAGGACGTGACGAGTAATGAGCAAAACCGTCCTCCGTACCTATTATCATCCGGTCAGCAGCATAGGGATAAAAGGATTCAAACCCGTGGATAAATCTTCCGGAGAGCAAAAGGAAAGGAGTTGTAACGTGCTGATAGGTGTAATCCTCCTGTAATCTGAATACACCTGCACGGTTTTTAGCCACGTACCAGATGTTGCCCTCATTGTCTTCTTTCATGTATGAAATGGACACCAGCGGGCTGAGCAACTGGTTGAAATAGGCTGACCTTACAAACCTGTCCCCGGCCGGGGAGTATTCGTAAATTTCACTCTCCGAAGCAACCACCAGTTTTTCCCTGATACGGAATATGCTGAGATAAAAGTCAGACGGGAATCCGTCAGCAGAATTATAAAACCTTACGGAGGCCACCGAATCAAGGCCGGGTGTCAGACTGACCCTGAAGATGCCTTTAAATCCGTGACTCATCCATAAGTCACCGTTCTGATCCTCCTCGAACACCCTGAATGACTCATTCATACCGGCTATCTGCCTTACGTACCTCCATTCACCCTGTTCCCACCTGAAGAGTATAATGCCGCTGTATGTTCCGCCGATCAGATAACCGGGATACTTTCTCAGTTCATGGTATTTCCACCCTCCTGCTATACGGTTAATAAGTGTAGCTGACTCTCCTCTTACCACGTACGTCCCGTTGTTATGCCCGCAGAGAAGCACTCCGTTGTGAACTCCCAGGTACCAAACCTGTCCGTAAGTTCCGGATATCATTTTGAAGTCGTTGCTACCCTCTCTCTGCGGCCATTCACTTACATAGAGGCCCTGGTTCGTTCCCAGATAGAGTTTCCCGTCATGTATCACGGAGGCATAACCCGCCCCGAACCCGTCGGCGCTCCTGATGAATGTGACAGGGGAGTTCACTGTTACATAATCAATACCGTTGTCAAGTGCCAGCCACAGGTTTCCCGACCTGTCCGCAAAGAGATCGAGAACAGTGTTGTTCTGCAATCCTTTTTTCTTGTTGATCTGATGTATGATGTTTCCCTCGTTGTCAATTACAATCAGGCCGTTAAGTATGGTGCCAATTGCATAACGGTCTTCAGGCAGCATGGATGCGCTGAACACCTGGTCATGGCTCAGAATATCACTGACAGGCACGTTCCATCTTCTCAGCCCTGCGCCGTCATGAATGAAGAGTCCGCTCCCGAGGGTGCAGATCAGCAACTCTCCTCTCTCACCAAATGGCAATACAGACCAGATGTCCTGTCCAGTCAGGGCTTCACAACCCGTCAGCCTGACCAGCCTGGAGCCGTCAAACTCCATGAGCCCGCTCTTTGCGTCGTTGAACAGAAGCCTCCCATTGACACTGTAGGAGTTCTGAAACCTTGATGGCGCCGTAACAACGGCCATCGGGGTGCCCTCGCGGTAAAACCATGCGGCATAGTATGACTGGAACATTATCTTTCCCTTGTAAGGGAAGATATTCCAGACATCATCAAAATTGCTGTACTCCTCAGGAATCAGTTCCCTGAACGAGTGGAACACCAGTCGTCCGTTGGGCTCAGGCTCCATCTTCCCGAAATCGTTATAGGCACCGAGGAAAATTTCTCCTTCATCACTGATATGGATTGACCTGACCATAGAGTGGTTCGGCATCGGATAGAGGTGCCACTGAACCCCGTCATACACCAGGAGGCCGTCATTGTTGGCAAAGTACATGAATCCCTTGCCATCCTGCGCCACGGCCCAGTTTTGTGTGCTGGCACTGTAATCGCTCTTGGTGAAGTTTCTGATGAACGGGGTCCCTGTCTCCCTGACCTGGCCCTGTATTGTTCCGAACATCAGAAAAACGCCCATCATAACCGAAAACAACCTCCTGCTCATAGCCTGCTTTTCCTTCCCCCAATTTATAGTTTTTTTCCGAAGCTTCCGGCATAACGTTTTTTCAATATTTTTACGGCTGCGACTGGTACCATGCAAAACAGATATCTCCTTCCGGCCCTGACAGGCACGATCGTAGCACTACTGCTCCTCCCTCTTCAGTTTGTCGGGGAGAGGCCGATGCTTCTTTTTGAGAGGCTTTTTGCCGGCGGCGGGTGGATCCAGATTGTGGCAGTTGCAATCTTTGCCGCGGTGCTTGAATACAACATGCTCATCCAGGAACGCTCTGGCCGCTGGAGGAGAATCAGCTGGTCTCTATTTTCTGTCGTTTTCTTTCTCCAGCTGATCTTCGGGATTACCGTCGATAAAATTTTCCTCATGACCGGGGAACTCCACCTGCCGGTGCCTGCACTGATCATCTCAGGGCCACTATACAGGGGTGAACTCTCAGTGATGACACTGATATTCCTCTCTGCGGTGCTACTCTCAGGCCCCGCATGGTGCAGCCAGTACTGTTATTTCGGCGCTATTGATTCTGCCTTCGCGAAAAACCGGTCAGCCTCTTCCCCTCCGGCCCGAAGACTGGCTCTGAAAAACAGTTTCCTCTTTTTGTCGATAGCAGTGGCTCTCCTATTGCGCATTACCGGTGCATCCAGGGATTCAGCCCTTGTCGCGGGTGTCACAACCGGTGTGACAGGTCTTGCAATCATCGTATTCTTTACCCGTCGTTCAGGGAAGATGATACACTGCACCGTATGGTGCCCTGTTGGAACACTTGTCAGCTACCTGAAAAACATCAATCCCTTCAGAATGAGAATTGAGGATTCATGCACTTCCTGCATGCGCTGCTCATCTGTGTGCAGGTATGACGCCCTCACTCCGGATGACATCGCAAAACAAAAACCGGGTATTACCTGCACCCTTTGCGGTGACTGCCTGACAACCTGCAAATCCACTTCCATCACCTACAGCTTCCCCGGCACCCGGCCGGAAACAGCCAGAAAAATGTACGTAACCGTAACCGTTGTTATATACTCACTTGTTCTTGCCATGGCAAGAATCTGAATTTCTCCCTGCAATTGCATACAATTTCTATTTTTAGGTATATTTGCCTGAACCGGTTTGTGCCGGACTTAATTCTAAATTATTGACACGTAAAATGGTTAAAGTCGCCCAAAACAGAATCCCTAACGAGTTTTTTGTAACCCAGGGTTCGGGATGCAGTGAATATGCAATCCATCCCGGTTCGTATCACATGGCGCTGCACGATGCAGGCATTGCCGAGTACAACATCATGAACTATTCCTCGGTGCTGCCCGCCACCTCAAGGCTGGTGACCCTCGACGAGGTTGATATGCCTCCGTACGGTTCAGAACTCTGTACAATCATGGCAGTCGCCAACGGTTATTACGGCGAACATGTTTCGGCTGGGATCATCTTTGCATGGATGTACAAGGACGATACCTGCGAGGAGAAAGTCGGAGGCCTTGTATGTGAACTGGCAGGCTACTTTGACATGGAGGCCCTCGAAGAGAGGCTTTACACGGTGCTGCATGACCTGCATGACAGAACCTTCGCCGAGTATTACCTTGGTGAACCGACAGTCATCAGGGAGTCTCTGACAATTGACAAGCGCTACGGGACGGCCCTGGTTGCTCTCTGCTTCGTCACTTTCCTCTAGACAGACCTGCCCGGAAAGGCCGGTAAGGAATAAGCATATTTTTCAGGACCTGCTAATCAAGACAACTGCAATGAGCAGACCAAACAGACTGATCAGCTTCTTTACTCCGCCACCCCAGTGGAGGGTGCCTGTAATTATTCTCATGGGAATGTTAGCAGGCCTTGCATTCTATCTTCTGAGGATCTCAAATGCCACCTCCTATCTCTCAGATGATCCGCGCGTCTGCATCAACTGCCATATAATGACCCCTCAGTTCGAAACATGGTCACACAGCGCACACCGCAGCATCACTGACTGCAACGCATGCCATGTTCCCCATGACAGCTTCATCCGGAAATACTATTTCAAGGCCAGTGACGGCCTTCGCCATGCTACCATCTTCACCCTCCGCAAAGAACCCCAGTCCATTTATATAAGGGAACCCGGAAAACGGGTGGTACAGGAGAACTGTCTCCGCTGCCATGAATCACTATTCAGCGACGGACCGGGGAGACCACTCGAGGCAATGGCAGGAATGCAGGTGAGACACTGCCTCGACTGCCACCGGAACACACCGCATGACAGAGTGAACAGCATTTCATCGACACAGTTCGCCATCACACCGACTCTGAAAGATAACCTGTAAATGCCTAAAACACTATAAACTATGTCTATAAGGGAATTCATCTCTGAGAAACCGTGGGCAGGATGGCTGCTCTTCTTTGCTACAGCCCTCGTTGTATTCCTCCTCGGTATGCTCGCCTCATCAGTCGTTGAGAGACGCAGCGAGGCGAAATACGCCTACAGGCCACCTACCGATCTCCAGCCCTTTGAATCTGACAACAGCGTCTGGGGCAAATTCTACCCCAGGGAATACAAGTCGTGGCTCATGACTGCCGACACCTCCTTCCGCAGCAAACATGCAGGAAACAAGCCGCTTGATGTGCTGGCAACTGATCCTGAAATGGCAGTGCTCTGGGCAGGTTATTCCTTCTCAAAGGATTACTCCCAGGCCCGCGGACATTACTGGGCGGTTGAAGATATCAGGAACACCCTCCGTACCGGCGGTCCCCTTACACCAGATGCCGGCCCGCAGCCAGGCACATGCTGGGCATGCAAGAGTCCCGACGTGCCACGGATGATTGAAAAAATCGGCGCTGAAGGCTTCTACAAGGCAACATGGACTGAGCTCGGACCGGAGATAACCAATTCAATAGGCTGCGCCGACTGCCATAACCCTGAAAACATGACTCTCACAATAACCCGCCCAGCACTCAGGGAAGCTTTCGAGAGACAGGGCAAAAACATAAATGATGCCGGCCACCAGGAGATGAGAAGCCTTGTCTGCGCACAGTGCCATGTTGAATACTACTTCAGGGGCGAAGGCAAATACCTTACCTTCCCGTGGGATAAGGGGATGACTGCCGATGCCATCCAGGCATATTATGACAGCTATGAGTTTGCCGACTGGACCCATGCCGTCAGCAAGACCCCCATGCTCAAAGCACAACATCCTGATTATGAGTTATTTAAAATGGGTATTCACGGCCAGCGCGGGGTAGCCTGCGCCGACTGTCACATGCCTTTCATCGCGGAGGGCGGCGTAAAATACACCAGCCATCATGTACAGAGTCCCCTGAACATGATCTCCGGTACATGCGCAACCTGCCACAGGCAGAGTGAAGAAGAACTGATGACAAACGTTTATGAGCGTCAGGACAAGATAGCTGACCTCAGAAATTACCTCGAGGAGGTACTCGTCGCCGCCCATTTTGAAGCCAAAGCAGCCTGGGATGCTGGTGCCGACGAAGGTACTATGAAGCCCCTTCTGGCTCTGATAAGACAGTCGCAGTGGAGATGGGACTTCTGTGCCGCCAGCCACGGCGGATCATTCCATGCACCCATCGAGGTAGCCTCAATCCTCAGCAACGGGATCATGAGAGGGCTGGAGGCACGTATAGGCCTGGCCAGGGTCCTTGTCTCCAGAGGCGTTGAGACAGTAACCATTCCGGACATCTCTTCAAAGACCGGAGCACAGAAAGCGATTGGCCTCGACATGGATGCACTCATAAAGGAAAAGGAGATCTTTAAACAGCAGGTGCTCCCGTTCTGGGACAAGAGCCCTGTCTGAGTAAAACCGCAAAGTGTAAACAAATATCTTGCGAACCATGAGTGACAGTCATGTGATTTGTCGTACAGCGTTTGCCCTGGTCTTCACCCTGTTGACAGCCCAGCTGACGGCGCAGCCGCGAGGGCCAGGACATACTTTTGCATACGGAAGTGAGGAGTTCCTGCTTGACGGAAATCCTTTCCGGATAATAAGCGGTGAGATTCACCCCGGCAGAGTACCGGCAGAATACTGGCGACACAGGATACAGATGGCGAAGGCAATTGGATGTACTACAGTCTCAGCCTAGCTCTTCTGGAATCTCCACTAGGCAGAGGAAGGAATATATGACTTCCGCACCGGCAACAGGGATATCTCCCGGTTCATAACCACAGCTCAGGAGGAAGGCATGTGGGTCATTATCAGACCCGGACCCTATGTCTGCGCCGAGTGGGAGTTCGGGGGGCTTCCTCCATACCTCCTTCGCAATCAAGACGTTAAGATCAGATGCATGGACCCTGTCTACATGAAAGCTGTTGAGAGATACATTTCAAGGTTGTCTGACATCCTTCGCCCCCATCTCATCACCAACGGAGGGCCGGTACTTATGATCCAGATCGAGAACGAGTACGGCAGTTACGGCAATGACCGCGAATACATGAAAGAGCTTAAAAACATATGGAGCAGGAATGACATCGACGTGCCCTTTTTCACCGGCGATGGGGCAGGATCAATTTTGCCCATGCAATGATTGACCGCAAGGGAATCACCGACAGGGTCATCCTCAACGGGATGACGCTGATGGACTGGAAAGTAAGGGGCTTTGAATCAATGTAAGAAACCTGCACAGCCCGGGGCACCATCCGCATCTTCTCAGAAAAGTTTCCCGCCGCAGAAAATAATCGGTAAGACTGTCTAGCTGATGCCGGTTATTGAAGAAAGAAGGTAGTAGATTCCGCCTGCCAGCAGCATTGATACTGGTATTGTTAGAATCCAGGCATAGAGCAGGTTGATTGTGACTCCCCACCTGACCGCGGTCACCCTTCTGGTCAGACCGGTTCCCATTATTGCTCCCGTGATAGTATGCGTTGTACTTACCGGGATACCGAATGCCTCGGTGCCAAAGAGCAGAATTGCTCCGGCGGTCTCAGCTGCTACGCCGTCGAAAGGCGTCAGTTTGGTGATCTTAGAGCCCATGGTCTTTACGATGCGCCATCCTCCGATGAGTGTTCCCATCGCTATTGCCGAGTAACAACCCAGCACGATCCAGTGAGGGATGTCATGTACTTTTCCGTTCACCATCTCTATCTGGGCCCAGTGAGGCACCTCATTTGCACCGTTGAAATAGACCATCAGCGCGGCTGCAATTATACCCATGACTTTCTGAGCGTCATTCCCCCCGTGACCGAGGCTGAAGAGCGCTGACGACAGCAGCTGAAAGCCCTTGAATCTCTTCTCCATCCTGAATGGATTGCCCTTTCGGCTTATCCATAGCAGCGCTATGGAAAGCAGGTAAGATATGAACATACCAAGCAGCGGGGCGAGGAAAATGAAGGCTGCAATCACTGCAATCTTTCCGGTATGTACCACGTCCCAGCCGGTAAAGGCTATGGCAGCGCCGGCAAAACCACCCACCAGGGTATGGGATGAGCTCGAAGGGATACCCAGGTACCAGGTCAAAAGGTTCCAGATGATTGCTGCCACGATGCCGGAGAGGATTACCATGAGTGTGATTGCCGAAGTGTCAACAATCTTTGATATTGTGTCAACAATATTGAGCTCGAAGACCAGATAGGCGAGCCAGTTGAAGGCAGCCGCCCAGAGTACAGCCTGGAAAGGGGTGAGTACCTTTGTTGATACTACAGTTGCTATTGAGTTGGCGGCGTCATGAAACCCGTTAATTAAATCAAAGGCAAACGCGAGAATCACAATGATGATCAGGATCGTAAAGTCCATCGGAAATCCGTTATGCAATTTTTATAATAACAGAAGAGAGAATGTCCGCCACATCATCACAGCGGTCAACAGCCTTTTCGAGGGCTGCCAGGATATCCTTCTTCTTAATCAGCTCAATCGCATCCCTCTCCTCCTGGAAAAGCCTGGCAAGATACCGGTGGTTGATGTCATCGGCATGCTCCTCAAGCTCGCCTATCTTATGGCAGTTATCCTTGTATTTTGACAGGTTCAGCACATCACGCAGACCGTTGAAGGCAGTATTGATCTCAATCGACGCCTTTCTTATGGTATCCGCCATATCACGAAACTCGTCGGGAATGTCCATTAATTTGTAAAGATGCGTCTGTTTGGCGGCACCATACATCAGATCCAGGACTGAATCCGTGGCATGTATCAGCTCAAATATGTCCTCGCGGTCAAACGGAGTGATGAAAGTGCTGCTCAGGGTCTTGTAGAGGTTTTTGGCAATCTGGTCACCTACCAGCTCAGCGTCCTTGATCCTGTGACCCAGCGCCTCCCTCTTCTCCACGGAGGGTTCATTCATGAACTCAACCAGTAGCTCCGCTCCTATTATAAGGTTGGCTGATGCATCTTTGAAGAGAGGATAAAACTTGCCCTCCTTAGGGGCCAGGAACGAAAAGATCTTGTCGAGTTTCATTGGTAGGTTGTGAAATATTTGCTCGCCAAAAATATATTAATGACATCACTAAATAAAGGAGAATTGACATAATGTTTATTAAATGTTGATTATTATTTCAGGGATGATTTTGACAACTTTAGTTATATTAGCAAATCATTAAATCTGAGATTTAGCATGAAGCTTACATTTTACGGAGCTGCCCGGGAGGTGACAGGAAGCAAGGTACTTATCGAAACCGAACACGGCAAGAACATTCTGCTTGACTGCGGCCAGTTTCAGGGCAAGGGTCTGGAGACGGAGGAGCAGAACAGGGCGCTTGCCTTTACCCCGGCCTCAGTTGACCACATAATCCTTTCACACGCCCATATCGATCACTCGGGACTGATACCATTCCTTTCACGTAACGGGTTTAACGGCTCAGTCGTATGTACGGATGCTACCCGTGATCTCTGTTCAATCATGCTTGCAGATTCCGGCAAGATTCAGGAGCATGATACCATGACTTTCAACAAGAAGAGGGCTAAAAAAGGGCTTCCTCCCGTAGAGCCGCTCTACACCCAGGCTGACGCCGTAGCAGCAATGAAACTGTTTATCAGCGTGGGCTATGACCGTAAGTTCAGGATAGACGAATACACAAATGTCAGGTTCACAAATACGGGTCACATGCTGGGCAGCGGAGTCGTCACAATCGAGCTCCTGGAGAAGGATGGCATTAAGAGGCTTGCCTACACCGGTGACATCGGGAGACCGGCAAACCGTATCCTCAAGAGTCCGGAGCCCTTCCCCCAGGCTGATTACCTGATAACCGAGTCAACTTACGGAGACAGGCTCCACCCATCACTTGAGGAGTCGGACGAGGAGCTCTTCCGGGTGGTGTACCATACCTGCGTTGAGAAGAAGGGCAAGCTCATAATCCCCGCATTCAGCGTCGGCCGTACCCAGGAGATAGTATACTCCCTCAACAACCTTTATAATGCAGGGCGTCTGCCAAGGGTAGATATTTATGTTGACAGCCCTCTCTCCGTCAACGCCACGAACATCTTCCGGATGCATACTGACTGCTTCAATGATGATGTCAGGCAGCTAATGCTCACCGATCCCGATCCGTTCGGTTTCAACTCACTCTTCTACAATACCTCGGTTGAGGGTTCCAAGAGCCTGAATGAGATAAAGGGACCGGTAATAATTATTTCCTCCTCCGGAATGATGGAGGCCGGGCGCGTCAAACACCACCTGGCCAACAGTATCAGCAGTCCGGCCAACACAGTTCTTGCGGTTGGCTACTGCGCCCCTTCCACCCTTGGTGCGAGGTTACTGAGGGGCGAAACGGAGGTTTCAATACACGGTACCAAATACCCGGTCAGGGCAGATATCGAAAGAATCGAATCCTACTCAGGTCATGGTGATTACCGGGAGATGGCAGATTACCTCTCCTGCCAGGATCAGGGCAAACTGAAGCAGATATTTCTCGTTCACGGGGAATACGAGACACAGCAACATTACAGGTCATTTCTGGAAACAAAGGGCTTTGGCAACATCGAGATTCCTTCATTCGGAATGTCATATAAAATCTGATATTTACAATAATCATTTGTTTAATGGCCATAAATCATATTTTTGCAAAAAAAAATTCCTGACCTATGTTTATTGTAATGGTTGTGCTTTTCCTGCTGGGTTACCTGGCGATAGCACTTGAGCATCCTATTAAGGTTGAGAAGGCTGCCAGCGCCCTTTTACTGGGTTCGATACTCTGGGCACTTTACGCTCTTTTCAGTGAACAGGTTCTTGCCATGGGCTTTTCACCGTCATGGGAAGAGCTGAAGATGATGGGGCAGCAGATATTGAACAACATCGCCCCGGCAATGACCTCCGATCAGTTCGCCACCTCACCATTCCGTGAGACGGTTGAGCTTTCAGGGCACACAAGCGCCTTTGTAAAAGAAGAGCTTGCCCATCACCTGGTTGACATAGCGGAGATACTGTTCTTTCTCTTCGGAGCCATGACAATTGTTGAGGTGATTGACCAGCACCAGGGCTTTACAGTTATCACAGACAGAATAGGTACGAAGAGCAAGGTGAAGCTCATCTGGATAATTGGTTTCATCACTTTCTTCATGTCAGCTGTCCTGGACAACCTGACAACCACAATTGTGATGATCGCCCTGCTCAGGAAGCTGATATCTGACAAACCCACCCGCTGGATCTTTGCCAGCATGATTGTAATTGCCGCAAACGCCGGAGGCGCCTGGTCGCCCATTGGGGACGTAACCACAATTATGCTCTGGATAGGCGGACAGATAACCACGGTTAATATCATTCTCAAAGTATTCCTTCCAAGCATGGTCAATATGATAGTACCCCTTACAATTCTCTCATTCATGGTTAAGGGCGACGTCAAAAGACCGGAAGTGTCACAGCATTCAGGTGACATCACAACGCCTTTTGAAAGGAAATTCATTCTTATCCTGGGGGTCTCGATGCTGCTATTTGTTCCTGTATTTAAGACTTTGACACATCTTCCGCCGTATATTGGTATGCTTTTCGGTCTCGGTGTCTTATGGCTGGCTTCAGAGATCATGCACCGCAACAAGGAGGAAGAGATCCGCAAAAAGCTCACAATCTACAATATAGTCAAGAAAGTTGATACTCCCACTATTTTCTTCTTTCTTGGCATCCTCATCGCAGTTGCCGCATTGCAAAGTGCAGGGCACCTGAGTCTGCTTGCCGGCTGGCTGGACGCGAAACTGGGAGACATTTACCTGATCGACCTGGCCATTGGGGCAATCTCCGCCGTGGTTGACAACGTTCCGTTGGTGGCAGGTGCCATGGGAATGTATGAAGTTGTTACTCCCGACATGCTCCGTATAGCTGCAGATCCGGCCTATGCTTCATTCTTTGTTCAGGATGGCCTCTTCTGGGAATTCCTTGCCTACTGCGCAGGAACGGGTGGTAGCATGCTTATCATCGGCTCCGCTGCCGGGGTTGCTGCGATGGGCCTCGAGAGAATTGACTTCATATGGTATATGAAGAAGATATCATGGCTCGCGCTGGCTGGATACCTTGCAGGTGCCGGGGTTTACTGGCTGCAGGCACAGATTATTCACTGAGGTTGAAAAATATATTTTATCAAAGGGCTTCATCGAATGGTGAAGCCCTTTATATTTGCATCCTCTAAATCCTGTCACAGGACATACATTCCAAGCTTAATCCCCCCTAAAACATGTTTCTGATTCAGAACTTTGAGTTCGTGCTCTTTGCCCTTACTCTTGTGGGAGTAGCTCTCTTCCATAAACAGACGATGTGGGTGGCCCTTACCGGCATGACCCTGATCCTTGTCGGAGCCATTACAACCAATATCCTGCTTGATTTCCCCGCTACAGGTGTCTGGGCCGGAATATTACTGGGGCATGCTTGCCTATGCCGTCGGGTTCGGAGGATCAATGATATGGTTCGGGTCATCAGCCGGTGTGGCAATTACCAATAAGTTTCCGGAAGGAAGATCAGTTGTCAAATGGCTGAAGAGCGGCTGGTGGATTGCACTGGCCTATGTAGTCGGATTTTTCGTATTGCTGGCGCTACGGGGTTGGGAGCCCGTTACTGTTTAAAAAAATAGCCGGCAACATAAAACAAAGAAGCCGGTATATCCGGCCACCTTGTAGTTTAAGAGAGGCTGCCCCTTCGGAGACAGCCTCTCTCTTTTTGTTATTAGCGATAATACCCTGTCTGGAGAGCCTTCGCTGATTTATTTCCTAATATCTCGGTTCGCGGTCTCCCCTGTCGCGAAAATCACGACGGGGCCTGAAAGGCTTCTTCTCTGCCTTGGGCTCAGACCTCTTTACGATGATCTGACTGCCGTCGAGTTCTGAGTTGTTGAGTTTTTCGATAGCTTCATAACCGGCACGGTCATCAGCCATCTCTACGAAACCGTAACGCTTCGAAAAGCCGGTTTCACGGTCCATAATAACTTTTGCGGAGATTACCTCTCCAAATTTGCTGAAAAGTTCCTGAAGGTCTTCTGCTTTGGTTACAGAACTCAGCTTGGCTACAAAAATGTTCATTTGAAAATTTAATTAAAATGTTAATAAAAAATTAATAATCAGCCTGTTGATACTTATGAGGACACAAGACGTCTCCACACCGTAACAATTTAGCCAATACAAATGTATTTAAATACTTTTAACAATTGCAAATTAATTTAATTATTTGGAAATGATGTTGTGAGGAGATATCTGGTACTGAGCTCTTATCTTGTAGCAGGATAATCCAGCCACTCTTCAAGTCTGTCTAAAACCTCTTCCCTGCTGTCATCAGACAGGTTCATGATGCGTGTGCGGTGAGAACCACCCTCTTTTACTACCTTCAGGCATTTATCATTATCACCGGGATCAGCTGCTGTGGCCGACCACGGATCAAATTCACCGTAGAGAAAGATAAAGTTTTCTGCATCCTCCCTGATATATTCAGCCACCTTGCGTCCGAAACCGTAATCATAAACGTATTCAGGACCTTGCGGCGCCGAGAACTGAAATTCAGGCTGCTCCGAGTTTCGGGCATGCTTTAGAAGTCCTGCAAACCGGTCAAAATTATAGCCATAATAACCAATCTCCGTCATTGCCTGGTAGAAGAAAGGTTCAAAGTATTCAAGTCCCTGGTCTGCAAAATAGCGCGGATCTCCAACATCTGCCAGGTGCCTGAATAACTTTTCATCGTCACCGTCAAGGGGAATGGAGTCACACGGGACGCTACCCCACTGCCAGAAGGCAAACTCATACTCAAGCACCGTCATCTCATAAGCTGTCTCAGGGCCTCCCACCCTGTTAAATGTCCACCCCCTCTCCCCTGCGTACTTCAGGAAAATCGGGAATAGCTGATCAAACTTCTCCAGTGCCAGCTTCTGAAACCGGAAGACCCTGTCACGACACTCTGCTGTTCCCACGCTTTCAAGAAAGGGTACCATCCGCTCATCCTCAGGTCCGAAATTCAGAGGCGCAACATATGGAACACTGACATTGACATCTTCAGGATAATAGTACCTGTGAAACATGACCGTCTGCCCCCCCTTGCTGATGCCTGTGGTTGCCCATTTGCCGCTGAAAACCGGCTTGAAAAGCTCTATGATGCGATGATGATCCGTTGCAGCCTGCCATGTTGTGAGATACTCCCATTCTGCGGAATCGGGCCTCGACTCTTCAAAATACCTGTGCTCAATCCTGATAAGGTTAGCCTTCATTAGCGAAGCCAGCTCATTTCTGCCTTCCCTGGCACCGTAGCCTTCCGTCTCAACAATGACCGGCCTGTCTTTACCTGCAAAATACAGGAACACCTGCTGGCTGAACCGTGGTCCGTCAGGATTCCTGTGGTCAACCGGCTGCCACAGTCTTATTTCCCAGGCTTCACTGAACATGGTATCAGCCTCGATCCTGAAAAGAGTGTCTGCCTGAATGGTGGCCAGCCGCTCCTCAAGTGTCATGCCTTTGTCTGCACACCCTGCCGCAAGCATGGCTGCAACAACCGATATATAAATTCTGAATTTCATTGGAAGTTGTGGAAAAAAAATTGTTCATCATTTCATTTTGCGCTCCAGTGGCTTCGTCTTCACGGCAAGCCAGCTCCGGATATCCGGATCAAGCTTTTCCTTCAGCATATTGTATACTGCTGAGTGGTAATCGTTCAGCCACTTCAGCTCTTTGTCATCCAGCAAAGTGACATCGATAAGGGTGCTGTCAATGTAGCAAAGTGTCACCGTCTCAAATGCCAGGAAGCTCCCATACTCCGTCACCGCCTCCTCGCGGCATGCCAGCAGGTTCTCAGTTCTGAAACCGTACTTTCCCGGTCTGTAGAAAGCCGGCTCGTCTGACACCACCATCCCCGGCTCAATGCCTGTCTTAAGGTCGGCGGTGGCTCCTGTTCCTACGGATTGCGGTCCTTCGTGAACGTTCAGAAAACTGCCAACGCCGTGTCCAGTTCCGTGACCGTAGTTGAGATGGTTATCCCACAACGGTTTCCGGGCAAGGATATCCAGCTGATACCCTTTTGTGCCTCTCGGGAAACGTGCCATGGCCAGATCAATAGTACCCCTGAGTGCAAGGGTGAAATCCTTCTTCATCTGAGCATCGGGCTTTCCGAAAACCACAGTCCTGGTGATGTCAGTCGTACCCCCGAAATACTGGCCTCCCGAATCAAGCAGGAAAACACCTTTCTGTCCGAGTACGGCATTGGTTGTCTCGTCAGGAACATAGTGAGGCAGGGCAGCATGTTCGTTCCAGGCTGCAATGGTGCTGAATGACGGTCCTGTGCATCCCTCCTGCTCCGTCCTCATGCCGTCAATCATGGCAGCAGCAGAGAGCTCCGTAACCTGCCCTGAGGTGACATTCTTCTCGAGCCAGTGGAAAAACCGTGTCAGAACCACTCCATCCTTCACCATTGCCTCACCCAGGTTCTTAAGCTCGGTTGAATTCTTTATTGCCTTCAGCCTCGTGGGGATACTCAGATCATCTGCGACTTTCACTTTCCGGGCCACCGACCGCCACAGCGCTGCAGAAGTGGTTCCGGATGAAAGCATCAGCACTGAACCTTCTTCAAGATGACCAAGCACATGGGACACCGTATCATATGGCAGCAAAACCACACCATCCCTGTCAAGGGAAGCCTTCAGGCCTGAAGGAATCTTCTCCTCATCGGCAAAAAGGATCACCTGTCCGGGGCCGACAAGAGCATACGACAGTAGCAGCGGACAGTATTTCACATCATTGCCCCTGATGTTTAACAGCCACATTATGTCGTCTACAGCCGTAAGGAACTGAAAATCAACTTTCATTGCGACCATTATCTGCCTCACCTTTTCCAGCTTTTCTCTGCGTGAGATGCCGGCATATTTCACATCAAGCTCAAAAGCCTCACCGTCTGGAAGTGGCGGCCTCTCATTCCAAAGCGGGGTGATCAGGTCAACCCTCAGATTCACCCGGGCACCAGATTCAGCCATTGCAGAGGTTAGCAGCCTCATCTGAACCACGGAGATAAGCCTGCCGTCAACCCCGACTTTCCATCCCTTACGGCATTTTTCCCGGAGCCAGTCAATATGTTCCGGAGTGTGCGGAATCTTCAATCTTACAAGCTCATAACCGGAACCGGAAAGCTGATCTTCAGCCTGTATGAAATAGCGACTGTCAGTCCAGAGCCCTGCAAAACTGCCCGTTATTACAACTGTCCCTGCAGAGCCGGTAAATCCTGTCAGCCACCGTATCACCCGCCAGTGGTCAGGCACATATTCTCCCAGGTGCGGATCGGACGAGGGTACAATCAGAGCGTCAAGCTTCTTGCTTTTCATCATGGCACGCACTTGCGCAAGCCTTTTCCTGTAAACATTACCTGTCATTACCGTATTTCTCACAAACGTTATTTGCCAAAAAAATGCTTCATCCAGAAGCTGTTGCCCTCTTTTATCATGAAGACTCGCTTGGGTCCTCCCCAGCCATGTCGTTCACCGGGGTATATCATCATCTCGAAGGGTTTATTCAGGTCCTGGAGTGTGGTGATCAGCCAGATTGAGTTCTGCATATGGACGTTGTCATCCATGTCGCCGTGTCTGATCAGCAGTTTTCCCTTCAGTGAACCGGCATGCGTAATGGCCGAGCCCTTTTCATAACCATCAGGATTGGACTTCGGGGTGTCCATGTAGCGTTCAGTATAAACATTGTCGTACAGCCGCCAGTCTGTAACAGAATAATCGGCTATCCCGTGGGTCCAGTAATCCGAGCCTGCTGTCAGGGCCATGCAGGTAACATATCCGCCGTAAGACCCGCCCGTGATACCGATCCTGGATGAGTCTGCCCACGGTTGCTGACGAAGCCACTTTACGGCATCGGCATAGTCGGATATCTCCCATTTGCCAAGGCACCTGTGAACATAATCGAGTCCTTTCTTTCCGAAGGTACCGGAACCGCGATGATCAACATTGATTGTGACGATTCCGTTCTCTGCATACCACCTGGCCTGCGGGCTCTGCCAGCGGTTGCGGATGCTTCCCGCGTCGGGGCCTCCGTAAATTGTGAATACAACCGGGTGCTTTTTCGACGGGTCAAACCCCACCGGCCAGGTTATAAGTGCAGGCATGTCAAACAGGCCGTCCGATGTCCTGATCTTTGTCAGCTCGTACTTCTGATGCCTTTCGGGATCGAAGGGAACTGCTTCCTCCTGGTGTATACTCCTGACAAGCTTTCCTTTTCGGTCAATCAGGTCCATACCCCCCGGATTGACAAGGCTGCTCCATGTATCAAGAAACCAGTATCCGCCGGGAGATACCGATACCATGTGGGTGCCGTCACCTGAGGTTATCTGAATAAGTTTTGTGCCGTCCAGTCTGACCCTGTACAGGTGGCTTCCAAGTGGGTCTGTACCGGTTCCTGTGAAATAAATCTCCCTGCGAGTTTCATCTACCTTAGCAATACCAGTCACCTTCCAGTCAAAATCAGTGATCCGGGATATCAGCCTTCCGTCCCAGCCATAATAATAGAGATTGTACCAGTCGTTGCGATAGCTTCTGACAATGAATCCGGTGCCGTCATTCATGACATATATATCCTCGAAAAAATCAATCCAGGTAGGTCTCGTCTCGCTGTAAACCTCGGAGAAGTCACCTGTTGAAACATCTGCGAGAATGAACCTCATGTCATTCTGGTCACGGTTAAGCACCTGAACCATCAGTCTCCTGCTGTCAGGGGTCCATGAAGGCCATGCAAGGTACTGGTCGGTATTCTCATCTGTCTTCACCCAGGTGGTTTTTCCGTCGGAGAGATCAACGACGCCCATCTTAACCTTCGGGTTCGGGTCACCGGGTTTGGGGTAAGGTGTGATCTCGAGTCTCCCGTGAGTGCCGTCACTGTTTTCAAGTGCATTGAGGTAATAGAGCGGGACCGGGTTGTCATCAGTGTGAAGATAAGCAATCTTCCCGGCATCGGGTGACCACCAGAAAGCAGCGTACCTTGATCCTCTGCCGAGTATCTCCTCCATATAGACCCAGGAAGCCCATCCATTGTATATTTTGTCAGTGGCATCGAAGGTGAGCCTGGTCTCCTTGCCTGAGTCAAGGTCATAGACATAGAGATCCTTATCCTTTGTGTATGCAAGCTTCCTGTCGCCGGGAGCAAAACGGGCATTCATCTCCTTTGGTCCGTCATCGGTAAGCCTCTTTCCTTCAGGGTTTCCGGCCGAATAGTACCAGAGGTCACCTTCTCGCAGGATCACTACAGCCTGCCTGTCTGAGGCAACCGCCATGTCGGGATCCGGAGTCACACCTTCAGGCAGCAGATCACTCAGCTGTTGCATCTCGGTCCGGTATTTTTCAACCCTGACTGATTTGCCTGTCCTGCAGTTATAGTCCACCACTACAAGGTTATCCACACTATCCGCAGGCTGCTTTTCCTCATCGTATAACCTGATCAGCATCCTGTTATCATCGATCCATTTTATAAAGCCAGGCCCGTAAGCCGGTCCCGGTCTCTGACCCGAAAGGGCAACGGTGAAAGCCAGCATAATCACCGGCTGAATAAATCTGAGTAAGTACTTCATGGTATAATTGCTATTTGAATTTCGGTTTACCGGAAGCAAATATAATAAAGTTAACCGGCGCCGGTGCCTGAAGCTGCCAGGCAACACATTTTGACAAGGCCTGCATATATTGTTATCTTTGGGGCGAAAAAGAAGAAAATGGGGATGAAAGGGGAAAATACCCCACCGGTTGACTGGCTCAGGCTGGACAATGCAGCGAAGATCTACCCTGCCATTACCGGCTCGGAACTTACGGGAGTCTTCCGTATCACAATCAACCTCACATCGCCGGTAAATCTTCCCGCCCTGACGAAGGCATCCGAAGAGGCTTCGAAGCTCTTCCCCTTCTTCAGCGTGGAGCTCTGCAAAGGGTTCTTCTGGTACTACCTGGAATACAATGGAAGGCCTCCAAGGGTGATGCCTGACAGTGGTCAGCGGTGCCAGCCCTTTCCCCGGACCATGAAAGGAGAACTTGTCTACAGAATACTCGTCCGCGCCAATACTGTCGCGGTTGAGTTCTTCCATATCCTCACCGACGGCGGTGGCGCAATTTTCTTCCTGAAGACTCTGCTCAACTATTACTTCTTTCATTTGTCAGGAATCAGTGAGGTACCCTTTCCGGAGGTGAAGGGGGGACCTCAGCCCGGCAGCACCGAGGATCTCTTCTCGAGACACTACGGCAAGGGGATGCCCAGTCCTGCCGTTATGCCTCGCGCATGGCACCTGCCATTCAGGTTGAGTGAAACGCCAAGATTCCACGTTAACGAATTCGAGGTACCGGCGGAAACACTTGCATCGGTGTCAAAGGCTGCCGGCAGTACAATCACCGGGTACCTTGCTGCTACCCTGCTCTTCGTGCTGCAGGAACTAAAAATCGCTGACGGACACGGATCGCCTCACATAAGGGTGCAGGTACCCTTCGATCTGCGAAGAAGGTACGAGGCAACCACCCTCCGCAACTTCTCACTCTTCGCCATGCCAGCTATAGACATAAGAATGGGATCATACTCGTTCGACGAGATATTGCGAGAAGTTAAAATCACAATGCAGCTTATGACTGACGAAAAGAGGATCCGCCAGGTCATCAGCAGGAATGTATCAAAGGAAAAAAATCCGCTTATCCGCATCATCCCGCTCTTCATCAAGAGTCCGGTACTGCGGTTTGCGTACAACAGGTTCGGCCCCAGCCAGTTCACCACAACCATCACCAACATGGGAAGGGTAGTGCCCACAGGACCTGCAGCCGGAATGATGCAATCAATGTCAGTCACTCCCCCTCCCCCTCACCGCCACATCAAGATCACCGCAGGACTGATAACACTGGGGCTGAATACCATTATTACATTCGGATCACTCACAAACAGTACCGGACTGGAAAAAGAATTCGTAAAGCGGCTGACAGGTGCCGGAATACCTGTAAAACTTCACATAAAGGAAAACTGATAGTATCATGGCAATCTGTAATAAGTGCGGCGTTGACCTGGGAGAAGGAAATGAAAAATGTCCCCTGTGCGAGCCTGCAGACCTGCGCAAGGGAAGGGTGGCTTCGGCAGCCGATCTCTTCAGGCTCTCGAAGATCGAGAACGCCAGACACCTTTACGAGATAATCATGCTGCTGCTGGTATCCGGGGTGATCATAACCATTGCAATTGATGCTGTCTTTGGCAGAGGGATGAGCTGGTCACTCTTCACCACAATATCAATCGGATACCTGATTGTTTTCATCTCCTCACTCTACCTACTCAGGCGAAGATCATACCTTGCAATCACATCAGCCATGGCTGCAACTCTTGCATTTCTCTGGCTGGCGGATATACTGACGGGCAACAGCGGATGGTTTCGCACACTGGCAGGACCACTGGCAGTGGCGGCAGGCACGCTTACTGCTACTGTTCTGTTCCTTAATTCGATGTCAAGATACAGGGGCTTGAACCTGCTGGCATCCATCCTGCTTGCACTGGCTATCTTCGTGCTGCTCATTGAATATCTTACCGACCGGCTTCTGACCGGCACCTGCAATCCTCAGTGGTCAGTGGTAACGGCAGTGTCACTGTTTATTATTTCAATGTTTTTTATCTTCATTCATTACAGGCTTAAGCGTGGCAGAAGCCTCGGACGTCTTTTTCACATCTGAGCACCAGCGCCCCTGTCTCTATAACATATCGGCCTGCATGCCCGTGTGAACAGATTTGAAATATATTTACATCCTAAACATTTCCGATGAAGAGATATCTGCTTTCGGCGGCATTGATTGTCGCCTTCTCACTCTGCCTGTCATCACAGGGACTGCTTACTCCCGAACAATTCCTGGGTTACCCTCCGGGTGACCGTTTCACCCCACAGCATATCCTGACGGCATACTTCAGGCACGTTGCGGAAACCTCTCCCTCAGCCGAATATCTACAATACGGCGAGACATGGGAAGGAAGGCCGCTTATTGTCTGTATCGTCTCTTCACCGGAGAACCTTGCCAGGCTCGAACTGCTGAAGCAATCCAACCTTCAGAAAGCCGGGTTCGCCGAAGGCAAACCGGAGACGGAGCCCCTGCCGATAGTCTGGCTGGCCTACAGCGTTCACGGCTCAGAACCGGCCGGCGCCGAAGCCTCGATGAAGGTCCTTCATACACTCGTAACCGGGTCGTATGATGGATCCGCAGAGTGGCTTAAAAACATGATCATAATAATCGATCCCTGTCAGAACCCCGACGGCCGTGATCTCTTTACATTCAGGTACATGAGAGCACAGGGATGGCCTGCAAACAGCAATCCCGAAGCCTGGGAACACAACCAGGATTGGCCTTCCGCAAGACTTAACCACTACCTTTTCGACCTGAACCGCGACTGGAGCTGGCATGTTCAGAAAGAGACACAGGCACGCATGAAGCTGTACAACAGTTATATGCCTCACATTCACGCCGACTTTCACGAGATGGGGTCCGGCAGCACCTACTTTTTCCCCCCCGGAGCTGAGCCCTGGCACCAGGTAATCACCCCCTGGCAGCGTGAATTCCATGCACTTACAGGTAGAAAAAGTGCAGAATTGTTTAATGCAGGCTTCAGGCTCTATTATACGAATGACAATTTCGATCTCTTCTGTCCCAGTTTCGGAGACACCTGGCCTCTTTTCAACGGGGCCATGGGATTCACCTTTGAACAGGGCGGAGGGGCTCAGGCCGGCCTGAGCCTGGCAAGAAAAGGGATGGACACCCTGACACTGGCTCACCGTATCGAGGGCCATTTCCTGGCATCCATGGCCGTGGTGGCTACCGCTGCTGAAAACCGGGATAAGCTACTCAGCAATTTTTATGAATTCTTCACCACAGCCACCACCAGGCCGGAATTCAAGTACAAAACGGTAATTATCAAGGGTACAGCCGATGCCGCCTCCTTGCAGTCGCTTAAAAAGCTTCTCGAAAGCAACCAGATAAAGTACGAATCACCCCGTGTCACCGGGAAAAAAATCTCAGCATTTGATTACAGGCGAGACAGTGAGGGGAGCACAACACTCGAAAAGAATGACATCATCATCAGCGCATATCAGCCACAGGGCAGACTGATGCAGGTCCTGTTCGAACCTGACTCTCACTCCTCTGATTCAGCCAGTTACGACCTGACCGCCTGGGCCCTGCCATACGTTTACAACCTCGAGGCGTATGCCACAGCAGAGCGGGTGCCTGTCGAAGAGAAGACCGATTCCGTACCGACGGTCAATGCAGCACCGGCAGACACAGCCGGGGCATACGCGTGGGCCGCTTCAATGACCGGCTTCAATGAACTGAAATTCATGGCTATGCTCTACAAGGCAGGCATGAATGTTCGTTACACCCTCCACCCTTTTACATTGGACGGACTCACATTCACCAGGGGTACCGTTGTGGTTGCACGGGGTGATAATACTGAATCAAAAGGATTTGATGCCAGGGTTCTGGCAGCGGCAAAAGCCAGCGGCACGAAACCCGTAAGACTGACAGGGGGGATGGTAACCAAGGGAAAAGACCTCGGCTCAGATTATTCTCCTGTCAGAAAAGGTCCGAAGATAGCCCTCGTAGGAGGTGAAGGCACCTCGCAGGCATTCGGTGAGATATGGTTCTTCCTTGAGAGAGAGCTGGAATACCCGGTCACTGTCATCGATATCTCTGACCTTAAGAGTGCCAGCCTCCCGCAATATGACGTACTGATCATTCCCGGAGGATCACTCACCGATTCAAAAGAGAAGCTCCTGGCTTATGTAAATGGCGGTGGCAGGATCATAGCAATGGAGAGCGCCATCGCCCTCTTCCGTGCGGAGAAGACAACCGCATTGGGGAAAGCATGGGAAGCAAAAGAGGCGGAGGAGAAGAAAACCGTGAAACCGACCTTTGCAGACACCACCATGCTGAAGAGGTATGAAGACCAGCGTCGTTACTCAGCCATGGAAAGGTCAGCCGGCGCAATCTTCAGGGTGCATCTTGATGATTCACACCCTTTTGCCTTCGGCATGGGGAAAGAGTGGTTTTTGATGAAAAGGAATGAAGGATTGCCTTTCCTGGAGAAGGGCAGCAACATCGGATACATCAGTGACAACAGACCTGTCGCCGGATTTGCAGGCTATAAATTCCTGCAGAAGATAAAAAACACCGGTGTGATCGCCTCCGAGACCATCGGCAAAGGGACGGTTGTCTATCTCTCTGATGACCCTTACTTCAGAGCTTACTGGATGAGCGGGCGGGTCCTGCTGGGCAACATCCTGCTGAGATAATTGCCTCCCCGAAGTATCACAGCCTGAGTTGTACTTTCATATTAATGGTTAATTTTATCTGCTGAACTAAATATTTGCGGATGCATAATTTACTTGACAGGTTTCTCGGTTATGTCCGTATCGAGACCAGGCCCGATGACAACAACACCTCATCACCCTCTTCAATAAGCCAGATGCTCTTCGCCGAACGTCTGGCAGAGGAGCTGGAGAGAATAGGAATGCACGAGGTGACGCTCGACAGCAACGGATATATTATGGCCACCCTTCCGGCAAACAGCGGTGCAGAGACCCCGGTTATCGGATTCATAGCCCATATGGATACCAGCCCCGAGGCGCCGTCCGCCGGTATTAACCCCCTGGTGCACGATAATTATGACGGGAAGGATATTGTGCTCAACACAGGGCGAAATATAATCCTCTCCCCCACCGATTTCCCGGAACTCTCCTCATACACGGGGCAGACAATCATAACCACTGACGGCACTACCCTCCTTGGCGCTGACGACAAGGCCGGAATAGCCGAAATAGTAACTGCCTGCGAGCAAATGATTGCCAATCCCTCCCTCAGGCACGGCAGGATAAGGGTAGCCTTTACTCCGGACGAGGAGATAGGAAGAGGGGCTGATAATTTCAATGTCAGGCAGTTCGGGGCTGACTATGCTTATACACTCGATGGCGGGGGCATAGGCGAGCTTGAGTATGAAAACTTCAACGCGGCAGCAGCTACGGTAGAGGTGAAGGGACGAAGCGTACATCCCGGCACCGCGAAGGATGCAATGATCAACTCCATTATGGTGGCCGGACATCTCGATTCCCTCCTTCCGCAACGCGAAAGACCGGAATTCACAGAAGGGTACGAAGGGTTCTTTCACCTCTATGACATCAGGGGATCAGTCGAGGAGACCTTAATGAAATACATTATCCGCGACCATGATCCCGTGAAATTCAGTGAACGGAAAAAGCATCTGAACGAAGCAGTGGCGGAGACAGGCAAACGCTTCCCCGGAGCCGCAGTCAGGGTGGTGATGAAGGACCAGTACTTCAACATGAAGGAAATAATTGAGGCTAACTATCATATTATCGAAGCCGCAGTCAAAGCATACCGCATGGCAGGGGTAGAACCGGTAATCAAACCTGTCAGGGGTGGTACCGATGGCGCCAGACTCTCATTCATGGGACTCCCCTGCCCCAACCTCTTCACCGGCGGTCATAACTACCACGGACGATTCGAATATATCCCCCTTCAATCAATGGAAAAAGCCGTTGAGGTAATCATTAACCTCTGTATATCAGTAAATAAATAGAAAATGAAAAGACTCATCCTGCCCATGGTTGCCCCGGGCCTGGCAACTCTTGCACTCTGCTGCGGTTCATGCAACTCAGACCGCTCTTTCATGAAGGCTTCGGAAACAATTACCGCCGGAGAGCTCCGCGAGTATACCCAGATACTTGGAGCCGACAGCATGCTGGGCAGAAAACCTTTCACACGGGGAGAGACAATCACGGTCAACTATCTTGCCTCCGAACTGGAGAAGATAGGTTTTGCCCCGGCTTTCGGAGACAACTGGTTCCAGGAGGTGCCGATGGTTGAGATCGCCACCCGGGTGGAAGGTAAGGCTGTTATCACAGCAGGAGGAAAAAAGATGGAACTCTCCGCACCTGATGACCTGGCAGTTGAGTCACCGTCAATGAAGCAGTACGTGGAACTCGAAGATATACCCATGGTCTTCTGCGGTTTCGGCATCGTAGCCCCGGAGTACGGATGGAACGACTTCGAAGGACTCGACGTGAAAGGCAAATGTGCCGTTGTGCTGGTGAATGACCCGGGACTCTATACAGGCGATTCAGCACTGTTCAAGGGACGACAGATGACCTATTACGGCCGATGGACCTATAAATATGAAGAGGCTGCCAGGCAGGGTGCAGCAGCAATCCTGATTATTCATGAGACCGTGGGAGCCGGCTATGATTATTCAATACCCCGCAAGAGCTCCATCTCACCCGGCCTCTACAGCGAGCCGGCCCCCGGAGAACCGGAACCATGCCCCGTAACGGGATGGTTGAGCTCAGCAGCGGCAGAAGAGATTTTCGGAGCCATCGGACACAACGTTGATACACTGCGTAAAAACGCCTGCAGTAAGGACTTCAGAGGTTTTGACACCGGTGCATCAATCTCACTGCAACTGACAAACAGCCACTCCAGGAACAGCTCACTGAATGTGGCAGGTATCCTCAAAGGAACTGAAAAACCGGAAGAGTGTATTATAATCTCTGCACACTGGGATCACTTCGGCATCGGCGAAGTTGAAAACGGCGATTCAATCTATAACGGCGCCGTAGATAACGGCACATCCATGGCATGGGCCTTCGAGATCGGAGAGGCCTTCGCCTCGATGAAGGAGAGACCCGCCAGGTCAGTAATCCTCTTCTTCCCCACAGCCGAGGAACAGGGACTACTCGGGTCAGGCTGGTTCGCGGCAAACCCGCCGGTCAGCAACCAGAACCTGATTGCCTGTTTCAATAACGACCTGCTCCTGCCAATAGGCAGAATGAAAGATATCATGGTAACCGGCTACGGACAGTCAGACCTTGAAGATATGCTTGCAGAGGCTGCCAGTCGTCAGGGAAGATACCTGATGCCCGATCCCAATCCCGAGACAGGCATGTACTTCCGCTCTGACCACTTCCCGTTCGCCAAAGCCGGAGTGCCATCACTCTTCGCCAGGGGTAACTGTGACAGCCGAGAGTTTGGCATAGAGTGGGCAGCAGCACAGGAGAAGGACTATATTACCAATAAGTACCACAAACCCGCCGACAACTACTATCCTGAAATGAACTTCGAAGGGATAGTCGAAGACGCCAGGGCAGTGTTCGACGTTGCCTTCAGGATTGTGACCAGCGATATCAGACCTCGGTGGAAACCCGGTTCTGAATTTGCAAACGTCAGATAAACAGTTGCTTCATAGGAAAATGACAGCGAAATAATCAACACAAACATAATACTTCTGTTATTTTTGTAACACTGTGAATTTATTCACAAATAATACATATCTTTACACTGCCAAAATTATTAAGTGCATTTACAAGGCTGGTAAGATGAAAATTGAAGAGATATGTTCTGTATTGAACGGTGAGCTGGTATGCGGTAGTGACAAGAGTCAGCGTGATGTAACACATGCGTTTGCATCTGATCTGATGAGCGACGTACTGACGGTAAACTGCAGCAACCTGCTGCTTATTACCGGGCTTGCCAATCTGCAGACCATACGTACTGCCGAGATGTCCGACATAGACTGTATCCTGTTTGTAAGGAACAAGTCGGTAACACCGGAGATGAAAAAGCTTGCCGAAGAGCTTGGCATGGCACTGATAACCTGTCCATCCACCATGTTCAGAGCATCGGGAGAGCTCTACAGGGCAGGAATGAAACCATTATTCTGAGATTCCGTGGCAATGAGCTTCGAGTATAGGGTCACTGGAGGCGATTTCACCCACGCGGGTTATGCCTCGAGCCAGGTCAAGAAGATGCTGAAGCAGCTTGGCGTGGAGAGTACCGTCATCAAAAGAGTGGTGGTATGTCTCTATGAAGCGGAGGTGAATATAGTTGCTCACGCCTGGGACGGTATCATCAATGTTGATCTCGATACCGATACAATCGTCATGAAGCTGACCGATAACGGTCCCGGCATAGCCGACATTGAACAGGCAATGCAAAAAGGATTCTCCACTGCTTCTCCCGAAGTGCGGGAGATGGGATTCGGCGCAGGAATGGGACTGCCCAATATCAGTGCCAACGCTGACATCTTCGTGATCAGCAGCGAGCCGGGTGTTGGTACCACCCTTGAAATAACAATTAATCTGAACAGCGCTGCTGTCTGAGACTATGGAAAAAGGATTTTTTCATCACGCACTGACCATCCGCGAGGATATATGCACCGGCTGCTCCCTCTGCATGAGAGTCTGTCCCACAGAGGCACTGCGCATCTGTGACGGCAAGGCAAGGCTGATTGAAGATCGCTGCGTCGACTGCGGTGAATGCTTCAGGGCTTGTCCCGTGCATGCAATCATAATAGAGCAGGACGACTTCAGCCGTATCTTTGATTACAAGCATCGTGTGGCCCTGGTACCTGCTGTGCTTCACGGGCAGTTCCGCCATGAAGTCTCCATTTCTGAGATAAGTGCAGTGCTTAAAAGCCTGGGATTCACATGGGTGTATGAGGTGGAACACGGAGCGGAGATTCTGAAACCGGCCATAGAGGACATGATGAATATCCGGACTCTCCCCCGCCCTCTCATATCAAGCTATTGCCCTGCCGTTGTGCGCCTCATCCAGGTACGCTTTCCCGCCCTTCTGAGAAACCTGGCAACGGTGAAGGCACCCCTCGAGATGGCAGCCTTTTACTGCCGCAGGGTGCTGCGCGACAGAGGTGCGCACAATGCCGAGATCGGGGTCTTCTACGTCACCCCCTGTGCTGCCAAGATAGCCGCAGTCAAATCACCCGTCGGTGAAGAATCGACCCCCATCAGCGGCGTGATCAATATGGACTTCATCTACAACAAGATAAGCCGGACCCTGAGGAACAAGGGCGAGCTGCCTCACGGCGATGACCATGCCTATTCAGTTGATCCTGACACACTGGTATGGAGTCTCACCAACGGAGAGGCCTCATGTGTCAACGGGCGAACACTGGCCATTGACGGCATGAGCAACGTGACCGAGTTCCTTGAGCAGCTTGAGAATGACGAGATATCGGGAGTGGACTATCTCGAGCTGAGAGCATGTGACGAAGGCTGTGCCGGAGGTGTGCTGCTCTCCTCCAACCGTTTCCTGGTTGCTGAGCGGTTACGCAACAAGGCCCGGAACCTTCAGCCTGGCAGCCGCCCTGCCGAAGACAGTGAGATACCTGATATAGAGGCTTACTCAGAATACCTTATGAACAAAGTGAGGATAACTGACGAGATCAAGCCCAGGTCAATGTACCGTCTCTCCGGTGACCGTGATCAGGCCATGCGCATGATGAAGCGCTCACGCCGGCTGATGTGCTGGCTGCCGGGTATCGACTGCGGACTGTGCGGGGCACCCTCCTGCCAGGCCCTGGCAGAAGATATTGTCCGCCACCGCGGTGACATCTCCCAGTGCATCTTTATCCGCGAATCGAACCTCGAAAAGGAACTGATGGATCCCGAAAGGGCTGCCGGGATTATGAGAAGAATCTGGGGCGACAACAATTTTGAAAAGAACTGCAACAAGAAAGGAGCTGAAAATGAAAGTAACTGATATCGTTGAAAAACTGAACCTGAAGGTTTTTTCCGGTCACGAGGGACTGGGCCGCGAGATAAGCGGCGGATATGCATCTGACCTGCTCAGCCATGTGATGGGTCATGCGGATGCCGGTGCGGTATGGATCACCATCCAGACTCACCGTAATGTGATGGCAATAGCCTCACTCAGGGATCTTGCAGCCGTAATCATCACCTGCGGCGAGAAGCCCGGCGAGGATACAATGACACAGAGCAACGAGGAGGCCATCCCCGTGCTGGGAACAGACCTCTCAACATTTGAGCTTGCAGGCAGGCTCCATGCAATACTCGGCTGACCATGAGACTGATCAGGGCTGACCTTCATATCCATTCCCTCCTTTCACCCTGCGCCTCGCTGGAGATGACTCCGCGTGAGATAATCTCCGGGGCTAAAGCCAGAGGGCTCGATATGATTGCCGTCTCCGATCACAACAGCACCCTGCACTGTGAGCTTGCCGTGGCTCTCGGGGAAAAGGCAGGCATTACCGTTCTCCGGGCCGCTGAGGTAACCAGCGCCGAAGATGTTCACTCACTCGTTATCCTCCCGGACGAGGCTGCAAGGACATCCTTCCAGCAATGGATCGACAGCCGCAGCGCGCATATACCACACAACCCGGATATATTCGGTGACCAGGTGGTAATTGATGAGAATGAAAACATCATCATGGAGATAAAACACTTCCTCACTGCTGCCCTTAACGCCTCTATTGACGAGGTGGAGGCTGCAGCTCACAGGCACGGCGGTCTTTTTATCCCGGCCCATATTGACCGGCCATCAATGAGCATTATCAGCCAGCTCGGATTCATCCCTGAGGACCTTTATATCGATGCTGTAGAGGTGGTGGGACGGACTGCCGATCTGCTCTATCCCGTCATCCGCAATTCTGACGCCCACATCCCGCAACACATCGGAAGACGCTTTACGGAATACATGGTTGATCACCCCTCGTTTGAAGAGCTGGCCATGGCCCTCAGGTGTGAAAACGGAAGACACATAATCACTGCATCTGTATGAAGGAGATAGGACTTCATATAATGGATATAGTTCAGAACTCAATCAGGGCGGGAGCCGATGAGATCAGCATCACGCTCAGCGAATCCATTTCCAAAGACATCCTTATTCTGACAGTGGCCGATGACGGCAAGGGGATGGATGAGGAGACCCGCAGGAGGGCAACCGACCCCTGGTTTACCTCAAGGTCCACCCGCAAGGTAGGCCTTGGACTGCCACTGCTGCAGATGAATGCCGTTCTCTCAGGCGGAGGAGTGAAAATAGACTCGGCGCCCGGCAGGGGTACCACCGTCACCGCAACATTCGGCTACAGTCATATGGACCGTCCTCCGCTGGGAGACGTGAGCGGGACAATAGCCCTTCTAATAGTCTCAAACCCGGCGATAAACATTATTTACAACCATCAATGCGAGGGTAACTCCTGGAGCATATCCACAGCCGAGATAAAGGAGGAACTGGGCGAGGATGCCGTCACTGACCTGACCATTGTCAGGCCTCTGAAGGAGATCATTAATGAAAGTGTCTCCTCAATCAGAAATATTGAAGCCGGATATGACAAATATTAGGAATTTAGAAACTTATCAGGGATAGATTTGCGCAGCAAATAAGGCATACACACAATACAGATAAATAAATTTGAAATGGAAAAACTCAAATCACTTGCAGACTTAAAAAAGATACGTGAGGATGCACGCGAAAAGCTTGACCTGAGGGTTAAGGGAGACAATCCCGAGGGCCTTGTCCTGGTCAAGGTCGCAATGGCTACATGCGGCATCGCTTCGGGTGCAAAGCCAATCATGGAATTCTTTGTTGAGGAGCTGGACAAGAGGGGCATCGGTGCCGTTGTAACACAGACCGGATGCATGGGTTACTGTTACGCAGAGCCAACTGTTGAGGTTCAGCTTCCCGGCAGGGAGCCAGTTGTTTATGGCTTTGTTGACAGAAAGAGGGCTGATGAAATCATTGAGAAATACATCAAGAACGGTGAGCTGGTTGAGGGAATCATACCGGTGAACTATGAAAAAATTGACTAAACAGGGAGGATAAGGATAATGTCAAAATTCAGAATGCACCTTCTTGTCTGTGGCGGGACCGGTTGTCGCGCCTCGGAAAGCAATCTCATTGTTGAGAGTCTTAAGAGGGAACTTGAAGAAAAAGGCCTCGGCAGCGAGGTACAGGTGATAATGACCGGTTGTTTCGGCTTCTGTGAAAAAGGACCCGTGGTGAAGGTTATGCCTGACAATACTTTCTATGTGCAGGTCAAACCCGAGGATGCCGCAGTCATCGTGGCTGAACATGTAATCAAGGGACGGCCGGTACAGCGTCTGCTCTACGTTGATCCGAAGAGCAAGGAACATATCACTGATTCGAAGCACATGGGATTCTACAGGAAGCAGATCCGTATCGCCCTGCGCAACTGCGGCTTCATCAATCCTGAGAATATTGAAGAGTATATTGCCCGTGACGGGTATGCTGCTCTCGGAAAATGCATCTCCGAGCTAAGCGCTGCAGACGTCATTGATATTATCAAGAAGTCAGGCCTTCGCGGCCGCGGCGGCGCAGGTTTCCCCACCGGACTGAAGTGGGAGATAGCATCAAAAAACAAGGCTGACCAGAAGTATGTGGTCTGCAATGCTGATGAAGGTGACCCGGGTGCGTTCATGGACCGCTCAGTACTGGAAGGTGATCCTCATTCCGTACTTGAGGCTATGGCCATCTGCGGCTATGCCATCGGTGCATCGAAGGGGCTCATCTACATCAGGGCAGAGTACCCGCTGGCAATACAGCGGCTCAAGATAGCACTTGGCCAGGCCCGCGAATACGGTCTGCTGGGTAAAAACATCCTGGGAGGCGAATTCAGCTTTGACATTGAACTTCGTTACGGCGCCGGAGCATTCGTCTGCGGCGAGGAGACAGCGCTGATACACTCTATGGAGGGCCACCGTGGAGAACCAACCAACAAACCTCCCTTCCCTGCCGAAAGCGGCTTCCTGGGCAAACCCACCAACGTAAACAACGTTGAGACTTTTGCCAGCGTTCCTGTGATCATCAACAAGGGCTGGGAATGGTTCTCATCCATCGGTACTGAAAAATCAAAGGGAACAAAGGTATTTGCCCTTGCAGGTAAGATCAACAACGTAGGCCTCATTGAAGTACCGATGGGCACCACCCTTCGCGAGATCATCTTCGAGATCGGCGGCGGCATTAAGAATGGCAAAAAGTTCAAGGCCGTACAGACCGGTGGTCCCTCGGGAGGATGCCTCACTGAAAACCACCTTGACATCCCGATCGACTTTGACAACCTGGCTGCTGCTGGATCGATCATGGGTTCAGGCGGCATGATCGTCATGGATGAGGATGACTGCATGGTCTCAATCGCAAAATTCTTCCTGGAATTCACCGTGGAGGAATCATGCGGCAAGTGTGCCCCGTGCCGCATAGGCAACAAGAGGGTGCATGAACTGCTGACACATATAACCAAAGGCAACGGCACCATGGCCGACCTTGACCGTCTGAGGAACATGTGCAACGTCATCAAGGACACTTCGCTCTGCGGACTGGGCCAGACATCACCCAATCCTGTTCTCTCCACAATGGACAACTTCATGGACGAGTATGTAGCTCATGTCACCGAAAAGAGGTGTCCGGCAGGGCAATGCCGTGACCTGATGAAGTACACCATCGATGTTGAAAAGTGCGTCGGTTGTACCGCCTGCGCAAGGGGATGCCCGGTCAATGCCATCACCGGTGAACGCAAGGGACCGCACTTCATTGATCAGGAAAAATGCATCAAATGCGGAGCCTGCTTCGAGAAATGCAAATTTGGTGCTGTGCTAATCAACTAAAGACAAGGAAGATTGACGATGGAAACAATAAAACTGACGATAGACAATAAACAGATTGAAGTCGAGAAGGGGACTACCATTCTCGGTGCAGCACGGAAGCTGGGGATAGATATCCCCACCCTGTGTCACATGAAGCTTGATGATCTGAACATTGAAAACAAGCCTGGCGGCTGCAGGATTTGCGTCGTGGAGGTCCACGGACGCAGAAACCTCTCTCCTGCCTGTATTACCAAATGTGATGACGGCGCTGTCATACGCACACACACCCCGAGGGTGATGAATGCCCGCCGGACAGTGATGGAATTCATCCTCTCCGATCACCCGAAGGACTGTCTCATCTGCCCGAAATCAGGTCACTGCGAGCTGCAGGATATGGCCAACAGGCTGGGCATAAGAGAGATACCCGGACAGGAGATAGCAGAGATGTCAACCTACAGAAAAGACACCTCCCCTTCGATCATCCGTGATCTTGACAAGTGTATAATGTGCCGCCGTTGCGAGATGATGTGCAATGAAGTACAGACTGTAGGTGCAATAGGAGCATTCAACAGAGGCTTCATGGCAGCCGTTGGCCCGGCTTTTGAACAGAACCTCGAATACTCACCCTGTACCTATTGCGGCCAGTGTGTGGCAGTATGCCCTACAGGCGCGCTGACAGAGGTAGATCATACACGCGATGTGCTCCGCGCTATCGTGGACCCGTACAAGGTGGTCGTGGTTCAGACGGCCCCGGCCGTTCGTGCTGCCCTCGGCGAAGAGTTCGGCATGAAACCGGGTACACTGGTCACCGGTAAACTGGTCACCGCATTGAAAGAGCTTGGCTTCGACTATGTCTTCGATACCGACTTTGCAGCTGACCTCACAATCATGGAAGAGGGAACAGAGTTGCTCAGCAGGCTGGGTAAGTTCCTGAAGGGCGACAAAAATGCCAATATACCAATCCTTACCTCCTGCTGCCCGGGCTGGGTTAACTTCTTTGAACACAACTACCCCGAGCTGAAGGATGTACCCTCAACGGCCAAATCGCCCCAGCAAATGTTCGGCGCCATAGCCAAGTCATACTTTGCTGATAAGATCAAGGTCGACCGCAAAAACATGGTGGTCGTTTCAATCATGCCATGTCTCGCGAAGAAGTATGAAAGCCAGAGACCGGAATTTTCAGTAGACGGCAACCCCGACGTTGACTTCTCCATTTCAACCCGCGAGCTTGCCCATTTTATCAGGCAGGCCAACATCGACTTTGTCAATCTTCCGGATTCGGACTTTGACAGGCCACTGGGCGAGTCGACCGGCGCAGGTGTCATCTTCGGCAACACCGGCGGGGTAATTGAAGCTGCAGTGCGTACCGCATACGAACTGTTCACCGGCAAGAAGCTCAGCCGTCTCGATTTCTCGGAACTGAGGGGCATGGAAGGTGTAAGACAGGCAACAATAGACTTCGACGGATTCCCGCTCAGCATAGGCATTGCTCACGGACTGGGCAACGCGCGGAAGCTGCTTGACGAGGTCAAGGCCGGGCGATCCAAATTTCATGCAATTGAGGTGATGGCGTGCCCGGGCGGTTGCATCGGCGGCGGCGGACAGCCATTGCATCACGGTGACTCATCCATCCTGAAAGCCAGGGCTATGGCTATCTATGAAGAGGATAAGAACAAGCCTATCAGGGTGTCTCACGAAAACCCGTATATCATCCAGCTGTACAAGGAATACCTTGGAGAACCCAACAGCGAAAAGGCTCACCACCTGCTGCATACGCACTATTTCGACAGGAAAGCAAAGATCGTAGTCAAACCGTGAAATCCGGGTTATAAACATTAAAATTCAAAGAGATGTCAAGTATAAAGATTGAACTGAGACAGCAAGATGTTGACAAGATCAACGAGATCTGCGATTCTTTCAATAATGAACCGCTGGAGCTGATAAATGTACTTCACAAAACACAGGAACATTTTGGATATCTTCCCGCTGAAGTGCAGGAGGTGATTGCTTCCAAACTTAATATATCCACCGCACAGGTCTACGGTGTGGTGACCTTTTACTCCTTCTTCACGATGACCCCCAAGGGCAAGCATCCGATCAGTATCTGTATGGGCACAGCATGCTATGTCAGAGGCGCCGAGAAGGTTCTTGACGAGTTTAAGAAAGAGCTCTCCCTGCAGGTCGGACAGACCACCCCTGACGGTAAATTCTCCCTCTCAAGCCTCCGCTGTGTTGGCGCATGCGGCCTGGCACCGGTGGTGCTCGTCGGTGACAAGACATACGGAAGGGTCGCTCCCGATGATGTCAAAGCCATCCTGAAGGAATATGCCTAAAAAAAAGAGGCCGGTTTGACGGCCTCTTTTTTTTAGGCATCAGGCAATAGGTCACGGCCCTTAACTCAGGTACGTGACCTGATACCTTTTGACTTTCCACTTTCCACTTTCGATTTAAAAAAATACCCCTTCTGTCTCCGCTTCTCTTCTATATCCCTGGCAACATAAACCTTTTTGCCGGTGTAGGGATCAAATCCCAGGTAATACATCGCGGTGGCGAGGGTCATGGGCGTGGGGGTGAAATCCTGTACCTGCTCGGGATGCAACCCAAGATCGGACAGCTCCCTTGCCAGCTCACCCATCTTCTTCTCTGTTGTGCCCGGATGCGCAGAGATGAAGTAAGGAATAAGTTCAAACTTAAGTCCGTGCCTCCTGACTATCCCGAAGAACTTCTCATGCAGCTTCCTGAAATGACGGAAAGGAGTCTTTCTCATCAGATACAGCACCTCGTCATCAGTATGTTCAGGCGCCACCTTCAGCCTGCCGCTGGTATGGTTCAAAACCAGCTCGGTGAGGTATTTCTCCTCAGCCCTTCCGGCCTCCCGGTTGTACTCCTTCATCAGAAGGTCATACCGTACCCCGCTGCTTACAAAAGCCTTCTTTATGTAGGGTAGTGTGTTCACTTTTCTGTAGAGAGCATTCAGCGCCTCGTGCGAGGTATCCAGGTTATCACACACCGAAGGCCAGATGCATGAAGGTCTGCCGCACTTCATGCAACGATCCCTGTCCCTGCCGGCCATCCTGTACATATTTGCCGAGGGTCCTCCCAGATCGGAGAGATACCCTCTGAATCCCTCCATCCTGCTTATCTTCTCCACCTCCCTCATGACCGAGGCCTCTGACCGGCTGCTTATAAACTTTCCCTGGTGCGCGGCGATGGCGCAGAAGCTGCAGCCGCCAAAACAGCCCCGATGGATGTTCACGGAGAACTTAATCATCTCCCATGCCGGGATGGCTCCCTTCCTGTCATATCGCGGGTGAGGTGCGTATTGGTAGGGAAGGTCATATACAGCATCAGTTTCCGACTCTGTGGCAGGAGGCAGCGGAGGATTGACAATCACAAACCTGTCGTCGCACTTCTCAATAAGCCTGACAGGCCTCATGCTGTTGCTCGTCTTTTCAAACAGGACAAAATTTTCCGCATAGGCTTTCCTCGAAGCGAGCGCCTCATTGCAGGGATGCAACTCCATGTCCTTTACCCCGGTTAATATGGGCAGAGGTGTTCCGGCCGGTCTTACGTAAGCTGACTGGGGCAGATCAGCCATCTCCGTCAGGCGTTCACCGGACATAACCCTCCGTGCCAGCTCAGCCACGGCTCTCTCGGCCATGCCGTAGATCAGCATGTCAGCGCCGCTGCTTATGAGTATCGATGGTTCAAGGCTATCCTTCCAATAGTCGTAATGCATGAGACGCCTCATCGATGCCTCAATTCCACCTGTCAGTACGGGTGTGGAAGGAAAGAGCTGTTTAAGTATCCGTGTGTAGACGACGGTGGCATAATCAGGTCTGAAACCTGCCGCACCGCCGGCAGTGTAGGCATCATCTGAACGAAGTCTGCGGGTGGCAGTGTAATGGTTCACCATGGAGTCCATGTTCCCGGCAGTAACGGCAAAGAAGAAACGCGGCTCTCCAAACTTCCTGAAATCGCGCAGGTCATCGCGCCAGTTGGGTTGAGGAACAACAGCCACACGCATCCCTGCTGCCTCCAGAACCCGTGCGATGACAGCCGCTCCGAACGAAGGATGGTCAATATATGCATCGCCCGTGAAAAGGATCACATCTGGCCTTTCCCACCCCAGCGCCTCCATCTCCTTAACCGTTGCAGGAAGCCATCTCGTGTAGCTTTTTTCTCCTTTTTTCACGCTGCCAAGTTACATAATCTGACTAAATTGGTCCCGAATTTGCAGGAAAAGAGATATCTTCATAAATATGGCCAAAGGCCGTAAAATTATGCGGAAAGTAAGATGAGAGCAAAACAAATACTTTTAACCGCGATGCTTGCTGTTGCCCTTGCGTCCTTCCTGCCACTGGACCTTGGAGCTCAGTCTGCATCACTAAGGCCAAAGCTGGGACTGGCTCTCAGCGGAGGCGGAGCAAAGGGGCTGGCCCACATAGGTGTTATCAGAGCCATGGAGGAGGCAGGACTGAAGCCGGATTACATTACCGGTGTGAGCATGGGAAGTATTGTCGGAGGCATGTACGCCATGGGCTACTCCCCTGACAGTATCGCAGGCATGTTCAGGGCTTATGACTGGGGGTCAGCAATGTCCGACAGGATACCGGAAAACAAGATAATCTTTTTTGAAAAGAGACATTTTCACAACAGCCTCATATCCCTTCCCATAACCCGTAATTCTATAAAGATACCCTCCGGACTTATAAGCGGTCAGCTCATAGAGAGCGGGCTGAATCATTACTTCTGGCCTGCTGCAACTATTACTGATTTTTCACGGCTTCCCATTCCATTCCTATGCCTGGCAACGGATGTGAAAACGAGCAAAAGGGTCATTTTCCGGCATGGATATCTTCCGGACGCCATAAGGGCAAGCATAGCCATCCCCACAGTATTTACACCTGTAAAAACCGACACTGCCCTGCTGGTGGACGGCGGCGTGGTTCGCAATTATGCAGCCACCGAACTGCGCGAAATGGGAGCTGATATTGTTATTGGCTCTTACGTAAGTTTCAAGGGGTATACAGTGAAAGACCTCGAATCTGCCTACGGCATCCTCAAACAGATCGGATTCCTTACCAGCCTGGCTGACTACGAGGACCAGAAACGCCAGACAGACATTATGATAGAGCCTGATCTGCCCGGGGTCAGCACCCTGTCATTCAGTCATCCCGATTCAATTATTGAAAAGGGCTACCGCGAAGCGCTGAAATACAGTGATCAATTCCGGCGGCTGGCTGATTCACTCAACTCTTTCGGACCAGCAAGAGAAGTGGTGCCGCTGCCTGAAGTCAGATACTACCGCTTCAACAATATAAGGGTTAAAGGAAACAGCATCATTCCTGACTGGCAGATCATCGGTGTTCTCGATATCAGGACGGGAGAGGATGTTGACAGAAACCTTCTGAATGAGCGGATAGAGCTTCTCTACGGCAAAAACTGGTTCGAGAAGGTGAAATACAGAATCGTTCCTGAAGGGAACCTGCTGACACTGGAGATCGAATGCATTGAACGGCCCAGGGCAATGCTCTACGGCTCACTTCACTATGACCCTGCCCTGAGTGCCGGAGCAGTCATCAGCCTCTCTGTCAGAGACCTGGTCACACCCAGCTCTGTAATCAATCTCGATTCATTCATAGGGCAGTACTACCGTCTCCGCATCAGTGCCATACAGTTCGTTGACAGAAGTCAGAAATTCGGAGTGGAAGCATCATTCTTTGCTGACAATACACGCTTCCCTCTCATTCAGCTGAGAAATGAGACCGGCCCGATGCTGAGCCAGAATTTCAATACCGCACTGTCACTGAGCAAAAGACTGAATCTCAATCACCTCATGACCCTTTCAGCCTCATTCGAGAACCAGCACCTCATCCCTGACTTTGTCTCTTCTACCCGGATCAGTAGGTTTTCATACGATTACCTGAGACTGACCTACAGCTACCAGGCAAATACCCTTGACCGAAAGCACTTCCCTGATCAGGGAATCATCTATGGATTGTCTCTCTCCTCGTCAAAACTGTTACGGGCCTCGGTCAGAGTCGGATCACAGAGGTATGTATATGGCCCCGGCGATGCTGAATCACCCTTCTCATTTGACCGGAACTGGGCGGCGCGCGCCGCATTCAACACCTACGCGTCACCCTCAGCAAGGGTTACAGTCAATCTCGGAGGTGATTTCCTGTTTACAACAGGAGCGGATTCAATAACCGGCGGCAATGACTTCTGGCTCCTCGGAGGAACAGACGCTATAACAGATCGTTCAATAAGTGCCATCGGATTCCATCCCAACCAGATCATGATCAGGAACCTGGGAGGGATCCGGTTCGGTACAGACGTTGAAATCGCAACGGGCCTTCACCTGACTGCCGAAGTCAATCTCTTCGCGCTCAAGGAACCATCCCGTGAATACGGATTCACCATAATGGGAGGATACGGAATAGGAGCCGGATACATGACAGTGGCCGGCCCCGTCAGGATAGGGATCATGCACGGCATCTATGACAGGCAGTTGCTCTTCAGGAGTATCAAGGGATACGCCAGCATGGGCTTCACCTTCTGAACACTGGACGTGGCCTGATTGTTGCATTTCCTAAACCGGGGAAACGACCCCTGAAGACAAAATGAATATCAATACAATCATACTGCAGCATAGAAGCGTATGCAACCTTGTCGTTCGGAAAAAGGTCAGGCAGGGTCTTGAGATAATGTCTGATATGCTTGACAATGTGTCTGTTGGAGAGCTAAGGAATGAATTCCAGGAACTGCAGATGACATACCGTAACATACTTCAGTATACAGTAGACGGAATTCAGGACCCGGAGAGACAGAAGGTTTACAACAGACTCCTTCAGAATATTCTCAGGCTTAACGACAGAATCAAGCAGGACATTTTGGCACGTTATTCAGGCTGGTACACATATTCTGTCAGAGCAAAGGAACAGAATGAAAAGGGTCAGAGAGGCGGAACAATAGTACAGAATGTCGATGAACTCGTATTCAAGTCGCGCCTTGATGATCTGCTTGCTTCAGCCGAGATAAGCCGTACTGACCCTGAAAGCGATACTGCCCGTGAGAAGGAAAAGATGTCCGGCATCATCTTCAACCATCTCTGGCTGACAGACTATTACGGGGAAGCAGAGGAGAGCCTGATGAACCTGCTCATAGGTTCGGGCCGTTTCGCATGGTATGACATCTCATCCTTTGTCAGCGCCGTGACTCTCAGCAGCCTGCGGGTCTGGGATCCAAACAAGACCAGACTCCTTGCACAACTCACCAATGACACGACACCACACGTCGCTGAACGGGCTGTCACCGGACTGGTATTTACCATGTATTACCATAATGACCGGCTTGGCCTTTACCCGGATGTTATGAAGATGGTCAGTGACCTTACCGAGGGGGGCAACTTCAGGGAGAGATGCCGCATCGTTGTGCTTCAGGCTACCAGGTCACGCTACACCGAGAAGCTCACAAAGAGGATGAATGAGGAGATCCTCCCCCAGGTTGTCAAACTCAAGCCACGCATTGAAGAAAAGCTCGACCTTGACAAAATTCTGGGAGACAATCCCGAAGAGGGACAAAATCCCGACTGGTCCGAGATGTTCAGAGGATCGGAGGAGATGTTTAAAACAATGGAGGAACTTACAAACCTTCAGATGGAGGGATCGGATGTCTACATGTCTGCCTTCGCAGGTCTGAAAAGGTTCGATTTTTTCAGGGAGCTTCGCAACTGGTTCATACCTTTTTACCCGGATCATGAGGCGGTGGATTCAATTTTCAGGGATGAGATCCTCGGGCCTTCTATAAATGAGCTGGCAGAAGCTCTTTACAAGACCCCGTTCATCTGCAACTCAGACAAATATTCTCTCATCCTCAATATGAAATTTCTGCCGGCAGACCAGAAAAGCCTGATGCTCAAGGTATTCAAAATGGAGCTGGAGGGTCTGGAGCAGATGAAGTATGACAATGAGCTCACCGATCCTGCTGCACTGTTCAGGACTACAGTGACACAGTACGTGCATGATCTCTACCGGTTTTTCAAACTTTCCGATTTCAGGAACGAGTTCGACGACTTCTTCACCGGTAGGCTGGATATCTACAACTCACTGTTCTACCGAAAAATATTCGGATCAACGGCCGATGACCGGTCGCTGGCTGATTACTTCTTCAGCAAGGAGTACTATGAAGATGCCCTGGGGCTCTATCTCACTTTGCTTGCAACGGTGAAGGACGATGCGGAACTGTACGAAAAAGCAGGTTACTGTTACCAGAAGGAGGGCAAATATGACAAAGCACTGGAGAAGTACTCACTGGCGCTGATGATCGAAGCCAGGACCTGGACCCTGCGCAAGACAGGACTCTGCCTGCGTAAGCTCGGGCGGCCCGGTGAAGCCCTGGAAGCTTACCGCAAAGCGATGCAAAACGAACCTGACGACCTGAATACAATACTTATGGCAGCCCATTGCTGCCTTGACACCGGAAATTACGAGGAGGCCCTGAAGCTCTATTTCAGGGTAGAGTATGAAAAACCGGGAAATTCAAGGGTTTTGAGACCTATAGCCTGGTGCTATCTCGTTACAGGCAATTATAAGGAAGCAGAAAAGTATTTCGAAAGATTGTCAGAAACAGGCCTCACCCCCTATGACAGGATCAATATGGGCCATCTTGCTCTTTGTCAAGGCAATATTCGCAAGGCTGCAGAGCACTACCTGAGCGCAACGGCAGGAGGAGAGATGACTTCTGAGGCATTCATCAATGCCTTTAATGATGACATTCCGGTCCTAACCGCCAACGGAGTCAATCCCGACGATATACCTATCGTTCTCGATTATGTCCTGATGAACCCGGGAAAGGCTTCCTGAACGGATTCTGAAATACCTCTTCCACAACCGGCTGCGTCCATGGCCGTTTGATCTCTATGGTCATATCCTTGTGATAGTGAAGGAAGAAGATACCTCTGTTCTCATAACCGTTCTGACGGCTGTCGCGCCTGAAATCTGGTTCAAGACATAGGAGGGCTGGATTAAAAGTGCCCGGATCCCGGAGAAATTCTTTTCCGCGATACGCTATTCCTCCTATGAAATACCATGCAACATCAAATCCCCTCCACACAAAGCTCTCTGCCATCGGTTCAGTACGGAACTTTTTCATAAACAGTGAGATGAATGCCTGCGTGGCAGGTGATTGAAAGTCGACATAGCTCTCTGCCGGAATAAAGAGCTCGAGGTCATAGTAATACTTGAGGTCAATTGTCTCCAGTCCCCTTATCTCAGGATACCCGAGCACCTTTATATTATAACGTTTGATCAGGCTGTGGAGGGCTGAAAAGGCGGAGCTGACTATCGGGGTCTGTGCTGTGGCCAGAACTATGATGTTTTCACGTGCAGGATCCAGCAGGTTCTCGAGTGTAGAAACGTTACCATAAACATTTCTCTGCTGCGTCACTCCCGTATAATGATGAGCCACAAGCCTGCCCTCTGCAACAGCACTATCGCCTCCGGTGGCTTCAATTACCCTTCGCCATAGCGCAGAGGTGGCCGGATCATACATGGAACTGTCAGAATGAAGGAATATCACCTTGCTTTCAGGGTGTGACATCAGTTCCCGGGCCATTGTTTCACGAATGACGGACTCCGAAGGGAAGACCCTGTAAAGTGTTGGTTTATTGAGGGTGATGTCCATGTCACGCAGCGGCACCGGAGAAACGATTGGTATATCCCTCTCCGCGGCCCAGCCGGCGATCTGTTCTATGTGGTATGAAAATACCGGCCCGATGATAAGATCTACGCCGTCCAGTGCACCTGAGAGAATGAGCAGGTGAAGACCCGTCGTATCAGCACCGGTATCATACACGTCGAGTTCAACTGTCAGGCCAAGTGACCTGAGACTGTCAACGGCAACCAGGATTCCCTCATAGGCTTCAAGAAACGGGAGGCTGCCGTCGTAGATGGCACCTGAATATCTGCCCTGCTCTCTGTAGTTCCTGTTCCCATCCGTGTCAATGTTGGTTGAATCAGCATGGAATCTGGCGTTGTTTTCCTTTATAAAGAAAGGCAGAAGCACGGCCACCCTGACGGAGCCCTGCAACCGGTCAATCACTGTCCTTGATGCGGGGAGAGTAAATGACTCTTTCTCCTCTTCAACTGTCATTGTATCCTGCAAAACAGTATCAACCGGAATCTCATTGACCGGCAGTACTGTTCTCCTGCCTGCCTGTGCAGGAGAGATTTTATTTTTGGGAATCAGAAGGTAATCACCCTCGTGAGGAAAGAGCAGGCCCCTGTTCGCCCGCTTAAGGTCGGGTACAGATATACCGTATTGGCCTGCAATGGTTCCGAGAGTCTCGCCTCTGCTGACGCGGTGATAAATATAGCGTTCATTCTGGTTCGCCTGCTTCTTGGCAGATTGAGTGGTGCGCACTGCATCTGCAGTGGCAGACCCGTTAGTTCGCGGCTGTCCGCTAACCTGACCTGAAGTCTGTCCTGTTGCCTGTCCTGTTGCCTGTCCTGTTGCCTGTCCCGGGGTCTGTCCGCCTGACTGCTGCGGGTTTTTCGCCTGCGCGTTCTTTGCTGCCACCTGTCCCTGTGCCACGGCAGCGGCAGGAATCCTGAGAACCTGGCCCTCCTTTATACCGTTGTCTGCAATTGCATTCTCGCGTATCAGCAGATCAACGGTTACGGTATAGGCCCTGGCAATCGAATAAAGCGTCTGCCCCTTCTGCACCTGGTGAATATAGTATACCTTCCCTTCTGCTACTGTCTTCTCTCCGGAGATAGTAACGGGGACCGTGACCTGAACCGGATTCTGAGTCTGGGCTTCAATTGTCACAGTCATCAGCAGAGCTGCAATCATCAGCATTGATGCCGCGCCAAACCGGGAGAAATATCTCTTTTTTTCTTCCATTTATTGAAACATTCTTTTTACTTATCCCCTGTCCAATCTCTCTTACATCTGTTTAAGGTAGCTGTTGACATTCCTCTCTATTCTCCTGAGGGGATCCTCACTGTCAGTCTTTACAAATTCCCTGCCGGTTATTCTTTCGTAAAGCTCGATATAGCGGTCTGATATCTCTTTGACGATACCTGGCGTCATTTCCGGAACCTTTTCACCGCTTCTCCCCTGAAAACCGTTGGCCATAAGCCACTCCCTTACAAACTCCTTGGAGAGCTGCCGCTGCTGTTCGCCCCTGGCAAAGCGCTCCTCGTAACCTTCGGAATAAAAGTACCTTGAACTGTCCGGAGTATGAATCTCGTCTATCAGGTAGATCTTGCCGTCCCGTTTGCCGAACTCATATTTGGTGTCTACAAGTATAAGTCCCTGACTGGCTGCTATCTCCGAACCCCTGAGGAAAAGCTTCATTGCATAATCCTCAAGCTGGAGGTATTCCTGCTCCGGAACCAGGCCTGACCTGATTATTTCCACAGCTGAGATGTCCTGGTCATGCATCCCCTGCTCCGCCTTGGTAGTGGGTGTAATAAGCGGCTTTTCAAAACGCTGGTGTTCCTTCATGCCTTCAGGAAGCGGTATCCCGCATATCTCCCGGCCTCCGGACCTGTAAAGCCGCCAGGAGCTTCCCGTCAGATAACCCCTGACAATCATCTCCACAGGGTATGGCTGACATCTTACACCCACTGTTACGTTGGGATCCGGCGATGCAATGCTCCAGACCGGTACGATATCGCTCACCATATCCAGGAACATGGCAGCTATCTGGTTCAGAACCTGTCCCTTATAAGGTATACCTTCCGGCAGAACGACGTCGAAGGCCGATATGCGGTCACTTACTACCATGAGAAGGTATTTATCATCAATATTATACACATCGCGAACTTTTCCCCGGTAGACTCCTTTCTGAAGCGGGAAGTTGAAATCGGTGGAAGTAACAGCCTTTGCCATTGGTATTCAGTTTGATTGTTTCATATCTTCATTTCTGTTCTTCTCCTCGGCATCGTACGCCCTGACAATGTTCTTTACAAGACGGTGTCTTACGATATCCCTCTCATCAAACCTGATGATTGATATCCCTTCAATGCCTGACAGGAGCCTCATTGCCTGAATCAGCCCCGATTCACTTTTTCGTGGGAGGTCAATCTGAGTTGTGTCACCGGTAAGTATGAATTTGCTGCTGACGCCCATGCGGGTCAGAAACATCTTCAACTGGCCAATTGTTGCATTCTGGGCCTCATCCAGTATGACGAAGCAGTTCTCCAGCGTCCGGCCTCGCATGAACGCCAGGGGTGCTATCTGCACCGTGCCGTCCTCGATCCACTGCTCCAGCTTCCTGAAGGGGATCATGTCATGAAGCGCATCATAAAGGGGCTGCAGATAGGGATCCAGTTTGTCCTTCATGTCTCCGGGGAGGAAGCCCAGCCGCTCCCCTGCCTCCACTGCCGGACGGGTCAGAACTATCTTCTTGACCTCATGATTCTTCAGGGCCCTGACAGCCAGAGCTATGGCGGTGTACGTCTTCCCGGTACCTGCAGGCCCCTCTGCAATGATCAAGTCACTGTTGCTATATTCTTTTACCAGCTGTAACTGGTTTACGGTACGGGCCCGTACCGGTTTGCCATTGTTACCGAATACCAGCGCATCTTCGAAGTCTCCGCCTGCAGCGGTTCTCATGTACTCATCATCGAACAGGAGCCGCTCAAGATCACCCTCTTCAATCCGGTTATAACGCCTGTAATAATCTATGAGTTCTGTCATCCTGTCGGCAAACAATGCCACTTCTTCAGGTTCACCCACACACTTTATCTCATTACCCCTGGCGATCAGCTTTACCTTCGGATAATAACCCTGAATCTGTTCAAGAAGCCTGTTGTTGGGACCCAACATGACTACCGGGTCTATCTCCTCAAGCATTATCACTCTCTCTGTCATCCGCCTCTCTTCTGTCGTTCTTTCTCCGGTTTTGTGCTCAAATATCTTATTATCCTGCCCCTTTTTGTTCATCCGTTATACCGCAAAGTAAGTTTATTTTTTGCAGAAGACTATCTTTGCTGTAACAATTTTGGAATGCCGCTGATAACGCTGACCACCGAGTGGAGGGAAGATGATTTCTTCAACGGGATACTCAGGGGAAAACTTTCTTCTGCCTGTCCCGGTACCGTAATCGTGAATAATGCCGGCAGCATACCCCCACTCAATATCAGCCACGGCGCATTCGTGATCAGAAATACCTACAGCCATTATCCCGAAGGAACTGTCCATCTGATCTTCGTCAGCAGCGAGGGCGGCGGAGCACACCCCCATCTGCTCGTCCGATCACACAACCATTGGTTCATCGGAGCCGACAACGGAATATTCAACCTGATACTGAACGCGGATCCTGAGCTCATCATCAGCCTTGACAACAAAGACAATGAAGATGAGATTACCCTCTTCGTAAGATCCGCGGCAGCAATTGTTGAGGGCCGGCCTCCCGAGAGCCTCGGAACACGCATCGGAGCCCTCGCCGAAAAAGTGCCGCTACGTGCTACAATTGACAGAAACGTAATAATCGGAAGTGTCATATTCATAGACTCCTACGGGAATGCAATAACCAATATCACACGTGAAATCTTCTCCAGAGTCTTTGAAGGCAGGGACTTCAGAATCCTGATAAAAAGCAACAATTACTATACAGAGAAAATAAGCAAGCTCTACAGCGATGAGCCTGTAGGAGAAATAGTTACACGTTTCAATTCACTGGACCTGCTGGAACTCTCCATCAACGGTGCAAACCTGTGCCAGTTGTTCGGGGTAGACACGGGTGATGCCGTAAGAGTTGAAGCACGGAACGTAAGCCGCGAAAGCAGCGGCCTGTTTTAAATAATTATATAAATGAGAGAAAAGGCAATAAGAGAATTTTCAAGACTGCTCGACATAATGGATGAGCTCAGGGTCAAGTGTCCGTGGGACATGAAACAGACTAACCAGACCCTGAGGAAACTGACAATTGAAGAGACTTATGAACTGGCTGATGCCATCATAATGGATGACAGTGATTCAATCAAAAAAGAGCTGGGCGATATAATGTTGCATGTTGCGTTCTATGCGAAGATAGGATCAGAAAGCGGCAAATTCGACATTGGCGATGTGCTGGAGGGAATCAACAGCAAGCTGATCTACAGGCATCCTCACGTCTTCGGTGATGTGAACGTTACCAGGGGGGCCCGCGAAGTTGAGGAGAACTGGGAGAGGCTGAAGATGACGGAACACTCAGAATACAAGCCGGTACTCTCCGGAGTGCCATCCTCACTGCCGGCTACAGTCAAGGCCAACAGGATACAGGAGAAGGTAAGGGGTGTGGGATTCGACTGGAACACAAGAGAAGAGATCTGGGACAAAGTCACGGAAGAACTTGGAGAACTGAAGCAGGAGGTCACTTCCGGGAAGAAAGTTGATATCGAAGCTGAACTCGGGGATCTCTTCTTCACGCTCATCAATGCTGCCCGGCTCTACGAGATAGACCCGGAGGCTGCCCTGGAGAAGACAAACAGGAAATTTATCAGCAGGTTCAACTATCTGGAGCAGAAGACACTGGCGCAAGGTTTGTCATTGCATGAAATGACCCTGGACGAGATGAATGAGATATGGGAGGAGGCCAAGCAATTTGACAGGCCGTTGTAGCCTGTCACAGGCCGAACTTATAGCTCAGCATCTGGTATATGACTTTGGCTGCCATGAAATCCGGAGCCTTGTTGGATTCTGAGGGACACAGTTCTACCACATCAAATCCGACAACATTGCGCTTAAGGAATACTTCCCTCAGGAAGAACATCAGCTCACGGTAATCAGGCCCGCCGGGCTCCGGCGTGCCCGTTGAAGGCATCACCGACGGATCAAACACATCGAGATCAACCGTGATGTAGACATTCCCGGAAAGCAGATCAAGAGCCCTGTCATACAGCGATTTGTCACTGTACAGTTCATGGGCGTAGAAGATTCTCTTCCTGTCAACGAACGGAAGCTCCTCAGCTGACATGCTGCGTATACCTACCTGGACCAGGGGTGCATGTTCGCGGGCTCTTGCTGCAGCACAGGCATGGTTAAGGGGTGATCCCTCGTATACCGGCCTCAGATCGGAATGGGCATCAAGCTGCAGGATGGTGATGTCGGTAAAAGCCTCTGCAACTGCCCGGAAGGCCCCGATGCTGACAGTATGATTCCCGCCTATGACAACCGGGAACCGGTGCTCGCTCAAAATGCGGGACACTGACTGATATACGGCTTCGGTGATCTCTTCAGGATCATCTCCGCTCTCCAGCGGGGCTATTGTATGAATGCCCTGCCTGTGTGCTTCAGAGCCAGTCTCAATGTCGTAGAACTCCAGCGCGAGAGATGCTTCCAGGATGGCTGCCGGACCCTTGTCTGCACCACGGATATAAGTACTTGTGGCATCGTACGGCACCGGAACAATGATGATCTTTGACTCATCATAGCCGTAAAGCACCTCGTCACCGCCGAAGTTTGTGATCGCCATTCTACTTGCTTCCTGACGGTTTATACTTCTTGCCTGAACCAGATTCCGTTTTGGAAGCCGCTTTGAAACCAGCTTTCTCCTTCGCTTTGGCGCCCGTTTTTTTACTGGCAGCAACGCCGACTGCTTTTCCGGTTGCAACACCTGTACTATTTTTAGCTGCGTCTCCGGTTGCGGCATCTGAAACTTCATCTCCGGCACTCTCTTCCGGCTTATCCTCTTCCTTGACAAGAAGGTTGAGCTTATGCAGGATATTGTACCAGTGCAGCACCTTTTTGATGTCGGAAATATAAACCCTGTCACGGTCATACTCAGGCAGCACCTCCGCAAAATAGTTCTTCAGCCCGGCATCAGGCTGCTTGTGTGAAAGCGCCTCCCCTCCGTTTTCCTTATCGTGGATGCGGTCCATGACCTTTGACAGAGGCATATCCTCACCCGTGGTGAAGATGGCAATCTCATCAAGAGCACTGACCTTGGCGGTTGCACCGGCACTGAAGCGCCGACCTGTCTCAAGATTCTCCACTATAACGGCATTCTTGCCCTGAGCAATGAATTTGAAAAGCGTGCCTTCACCGGAGACAGCCAGAATATCCTTAAGGTTCATTTCTTAGATAATTAATTGTTAATAATTGATATATACCTGTTTATCAGACAATATTGCGTTCCTTCTTAATCTTATCCCATGCTTCGTTGACCGCCTTGAACTTCTCTTCTGCATTTTTCCTGAAGTCTTCTCCCAGGTGGTTTACCTTATCAGGATGATACTTCAGCGCCATCTTCCTGTATGCCTTCTTTAGTTCCTCGTCCGTTGCAGAGCGTTCCACCTCCAGGACACGATAAGCTGCGTCAGTTGAAGGGATAAACATGTTTCTGATTGAATCATAATCGCCATGCGTAATGCCGAGGTAGTCAGCTATTGTCTTGATGACGTTTGTCTCTGCCGTTTCAAAGCGATTGTCAGCCGCTGAAATATTCCAGAGTATATGTATCAGCTGTAACCGTGAAGGGTAGTCCATGTTATGCCTTATCTGGTTACATACATCCCTCAGCGGAATGTCCTGCCTGAGCAGGTCACGCAGCATCTGAAGAGCCTCCTGTGCCGTCTCGGGGCCGAACTGCGTGATGAAATACCGCTTTACATAATCGAGCTCTGACCTCAGAATCTTTCCGTCAGCCTTCATCACGGCTGCAATAAGCACTATCAGGCTCATCCCAAAATCGCCGGGTGTTGTGCGGTATACCCTGCGGTCACCTCCGGTCTGCTCCAACCTGACAGAGGTTCCGTCAACCACCGAGCCCAGGAAGAATCCCAGCAGCCCTCCTATCGGGCCTCCGAAGACAAAGCCAAGGCCTCCGCCTATCCACTTGGCAAACTTACCCATCACCTATCCTTTCCTGCAATACGGAGCATATCTTCATGAATCTTCAGAATCTCCGGAATAATCATTTCGTTGTCCGCGTTGTTGATAACATAGTAGGACTGCTCCTCTCTCTCCTCATCCTCAAGCTGGTTGTTGATTCGTCCGATCACCTCCTCCCGGCTCAGGTCATTGCGTCCCATAACCCGTGCTATACGCTCCTCCACAGGGGCGGATATGGTTGCCACCCTGTCAACCAGTGAATCGGCTCCCGCCTCAAACAGTATAGCCGACTCCATAATAACATACGGTGCCTCTGCACCCGAAGCCCATTCGTCAAATTGCCTGAGTACCGTGGGGTGGACCGCTTCATTGACCTTACGGAGAAGATCCGGCCGGTTGAATATTATTCTGGCAAGTTCTTTCCTGTCAAGTGAGCCGGAGAGAAAAAGATCCTTACCTGCAATTTGGTTGAGCCGCATACGGATCTCATCATCGCTGTTCATGAGTTCCTTTGCCACGTTGTCTGTAACAAACACAGGAATTCCCAAAACCCTGAAGATCCTGCAAACGGTTGTCTTGCCGCTCCCTATACCGCCGGTTATACCCAGTCTCCTTGCCATCACCAGGGTAACTTAATCCTTTGTTTGTTTCAGTCCGAAGAATGACGACGTCTTGCCGGTGATTGTCACCTCCACAGTCACTTTTTTCTGCATTGTCTGCAGATATTCAGGGACTTCAATCGGTATCTTCGACTTGAAGTTCTCGTTTGTCCGTTTGAAGTTCCGGTGCCTTGTGGGTATGAAGTCCACAGTGTCCAGCACGTGTTGCGGGCCGGTGACCGTGATGCTGTCAGGGTCAGCCAAAACTATTACCTTCCTTCCTTCGGCCAGTTCCACATGAAGGATTGGCTTCACGGGCAGCTTTCTGGTCACCAGTTTGTCATAGCCAAAAAACAGGGTATCAGGGTGGATCGCAAGTATATCAAAGTCAGCATGCAACTGCCTTGAAAAATTACTGATCAGCCCCGATGTGACGAGGTAGTACCTCGGCATGGTCCCCGGTATCCGGCGCGGCGTAATCTTCGAGAAGTCAATCACCACAGGAGCCCTGCTGCCGGAAAGCTTTACCTTGAGTATGGAGTAACCCGGTCCCCGCAGATCCATCTCTAGCTTGTCCGGCAACTCACCGGTAACAATACGATCCTTCGGTGGATTGATATATCTCACAGGATAGTTGATGGTGCCCTGCAACTCCTTGCTCAGCTCATTGAGATACCAGAAAATAAACGAAAGCAGCAGGAAAAAGGCAAAAACAGGGAGCTCCCTGTTCAGAAATCGTTCCTGCTGGTTTCGTTTTTCTGTCATTCTTCTGTTCGTTTTGCAACTGTGCTGTTTACCTTGCGGCGAAGTCATAACACCTAAGGACGATCGTCCGTCGCCTTGCGATGACACCGGATCGCCTCAGGAGGATCGTTTACTGCTTGGCAGCGACGTCAGATGGATCCTTAAGGATAGCGTTCTTATCAACCCTTATCTTTACATCGTTGGCGATCTCGACGGTCACCACATTCTCAGTAACGTCTACTACCTTGCCGTAGATACCACCTGTTGTTATTACCTTGTCACCCTTGCCAATGGCATTGCGATAGTTGGTCAGTTCCTTTTGCTTCCTCATCTGAGGCCTGATCATGAAAAAATAAAATACTACGAAGACCAGTACCAGCGGAAGGAGTCCGGTGATGAGGCTGGGGCTTCCCTGGGCCGGTGCAGCCTGTAAATAGATTGATGCGAGTGTTGTCATTTTTTTTTGTTCGTGTTTGTTTTTACTTGTCTTTATTCCTGTTTTGCCTGCCAAGATGCCCTTCAGGTAGTTGAAACCTTCAGGATGAATATCAGCTGGCGCTTTTCGTTACATCGGCAATAATACGCAAAATAACTAAATTATTCTCTGCATTTGATTGAACTACAACTGTTTTTGTCTGTATTCCCTCTCTTCCGGAGGTATCAAACACCACTTCAATAGTGCCTGACCCGCCCGGTGGCACCGGCCGCTTGTCATATTTCGGCACGGTACAGCCGCAGCTGGCCGAGGCGGAGGTAATGATCATATCGGCATCGCCGGTGTTGGTGTATGTGAAAATGCATCCCACCTTCTCCCCTGACATGACTTTCCCGAAGTCGTGCTCCGGATTATTGAATGTAATCATCGCCATACCGGTTGTGTCTGACAGCTGGTTTTTACCCGTGCCCTGCTGACTGTGCCCGCATGAGGCTGCAATAAAGGCTGCTGTTATTATGACTGCCATTAAATAGGTTAAACTCCGTTTCATTCTGACTCAAGTTCCGTGTAATACTCTGTTGCTGCTATTCCCCTATCAGTCCGCGACCTGCCTTTGTGAAACCGCCGCTGGCCCTCATCTCTTTTACAATCTTGTCAAGTATTCCGTTCACAAAAGTACTGCTTTTGGCTGTGCTATACTCTTTTGCGATTTCAATATATTCATTAAGCGTGACTTTCACCGGCACCTCCGGAAACTCAACCAGCTCGGTAATAGCAAGTTGCATCACCAGCTTGTCCATCAGCGCAATCCTTTCGACCTCCCAGTTGGTGGTATGGGCATCAATCATTGCATTGTTTTTCTCACTGTTGAGGATTGATTTCCTCAGCAGTACCCGTACAAACTGCTCGTCATCATCATTGGTAAAGAGCGGCGGCATGCTGATGTTTCTTCCGTCATCATGCTCCCTGAACTTGCTGAGTGAATTGCGGATCATGGCCGAGACAAAAGGGAGATCGTCATTCCAGTAAACAGACTGCTCCTCGAGGTTTGCCGCAAGGTCTTCCGATGCAGGAATAAGTTTCGTGACCAGTTCTCTGATGAAACGCTGATCTGCCTTATAGCTGTCCTCCTCAGAGGTCATATAGGCATTGTATACTTCCCATCTTGTCATCTCGCTGAAGAGGCTCCTCACCACTTCCGGATGGTCAGACCATGACAGACCGCGTGTTGAGAGCCAGCGGCTGAGTGATCTCATGCTGTTGAGTTTGTCCTTCCTGGTCCATAATGCCGGCATGGCTTCAGCATACATGCGTAACGCCTCATTATTCCTCAGCTGGGCAATGAGCCTGTTCTCTGCAAAGCGCTTGTTGGGATTAATATCCTCCGGACCCGGCATTTTCTTGTTGGCTGAAAGTACCACCTTCTCACGTGCCAGATCTGAGAGAGCTATGAGCAGAAGGAGCAGGTAGTGGTAAAGGTCGTAACTCTTCCGGATACTAAGCGTCAGCTCCTGCTCAGCCGTATCAAGGTCATCAGGCTCTTTCCTGTTACAGGCATAGAGCACAGCCAGCACCTTTATCCTGAGTTGTCTTCTGCTTATCATTTAAAGAACATTTTTTCCAGGCAGCAAAGTTAGAAAAAAGGGCAGTAGGTGAAACACCGGAGTCAAAAAAGTATCGACTTTTATTTGTCTCATTTTGATATGAAAAAATTATTGTTACATTTGAGCGTGCTAACCGATTGAAACCCTAAAACATTCACCACTGATGGAAGCAGAGAAAGGAAGAATTGAAGGTCAGAATGAGAGAAGTGATAAGGAGGAGGTATTTACAAAAGTTGTCAGGGCGGGAAAGAGAACTTACTTTTTCGACGTAAAGTCAACACGCCATGAAGATCTTTACCTGACTATCACTGAAAGCAAGAAGCGGCTTGGGAAAGAGGGAAAGATGTTTTACGAAAAACACAAAATCTTTTTGTATAAGGAGGATTTTGAAAAGTTCACGGAAGGCCTTCGCGAAGCAGTAGCCTTTGCAGGCAACGGAGTGGTGCTTCATTCATTACCTGTTGGATCCGAAGAGACTGAGGAGGCCGTCAGCGAAGTCGCTGCAGGCGAATTTTCCGATGTTGATTTTGATGAACTGGGCACCAGGTAAGAGTGCCCTTCTTACAGACTGAAACCACCAGACAGATGGAATATTTACTATTGGCTCTTGCCATTGTTCTGATGATACTTGGCATTGCAGGTTGCCTGCTGCCGATCCTTCCCGGCCCGCCGCTCACCTACCTGGGGCTGGTGGTACTGCACTTCACACGGTTTGCAGACATCAGCAAGAACCTCTTCATAATACTGGGTATAGTGGCAGTGGTGGTCACAGTGATTGACTACGTGGTTCCCATATGGGGTACACGCCAGTTTGGTGGCTCGAAGTACGGGATGAGGGGTGCCACGGTAGGATTGATAATAGGGCTCTTCCTGGGACCGCTGGGCATAATCATCGGACCGTTTATCGGGGCCGTAATAGGCGAGCTGATATTCAAGGATGACGTCAAATATGCCCTTAAAGCCGGATTCGGAAGCCTGCTTGGTTTCCTTACCGGCGTGGGATTGAAACTCGCCGCATCACTGCTTATGACATTCTATTTCATCAAAGCACTGATAGCCTAAAATGTGCGAATTGCGAATTGCGAATTGCGAATTGTTAAAAGTCCCAAATCGAACATCGCAAATCGCAAATCGTAAATCGTAATTACCCCAAGGTGGCCACCATCACCGCCTTGATAGTATGCATGCGGTTCTCTGCCTCATCAAAGACGATCGAATGCTGAGACTCGAATACCTCTTCCGTCACCTCCAAACCATCCAAACCATACTTTTTGAAGATATCCTCTCCCATCTTTGTCTCCCTGTTATGGAAGGCTGGCAGGCAATGCAGGAACTTAACTCCCGGGTTGCCGGTGAGCCGGATAACCTCTGCATTTACCTGGTAAGGTTTCAGCAACCTTATCCGCTCTTCCCAGACAGACTCAGGTTCACCCATTGACACCCACACATCGGTATAGAGAAAGTCCACGCCCTTTACTGCCTCGGCAACATCCTCCGTGAGTGTGATCGTTGCTCCTGTGGTTGCGGCTATCTCGCGGCACTGTTTCACAAGGTCGTCTGCAGGCTGGCATGCCTTAGGGGCAGCAGCACGGAAATCCATGCCCATCTTGGCAGCGCCAACCATGAGTGAATTGCCCATGTTGTTGCGGGCATCACCCAGATAGCAAAAGCTGATCTTGTTTATTGGCTTGTCAGTATGCTCCAGCATGGTCATGAAGTCGGCCAGTATCTGGGTGGGATGAAACTCATTTGTAAGACCGTTCCACACCGGCACACCGGCATAAGCTGCAAGCTCCTCGACTATCTCCTGCCCGTAACCACGGTACTCTATGCCGTCATACATCCTGCCGAGCACCCTGGCGGTGTCTTTCATCGATTCCTTGTGTCCGATCTGTGATCCGGAGGGACCCAGGTAAGTGACGTGTGCTCCCTGGTCAAACGCTGCAACCTCGAAGGCACAGCGGGTGCGGGTTGAGGTTTTCTCGAATATCAGAGCGATGTTCTTGCCGTTCAGCCTGGGCTGTTCGGTTCCGGCATATTTCGCCTTTTTGAGCTCAAATGATAGGTCAAGGAGAAATTTGATCTCCTCAGGGGTGAAGTCGAGCAGCTTCAGGAAACTGCGGTTGCGTAAATTATATGCCATAATTATTATTTATTAAAAGTCTGAAAGTCTAAAGTCTGAAAGTCGTGCAGTAATGCAGTCATGCAGTCAGACCTTCTGATAATTTGATTACTAATTCACTATTGCCTGCTGTCTGTTATACAATTCTTTTAAGTCCGGCGGGTTCAATCGCAATTCGCAACTCGCAATTCGCAACTCGCAACTCGCAACTCGCAACTCGCAATTCGCAACTCGCAACTCGCAAATCCTTTGGCCTAGTCATATTCCATGGTTATCTTCGTACCATACCTGCGGTCCTCAAGCTTGAAGGCCTCGGTGATCACACTCTTGCTGCCGCCGGATTTGACAAAGTTAAGACATGCTTCGATCTTTGGCGCCATGCTGCCCTTTGTAAACTGACCTTCATTGAGATATTTCAGCGTATCCTCATAATTCAGAAACTCCTTTATCTCCTGATCCGGCTTCTTGTAGTTTATGTAAACATAAGGAACATCAGTCAGTATATAGAACTCATCCGCACCTATCGTCGATGCCAGCAGCGATGATGCCAGGTCCTTGTCAATGACTGCCTCGGACGGCCTTACATCATTCTTTTCATCAATGTAAACGGGCACACCGCCGCCGCCTGCCGCAATGACTATGTTTCCACGCAGTGCAAGTTCGCGTATCAGATCATGGTTCATAATGCTCACCGGTTTGGGTGACGGCACCACCCTCCGGAATCCGCCCTGAGCCTTGACCTCCTCCCGGAAAACCCATCCCTTCGCCTTAGCGAGCTCATCAGCCTGCTCCTTTGTATAGATCTTACCTACCCTCTTCTGCGGATCGCTGAAGGCAGGGTCATCCTTGTCAACAACAACCGTGGTGATAAGACAAACCACGTTCTTGTCTATGCCATGTTTGTTCAGAACGTTTTTGAACATCCGCTCGATCATGTAACCTATTCCGCCCTGCGAATCTGCCACGCAAATGTCCAGCGGCATCTGAGCAATACCGTATAGTTGCTCACCGGCATCGTTGCGCATCAGGATATTCCCAACCTGCGGGCCATTGCCGTGGGTGATTACAATGTCATATCCCTCCTTCAGCAGAAACACAAGATTCTCAAGAGTATCAGTTGTATTCTGTTCCTGCTCCTCTATCGTTCCTAACTGGTCGCCCCTCAGGAGAGCATTGCCTCCAAGGGCTATAACTGCAAGCTTCTTGCTCATTTTGGTCGTTTTTCTCAGGTGACAAAGCTAAAATTTTAATCGAAATTAAACCATGGGAAATATTATTCACCCGGGAACTGAGTTTATATTATTGTATCACGGCATACCGTGACAGATGGATTTTGCATTTTTACTACATTTACAGCCAAACAGCGACGCGTGAACAAGAGTTCCCTACCTTCAATCCCGGTTCTTATTACGGTTTTGTTGCTTGCTTCATGCAGGGGAGACGGTGTCTACAAGAACATGAAGGAGGGCGAAATCTATTACAATATTAAATACGTCAGCAACCCATCATCAATGTCAACTGACCTGCTCCCGAAGGAGCTTGTAATAGCTTTCCGGAATGACCTTATCAACACAAGCCTGAAGACACCCATCGGTAATTCAGGAGTAACTACGGTGGTCAACCCAAAGGAGAACATCTACGACACCTATCTCAACATCCTCTCATTCAAATATTATTTCGAAGGCAACTACAGAGACATTCAACCCGGGTTCGACTCGATGAAAGGGATGACAATTCACGACACCGGCAGAAGATCTGTTATCTGCGGTTTCAACTGCAAGCAGGCCAGGGTAAACATTCCGGATAACGAAACTACCCGCTACATCTGGTACACCAATGAGATCAAGGCGGAGAATCCGAACAGGATGACACCTTACAGAGAGATTGATGGAGTGCTGATGGATTTTTTCTATATTATCGGTGATGCTGAACTTCAGTTTACGGCTGATGAGGTACTGGTCAAACAGATACCTGACAAGGAGTTTGAAAAGAAAAAGAATTACAGGAAGGTTACTGCGAAGTATCTCGACACGCTCATCCTTAAAATGATTTCATTTTAAAATACCCCTGCGGTCAACCATTTTTCTTACCTTTGCTAATTGTTTAAAAAACCGCATACAGAGGGCACAGTAATCACATTGCAGGATGGGCAAACAGAAGAAAGGAAACGGGTCATCATCCCAGAAGAAGGGTTCACCTGCAAATTCATCAGGAGAGAATTTCAGATTTATTGCCGGCCTCGTGCTGCTGGTCTTCGCATTGTACCTGCTCGTGGTTTTCATTTCATATGTATCTAACGGGAAGGCTGACCAGAGCCTTGTCACGGCTGAAGCGGGCGACCAGCCCTATGAAAACTGGGGCGGAAAGATTGGATTCCAGTTAAGTCACTACTTCATATTCAACGGTTTCGGGCTGGGTTCGTTCTTCATCCCGCTGATAATCGGCGCCTTCGGCCTGGCTCTGCTGAAAGTCAGGTATTTCAGGCTCTGGAAGAATGTGCTTCGATTTCTCCTGGCCACCGTGCTGATCTCTGCCATTCTGGGTTATTTCGCGGGCCATTCCACGTTTCTCGGCGCCGGTCCAGGCGGTGAATTCGGATTCATGGTGTCGGGATACCTGAACGGAGTACTTGGCAAGGTGGGGACCGGCGCCGTGCTGCTGGTGCTGACCATTGCCTATCTCATCTTCGCTCTTCACGTCAGCCCGCAGACAATCAGGAAACCAATTGCATCCGTTGCCAGGGCTGGTGTATCAGTGATATCAGGCGAGAACCGGAAAAAGGATATTGTAACTGAAGATACTGTCATTGCCCCGGAGGAAAATTTCCCCTCCATTGAAGAGGAGCCGCTCAGGGCTGACGAGGAGGAGACGGATGATGTTGACGATTTCTACAGGCAGCCGGAAGTGCCTGATGACAGGCCCCTGATAAAAGTGATTGACAGAAACAAGAAGCCTCTGACCGTTGAACCCGTTGAGGATGAACTCCCATCCGATCTGCCCCCCTTTGATCCGAGGCTCTCACTGTCGCGCTACAAGTTTCCCACCCTGGCGCTGCTGCGAGATTACCGCAGCCCAGGCTCCACCACTCATGACGAGGTGAACGCCAACAAGGAGATCATCCTGAAGACACTGGCTGACCACAAGATCACAATCAAACAGATCTCGGCCACCGTGGGGCCTACAGTGACTCTCTACGAGGTGGTGCCTGACAGGGGAGTCAAGATTCACCGTATAAAATCGCTTGACAATGATATTGCCCTCAGCCTGTCAGCCCTGGGTATCAGGATCATAGCTCCTATCCCCGGCCGTGGCACTGTCGGTATAGAGGTCCCGAACAAGAAGGCAGAGATAGTATCAATGAAGGGACTCCTCTCATCGCGCGATTTCACTGACAGCAAGCATGAACTGCCGCTGGCTCTCGGCCGTACTATTACGAATGATCCGTTTATAATAGACCTGACAAAAATGCCTCACCTGCTTGTTGCAGGGGCCACCGGGCAGGGTAAATCCGTGGGGCTGAATGCAATCATCACCTCGCTGCTCTACAAAAAGCATCCGGCAGAGTTGAAGTTCGTTCTTATCGATCCGAAGCGGGTGGAGCTTCCTCTCTACGCGAAGATCGAACGCCACTTCCTGGCTAAGCTTCCCGATGAGGAGGATGCAATCGTCACCGACACCAAGAAGGTGATCAATACACTGAATTCGCTTTGCATTCTGATGGATCACCGCCTGGAACTGCTGAAACTTTCACAGACCAGGAACATCAGGGAATACAACGACAGGTTCATTGCAAGGAGGCTTAATCCTGAAAAGGGACATGATTTCATGCCCTATATCGTACTCATCATTGATGAATTTGCCGACCTTATAATGACATCGGGCCGTGATGTGGAGGCACCGATAGGAAGGCTGGCCCAGCTCTCCAGGGCTGTGGGGATACATCTTATAATTTCAACTCAGAGACCGTCAGTCAGCATCATCACCGGCTTCATCAAGGCAAACTTCCCCTCACGAATTGCTTTCAGGGTCTTCTCGGGGGTCGACTCCCGCACCATACTTGACACCACCGGTGCCGACAGGCTTGTGGGCCGTGGCGATGCGTTGATCTCGCAGGGCGGGGAGCCTGTCAGGGTACAGTGTGCGTTTATTGATACACCTGAGATAGAAGAGCTTACGGAATATATCGGATCGCAGCAGGGGTATCCGGCCGCATTCCACCTGCCTGAGTATGTTGGCGACGAAGATACGGGCAACGGAAATAATGACGTGGACCTGAAAAAGCGTGATCCGCTCTTCGACGAGGCCGCCAGGCTGGTGGTTCAGCATCAGCAGGGATCAACCTCACTTATCCAGCGCAGGATGCAGCTGGGTTACAACCGTGCCGGCCGTATCATTGATCAGCTGGAAGCGGCAGGCATTGTCGGTCCATTCGAGGGAAGCAAGGCCAGGGAGGTGATTGTGCAGGACCCGCAAACATTGGAACAGATTTTGAAGAGACTCGGTGAAGAGAATCTTTAAGATGAAAAAAACAGGACTTATTATTTTACTATTGCTGGTTGCCGTGGCTGCCTTTTCACAGAAGGACCCGGAAGCCGTGAAGGTGCTATCGGAATTCAGCAAAAAAGCCGTATCTGCCCCTTCGGTGAAGATTGATTTTGACATTCTGGCTTACGATGCACAGGAGGACGAGGAGACTGAAATGAGCGGCACGGTTGTGATCAAAGGCGACAGCTATATGCTTACCCTGCCTGACAACCTGATCTGGGCAGACAGCAAGGCTGTGTGGAACTACATGCCTGAGGCAAATGAAGTGACAATAACCGAACCGGACCCTTCTGATGAGTCGTTTATATCGAAACCCTCCCTCCTCTTCGCGATGCATGAGAAGGGATACAAGGTGAGGCTTCTTGAACAGAATGCGAAGGAGTGGATCATCGATCTGTATCCTGAAGATATTAACGTCAACCTTGTTCATATAAGGCTTACTATTGGCAAAACCCTGTATGACCTCAGATCCGCGGAATACCGTACCAAGGATGGCATGACCCTCACCCTGACTGCTACCACATATGATCTTACCTTCCGTCCGCCGGCCGGCTATTTCACCTTTAATGCAGCTGACCACAAAGGCATTGAGGTGATTGATATGAGGTAAACGTTCAACAAGGAACCTTAACGGAATCAAGTGACCTCACCGGAGAACATAAAGCCCTTTGTAATAGGCATCATCGTGCTGCTGGTCATCTACACGATACTCCGGGTCAGGACGGAGAGGATCAGAAAACGGCGTAATGAGAATCCGTCGAGGTTCAGGCGCAACAGATAACAGCGTCATAAAACCGGTCACCGGGAAATTGGATGGGCCCGGGCCGTGCACAGAAAAAAAAGGCTGTCCCAAACGGGGCAGCCTCTCTTTCAATCATATAGTTAACTTTTAAAGCTTGTCTTGCCCACCTGCCCACCATACTTTATCAGTGAAGATGTTCACAGTAGGTACATTTTCGCCATTTGAGGATTCCTCACTTAGCGCAAATGGGAGCCTATGAATAAAGCCTTTTGTGGTATTATTAGGATTATTCATAGTTGGAACCCCTGTCCTCCGATAGTCATGATATGACTCCATTGCCTCAGCTTCATACATGGCAATGTATTTCTGAATCAGTATCTCACCCAGCTCATTACCAGTCAGAAGCGGAGTGACAACGTCAGTGAAGTATGTTGCAGCATCACCGGCGGTTAAACCTTTTGAGAGAAACGAGGCTTCAATTGCATCTTCAAGAGCGTCAATCCAAGTAGCATCGCCAGTTCTCTGTTTAGCTTCCGCTTCAAGGAATTTAAGCTCGTAATAGGTCATTAACGGTGTAGGCTGAGTCATACAAAAAACCGAATTCGCAGCTGTAAATATTGACCTTGAATAGGTACCGGATTGCACTTCCTGTGCAGTACCACTGGGAGCCCCGACATAGGCTCCTCCTATTTGTGTGAAGTAAGCCGCTCTTCTCGGATCTACTCTCGTATTCATCAGACCGAGCAGGGTTTGGGATACTGAGAGATGTGCTCTGTAATATCTGAATTCCCACCATGGATTTGCCTTTGAAAGTGAAGCTTCATACCTGCTGAATAGACATGCATCTGTATTACTCGCAAATCCACTGCTGATCAATCCAATGGCTTGGTCCAGGTTAGTAGTTTGTACATTTGAGAGGCGAACTAGATAACGAACCTTCAATGAATTAGCCGTCTTTTTCCAGGCCGCTTTGTTGGCAGCGTCTGTAGCGAGCCCACCAAAAATGTAATCTTTATCACGGTTGACAAGTGTTGCTTTATCGAGATTGACTATAGCATCATCCAGAAGATCAAAAATGTAACCGTAGATAACTGATTGCTTCTCGTAGCTCGGCTTCAGGTTCTCTATACCAAGGCAGGCTTCAGTCCATGGGATCTCTCCCCAGAAATCAGTTGCAACTGCAAGGTTATAGGCTGTAAGTATTTGAGTTACTCCGCGAACCCAATAGTTATCAGGTTCATCACCTGTCACAGGATCGGTCTTTTTCAGAACAGTTTTACATATGGTAAGAACGTTGTAAATATTGTTCCATGAGTTGTTGTAAGTGGATGCCGATTGACCTTCTCTTCTATCAGCATCAGATGACTGAGCCCATGTTCCGGCGCTATGCTCAATAAAAACAGTTGCATACCAGGCGAGATCGGTTCCCGTGGTTTCGTGAGCGGTCTTAAGGATGATGTCAGGAAGCAGGTTCTTAGCATCCATCTGAGTGGTGTTATTCTGATCCTTATTTACCTCATCCATTATTTCTTCACTACATGCAAACAGCATGAATGCAAGCGAAGCTGTCAGTAAATATCTTAATATTTTCATACTATATTTCTTTTAAATGAATTAGAAGGTAAGGTTTAGATTAACCCCGTATGAGGTAGTTTGCGGTAATGACATATAGTCCATACCTCCCTGCATATTACCCTGTCCCTGTGATGTTTCCGGGTCAAGGTTGGGAAGAGTTGTCCATAGCAGGATATTCCGGGCGACAAACCCTATGCTGGCGCGCTGTATAAGAATAGGAGTCGTAAACCTTTTGGGTATAGTAATATTCACACCCAGATCCCTGATCTTAAGGAAGGATGTTTCGTAGATCTGAGCTTCGGGTAGGTTAGTTAAGATAGTAGTCTGCAGGTACTGATATGCATTTTCATCGCCAGTACCTCCTCTTTGAATATCATTGGGAGTTCCATCAGACTTGTAACCGGGGTAGATAAATGTTCCTTTCCTACCATCTGCGGTTTTCTGTGTGGTTCCGTAAAGATCCATCAGACGGTTCGTTCCGGAGTACATCTCACCACCCTGCTTCCATTCAAGGTTACCAAAAAGTTCAACCACGTTGAATAATCTGAATGAATTTGTGACACCGAGAATAAAATCAGGTGAAACATCTCCAATTTTTTTGAACTCACCAATCATCGGCATACCGTATCCTGGTGAAGCGGGGTTCTCGTTAACCAGAATCCTTCCCTCATCATCACGGACAAACGATTCTCCATAAATCGTCGGATACGTATCGCCGGCCGAGGCCCTTATATTCGGTGTTGTATATCCTCCAAGCGAGATATTCTCTACACCTTCGGCAAGTTCCAAAACTGTTGAAACAGACTTGGTGAAGTTAACTCCGAGGTTCCATGTAAAATTCTTCAAGCTGACTGGAGTGGCATTGAAGATCAGTTCATGACCTTTTGTCTGCATGTGACCGGCGTTCATGAGTAGCGAACCATATCCGCTTGATCCGGCAAGAGGTACTCCGAATATCTGGTCAGTGGCATCCTGGAAGTAATAACTGTAGTCAAATCCTATCCTGTTCTGAAAGAATTTCATTTCGATACCGATTTCCAGATTCGCAGTGTTTTGCGGCACAAGGTTCGGATCGTATAACGTCCGGCTTGGTTTATAACCTGAAATTCCGCCAAAAGGATATGACAATCCATAGCTAAGGAACCCGCTGCCCGCTCCCCCGGTCACAAAAATAGGCTCCGGGAGATATGTAGATGAAGCTTGTCCAACTTCTGCATAAGAAACTCTTACCTTACCAAAAGAGAGGATCTGGTTGTCTAAGAGTGGATCAAGCTCTGTAAAAACAAATCCGAGCGAAACTGACGGATAGAAGAATCCACGGTTGCCGGTAGGCATAGAAGAGACGATGTCATAGCGGCCCGTTGCATTAAAGAAAACCATGCTCCTGAAGTCTACTGAAAGATTACCAAAGAAGCCTGCTGTCCGCCTATTATATTTGTTATATGAATTAGTTTGAGTGGTTGTGTTCGCCATGCTATTCCAGCCGGGAGTGGTAAAACCTGTACCCAGTGCACTGTAGAATTCACTATGGTTATGGTCAATCTCATTCCCGACCAAAAGAGCGGCATCGATTAAATCTCCGAATTTATGTGTGAAAGATGCTGTCAAAAGTGAGTTAACGATTCTACGGGTTACTCCATAGTTATTTATACGACCACCGGTAGGCTGCACAAATGCATAATTCCTGTTGGACGGAGTAGGTAATGTCGCCGCAGTAGAAATCATATTAGCCTGACCCATTTCCTGGTAGTCCTCATTATTCGTGGTATAGCTGTCGACGCCGATCTGGTATTTAATATTAGCCCAGGCTATAGGGTTGAATTCCAAGTATGTATTTCCGAAGAAGCGCTTGGTATTTTCATTATAATGGTTATTTACTGTAGCCCACCTGGGGTTAACCCCGACACCGGTTCTATAGCTTATCTGCCTGTATGGAGCATAAGTCCCTTCAGGTACATTAAACGGTGTGCCCATGAGATCAAACGAAGGAGGGGCACCATAAACTGCAAATAACCAACTGTCATTACCTGAAGGCAGTTTCTTTATGCCAATGTCAGCATAATTCCCTGAAAAGCCAAGATTCCACTTATCGGAAAGTTTGAAGTCACCTGCCATTTTCGCAGTATACCTGTCCATTCCCGTGCTTGGGATGATACCTGTCTGGTTGGTAGCTCCAAACCCTACAGAATAGTTACCAAACTGGTTTGCACCGCTGACGTTCAGGCTATTATTATAAGTATATCCATTGTTACTAAAGAAGTTTTCGGGGTTGTTTGACCCGACAGGAGTTACCCATTCGTTCTTATAAGGATCGAAATACTTTCCTGGTTGCCCCTGAGAATTACCTCCGTAAACTGCAACATCAGGCAAAGTGCTGATCAGCGGCCCCCATGCAAAGCTATTCCCTACTACAAATCCACCATTTGTTCCCTGGGCATATTCAGTCTGCATTTCAGGAAGGCGTGAGACAACGTCAGCGGTAAAATTCGAAGAAAAAGTCACAACCGGTTTCCCCATAGCTGATCCTTTGCCTTTTTTGGTAGTTATTATTATAACCCCATTCGATGCTCTTAATCCGTAGAGTGCAGCAGCAGCCTGTCCTTTTAGAACGTTAATTGATTCAATTTCATTGGGATCAAGGTCCATGGCTCTGTTAGAGAAGGCAGTTCCGGTAACGTTGGAACCATAGTCGCTCTCACTCGAAATAGGCATCCCGTCTATAACATACAACGGACTGTTGTTACCGCTGAAAGAGCGCGCGCCACGGATTAATACCTGAGATGGTGCTCCAGGCATCCCTGATGACTGACGGATTTCGACCCCGGCAATCTTTCCTGACAGTGATGTCATTACGTTAGGGTTTGAAGCCTTAACCAGATCATCTCCTCTGACATCCTGAACAGTATACCCCAGAGCCTTCTTCTCCCGGGAGATCCCAAGGGCTGTTACAACGATTTCATCCAAGCCAACAAGGTCGGATTCCAATATTACATCTATCCTTGTTCTGCCCTGGATATCAACCTCTACTTTCTTCATGCCTATAAAGCTGAAGACAAGAGTATTTGCTCCCTGTGGAGCTGTAAGGGTATACCTTCCGTCACCGGTAGTAAGTACACCGACGGTAGTTCCCTTGACAGTCACCGAAACACCGGGTATTGGCAAACCATCCTCCTGACTTGTTACCGTACCCGAAATCTGAACTGTCTGACCTACGACTAATGCCGCGGCGGTCATTAACAGTACAAAAAACATTAGGATCTTTTTCATACATTAATAGTTTAGGTTAATATGGGTTAATGTGAATCACTCACGTACGCAAAATTAACAATATTTCGAAATAAACAAACTAATGTCCTTTTTTTTGGGGCTTTGCGGAACATGAATCAGCACAAAAAAGAAAAAAAACGGTTTAACCTCTATATAATAGGAGCAGATTCCTGGTCGGGATTTATTGACCCGGCACGGAAAATCAAAACACAATCAGGTGTCTGATTATGCCGGATCAGATAGCCAGCCGGGCGGAAACGCGTGTTATGATCTCCTCTTCGAGCTTAGCGGCAGCATCATCTATAGCCTGTGCTTCTTCTGTAAGGATGGCTGCTCTCGACCTGTCTTTAAGCCCCTTGACATTTATCTTCACGTTCAGGAAGGCGCCCGCGATGCAGGCTCTGACTGCAAGCACCCCTACAGCTCCGTCAGTAACTGAGCTGGGATTGCCTTTCTCTGTCATCTCATCCAGCAGCTCAAATACTTTAAATGCTTCCTTCATCACCGTCAGCGGTATGAGTGAGGCATGAAGCGTTGCCGCCTCAACAGCGGCTGCCCTGGCAGCCTTCTCCTCTTCACTCTTCCTGGGCATCTCGAAGGCCTTGAGAATGCCGTTATAGGCTTCAGTATCTTCATCCACCAGCTCCAGAAGCCTCTTCTGCATCTCAGCTCCCCTCTCGGCCCATGTGGCAAACTCCTCCCACCGGTCATCCCAGCCTCTCTTGTGGCCGGAAAGGTTGGCAACCATAGTCCCGAGGGCAGCACCCATGGCACCCATTGCGGCAGCCACTGATCCGCCGCCGGGAGCCGGCGAATCTGAGGATGTCTCCCAGACAAACGAGGCAAGAGAAAGATCAACAAGTTTCGCCCGCTTTTTGTCAGCAAGGATGTATTCAATTATCTTTTCCTGCGGGTTGAACGGCTTAAGCTCTGACAGGCCCAAGGACCTGACAGCTGTACGGATGAGCTCCTCATCAGAAACGCCTGCCGACCGCTGCTGGAGGTGCAGAAAATAACGTCCGGCATCCAGCATCGATTTCAGAGGTATCAGACCTACAAGTTCAGAGCCAGTCACCCTGACTCCCCTTTCCCCGGCCTTGCGGCATACCTCGTCAAAGGCGACATGAACAGGTGTGACGCCAATATTTGTAAGGTTCATGGAGATCTGTGCAAATCCGTATTCCGGGATATACCATCCGATGGCCTTTACCGCCTTCAGCGATCCCGGTATCATTTCAGGATTGCCGTCGGCATCCCTGACAACCTTCCCTGTGATTGGATTGCCCTCACGCTTCTCGCGCCCCCTCTCCCTGACGTCGAAAGCAATTGCATTCGCCCTGCGTGTTGAGGTTGTATTGAGATTAATATTGAATGCAACGAGAAAATCGCGCGCACCGACAATGACCGCCCCTGCTCCGGCATCGAACCGTGCCGGCCCGAAATCTGGCTTCCAGGCCGGGTCTTCGAGCTTCTTCCTAAGCCCCTCGTACTCACCTGCCCTGACACTGGCAAGATTTCTTCTCTTCTCCTCAAATGCAGCTGATTCGTAGCAATAAACAGGGAGTGACAGCTCCTCCCCTATCCTGCGGGCCAGACTGCGGGCATACTCAGCCGTCTCCTCCATTGTCAGACCGGCCACAGGGACCAGCGGACATACATCCGTGGCTCCCATCCGCGGATGGGCTCCGGTATGCTTTGACATGTCAATCACCTGTGCAGCCTTCCGGACAGCCCTGAATGCTGCTTCACAGACCGATTCCGGATCACCGACAAATGTGACCACAGTCCGGTTCGTGTCACGTCCGGGGTCAACATCAAGCAGCATTACACCTTCTACAGATTCAATCTCGTCAGTGATCTGCTTTATCTTTTCCATGTCGCGCCCCTCGCTGAAGTTGGGAACGCATTCAATAAGACGGTTATTTATCATGATATTCAATAGAATTTGCGATGTGCGATTTGCGAATTACGAATTAATTCTCGTTGCAGCCCGTTACCTGTTTTTTGTTAACAACTGCCTGATTGAAAACTACTTCACCATTAAGTATAACTGTCTCCACCAGGTTACTTCCATATGCATATGGAAGAAATTCATATGACGGTATTTTTTTCGTAATGAACAGATTTGCCTTCTTGCCAATTGTGATTGACCCATGCGTTTCAGAAAGGCCCATCGCATAGGCTGCATTCAGAGTCACCGCATTGATGGCCTCTTCAGGCAGCAGCCGAAGCCTGATGCACCCGAGCGAAACAACCAGCTTCATGTTTCCCGAAGGCGATGACCCCGGATTATAGTCGCTTCCCATCGCCAGAGGCAGACCTGCTTCAATCATTTTTCTTGCTGGCGGATCAGTCATCCCAAGGAAAAATGCCGCTCCAGGCAACAATGTTGGCATGGTGCCGCTGCCAAGCAGAGCAGTTATCTCCTCGTCACCGGTGAACTCAAGGTGATCAACTGAGAGGGCTCCGTGCGCTACGCCTGTCTGTATTCCACCGGAATAATCAAGCTCGTTGGCATGTATCTTCGGACGCATGCCGTACCGGGCCCCTGCCTCAAGCAGCCGTGCCGTATCTTCAACAGTGAAAAATCCCCTGTCGCAGAATACGTCTATATAATCGGCCAGACCTTCAGCAGCAACAGCCGGTATCATCTCATTTATTATAAGGTCTACATAACCGCTGCGATTGTCACGGTAAGATGCAGGCACTGCATGCGCCCCCAGGAAGGTTGCCCTGACTGTGAGGGGGGACTCCTGCTTTATCCTTTTTATGACACGAAGCATCTTGAGTTCATCCTCTGTTGTCAGACCATATCCGCTCTTGATCTCAACAGCGCCGGTGCCGAAGGAGATGATCTCCCTCACGCGCTCCATCGACTGCCGGAAGAGTTCTTCCTCTGATGTCTCATGAAGCAGCTTCGCCGAGTTAAGAATGCCTCCGCCCCTCCTGGCGATCTCTTCATATGACAATCCTCGTATCTTGTCGGTGTATTCCTTCTCCCTGCTGCCGGCATAAACCAGGTGCGTATGAGGGTCACAGAAAGCCGGAAAAACCAATCCTCCGGCCGCATCAATTCGGCGGATGTCATTGCTGAAGAGAGGCATTGTTTCAGGCGGGCCGTAACCGGCAATTATACCGTCCTCTATCAGCAGCCACCCTTTTTCAATTACAGGCAACACTGCCATCTCCTTCCCGGCTGTGAAGACTGCACCATCCTCCCTGGTCTGCACCAGCATTCCCGTGTTGTGAATTATCAGGCTCATGGCACCGGTATTAATGTCCGCTAATGTAGCAATATTAAAATAATCAGGATATGAGCATCATTTTTCTTTAACTTTGATTTCCTAACAAAAATGAAACCTATGAAAAAACTCTCTTTACTTCTTCTGACCGGGTTCCTCGCCTCATCAGTTCTGGCCCAGGAGACCAAAACGGGATGGAATTTCGGCGCCCTGCCGGCCGTCACTTTCAGTACTGACCAGGGATTCCAGTACGGAGCCCTGGTTAACCTGTTCGACTATGGCGACGGATCGATCTATCCTGATTTTTATCACAGGATATATGTCGAAGCATCAACTTTCACCAAGGGAAGTTCAATACTCAGGGTAATGTATGACTCGGACTACCTTATCAAGGGAATAATTCTACTTTGACAGATTCGATTTTTTCTTGTA